>Ga0302299_10002293_pt1 | contig 11665 bp, 11 predicted proteins | sample III_Fen_N3_4_FD_198795 | JGI IMG/M metagenome (GOLD analysis project Ga0302299, IMG submission 198795) | Peat permafrost microbial communities from Stordalen Mire near Abisko, Sweden - III_Fen_N3_4 | ecosystem: Environmental > Terrestrial > Soil > Wetlands > Permafrost | place: Sweden: Abisko...
GTCGACGACCCCGCCGTGCGCGGCGACCACGATCTCGGCGGGGCTCGCGCCGGGATCACCGGCGGCCTCGGCGCGCATCGCGGCGACCCAGCCGCCGCGGAGCTCCTCCTTGGCGGTCGCGCCGTCGATGACCTCGCCGCCGACGACGTCGAGCTGCCAGGTCCCGGGCAGGTGGCTGCGCAGCGCGCGCGTCACCGAGCGGATCCAGCGGGTGCCGAGGTTGAGCAGGACCGGCCGCGCGGCCTCGGCGATCCGGTCGTCGGTGATCAGCGCGAGCCGGGTGGGCTCGAACTCGGGGGCGCCGGCGGCGCGGCGCGGCGAGGTCTCGCGGATGGCGGCCTGTATGGCCTCCATCTCCATCGGATCGAGCAGCGAGTCGCTCACTTCCGAGGTGAATTGCAACCGCCGGGCCGGGCCATCTACGCGAGCTCATTGGGCCCGCGGACGGCCTGTCGGCGGGTTTGGCGCTAGCGCTTGAGGTTCGTGACGTCGTTCATCATCTCGTCGGCCGTCGTCACGGTCTTCGAGTTGGCCTGGAACGCGCGCTGGTACGCGATCAGCGTGACCAGCTCGTTGCTGAGGTCGACGTTCGAGCTCTCGAGCGCGCCCGACGACACCGCGCCGCGCGCGCCGGTGCCCGGGACGTCGACCAGGGGCTTTCCCGAGGACGCGGTCTCGGCCGACAGGCCGTCGCCCAGCCGCGACAGCGCGTCGACGTCGGCGAAGTCGGCCAGCGCGACCTGCGCGAGCTCGATCTTGTCGCCGTTGTCGAACACACCGCGGATCTTGCCGTCGTCGCTGATCAGGATGTCGGTGAGCTTGCCGGCGCTGCGGCCATCGACCGCCAGGCCGGTGACCGACGAGGTGGCCGCGAACTGCGTGCTGCCGGCGAGGCCCGTACCGCCGCTGGCGATGTCGTCGCCGAACCCGAACGCGATGGTCTGGCCGGGCGTGGCGTTGAGGAAGTTGGCGGTCGACGCCGCGACCGCCTGGGTGGCGAGCGCGCCGTTGGAGTTGAACGTGAGCGAGCCGTTGGCGATCTCGGTCAAGGTGCCCTTGACGCCGCCGGTCAGCTCGCCGCCGTCGACCATGGCGTGGAACTCCCACGCGCCGGCGCCCTGCGCGCGGAAGTAGACCTCGACGCGGTGCGCGGCGCCGAGCGAGTCGAACACGGTCTCCGTGGTCGCGTAGTTCGACGTGTTGTTGGGGTTCGTCGGATCCCACGCCGGCTTGACCGTCGCGTTGGCGTCGAGGTTCATCGTCATGTCGGCCTTGGTCGACGCGACCGGGGCGCTCTGGCGCGCGCCGAGCGGCAAGTCGCCGGGGCTGAGCGCGCGCGTGCCGGTCGCATCGATCCCGAAGCCCTGGAGCCGGAGGCCCTGCGGGTTGGTGACGAACCCGGCCTGGTCGAGGTGGAACCGGCCGTCGCGCGTGTAGTACTGCGCGTTGAGGCCGCCGTGGTTGCCCTTGACCACGAACATGCCGCCGCCGCGGATCGCGAGATCGAGCGGGTCGCCGGTCTGGGTGACCGCGCCCTGGTCGAGCATGGTCTGCGTGCCGGACAGCCGCACGCCGCCGCCGACGCGTTGCGTGCCGAGCTGACCGCCGAGCATGTCGGAGAAGCTCGCGCGCGCGCGCTTGAAGCCGACGGTGGAGACGTTGGCGATGTTGTCGCCGACGACGCCGATCGCCTCGCCGTGTGCCTGCAGGCCGCTGATCCCGATGTAGAGGCTGTTCGTGATGGTCATGGTGAAACTCCTGATCCGGTCTGGGTGGTGAGGCTGGTGAGGCCGATGGTGCGAACGTCGGTCGGGGCGAGCAGGACGCCGCCCATGCGCAGGCGGGCGCCCGCGTCGGTGAGCTCGACCGCGTCGATGCGGCCGTGCCATTGCGAGGTGATCGTCGCGCCGGAGGTCCCCGGCTCGACAGCGACGTGGTAGCTGCCCGGGGCGGCCGGGACGCCGGAGGCGTTGTTGCCATCCCAGGTGACCTGGGCCGACGTCAGCCCATCGGCGATCTTGATCCGGTTGACCTCGACGCCGTTGGCGTCCGAGATGACCAGCGAGGCGCCCTTCATGACGCCGCTCGCGGTGAGCGAGACCGCAGGCATCGCGCCGCCGCGATCGAGCTGGAAGTCGCCCGCGGTCGCGTTGCACGTGCGACCGACCAGCGTCGACAGGCTCTCGTTGGACGCCGAGACCTGCGCGGCTGCGAGATCGGCGAGGTGCTTGTTGGTCTCGGTGGCCTGCTCGACCGACGAGAACTGCGCGAGCTGGGCGACCATGTCGCTGCCGTTCTTGGGATCGAGTGGGTCCTGGTGCTGGAGCTGCGCCATGAACAGCTTGAGGAACTCGTCCTTGCTGCCGGTGAGCGCACCGCCCACCGGTGTGGTGGTCGTGCTGGTGGTCGCGGTCGTGGAGCTTGTCGGGGTGATCGTCATGACTGGTCCTCGAGCTCGAACGGCTCGGCGTCGGGTTGGCGGCGCTCGCGGGGCGCGGCGTCGCGAGGCGGGCGGCGGTCGGTAGGTTCGCGATCCGCGGTGAGGTCGCCGAGCGCGAGCCCGCGCGCCCGCATCGCGTGATCGAGCGAGCCGGCGTTGCGCGCGAGCGCCGCCGCCGTGGTCTCGTCGGTCGCGCGCATCGCGACGTGGACCTCGTTGCCGCGCATCGCGACCGTGACGACGACGCGGTCGGGGCCGTCGTCGACCACGAGGTGGACGTGGCTGGGGTTCGCCGGCGGCTCGGGCGGCGCGGTGGGTGGTGCGGCCCGCGCGGGCTCGGGCGCGGAAGCCGCGGCCACGCTCGACGGCAGCGCGTGTGGCGGTGCGAACACCGCGAGCGGCGTGGGCGCCGCTGCTGGGTCCGCGGTGGCAGGAGCGACGGCCTCGGGCTTGACGCCGTGGGCGCGCGCGGGCTCGCGCTCGGCTATCCGGGCGACCAGCTCGTGCACGGCCTGCTCGAGCGGCGTCATCGCGAGCCGGGACAGTCCAGCCACGTCGAGGCCTGCGGCTCGGCTCGCGGCGTCGACCTGACTCGCGCCCGGTGCGGCCGCGACCGCGGTCTCGGGGCTCGGGCGCCCGAAGTGATCGGCGAACCATGCCTCGGCGGCGGGATCGCGAGGCGCGACGGCCGGCGCGGCGGCCTCGGGAGCGGCGGTCGGCGGGACCGTCGGCGCGATGGCTCCGGCGATCGTCGTCGGAGCGGTCGGCTCGGCAATGGCCGCCGCGGCGCGTGCCGCTCCACGCGCGAGTCCGGCCGGGGGCTGCGGCGTCGTGCGCGGTGATGGCCCACCGTCGGCGGGGATGGCGAGCGCGACCGGCGCGCCGCGCTCGATCGCGGTCACGCGGGCGTCGCTGCCGAGCGTGGTCGCGGGATCCGCCGGTGGCGCGGTGCGCGGTTGAACGGGCGTGGCGGGCGTGGGAGCGCGTTCGATCGCGTTCGCGAGTAGTTGCCCCCGCGGGCTCGCCACCAGGTCGCTCGCGCTCCCTGCGCGGGCGACGGGGGCCGCGGCGTCACGCGGTGGCGCCGCGCCGGCCAGCGTGCGGTCGATCGCGGGTGGCGTGGCGGTCGTGGGTGGTGTCGGTGTCGGTGGCGTCGCAGCCAGCGCGGCGCGTGCGAGCGTCGCGGCTGGCGCGGGGGTCGCGGCGGGTGCGGGTATCGCGGCTGTCGCGGCGGGTGCGGGCGTCGCGACGGGTGCGGGCGTCGCGGCGGGTGCGGGCACCGTGGGTGGCGTGGGCGGCGTGGGCGGCGCGGCCGGCGCGGGCGGCGCAGCCGGCGTGGGTGGCGCGAGGCTCGTCGCCGTGTCCGCCGGAGCGCGAGCCGGGGGCGCTGCGCCAGGCGTCGCGGAGATCATGGAGGGCGTGCCGGTTGCGGCGCTGACGGGGCCGGGCGGGGTGGATGCGTTGCTCGCGGGCAGAGTGCCTGGGGCGGCGGTGCTGACCGGGTCGGCCGCTGTCGTGCGGGCAGCGCTCACGGCCGGCGCGCCGTGGCGTGCGGAGGTGTCGGCGAGCGCGGCGGTACGTTGCTCGCCCTCGGCCACCGGCCCAGGGCCGGCGACGGCCGGGCTCGCGCTGCCTTTGGCGGGCGGCGGAGCGACGGCAGTCGCCTCGAGCGATGGTGCGAGCGGCGGGCGCGGCGCGTCGCCGTCGGTCGGCGTTGCCATCGGGGGTCGGCTGGACGAGCCCAGCGCAGCGAGCCCGATCGCGTGCGCGGTGCTCGCGATCGCGGGAGTCATCGAACCGTCCGGTGTCGCGGGCGCGGTGCGACCGAGCTGCGCCACGCTCGGCGGGAGCTCGCGGTCGTGCGCGGCCACGGCGCCGGGCACAGGCGGTGCGCTCGCGTGCCCAGCCGGCGTCGCGGGGCTGCCTGAGGCGTCGAGCGTCAGCGCTGGCGTGAGGGCCGGAGCGGTGGCGCTGCGCGCGTCGGGGATCGTGGCGACAGCGCCCGCGGTCGATGACTGCGTCGTCGCGGCGGGGGCGTTCGCGGCAGGGCGCGCGGCCGCCGGTGCGATCGGCTCGCCGGTGGCGTCGAGCGAGGCCGCCGCGGGCGCGGCGCGGCCCACCAGCATCGCGGCCAGCGCCTCGCCACCCGCGGTGGCTTGCGCGAGCGCTCCGGCGGATGCGTCGCGCTTGCCGGCAGCGCGAAGCAGCACACGGAACGTCGCCCCGGTCGGGGCCGCTGCGGCGTTGCCCGCGGTCGGCTCGGGGGAGATGGTTCCGCCGAGCGACGGTGACCCGAACCGGATCATCGCCGCCTCGCGGCAAGGTCGTCGCTGCCGTGCTGCTCGGCGCGCGCCTCGCGCTTGGCGTGGTGGCCATCGACCAGCTCGACGAGGCGCTCGGCGGTGCGCAGCTGGCGCGTCCGCGCGCGCAGCTGCTCGGCGGTGGTCTGGCTCGCTGCGGCCGCGGTCGCGTGGCGCTCGCTGGCGTCGGCCACCGCGAGCCGGTACACGCCGGTGGACTCCGCGACGCGATCGAGCTCGTGCACGGTGCGCGCCTCGGCGAGCGTCCCGGCAGCGTCGTCGAGCGCGGCCTCGAGCGACTCGTGCTCGTCGCGCACCTCGTCGGCGCAGCGGTCGCGGGTCGCCGCGGCGTTGGCGTGTGCGGCTGCGGCGGCGTCGCGCAGCCGGGTCCGCGCGTCCTTGAGGGCGCGGACCACGCGGGGCTTGATGTTCGTCATCTCGGGTTCTCCTCTCCAAGCGCGCCGGCGAGGCCGCGCACGGTGGCGTCGTGAGTGGAGCGCTCGTGAGGCGCCTGGCGTGACCAGGCGTCGAGCCGCTCGCCTGCGGCGAGCGCCGCGTCGAGCTGCGGGCTCGCGCCCGTGGTGTAGGCGCCGAGCGACTGGAGCTCCTGCGCCTGGCGGCGGCGCGACAGCTGCTCGCGTGCGCGGGTCGCGAGCGAAAGCATCCCCGGCGTCGACACCCGACGTGCGACGCGCGACGCGCTCGCGAGCACGTCGATCGCGGGGAACTGGCCGCGCCCCGCGAGGTCACGCGACAGCACGATGTGGGCGTCGAGCAACGACCGCGCCGAATCGGCGACCGGATCGCTGAGATCGTCGCCCTCGACCAGCACGGTGTAGAACCCGGTGATCGCACCGCCGCGAGCCCGGGGCGCGACGCGCTCGAGCAGGCGGGGCAGGGTCGCGAACACGCTGGGCGGATAGCCCTTTGTCGCCGGCGGCTCACCGAGCGCGAGGCCGAGCTCGCGGAGCGCCATCGCGAACCGGGTGAGCGAGTCGAGCACGAGCAGCACGTTGCTGCCGCGATCGCGGAAGTGCTCGGCGATCGCCGAGGCCGCGAGCGCGCCGCGGATGCGCTCTAGCGGCGAGCGATCGGCGGTGGCGGCGACCATCACCATGCGATCGCGCCGGGGGCTCGCCATCAGCTCGCGGACCTCGCGGCCGCGCTCGCCGACCAGCCCGACGACGATCACGTCGGCCTCGGCCTGGCTCGCGATCTGCTCGACCAGCACGCTCTTGCCGCAGCCCGCGCCGGCGAAGATCCCGATCCGCTGGCCGCGCCCGCAGGTCAACAGACCGTCGATCGTCCGCACACCGGTGTCGAACCGGACGTCGACCTCGCCGCGCTCCTCGATCGGCAGCGCGTGGCCATCGAGCGGGACGCGCGTGCTGCACGCCGGGGGTGCGCCGCCGTCGAGCGGGTTGCCGAACGGGTCGATCAGCCGACCGATCAGCGCGTCGCCGACCGGCAACGTCGAGCGCGCGCCGGCGTGGTGCACGCGGGCGCCCGGCGCGATCCGTCGCGCAGGCTGGAGCGGGATCGCGAGCAAGAGGCCGCCGCGGAACCCGACGACCTCGCACATCACGGCGCCGGCGATGCTCTCGATCACGACGATGTCGCCCAGCGCCGTGCCGGTCATCTCGAGCTGGACGACGGTGCCGGCGATCTCGACCACCTTGCCGGTCGGCCGCGGGCGGGCCCACGCCGCCACGGTGCTGGCGAGGTGCGCTCGGCCGGCGGCGGACAGGCCACTCGCGGCGGTTGCGGCGGTCATGTCTCCATCCCGGTCAGCGCGGCGACCAGGGCCGTGCGCAGCTCGGGCAGCCGGGCTGCCCAGTCGTGGACCAGCTCGCGCGTCGCGCTGCGGATCTCGAGCGCTCCCGGGGTGGCCCTCGGATCGGTGACGACCGCGAGCGACGCGTCGCCGATCGCCTCGACCATCGCGGCTTCGTCGTCGGGGTGGACCCGCACGGTGGCCGGCTCGTCGGGTGCCAGGGCGAGCCAGCTGCGCACGACCGGCGCGAACAGCGCGCTGCGGTGGGTTTGCTCGAGCCAGGTCTCGACCACGCAGCTGGCCGCGTCGGCCACGAGCTCGGCGGACGGCGCGACGAGCGCGGCGTGGGCCTCGGTCAAGGCCGCGAGCAGCGCCGCGAGCCGCTCGCGCAGCGCGGCGGTCTCGGCGAGACCCGCGGCGCGTCCTGCTTCGCGCGCCTCGGCGGTGAGCGCGGCGATCTCCTCGGGGCTCGGCCCCGGGGGTGGTTCGACCACGGTGCGCGGGGACCACGGCGAGGTCGCCGGTGGTATCGCCAGGCTCGGCAACAGCTCGCCCAGCGGGCGGGTCGGGGTCGGCACGGACGACAGGAACGCCTGGACGGTCTTGTCGGTCACTCACCACCTCGCGCCGGCATCGTCAGCTTGCCCTCGGTCGCGAGCTTCATCGCGGCCTCGACCACCTCGCGCTGGGCGGCCTCGACCTCCGATAGCCGCTTGGGTGAGGCCGCCGACAGGTCGTCGCGCAGCGTCGCGGAGGCGCGCTGCGACAGCGACGACAGCAGGTGGTCGCGTAGCTCGGCGGTCGCGGTCTGCAGCGCGGTGACCAGGGTCTCGCTCTGCACCGAGCGCATCAGGTTGCCGAGCTCGCGCGCGGGGATCCGCTGGAGATCCTCGAAGGTGAACATCGCCTCGCGGATCCGGCTCGCGGCTGCCTCGTCGCGCTCCGCGATCTTGGTGAGCAGGCCGTCACCGGCCTCGCTCGACAGCTCGTTGACGATCGCAGCGGAGAACGCCAGGCCATCGAACGTGGCGCGCGAGTCGGAGTTGGCGAGCCCGCCCGCGATCTCGAGCGCGCGGACCAGGCTCTCCGAGGCCTCGGCCACGGCATGCTCGGGGACCTCCTCGAGCTCCGAGATCCGGGCCGTGAGATCGGCGGCGGCGTCATTCGGCATCAGCGCGAGGACCTTGGCCACGACGCCCGACGGCAGCTGGGTCAACACCACCGCGGCGATCTGCGGATGCTCCTCGGTGAGCAGCTGAGCGATCGCGTTGACTCGCGCGGTGCGCAGCAGCTGCAGCGGATCGGTCGCGGGCGTCTCGACCACGCCGAACAGCTTCTGGGCGCGCTCGGCGCCGAACGCGGCGTCGGCGAGCTTGCGTACGTACTTGGTGCCCCCCGTACGGACCAGCGCGAGCGGGCTGGCGATCCCGCGTTCGAGATCCTCGAGCACGCTCGCGATCACGTCGCCGCCGACCTCGTCGAGCTGCTCGACCGCGTCGATCAGACGGCGGACGTCCGGATCGGCCATCTTGCCGAGCACCTGGGTCGCGATCTCCTCATCGAGCGACAGCAGCGCGATCGCCGCCTTCTGTGCGCCGGTAAGCGTGGGCTCGGGCATCACTTGGTCCCCTTGCTGGGTGGCTCGGCGAGCCACGCGGTCAACACACCCGCGGCGCGGTCGACGTCGCCGCGGACTGCGTCGAGCACGCGATCGCGCACGCTGCGGCCGGGCAGCAAGTTCTGCGACTCACCGTCGGTCGGGGGGCCGAGCGCGGGGCGGGCGTCGAGCACGCGCTCGAGCTCGCCGACCGGCGCGGGTAGCGCGAGGGTGGGCGTCGCCGCGGCCTCGCGGTTCTTGCGGCGGCGCAGCATCACGAGCGCGATCACGATCGCGAGCACGAGCGCGCCAGCGCCGCCGCCGATCAGCGGCAACGGCAGGCCAGCGCTCGTCGGTGGCAGCGCCGCGGTGGCGATCGCGTCCGGGTCGCTCGCGAACGGGATCGAGTGCAGCTCGATCTTGTCGCCGCGCGTGTCCTCGATCCCCGCGGACTGGCGCGCGAGCGCGGTCAGCTCGGTGAGCTCCTGCTCGGTCCGCGCCGCCGGCTTGCCATCGGCTCCGGCCTTGTAGTCGACGACGATCGCGACGTGCAGGCGCTGGAGCTGGACGTCGGGCTTGGTGGTCTGCCGCACCGTGCGGCTGACCTCGTAGTTCTTGGTCTCCTGCAGGCGCTGCGGGCCACCTGTACCCGAGCCCGAGCCAGCGCCCGCGCCGGTCGGGCCCGCGGCGGGCGCGCCCGGCAAGTTGCCGCGCGTACCGGCGACGCCACCGATGCCCTGGGTCACGTCGGTGCCCTCGGCGGTGCGCGACTCGCTGCGCAGCGCCGGGTGCTCGGCGTCGAACACCTCCTGGGTCTCGCTGACCTTGCGATCGTCGACGTCGGCGGTGGTGACGACCGAGACCTTGCCGGGGCCGACGACGCGCTCGAGCATCGTGCGGACCCGCGCGGTGACTCCGCGCTCGATCTCCGCCTTGTGATCGACCGCGCCGGGGTCGGCGGCGTCGAGCAGGTTGCCGTGGTTGTCGACGATCACGACAGCCTCGGGGCGGAGTCCCTCGATGCTGGCGGCGACCAGCTGGCGAACGCCGCGCACCTGCTCGGCCGTCAGCGTCTGGCCGGGGTGGAGGTGGAGCGCGACCGAAGCCGAACCGGGCTGTTCCTGATCCTTGGCGAGCGAGCGCTTGCCGAACGCGATCAGGACGCGCGCGCTCTCGACCTGGGCGAGCGCGGTGATGCTGCGCGCGAGCTCGCCCTGCAGGGCGCGGCGGTAGTTGACCTGCTCGGCGAAGCTCGACTGTCCCAGGCTCGAGCCGTCGAACAGCTCCAGGCCCTTGCCGGCGTGCGGCATCCCGGCGCTCGCGGCGATCGCGCGCGCTTCGTCGAGCCGATCGGTGGCGACCTCGACCTTGCCCTCGCGCAGCCGGACCGGCAGGTTGCGGCCCGACAGCACGGCGTAGAGCTCCTGCGAGTCGTCGGGCGAGGCGCCCTCGGCGACCGCGGTCCACGGATCGGCGTGGTGGACCAGCGTGGTGAACGCGATGACGCCGGCGACCCCGACCGCGACGGCGAGCGCGAGCAGCTTGCGGGATCGCGGCTGGCGGCCCCACAGCTCGTGGAGCTGGGTCAGGACGGCGCCAGGGCCACTGGAGGGTGCGTCGGGCATTGCTTATACCTGCGTGTTCATCAGCTCGCGGTACGCCTCGAGCGCCTTGTTCTTGAGCGTGGTCGCGTAGCGCACGGCGATGTTCGCCTTCTCGCTCGCGATCACGACCTCGTGGATCCCCATCGACGGGTCGTCGTTGGCGAACCGCTCGGCGGCGCTGGTGGCCTGGTGCTCGGCGCCCCGCGCGTCCTCGAGCGCCTTGCCGAACGTCCCGGCGAGGTCGACCTTGCCGGTCGCGGGGCGCTCGACGGTCGTGGTGACCGGCGTGGGCGCGGTGATCGGCGCGAGGTTCATCGCCCGATCCCCAGCGCGCGCTCCGCCATGTTGACGGCGGTGGTCATCGTGGTGATGCCGGCCTCGTAGGCGCGCGACGCGGTGATCATGTCGACCATCTCCTCGACCGGGTTGACGTTGGGGTAGGCGACGTAGCCCTGGGCGTTGGCCTGGGGATGACCGGGGTCGTACTCGAGGCGCGGCGGCGCCGTGTCCTGCGTGATCTGCGCGATCGAGACGCCCTTGACCGCCTGCGCGAACGGCGTGCCGGAAGCCCCGGGGGCGTCGACCGCAGAGAGCACGACATCGCGCCGGCGGTACGGACCGCCCGCCGCGGTCTGCGTGGTGGTGGCGTTGGCGAGGTTCGAGGCCGCGACGTTCATCCGCGTGCGCTCGGCCGACAGGCCCGAGGCGGAGACCTCCATCGCTGTGAAGAAGTCCATGCTCGACATCAGGTGCCGTCTCCAGCGGCGTAACGAAGGATCGCGAGGCGCCGCGAGACCAGCTCTGCGGAGGTCGCGTAGCGTGCACGGTTGGCGTCGATCTTCGAAAGCTCGCGCTCGAGCGAGACCGCGTTGCCATCCGAGCCAGGCAGCGCGCCGCCGTCGTCGAATGAGGTCACGAAGTCAGCCGTGGCAGGAGGCGCCTGGTGGCCCTCCTGGGTGGTCGCGAGCGCGGGCGGATCCAGCGCAGTGCGCCGCGTCAGGTCGACCGAGCGATAGCCCGGGGTATCGAGGTTGGCGACGTTGCCCGCGAGCACGGTGTGGCGCTCGCGGTGGTAGGTCAGCGCCGCCTGCAGCGTATCCACGGTTGAGAGATCGACGGCCACACCCGTGGTCGAGCAAGCGGCGGGCCGAACCCGGGCGTAGTCGCTGCGCCTGGTTGCCGGTGTGTCCCTCGCGATCGTCGGCGATCTTGACGCGGCGTCGAACCGGCCGAACTACCACACGTGGCCGATCTGATCGCCCGCGAGGTATTCGGCCTGCTGTTCGAGACCAGCAGCGAGGCCGTGTTCATCGTCGACCGAGCGACCCAGCAGATCGTGTCGGCGAATGTGCGTACCTCCGAGATGCTGAGCCGCGAGGTGAACGCGCTGGTCGGCGTCGCGCTGAGTGACATCGTGGTCGAGGCCGACCGCGATATCCAGTCGCCCGGACGCTACGAAGATGTCGCGCTGCGCGGCGGCGACGACTACCCGGTCTACGTCGAGCTCAACGTCATCCACCTCCACGTCGCGCCTCACGGCGAGCTCGCGGCGTACACCGCGTGTGATACCTCGGAGCGCCGGCTGTTGCAGCGCGAGCTGGTGGCCAAGCACTCCGCGCTCTACATGGCGCACGCCGAGCTCGAGCGGGCCCACGCTCAGCTGAGCGAGGCCAAGCGCGAGGTCGAGGCTCGCAACCAGGAGATCGCGCTGCTCGCGTGGCGCGCGGCGATGGGCGAGCTGGTCGCAGGGATCGCGCACCACCTGAACAACCCGGTCGGGGCGCTCGCCAGCTCGACCCGCCGGCTCGCAGGGCTCGTTGCCAGCCTGCCCGAGTCCCAGCGCGGCGAGCTCGAACGCGTGGTCGCTCGCGTCGCGCAGATCTCCCGCCGCATCGAGTCCAACGTCGCCGCGATCCTCCACGCGAGCCGCGCAGACGCGCAGACGCCCCT
>Ga0302299_10002294_pt1 | contig 11663 bp, 9 predicted proteins | sample III_Fen_N3_4_FD_198795 | JGI IMG/M metagenome (GOLD analysis project Ga0302299, IMG submission 198795) | Peat permafrost microbial communities from Stordalen Mire near Abisko, Sweden - III_Fen_N3_4 | ecosystem: Environmental > Terrestrial > Soil > Wetlands > Permafrost | place: Sweden: Abisko...
CCGCACGGGCAGGCGTGTCTCCATGCCGGCCACGCGGCGCACGAGCGGCTCGACCTCGACCAGCCGCAGGCGCGGCGCCGGCAGCCGGGCCAGGCGCGCGTAGGCGTCCATGAAGCGGCCGAGCGACTCCGCGCGCGAGGCGATCACGCAGAGCCCGCGCCGGAGGTCCTGGTCGGCGTCCTGCGGGCGCGGGTCGCGCGCGAGCAGCGCGTCGAGGCTCCCCGCGATCGACTTGATCGGGGCCAGGGAGTTGTTGAGCTCGTGCCCCATCACGCGGATCAGGCGCTGCCAGGCCGCCCGCTCCTCCTCGCGCAGCGCGCGGCTGACGTCGGAGAGCACCACCAGGCGGTGCGGCTTGCCGCCCAGGCGAAACGTGCCGAGGCGCAGCTCGTAGCGGCCGGCGCCGCCCGCGAACGAGGCTTCGACGACACGGGGCGAGTCGCCCTCGAGCAGCTCGGCGCAGCCGATCTCCGCGGCCTCGAGGTCGATCAGCCGCTCGACGGGCTGCCCGAGCAGCGCCTCGCCGGCGCGGTTCGCGAGGCGCAGGCGGGCGCCGGCATCGAACGCGAACACCGCCACGTCGATCTCGGCCATCACGCGCTGCAGCAGCGCGGTCGCCTCGAGCGCCCCGAGGCGCTCCTCGCGCAGCGTCTGCGCCAGCGCGTTCAGCTCCCGTAGCGCGTCGCCGAGCGGGCCGTGATCGCGGCCGGCCCGCGCACGGAAGGAGAAGTCGCCCTCGCGCAGCGCCCCGAGCAGGTTGGACAGCGTTTGCAGCGGCCGGGTCACCTGCTCGCGTACGGCCAGGGCGAACAGGAACCAGGAGCCGGCGGCGGCGATGCCGAGCGTCCAGCGCGTCCCCTGGTCCGGCTCAGGCGCGCGCCAGAGCAGGGCCAGTGCCAGCGCCAGCGGCAGCGCTCCCGCGGCGAGCGCCAGCAGCGCGACGCGCCGGTCGTGCGTCAGCACGCGTCGGCGCGGGCCCTTCATAGCTCGTGGCGCGAGAGCCGCCTGTAGAGCGCGCTGCGCGAGAGGCCGAGCGCGGCCGCCGCCCGGCTCACGTTGCCGCCGTGGCGGGCCAGCGCCTTCTCGATCAGCACACGCTCCACGTCTTCGAGGCTCATGTCCTCCAGCCGGCCGGCCGGCTCCGCGGAGCGGCGCAGGCCGAGGTCGGCCGCCTGCACCCGCTCGCCGCGCGCCATCAGCACCGCCCGCTCGACGGCGTGGTCGAGCTCGCGCACGTTGCCCGGCCACGGGTGCTCGAGCAGCGCGCGCTCGGCTTCGGCGTCGAACCCGGCGAGCGAGCGGCGATAGCGCCGGCCGTGCAGCTCCAGGAAGTGGCGCGCCAGCTGCTCGATGTCCTCGCGCCGGTCGCGCAGCGACGGGACGCGGATCTCGATCGTGTTCAGGCGGAACAGCAGGTCCTGCCGGAAGCGGCCCGCCGCCACCTCCGCGCCGATGTCCGCGTTCGTCGCCGAGATGACGCGCACGTCGGCGCGACGCGTGCGCGAGGAGCCGACGCGCTCGAACTCGCCCGTCTCCAGCACGCGCAACAGCTTCGCCTGCAGCGCGACCGGCACGTTCGCGATCTCGTCGAGGAACAGCGTGCCCCCGTCCGCCAGCTCGAAGCGGCCGGCGCGGTCGGCCTTCGCGTCCGTGAACGCGCCCTTCACGTGGCCGAACAGCTCGCTCTCGAAGACGCCCTCCGACAACCCGCCGGCGTTCACGGTCAGCATCGGCTTCGCCGCCCGCGACGAGACTGCATGCAGGACCGCCGCCACGGTGCCCTTGCCGCTGCCGTTGTCGCCTGTCACCAGCACGTTCGCGTCGGAGGGACCCACACGCTCGATCAGCTCGAGCACCGGCTGCATCGCCGCGGAGTCGGCGATCAGCAGCGGGCGGTCCTCGTCGCGCAGTGCGCGGTTCTCGGCCTCGAGCCGCTGGCCGTGGCGCAGCGCGCGCCCGAGCTCGGCCTGCGTGCGCAGCGTCGCCAGGAGCCGCGCGTTGTCCCACGGCTTCTGCACGAAGTCGCGCGCACCGCGCCGCATCGCCTCGACCGCGAGGTCCACGCTGCCCCAGGCCGTCATCACCACCACCGGCAGCGTCGGGTCGAGGGCGAAGAGGCGCGCGAGCAGGTCCATGCCCTCGCGGCCCGAGGTGGTGTCGCGCGTGTAGTTGAGATCGATCAGCACGACGTCCAGCTCGCGCGACTCGGCCGCGGCCAGCACCCGCGCCGGCGAGTCCGCGGTCTCGAGCGCAAAGCCCTCGGGCTTGAGCAGCAGCCGAACAGCCTCGATCACGTCGGGCTGGTCGTCGGCGACGAGGACGCGCGGCGCGAGACGGCTCATGGCGTTCACAGATCTTAGCGCCCGGCCGTCCACGCGGTCACCGGCGGCCGCCGCCGGGTCGCGCCCGGGTCCCGGAGCGGCGGCGCGGTCACGTCAGACCTCTCGCAGCGTCGTCACCGGGTCCACCCGCGACGCCCGCAGCGCCGGGAAGAAGGACGCCGAGGCGGCCACGGCGAGCAGGACGAGCACCGCGACCGCGAACGTCAGCGGATCGGTCGGGCTCACCTCGTGGAGCACGCCCCGCAGCAGGCGGGACAGCGCCAGCGCGCCGCCGAAGACGGGCGGCACCCACAGGGAGGCGTCGGTCGCCCAGAACGGCGGAAAACGGAAGCCGGCAGGCATGACGGCCACGACAACGTAGCTGCGGCCGTCGAGCGTCAGGGACTGCCCGACGATCGCCGGGTCGGCATCGAACCGGCGCCGCCACAGGTCGTGGCCGAGCACCACCTGCGCGTCGCCGTCGCCCTCGCTGAAGGCGCGGCCGAGCGCCGGCGCGACGCCGAGCAGGTCGAACAGGCCCGCCGTTGCCTTGAGCGCCGGCAGTTCCTCGGGAAACCCGCGGCCGCTGAGGATGGGCGACCACGGGTGAGCGGCCGTCAGCCACTCGCGGAAGTCCGCGGGCGAGGTCGGGTTGCGCCGCTCGCCCTTGCGCGTCTCGTGGGCGAAGAGCGCCACCAGCCGCCCGGCGTCCCCGTACGAGAGCGGACGCAGCAGCACGCCGTCGACGACGCTGAAGATCGCGCTGGTGGCGCCGACGCCGAGGCCGAGCGTCAGCACGGCGACGAGGGAGAGAGCCGGCGCGCGGCCCACGCGCCGCAGCGCCTGCAGCAGCTGCTGAGCGCGACCCATCGTCAAACCTCCCGCGCGGGTGCGGGCGCCACCGGTTCGCCCGACCGCCCCGTCCGCTCGTCGCCGACGATCCAGCCGTCGCGCAGGCGCACGACCCGGCTGCCGTACGCCGCGTTCGCCTTCGAGTGCGTCACCTGCACGACGGTCGTGCCTTCGGCGTTGAGGCGCACGAACAGCTCCATGATTTCGCGACCCTGGTCGGTGTGGAGGTTGCCGGTCGGCTCGTCAGCCAGAATCAGCTTCGGGCTGGCGACGATCGCGCGCGCGACGCCGACCAGCTGCTGTTGCCCGCCCGAGAGCTGGCTCGGGTAGAGGTCCTTCTTGCCGACGATCTGGAAGCGGTCGAGCGCGTCCGCCACGATCGCCTGGCGCTCGGGCCGCTTCAGGTCGCGGTAGGTGAGCGGCAGCTCGAGGTTCTCGTAGACCGTCAGGTCGTCGAGCAGGTGGTAGCTCTGGAACACGAAGCCGACGTTGCGCTTCTGCAGCTCTTGCCTCTGCTTGCGCGACAGCAGCTGCACCGGCTCGCCGAGGAAGCGGAACTCCCCGGCGAACTCCGCGTCGTGCAGCCCGAGAATATGCAGGAGAGTCGACTTCCCCGCGCCGGAGGGGCCCATGATCGACACGAACTCCCCCTCCGCCACGTCCAGGTCGATGCGGCGCAGCACGAACACCCGGCCGCCTGCCTGGTCGTACGACTTCTCCACGCCCCGCAGCTCGATCACGCCTGGGCCTCCCGGACGCGCGCGGCGAGGACCGCGCGGCCGTCCTTCTCCTCGTCCGAAGCGAAAGCGGCCGACTGCAGGTACGCGATCAGCAGCGCGCCCGAGACGCCCTTGCAGACAGCGTCGCCACCCCCGGCGCCGGCCTCGACGCAGGCCCCGGCGCAGGCCCCGGCGCACTCGCGCGAGCCGCCGGCCGGCGCCTCGCGCGGACCGAAGCGCAGCGGCTCCTTCGCGAGCCGCACGTCGTCGCGGTCGTCGGCGACCAGTGCCCTCATGCTCACTCGCCCCGCAGCACGACCGCCGGGTCCACCCGCGCCGCGCGCCGTGCCGGGACCACGCAGGCCAGGGCGGCCGTGGAGGCGATCGCGAGCGCCGCGGCCGCGAGCGTCGTCGGGTCGAACGGGGACACCTCGAACAGGATCGGCGCCAGGGCCCGGGCGGCGAACGGCGCGGCGGCCAGACCGAGCCCGAGCCCGGCGAGCGCGGGAAGCAGGCCATGGCGCAGCAGCAGCGCGAGCACCTGCGAGCGGCGGGCCCCGAGCACGAGCCGGACGCCGATCTCGCGGGTGCGGGTGCTCACGATCTGCGCGAGCGCCCCCACCAGCCCCACGGCCACCAGGCCGACGGCGGCCAGCGCGAACAGGCCGAGCAGCCGCGACGCGAAGCGCCTTTCGGCCACGGCCGCCTCGACGAGGTCCGCTCCCGAGCGCAGGCTGGAGACTGGGACGTCCGGGTCTGACGCGGTCACCGCATCGCGCAGGGCGCGAGCCACCTCGGCGGGAGGCGCCGCGGAGCGCAGCACGAGCGTCATTCCCGAGTGCTCCGTCTGCGCGTGCGGCACGTAGGCCTGCAGCCGCGGCCGGGTGTCGAGGCCGTGGTGGCGCACGTCGCCGACGACGCCGACCACGGTCCGCCACGGCCCGTCCGTCCCGCCGAGCTTCAGGCGCTTGCCCAGCGGATCGTCCAGCCAGAACCGCCGCGCCAGGCTCTCGCTCACGAGCGCCACCGGAGGGCCGTTGCGGGAGTCGCGCGCGTCGAGGTCGCGGCCGCGGACGAGCGGGATGCCCATGGCGCGGCGATACCCGGGCGTGACCGCGTAGAAGTCGGCCGAGGGGTCCTCGTCGGGGTTCGCCGCGGCCTGGCCCTCCACGTGAACACCCCACACGTCGAAGTTGCCGCCGAGCGGGATCTGGCTCGCCGCTCCGGCGGCCGTCGTCCCGGGGATCGCGGCGAGCCGCGCCACCAGCCCGTCGTAGAAGGCGATCACCTTGTCGCGGTCGCTGTAGGCGACGTCGACCTCGCCCGTGACGAGTCCGCGCGCCTCGAAGCCAGGCGGCACGTCGAGCAGCCGCCCGAGGCTCTTCAGCGTCAGCGTGGACCCGACCAGCAGCACCGCGGCGAGCGCGACCTGGCCCCCGACGAGCGCACGCTGCCAGCCCAGGCGGCGCGGGCCCGCTCCGGCGCGCGAGCCGTCGCGCAGCCACTCCTGCGGGTCGACGAGCGCCGCCCGCAGCGCCGGCAGCGCGCCGAGCAGCAGCCCGCAGCCGAGCGACACCACGAGCGCGAACGCGAGCGCAGCGCCGTCGACGCGTGCCTCGCCGATCCGGGGCACCCAGGCCGGCGCCAGCGAGCGCAGCAGCAGGACGCCCCAGTGCGCGACGAACACGCCGAGGGCCCCGCCGGCGAGCGCCAGCGCGACGCTCTCGGCGATGACGTGGGCGGCGAGGCGACGGCGGCCGGCCCCGAGCGCGGCCCGGATCGCGACGTCGGGCCGTCGCTCGACGCCCCGCGCGAGGTGCAGGCCCGCGAGGTTCACGCAGGCGAGCGCGAGCAGGAAGCCGGCCGCGAGCGCGACCGCCGTCAGCAGCGGCCGCGAGTCGCGGCTGAGACGCTCCTGCAGCGGCCGGACGGCCGCGCCCACGGTCGCGTAGTCCGTGGGGTGCTCGCGCGCGAGGTCGCGCATCACTCCGGAGAGGTCGCGCTCCGCGGACTCGCGCGCGACGCCGGGCCGCAGACGCGCGAGGATCCAGAGGTGGCGGCAGCCGCGACAGGCCTGCGGCAACGTCGCGTCGTAGCCGAGCGGCTTGAACACCTCGGCGGCCGGCGCGCGGTTCGTCGACAGCAGCGGCGTGAACGAGCGGGGCAGCACGCCGACCACCTGGTGCGGGAGGCCGTCGAGGACCACGAGCCGCCCCGGCAGCGCGGGATCGCCGCCGAAACGGCGCTGCCACAGGCCCCAGGTCACGAGCACCTCGCGGTCGGCGCCGGGGCGATCGTCCTCCGGACGGAAGTCGCGGCCGAGTTGCGGCCGGACTCCGAGAATGCCGAAGAACGAGGCGGACACCTTCAGGCCCTCGAGGCGCTCGGGCGCGGCCACGCCGGTGAGCGTCGGCTGCCAGTAGCCGGCGGCCGCGGCCGCCTCCAGCGTCCGGTTGCGATCGGCCAGATCGCGGAACGTGGGATAGCCGGTGTTCGACTCCGTGCCGTCGCGCTCCTGCTCCCACACCGTCTGCAGCCGCTCGGGTTGCGGGAAAGGCAGCGGGCGCAGCAGCACGGCGTTCGTGACGCTGAACAGCGCGGTGTTCGCGCCGATGCCGAGCGCGAGCGTCGCCACCGCCGCCGCCGTGAAGCCGAGGCTGCGCCGCAGCCGGCGCAGGGCCGAGCGCAGCTCGGAGACGAGCGCCCGCATCATCAGGCCGCGCCCGCGGCGCCGGCGGCCTCCGCGGCCGCGTCGCCGGGCTCGAGCGGCTCTGCGCTCTCCTCCACGATGCGGCCGTCGAACAGGTGCACGGCCCGTTCCGCGTGGCGCGTGAAACGCGGGTCGTGTGTGACCATGCAAATCGTCGAGCCGGCCCGGTGCAGCTCGCGCAGCAGGGCCATCACCGCGTCGCCGTTGCGCGAGTCGAGGTTGCCGGTCGGCTCGTCGGCCAGCAGGATCGACGGCTCGCCCACCAGCGCGCGCGCCACCGCCACGCGCTGCTGCTGGCCGCCCGAGAGCTGGCTGGGCAGGTGCTTCGCACGATGGCCCATACCCACCCGCTCGAGCGCCCTCAGCACGCGCTCGTGGCGCTCCGCCGCACGCATGCCCCGGTAGGTCAGAGGCAGCTCGACGTTCTCGTAGACCGTGAGGTCGCCGATCAGGTTGAAGCTCTGGAAGATGAAGCCGATCTCGCGGTTGCGGATGCGCGCCCGCGCGGCGAAGTCGAGCTCCTGCACGTGACGCCCGTTGAGCTCGTAGACGCCGCCGCTCGGCGAGTCGAGCAGACCGAGGATCGACAGCAGCGTGGACTTCCCGCAGCCCGAGGGCCCCGCGATGGCGACGAACTCGCCGCGCCGGATCGTCAGGTGGATCCCGGCGAGCGCGTGCGTCTCCACCTCGTCCGTGAAGTAGACCTTGCTCAACCCCTCGAGCCGGATCAGGTCCTGGCTCTCACCGCTCATGGCGCCCTCGCTTTCGTGCCGCATCTGTTCGACGTCCCTGCCTCTCACCTGAGCCGGATCCGGTCGTGGGCGTCCCAGGCGGAGGTGTCAGAGAGGATCACCCTGTCGCCCTCGGCGAGCCCGCTGCGCACCTCGATCGTGCTCACGGACGCCCGGCCCAGCTCCACCTTCACGCGCTGCGCCTCGTTCGTGCCCGGCAGCAGGCGGAACAGGCCCACGGTCGTCTCGGGCTGGCCCTGCGCCGGCCTCCCCACGTAGAGCACGTTCGCGAGCCGCTCGAGCTCGATCGTGCCGTCCACCGTCAGGTCGGGCCGCGCACCCTTCGGCAGCGGCCCGAGGAGCGCGACGTCGACGGTCACCGTCCCGTTCTGCACGGCCGGGTCGACCCGCGCCACGCGGCCCGGCACGACGCCGTTGCGCGTGTCGATCGTGGCGGGCTGGCCGATCTGCACGTCGCGGGCCTGGGTCTCGTTGATCCGCACCACGGCCTTCAGGTGCTCGGGCTGCGAGATGCGCGCGAGGTTCGTGCCGGCGGCGACGCGCTGGCCCACCTCGACCGGCATCTGCTGCAGCATGCCGTCGAGCCCGGCCCGCACCTTCAGCCCGTCCAGCTGGCTGCGCCGCAACCGGGCCAGCGCACGGCGTTGCTCGACCTGTGCCTGCTGGACGGCGAGCTGCGCGCGGATCGCCTCGTCCGCGATCGACAGCCGCTTCTGCTCGACGGCCTCGCGCTTGACCATCTCCTCGGCGGCGACCGCGGAGAGCTTCCGGTTGAGGTCGGCCACCAGGCCCTGCTTCGCGAGCACGTCGTCCGTGTCGGCCTTCAGCCGGGCCTGGCGAGACTCGGACTGCACCCGCGCGAGATCGGCCTCCTGGTTGAGGCGCTGGCTCTCCAGGCGGACCTTCAGCTCGGCGAGCGCCGCCTCGGCCGCGCCCTGTTGCGAGAGCGCGTCGAGTGCGGCGAGCTCCACCTCGGGGTTCGTCAGCTCGAGCAGCACGGTGTCCGCCTTCACCGGCGTGCCCGGCAGCACGACGAGACGCTCGACCCTGCCGTCGGTGGTCGCGGCTATCCAGCGGATCTCCTCGGGCACGAGCGTCCCGATGCCCCTCACCTGGCGCAGCATCGGGCCCCGCTTCACCTCCTCGATCCACACCGTCGAGTCGACGGTCGGCGCGGCCGGGCGCAGGCGCGAGAGGCCGAGCGAGACGGCGAGCACCACGATGGCGGCGGTCGCCCCGAGGACCAGGCGGCGGCGTCTCTTCTTTTGCGCGATGTCGGGCCGTGCGATGTCCATGTCGATTCCTATTCCAGGCTGCGTGCCAGCGCCGGCGCCATTGCCAGCTGCCAGTGGCAAGACGAATTCGGCGCTGCGCCAGATTCCGTGCGGGAGCGGGCGGCCGCTCGTTTCCGAACGCCGCCATCCCATTTCTGGAACGGACGCGCGAGCGGCGGCAGGGCCTTCATTCGACCCTCAGCGCGCTGACCGGATCCAGCCGGCTCGCGCGCCGCGCGGGGACGAGGCAGGCCACGAACGCGACGAGCGTGAAGACGAGGGCGGCTGTGGCGCGCGTGCCCGTGTCGAGCGGCGGCAGGTCGGGGACGAGACCGCGCAGCAGGCGATCCGACGCGACGCCAGCCACGAGTCCGAGCCCGAGGCCAGCGGCGACGAGCCGCACGCCCTCGACCACGGTGGCCCGCGCGACCGCACGAGGCGCGGCGCCGAGCGCGATCCGCACGCCGATCTCGCGTGTGCGGCTCGCGACGGAGAAGGCCAGCACGCCGTACAGTCCGACGGCCGCGAGCACGAGCGCGACGGCGGCAAAGGCGCCGGCCAGCGCGAGCGCGAACCGTGGCGAAACCAGCTGCCGCCCGAAGGCCTCGTCGAGGGTGCGGAGACGGCCGACCTCGAGGCCGGGGTCGAGCGCGGCCAGTCGCTGCCGGATCGTGCGCTCCAGCGCGCCGGGATCCTGCGACGCGCGGAAGACGAGGAACGTGCCCCAGCGCGGGAACTGCCGCTTCGGCAAGAACACCTCCGCGGCCGCGACCGTGCCCGGCGGGAGCGGAGGCACGTCGCGGACGACCCCGACGACCGCGCGCCGCGCACCCTCCACGGTCAGCTCCCGGCCGAGCGGGTCTGCCCCGGGCCAGAGCCGCTGCGCCATCGACTCGTTGACGACGGCGACCGCGGGAGCGCCCGGGCCGTCGGTCGGGGCGAAGTCGCGGCCGCGCGCGAGCCCCAGCCCGAGCGCCGCGAAGTAACCCGGCCCGACGTCGTACCAGCGCGCCGCGACCGCCTCCGCCGCCGGTCGGCCGAACGCGCCCACCGTCGCCGTCTCGACGCCGCCGAACAGCGGTCCGGCGGAGCTGACTCCGGTCGCGACGACCCCGGGCAGCTCGCGAACCGCCTCGGACGCCCGCTCGAGCGCGGCGACCGCCTCGATGCCGGTGCGATACTCCTCGCTCGGCGCCAGCAGCCAGAGGGCAGCCACGTGCCGCGTGTCAAAGCCTGGGTTCCAGCGGACCGTGGCGGCAACCGACTGCGCGAGCACGCCGGCGCCGGTGAGCAGGACGAGCGCAACCGCCACCTGCGCCACGACCAACCCTCGTCGGAGCCGCGCCCCGCCGCTGTCGGTCGTACGGCCGCCCTGCAACACGCTCACGAGGTCCACGCGCGTGGCCCGCGCGGCCGGCACCAGGGCGAACAGCAGTACGGTCGCGAGAGACAGGATGGTCCCGAAGGCCGCGACGCGGGCGTCGACGGCGATCTCCGCCAGGCGCGGGACACCCGGCGGCGCGAGCGTCACCAGAGCGCGCACCGTCCACCACGACAGCAGCAGCCCGACCGCCGCGCCGCCCGCCGCCAGCACGACGCCCTCGAAAAGCGTCTCGCGCGCGAGCCGTGCACGGCCGGCACCCAGCGCCGCGCGCACGGCCAGCTCGCGGCTGCGGCCCGTGCCGCGCACGAGCATCAGGCTCGCCACGTTCGCGCAGCCGATCAGGAGCACGCAGCAGACCGCGCCGAGGAAGGTCCACAGCGTGCCGCGCAGCGCCCCGGCAGTCTGCTCGCGCAAGGCGTGCAACTCCACGCCGAACTCGCGGTTCGTCGCCGGGTACGACGCGGCGAGCGCCGCACGCACGACGGTCATCTCCTGGCGAGCCGCTTCGAGCGTCGCCCCCGGTGCCAGCCGCCCAATGGCCACGAAGCCGCGCCAACCGCGGTTCGTCGGGTCGTCCGCCATCGCCGTGAGCGGGAGCCACGCGTCCGCCTGCAGCATCGGCGTGTAGGCGTCCTCGGCGAGAACGCCCACGATCGTCGCGTCGCGGCCGTCCACCGTGACGCCGCGACCCACGATGGCCGGGTCCGCGCCGAACTGGCGCTGCCACGCCCCGTGCGCGAGCACCACCGCGACGGGCCGGCCGCGCTCCAGGTCCTCGCTGCGCAGCAGCCGCCCGAGCCGCGCGCGAGCGCCGGAGACCTCGAAGTAGCCCGGCGTCGCGACCCCGCCGCCGAGCGGTACGGGCTCGCCGCCGGCCCGCAGGCGGAACGACCAGTCGCGCGCGACGCCGAAGCGCTCGATCGAGCGGCTCGCATGGGCCCAGTCCTCGACGTTCGGCGGCGACGCGACACAGAACCCGGCGAGCCGGGGGGCCGTCTCGCACAGTACCAGCACCCGCTCGGACCCGGGGAACGGCAGCGGCCGCAGCACGACCGCGTCTACGACGGTGAACGTCGCCGTCACCGCGGCGATGCCCAGGGCGAGCGTGCCGATCATGGCCGCCGTCGCGCCGGGCGAGCGGCGCAGCCGCCGGACCGCCGTCTGCAGGTCGTTCACGCGGCTACTCGTACCGCAGCGCCGACGCCGGCTGCACGCGCAGTGCGCGCAGGGCCGGGAGGGCGCCGGCCAGCAGCGTGGCCATCGCGAGCACGGCCGCCGCGAAGAGGAGCGTCGGCAGGTCGAAGGCCCGCAGGCCGAACAGCCGCGACTCGACCACGCGGCCGAGGCCCCAGCCGCCCGGCAGGCCGATCGCCATGCCGATGCCGCTGAGGATCGCGATCTCGCCGAGCACCAGCTTCAGGATCCGCGAACGATCGGCCCCGAGCGCCACCCGGACCCCGATCTCGCGCGTGCGGCGCGCGACCGCGTAGCTCATCACGCCGTAGAGCCCGACGGCGGCCAGCACCGTGGCGAGCAGGCCGAACGCGGCCGAGAGCCCGGCCACGATGCGATCGGCGAACAGGCTCTCGTCCACGACCGTGGTCATCGCCTTGAGGTCCGTCACTGGCAGCGCCGCGTCGACCTCGCGCAC
>Ga0302299_10002295_pt1 | contig 11662 bp, 10 predicted proteins | sample III_Fen_N3_4_FD_198795 | JGI IMG/M metagenome (GOLD analysis project Ga0302299, IMG submission 198795) | Peat permafrost microbial communities from Stordalen Mire near Abisko, Sweden - III_Fen_N3_4 | ecosystem: Environmental > Terrestrial > Soil > Wetlands > Permafrost | place: Sweden: Abisko...
CCACCTTGCGCGTCCCCGCGAAGGGATCCTCCGGGTTGTTGGGGACCTCCATCTCCTCGGTCTGGCCCTCGGGATAGTTCTCGATGACCACCTTGAGCGGGTCGAGCACGGCGAAGCGGCGCAGCGACGCGTGGTTGAGCACGTCGCGCACGCAGTGCTCGAGCATCTCGACCTCGACGGTGTTGTCAGCTTTGGCGACGCCGACCAGGGTGGCGAAGTCGCGGATGCCCTCGGCGGGATAACCGCGCCGGCGCAGCGCCGAGAGCGTGGACATGCGAGGGTCGTCCCAGCCACGCACGACTCCGTCATTGACCAGCCGCAGCAGCACGCGCTTGGACATGACCGTGTGCGTGAGGTTGAGCCGCGCGAACTCGTACTGGTGCGGCACCGCCGGCACCGGCAGGTTCTCGATGAGCCAGTCGTACAGCGGCCGGTGCGCCTCGAACTCGAGCGTACAGATGGAGTGCGTGACGCCCTCGATCGCGTCGGACTGGCCGTGGGCGAAGTCGTAGGTGGGGTAGACGCACCAGGCCTCACCCGTGCGCGGGTGCTCGGCGTGCAGGATACGGTACAGAACGGGGTCGCGCAGGTTGATGTTGGGCGACGCCATGTCGATCTTCGCGCGCAGGACGCGCGCGCCGTCCGGGAACTCACCGGCGCGCATGCGCACGAACAGGTCGAGGTTCTCGGCCACCGGCCGGTCTCGCCACGGGCTCGCCGTGCCGGCCTCGGTGAACGTGCCGCGATGCTCACGGATCTCGTCGGCGCTGAGGTCGTCCACGTAGGCCTTGCCGGCCTCGATGAGGGCGACTGCCCACTCGTACAACTGCTCGAAGTAGTCGGAGGCGAAGTACAGGTGCTCGCCCCAGTCGAACCCGAGCCAGCGCACGTCCGCCTCGATGGCGTCGATGTACTCCTGCTCTTCCTTCATCGGGTTGGTGTCGTCGAAGCGCATGTTGCAGCGGCCGCCGAACTCGCCGGCGATGCCGAAGTTGAGGCAGATCGACTTGGCGTGGCCGATGTGGAGGTAGCCGTTGGGCTCCGGCGGGAAGCGCGTGACGACGGACTGTACCCGACCCTCACGGAGGTCTGCGGCGACGATCTCGCGAATGAAGTCGCCGCGCTCTGGGGGAGTTTGTGCGGAAGTGTTCACGGGGGCCGAGCATAGCATAGCCGGCCCCCGTGGACGGCTCCCCGAGCCGCCCTCGTACTACCGCCGCAACGACCCGGCCAGCGCCAGCGCGTCGCTGCGCGTCAGATCGCCGCTGAGGAGCACCGCGAACGTGCGCGTCTGGACGTAGAGGTTCACCCCTTCGTCGTCCATCCACGTGCGCGCCGTGCGCCCGGCGAAGGCTCCCGTCGTCAGCGCCGTCTTCCGGTAGGCGAACGCCGGCCGCTTGTCGAGCGCGGCGGGCACGGGGTTGTTGATGCCGCCGGGCAGCGGCCACTCCCGCACGGTGAAGCGGTCGAAGCCGCGTTGGTAGTACAGGCTCGTCAGCCGGTCGGGGAGCTTGGAAAGGTCGACCCACGGCACCGGGACAGGGAAGAGCCATGCGTACGGCCCCCAGGGCTCCGGCTGCGTGGACGACGTGGTGAGCTCGGCGCCTTCGGTCAGGGTCGCCGGCAGGAGCGGCGCGTAGCCGACGGCGGCGGTGAGATCGGCCGGTGCCGCGAAGTGCTCGTACTGGGCCGACTCCTCGACCTTCGCGCCCTGCGGGATGTCGATCACGAACGTGCCCGCATCCACGGGCACGCCGATCTTCAGGTCGACCACGCGCCACACGCTCCTCTGGGTGCGCGGCGCCTTGACGCTGACCAGCGCAGCGCGCAGCGGCAGACCGGTCGCCTTGTCGACGACGGCCGTGTGCCGCAAGCCCTGGCGGGTGTACGTCGCCGTCCACGCCAGGCGGCCGATGAACGTGGTGGACTTCACGGTGAGCGCCGGGTCCTGCTCGGCCAGCGCGGCGCGGACGATGGTGGCCGCGCCCTCGGCCCAGCCGAACGGCGACGCCGGGGCCTCGTTCGTGCTGCGGCTGTACTCGACGCTCCCCTTGCCGGCGTCGTAGGCGCGCGTCGACGTGTGTGTGGCGGCGTCGTAAACGTCGGTCTCCGAGATGCTCCCGGTCGCCTCCCAGGTCTGGCTGACGCGCGTGTCGCCGGCCGCGTCCGCCGTGATGCTCTGCGCTCCGACATCGGCGTGCCGGCCGCTCTGATCCACGCTGACGGCGGACATCCAGACGGTCGAGAAGCTGGGCGACGGCGCAGGCAGCGGCGCCTGCGCGCCCGCCGGCGACGGCGCCCCCGCGTCCGCGTCGGCCGGGCCACGCGCCACGACAAGCCCAGCCAGCACGGCCAAGCCGACGAGCGCCAGTCCGATCGAGAGAATCCTGCGGTCCATCCTCCACCTCCACTGCCGGCTTGTGCGTCCCAGTCTCTGGGACGCGCCGCCATCCTACGACGTTCGCGAAGAGCTGCTCTCCGGCCAGCTGACGAGCCTGTCCTTCGGTGTGATGCGCTGCTCGGCGGAGCACGGAGCGGAGCGCTCGCCGCCGGCCTCTCCGGAGCCCCGCCCGCCCGTCACCGCTCTGTCAGGCGAACTGGACGGAGCGCTTCGAGAGCCCCAGCCAGAAGCCGGAGATCGGCGTGACCATGGGGCCGTCGGGCGCGGCCGCGCCCAGCGCGACGAAGAGCGGGACGAAGTGCTCGACAGTCGGGTGGGCGTACCGCGCGGACGGCACGTCGCGGAACGCGGCCAGCGTCCGCGCGTCGCGTGCGTCGAGGGCCGCCGCCACCCACTGGTCGAAGGACTTCGACCAGTCCGGCGGCGGCGCGTCCAGCACGAACTCGCGCAGGTAGGGCAGGCCGTGGGTCATGAAACCGCTGCCCACGATGAGCACGCCCTCGTCGCGCAGCGGCCGCAGCCGACCGCCCAGTTCGAGCAGCTTCGCCGGGTCCAGCGTCGGGAGCGAGAGCTGCAGCACCGGCACGTCCGCATCCGGATACATGGCGACCAGCGGCACATAGGCGCCGTGGTCCAGGCCGCGGCTCGGCTCGTGCGCCACCGCCCGCTCGCCGCCGGCCAGCTCCGCCACGCGCTCCGCCAGCTCGGGAGCCGGTGGGGCCGGGTACCGCGCCTGGTAGTACTTGTCCGGGAAGCCGTAGAAGTCGTAGATGAGCGGCACGCCGGACTCGATCGCGCCGAGCGTGAGCGGCGCCTGCGTCCAGTGCGCCGACACCATGAGCACGGCGCGCGGTCGCGGCAGCGCCGCCGCCCAGGCGGCGAGCTCCGCGACCCACTGGGGGTCGTCGAGAAGCGGCGGCGCGCCGTGCCCCAGGTAGACGGCCGGCATGCGGCCGGGCACTTGGGCCTCAGTCGCAAGTGCCCCGGTGGCCGCGGCCGCGGCCGCGACCTCGTCTTCGCTCACCGCGTGGAGCCGCGGCCAGGCGTCGTCACTCATCGGTTCCTCCGACGGTCAGGGCTTGAGGCGCTGGACCCAGGCCTTCATGCCCTTGGCGTTCTCGGCAAAGCCGCCGGCGAACACGCCGGACGAGCCCGCCGCTGCGGTCCAGGTCTCGCCGTTCGTGTAGGTGGCCCGGAACTTCCAGTCCTTCTGCGCGACGCCGGTGGCAGAGTACCGGCGCACGACCGGAAGTTCTGCGGTCAGGGCGGCGTCCGTCGCCCACCCGCCGGCACAGTAGACGCGGCCGGAAGCGTCGCAGGCGACGCCGAACACCGCGCCGCCGTAGGGCGCTACGGAGCCGTCGTCGTAGAAGTCGCTGGTCCAGGCGACGACCCCTGTGGGGGTGATCCTGGACACCCAGCCCATGTAGCTCAGCGCGGGTAGGCCGGGCCCGGCGACGTGACGGGTCAGCCCGGCCAGCACCACGTGACCGTCACCGTCCATTGCGAAGGCACGCAGGTCCTGGTTGTCGCCGGGGAGGCTGTCCAGGTCTGTCTTCCAGGCGGCGATGCCCGAGGACCGGGGGGCCTTGAGCGCGAACGGCACGGACCTGGGCGTGGCCGGCACCCTCGTGTCGAAGGTCACACCACTGGCCACGACGTCTGCGCCTGTCACCCTCACGAACCGGAGATAGGACGAGCCGAGGGCCGAGACGAAAGGCTGCGACCAGACTTCATCGCCGTTCGCGTCCAGGCGCGTGAGCACCGCGTTGAACGCCAGCGACGGCGGCGGCGACGTCGCCTCGAGCCCCGCGAGATACACGTTGCGCGAGGCGTCGACAGCGATGCCCGAGTACTCGTTGGCGCCCGGCATGACGTCGACGTGCTTCCACAGCCTGCGGCCGCCGGCCGAGTACTTCAGCGCGACCGCGTCGTCGAAGGACGAGCTGTCGGCCGTCCAGCCGACGTAGCCGGACACGTACACCGATCCTGCGCCGTCCACGGCGACTCCCGACCCGAGGGCGTCGGTCAGCGTGGCGCCGGCCGGCGGGCTGGACAGCGTGCGCGCCCAGAGCTGCTTGCCATCGGCCGCGCGCAGCTTGAGCACGAGGAGGCACTCGCCCTGACCCGCCTTGACGAGCTCGCTGCCGGTGACGACGACGTCACCGTGGCCGTCGACGGCGACGCCGCGCGCGACCGCGTACGTGCGGGCGGCCCCCCGGAACGTCTTGCGCCAGATCACGCGCCCACCGGCCGCCGAGAGGCGACTGACCTGGAACGCGGAGCGCACGGGAGTCCACTTCACGGCGACACTGGCCACCGAGTACACGCTGCCGCGAGGGCCGGCGACGACGAAGTCCGTGCCGTTGTTGCCGGTGAGACCCGAGAGCGCTGGAGAGCGCCACACGAAGGCGCCGGCGGCCGTCGAGCGAGCGCCGGTGACGGGCGCGGCAGGCGCCGCGGCGGCCACCGCAAGCAGCAGCGCCGCGGTCAACACCGCCAAAGCGCCGGCCAGGATGCCGACGACACTCTTCTGCACACCGTCCGAGTCGTGCGATCTCGTGCCGAGCCGTGCGTCCATGATGCCTCCCCTTGAGTCCCGTGCCGCGACCCTACCCCAAAGAACGGCAGGAGATACGGTCGGCTCCCGCGGTGGGCGAGACCGCCGCCGGGTACAGTCTGACCATGACTCAGCCGAGAGACGGGAGTCCCTGATGACCATCAGAAGCTGGATGACCCGGCGCGGGACGGCCTTCGTCCTCGTCGCCGTGATTGCGCTCGTGACGTTCGCCGTGCCGGCATGGTGCGTCGCCTCCGGCACGTGGAGCTGGTGAGCCGCCCGGCTCCGCCCTCTCTCGCTCAGTCCGCCCCGGCCCCCGGCTCCCCGAACGCCCAGCGCTCGAGCCACCACGCCACCGACCGGTTCATCTCGACGGAGAAGTCCGCGGTGAACTTGCGCGAGTAGACATCCTGGACGCAGCCGGTGACGCCGTCCCGCGTCTCGCGCACGCCGTGGAGTTCGTCGAGCTCGCCGGAGACCTCGAGCAGCTCCGGCGCGGTGAGCCGCCGGTACGCGTTCTTGTGCACCACGTGGGCCTCGTACCGCTCGGTCCGCTTCGGACGCACCTTCGGGCGGCCGAGACACAGGAGCGCCGCGGGGAACGTGTAGCGGGGCAGCCGCAACAGTTCGGCGTGCGTCTCGCCGAGCTCCATGATGTCGCCGATGTAGCACGAGCCGATGCCGAGCGACTCGGCCGCCACCACGGCGTTCTGCGCCGCGATGACGGCGTCGTTGCAGGCCATCAGCAGGTCGCCGAGACCCGGCGTGACTCCGCGCGGCACGCCGGGCAGCTCGTCGCAGCCGCAGACGGCGAAGAGGTCCATCCACTTCTGGAAGTCGGCGACGAAGAGCAGCAGCCACGGCGCCCGCGCGATGAACGGCTGGTGGTCGCAGGTCACGGCCAGCCGGTCCTTGAGCGCCTGGTCCTCGATCTCGATGATCGAGTAGAGCAGCAGGTTGCCGGCCGTGGGCGCACGCATGGCCGCGTGCAGCACCGCGCGCTTCTCCTTGTCGGTCGGCGGAGCCGGGTCGTAGGCGCGCGTGGAGCAGCGCGCGTCGAGCAACCGGATGATGTCGTTCATGCTGCCTCCTCCGGGACGGGCCACAACCGTACCACCCGACCGTCCGGCACGGCCGGCAACCCGTGACGTGATCACGCTCCGGCTGGCCGCGCGCCGGCGAAGATATGATGATGACACGCGGCGCGCGGAGGGCGCGGCGCAGGAGGATCGGAGACCGCATGGGGACCCGGAAGTCAGCGACCCGTCTTGGACTGCTGTTCCTGCTCCTCGCCTGCATCCTGACGGCCGCGGCCGCCTCCGCGCCGCCGGCCCCGGCGGCGAGCATCACTGTCAACGTGCGGGCCGCGGATACACTGCTCCCCCTCTCGGGCATCCGGGTGGATCTGTACCAGGCCATGCCGTGGGGTGGGGCGGCGACTGGCGCTACGGGTTCAGCGACGCCCTGTCCGGCACCTTACGGATCGATGGTCTCGCCGCGGGCACCTACACACTCGAGCTCCGAGACGCCACCCAGGCGTACGCGTCGTGCTATTGGCGTGATGCCTTCACGAGATCCGAGGCGAACAAGATCGTGCTCGCGGACGACACGGCCTACTCCGCGGACATCAAGCTGCCTCTCGCCGGCCGCATCGCCGGCGTCGTCACCGACGAGTCGGGCACGCCCCTGAAGGGCATCCTGGTCAACGCCCACAACGGGCACGACAGCGACGGGCAGGGCGCGGGAGTCCTGACGGCCGCCGACGGAAGCTACGCCATCGGCGGCCTCCTCGCCGCGCAGAACTGGGTCCTGTTCCTCGAGGACCAGGAGAATGAGGCCTACATCTACGAGTTCTGGAGCGGGGCGCGTGTCTACGAGGACGCGACCCCCGTCTCGGTCGGCTCCGGCCAGACGACGACCATCGACGTCGCGATGCGCAAGTCGGCGACCATCTCAGGCGTCATCACGACGCGCCTGGGTCTGCCCTGTCAGAACGTGGTCGCCGCGGTGTGCGCGCGCACTCCTTCAGGCGGGTGGGTCGACTTCTCCGGGGAGTGCTGCCACACGGACGGGACCTTCAGGGCCTGCCAGCTTCCGCCGGGCAGGTACAGCGTGGCGTTCTTCAGCACGCACGCGCTCGAGCAGAAACGGTACTACCCCAGCACGGCGCTGCGCTCCGAGGCGAAGATCTTCACGCTCGGTTACGGCGAGGCGGTCGACCTGCACGAGGTCGTCTGGAACGACACGAGCAAGCCCACGCCGGAGGCTCCAGACGCCGAGATCGTGGCGCGCGGCAGCACGGCAAACGTCCTCTACCGTGTCAAGGACAAGCGGCCCGGCGGCCCCACCGCCGACGTCACCATCAAGGTGCGGACCCGCGGCGGGAAGCTGGTCAAGACTGTCGTCCTGCCGCGGCGCAAGGTGAACCGGTGGCTGTCCGGCCGTTTTGCCTGCGACCTGCCGCGCGGCAGCTACGTCTTCAGCGTGTATGCCGTCGACCTGGGCGGCAATCGCCAGACGAGACCGGCGGTGAACACCCTGCGCGTGCGCTGACCCGGCCAAAGAGGGCCGGCGGCAGACGAAACGCGGCGCCGGCTCACGGCATCTGCGCCGGCAGCCCCGCGGCCAGGCTCTGGGCCTGCGTCGCGCGCTGGGACGAGTAGTTCGTCAGGTACGTGATGCGCGCGGCGCCGGTCAGGCCGGCGGCGGTCGTCTCCACGCACGCCTGCGCGTTCGTGCACTGCGTCTCGAACGCGCCGTAGGTGCTGCGTACGAGCGGGATGTAGTACTTGTAACGGCGGACGCCGTTGACCTTGCCGTTCCTGTCGAGGCTGTCGGCGACGGCGCGGAACCCGTTATAGGCGGTCGTGTCGGTCCAGGCCGCGGGCACGCTCGTGACCGAGTCGTAGAACGGCACGTAGGCGCTCGAGCACGGGCGGCTCGGGGCGGCCCACATCACACCGCCGATCGCATCCGGAAGCCAGTCGCGCAGTTGCCACACGGCGCTGTAGTCGGTCGTCTTGTAGCAGATCGGCCGGTTCGTCTGGTCATGCGGGCTCATCAGCGCATACCCGTCCGTCTGGTCGAGACTCGTGCCTTCGTAGTGGTAGCGGCAGATGGTCTGGATCTCCTGCCGGGTGATGGCGTGGTCGGGCACCACATAGACGGGGCGCGTCGCGTAGGGCATCGTCGGAGTGAGACCGAGAGACGGCGCGACCGTGTTGAAGGCTCCCCACAGGCGGTTCGTGTTGTAGTACGACTGCAGTTCGGTGCGGTCGCCGTAGGCCCAGGCCACGTCGAAAGGACCGTCCGACGGGTTGTACCGGCCGATGCTGACCGCGAACGACTGGAGGTCGGCCGAGCCGCGGAAGTGCGCCGGGTCGCTCAGGTCCACCTGACGGATGGTCACCATGTTCGGGTGCGCGAGGAACGCGTTGTTCGGCACGCGCTCGGCGACCCAGTGGTGGCCGCCGAGCAGCTCGAAGACCCAGACCTGATTCGGATCGCCGACGGCGAAGCTGCCCGCGGCGTCGCCGCTGAACCCGGTAGTGGCCATCTGCCCGAGCAGGTTGATGGCCTGGCTCGCGGTCGTGCACTGCTGCAGGATGTCCTTCCAGAGCTCGCCGCCGTGGCCCTTCTTGACGTACGGATCGGCGGCGAGGACTGCCGGGTCGAGATCGGTGGCCGTCCCGTACAGGGCGGCGAGCTGATGGACGTTCACGCCGCCCTCTTCGCAGTCGCCCTTGGTGAGCAGCTCCACGAACTGGTAGTGCGTGGCGTCCCCGGGCACGACCCGGAGGTACGCGTCGTTGTTGGCCGACCAGTCGTTGTTGTAGCCCATGAGGACCGAGCCGTCGGCCGTGGCGTTCTTGCCCGCGAGGACGAAGTTGCACCAGTGTGTGACGGGCTTCTGGGCTCCGGCCCTGGCGGCGGGCGCCGAACCGGCGCCTCCCAGGGCGGCCGCGGCCGCGGCCAGCGCCGCGACCAGCAGCACGAGGATGAGTACGGAGCGGAGTCTTGGGGTGCGCATGGGTGCCTCCGTCTGTCGCGCGGTCTCTTTGCCACATCGGAACCTACTACCGAGTTCGGCAAATGGCCAGAGCCGTCTTCCCGACGTGTCGCCTGCCCGGGACACACGGGGCGCCGCGACGAGCGGTGTCTGCGCTTGCCGCGCTACGGACGGGGGAAGACCCGGTGAGACGACCGCGCCGACCACCGGCGCCGTCACGAAGACAGGAGCGACCATGACAGCACAGACCACGCGCGGAGCAGGGACGCGGGAAGACCCGTGGACCCTGACGACGCCTCCTGGCAAGTCCGAGTACCAGGCCTACCGCGACGAGACGGCCGATCCGCCGGCCCTCGTCGTCATCGTCGGCAAGACGGAACTGCGCTACCAGCTGCGCTGCATCGACGACCTGCGGGCCATGCTCGAGGCGGCAGGCGACTGGGTGCCGCTGGGTAGCGCCGACGAACAGAAGCCGGCGGCCGAGGGCACCGTCGAGGCCTGGGGCCGCTCTCCCGACAACCCCGTCGGGGGCTGGTACGGCCTCAAGAAGGGGCTCCGCGGACGGTTCGCCAACTACGTCCCGCCGGTGCTCGAGGCCATAGGCCTCGCGGAAGTCGAGCACGAGGCGCGCAACAACCGCATGCGCGCGAGCTGAGGGAGCTCGAGCGCGGCCCTACGAAGCTCCGGCCGCGACCTCGTCGGGACGCTCCGGCACAGGCTGGCGGGCGGCGAACTCGAGGACCAATGACGTCCGCCCGGGGCGCGTGCTCAGCAGCACGCGCTCGCAGACCTGCAGCATGATGGTGAAGCCCATGCCCAGGCTGGAGGCGGTGGAGAACCCGCGCTGCAGGGTCGCGCGCGGCAGGGTGCGGAAGTCGATGCCCGGACCCTCGTCGCGGATGAGGACCTGGAGCCTGTCGTCGCGAGCGAACAGCTGGTAGGTCCCACCGCCCGCGTGGCGCAGGGCGTTCACCAGCGCCTCGCATACCGGCGTGCGCACATCCGTGCGCGGCGCCCAGTCCGGGAAGCGCTCGGCCGCGGCGCGGGCGACGATGCTGCGCGCCGCGCTGAGCTCGCGCGTCTCGCCGATGTGCGCCGCCTCCATGAGCGGCACGCCGAGCTGGCCGGCCAGCTCCTCTTCTGTGAGCAGGATGAGCTTGCCGCCGGTGACCGCGTCGAGCACGTCGACGTATGCCCGGCGGATGCTCTCCTCCTGCCGGCGGAGCGCCCGCTCGGCGTGGCGCACGCCGGTGATGTCGAGCGCCGACAGCGCCCAGCGGTCGCGTCCTACCGGGTACGCCTCGAGGAGCTCGTAGGCGTCCTCGCTCTCGACGAACAGCTCGGACCGGGCCGGCGCACCGCCGTCGGCCGCGCTCGCCACGACCTCGAGGTACGAGCGCGTGCGCTCGTCGAGGCCGTCGGGCCGGCTGAGCCGCCGGCCGACGGCCTCGTCTCGCGACATCCCTGTGCGCGTCTGCTGCGTCGGATTGATGTCAACGAGCTCGAGGTCGCTGATCACGCCGTCCTTGTCGCGCAGGACCGTGAATACCGTGAGCCCCTCAACGGCGTTCTCGAACAGGCGCGTGTAGCGCTCCTGAGAGACCTCGAGGCGCCGGAAGTACCGCAGCCCCAGGAGAAGCAGCAGCGTCGCCGTCACGACGACGAAGACGACGCCCTTGACGGAGGCGAGGATGAGCTCGACGTTGTGCGGGAACCCGAGCAATCCCAGGATGCGGTCGGAAGCCACGATCCAGACGACTGAGACGACGGCGTAGATTCCCGCGTACTGCATCGCCAGCCGCCGCGCCGCACGGCGGCGCTGCTTGCGGGCTTCCGCCCAGTCTGTTTTCGCTACGGCAGGCATCGGATCGGTCTGTACCTCCGGGATTCCTCGGCGATCGGCAGGACCCTTCACGACGGTGGTACCCGGGCGGGCCGGAAGGAACCGCACGGCGGCGGCCAGATTCGTTTGCAGGCTAACGGTTTACGTGCTAACCTTCTCCGGCCACGAGCCGCCACCGTCCTCGGAGACCGATGCACCGTCACGCCATGCCGATACTGCCAGAGACGCTCGAGGGCGTCGACGAGCTCTCGTCGCGGGTCTTTCGCGCGTTCATGGCCACCATGCGCCAGCACGGCCGCCTGATGATGCAGCAGCTGCGCGGCCACGGTCTGCACCCGGGCCAGGCGATGTGCCTGCGCTTTCTCAGCGCCAACGATGGCATCACGCAGCGGGACCTCGCCGACGCGCTCCACGTCGCGCGCCCGACAGTGACCAAGATGCTGAACTCCATGGAGAAGGCCGGGCTCGTGCGGCGTCGTCCCGACGCCGCTGACGCCCGGCTCACGTGTGTGGAGCTCACCGATTCCGGCCGCGCCGAGGAGAAGAAGATGAACGCCGCCGCGGCCGACTACGTGAACAGCACCATCGCGACGCTGCCCGAGGCCGACCGCCGCGAACTGGCGCGACTCCTCGAAGAGCTCGGCGCCAGCATCCAGCGGGCGGGCGCCGCCCGCGACGCCGGCGCCTGCGCGGGAGACGGCCGGTGATCCGCCTTCTGCGCACCGGCCTGCGTCCCTACCAGTGGCCGATCGTCCTCGTCCTGGTGCTCGTGCTCGTGCAGGTGATCGCCAACCTCTACCTGCCGACCCTCAACGCCGACATCATCAACAACGGCGTGGTCACCGGAGA
>Ga0302299_10002296_pt1 | contig 11662 bp, 16 predicted proteins | sample III_Fen_N3_4_FD_198795 | JGI IMG/M metagenome (GOLD analysis project Ga0302299, IMG submission 198795) | Peat permafrost microbial communities from Stordalen Mire near Abisko, Sweden - III_Fen_N3_4 | ecosystem: Environmental > Terrestrial > Soil > Wetlands > Permafrost | place: Sweden: Abisko...
AGCTCATGCGGCACGACCTCGAGGTGTGGCCGGCGGAACCGGGCGCTGCCCCGCCAGCTGGCCCTGGCGCTGTCTGGAGTCCCGAGGCCGGCATCACCCGGCGCGGGTTCCTGGTCGGCGCAGGGTTCGCCGCCGCGGCCGTGGCGGCCGGCGGCATCGCCTGGCGCGTGGCGCCGTGGCGGGACTGGCTCGGCGCCGCCGGCGACAGGCTCGGCGTGGACCTCCCCGGCGCCTCGGGAGCGGTCCACGGCTACACGCTTGACTCGAAGTACGTCGACGGGCCGGTCGGCTACAGCATCGCTTGGCCGCCGGGCGCCAAGCAGGGCGATCCCCTGCCCGTGTGCTTCGCCCTTCCGGGGCGCGGCGGCGGGCCGCCGATGGGGTTCGCCGGCTTCGTGGCGGCGGCGATCCGGAAAGGTGACTCGCCGCCGTACGCCGTTGTCGGCGTGGATGGCGGTATCTCGTACTGGCACCGCCGCAGCACCGGCGAGGACAGGCTCAGCATGCTGCTGGACGAGTTGATCCCGCTCTGCGCCCGCCGCTACAAGCTCGGAGGCGGCGGGCGGGGACGAGCCGTCATCGGCTGGTCGATGGGCGGTTACGGCGCGCTCGTTGCGGCAGAGACGGAGCCGAAGCTCTTCAAGGCTGTCGTCGCCGTGAGTCCCGCCGTCTGGACCAGCTACGACGCGATGATGCTGGGGCCGCGGGACGCCTTTGACGACGCGGCCGACTTCGCCAGGTACGACGTGATCGCGCACGCGGGCCGGCTCGCCGGCGTGGACGTGCGCGTGGACTGTGGCAAGCAGGACCCGTTCTACGGCTACGTGACCTACCTGGAGGCCGCCCTCCCCAAGCCGCCGTCCGGCGGCTACAGCCCGGGTGGCCACGACCATGACTACTGGAGCCGGGTGGCGCCCGCCGAGGTGAGGTTCATCGGGCGGGCGTTCAGGTAGCGGCAAGCCGGCCGAGGCCTGCCTCTCGGATCAAGGCGCCCACTTGTAGAGCCAGGCCAATTGGACCTTCTTGCCGCCCTGCGGTGCGTACACGACGCGGAACCGGTAGTCGACGAAGTCGGTGAACGGTGTGGCGAACACGAACGCCACCGTTGCCGCGCCGGGCGCATAGGGGAGGATGTTCGGCGCACTCGCCAGCAGCCGCTCCTTGCCGTCCACGAAGGCGTGCCAGTCGCTCGCCGCCATCTTCTCCGGCGACGGCGCGCTGACGGTCACCTGGACGAAGCGGCCGTTCCACGGAGGCTCCGTCGACGCGTCCTTGGGCAGGCCGGCGGTGATCGTGACCGCCTTGGCGCCCGGCGAGGCTCCGGAAGCCGTCGTGCCGGACGCCCCGCAGGCGGTCAGCGCGACGGCTCCCGCCAGCGCGGCGAGCGCGAGCAGCAGGGCGACGCGGGCGATCCTCCAACCGGACTGTCGGCTGACGCGGGGCATGATGGGGACTCTATCGCAGCGCCCCGCCGGGGACGTCACTTGAGTACGCGGAAGCGCAGGGTCGTCACGCGTCCCGCGCTGGAGGCCTCCAGCGACTCGAGCTTCACCGGCGCTTCGTCGAGCCGGCCGACGTCCCAGCTGCGGCGGCCGGCGAGCGCGGCGCCCGTCCGGCTGATCACCTCGTCGACTGTCGGGTTGGGGCCGGAGTGGTCGAACACCCAGCCCATCGCGTCGTCCGGGCCGGCGATGAAGCCGTCCAGCGGCATCGTCGCCGATCAGACGACTTTGCCGCGGCTCTTCTGACGCGCGGCGGGCTCGCCGTCGGCGCCGTCCGCGCCGCCGGCCCCGAGTGTGCCGCCGCGGCCGCCGGCCACCGACGGGGTCACGGCGTGCCCTCCGGGCGGCCGCCAGCTACCGACGGGGTCACGGCGTGCCCTGGCCGTCCGTGACCGGGTCGGTCAGGTCCTCCCAGACGGGCCGGACCTCGATCGTGCCCGCGGCCGCCATCGGATGTGTGGACGCAAAGCCGACCGCTTCGTCGAGGTCGGCGCAGTCGAGCAGCTCGTAGGCCGCCATCTGTTCCGCTGCCGCGGCGAACGGACCTCGGCCGACCGCCGCCTCGCCGTCGCGGACCCTCACGGTCACGGCGTCCGACGGCGGCCGCAGCGGCCGGCCGTCCAGGCGGATGCCGCGGCGATCCATGTCCAGGTCCCACTCCTGGATCGCCGTGATCAGCTCCTCGCTCGGCGCGAAGGAGTCGTCGTGGCAGATGATGAGCAGGTAGAGCACCGGAGTCAGCCGCCGGTCGCCGGAGCGGGTGCGTAGCGCAGGATGACCGCGCCGGACTCGAGCGGCTGGGCCTCGAGCAACTCCAGCCGCCGGCGTGGGAGGCCACGCCCGAACAGCGGCGTGCCGGCGCCGAGGACGACCGGCGCGACCAGGATGCGGTACTCGTCGAAGAGGTCCGCCTCCATGAGCGCCGCCGAAAGGGCGCCGCTGCCGAACACCAGCGCGGCGCCGTCGCCCTCCTCCTTGATCCGTTGCACTCCGTCGGCGTCCAGCTCCCCGATCAGGGTCGTGTTCGCCCACTCCGCCGTCTCGAGCGTCCGCGAGTAGACGATCTTGGCGATGCCGTTCATGCGCTCGGCCACTTCGCCGCTCGCGGTCGGCCAGTAGGCGGCCATGCCTTGGTACGTGGCGCGACCGAAGATCAGCAGGTCGGCGGTGGCGAGCTGCTCGAGCGAGAACCGCTCGAGTTCCTCGCCCCACACCTCGTTGTGCCAGTCGAGGTCCCAAGGCTGAGGGCCCTCGAAGTAGCCGTCGAGCGTGATCAGGTTCCACATGATGAGCCGTCTCATGGAGTGGTTCTTTCCCATGGCGCCGACGGTGTGCACCAACGGCAGGTTGCCGCCCGCCCGCCGGCGCGCTGTCACACGAGGCGCCGACTCAGCCGGCGTCGCCGACGAGCTCGTCCGCGATGGTCCCGTCCGCCACCCGCCCGACGGGGCCGAGCATCGTCAGCGCGTAGTCCTCGCCGACGCCGATCTCGAGGCTGCCGCCGGGCATCTGCACGGTCACGTCGCCGCCGCACAGGCCCAGGCGGACCGATGCCGCCGCGGCGGCGCAGCTGCTGCTGCCGGAAGCCAGTGTGTAGCCGGCGCCGCGCTCCCAGATCTCGATCGCGATACGGCGCCGGTCCAGGATCCTGACGAACTGCACGTTGGTGCGCTCGGGGAACAGCGCGTGCGTCTCGAGCAGGGGCCCGAGCCGCCGCGCCAGCTCCGGCGTGGGCTCGTCGACGTGGACGACGCAGTGCGGATTGCCGACCGTCACGCCGGTGAACCGGAGGCGCTCGCCGCCGGCGTCGATGGGCTCGTCCACGACCTCGCGCGGAGGCCCGGCGACCGGGATCAGCTCGCTGTCGAACCTCGCTATGCCCATCTCGACGAAGACCATGCGCCCGCCGTCGCGGACCTGGCACCGCACGGCCCCGCCTTTGGTCACGACCGCGAAGGGGTCATCACCGACCCGGCCCTCGTCCCACAGGTACCGGGCGAAGATGCGCAGGCCGTTGCCGCTCTTCTCCGCCTCGGACCCATCCGGGTTGAAGATACGCAGGGCCAGCCCTCCTCCCGGCGTCACGTCCTCGACGAGGATGCCGTCGGACCCGACGCCGTAGTGCCGGTCGCAGATGCCGCGGACCAGCGTGGCCGGCAGGTTCGCACCGTCGAGGTCGCCGCGCTCGATGACGACGTAGTCGTTGCCCAGGCCCTGGTACTTGTGGAATCTCATCGTCACCGTGCCTCGCTCTCCGTCGGCTCAGCGGACACGGCAGGCTTTCATGCGGTGCCCTAGAACCACGTGCCGCTTCGGTAGGCCGCGTAGTCGGCCCCGAAGGCCTCGGCCAGCACGCGGTCCTCGCGCCGCGCCCGGGCGATCTGGATGAGGATCACGATCACCCAGGTGACCAGCGCCCTCCAGCCCTGCAGGGCCAGCAGGGTGAAGAGGAACGCCATGGTCCCAAAGACGTAGATGGGGTGGCGCAGCCGCGAATAGAGGCCGTTCGTCACCAGCCTTCGCGCTTCCGCCCCGACCGAGAAGGCCGGTCCGAGTTGCCAGCGCGCGACGAACCACAGCGCCGCGCACACGGCGGAGAGGATGAGCCCGGCGTACCAGAGCGCATCGCGCGGGCCGTGCACGACGGCCGCCGCCGCTAGCGCGATGTAGGCCAGGTACGAGAGGGCGTCGATCCAGCCTAGCCGTCCCTTCATAGCCAGGCTCCCAAGGCGATCAAGACCGCGGCGAGCGTGAAGATGAAGGGACAGAGCCGGAACGGCAGGAAGGCGACGCGAAAGCCGGTGAACAGCGAGACGAGCGCCAGCACGAGCAGCGTGGCGATCGCGACGGCGTAGGCCGCCGACGAGACCGCCGCCGCATCGACGGCGGTCACGGCGGCGACGAGCGATCCCAGCGAGATCAGGGCCACTCCCTCGACGATCCACTCCATGGTGATGATGCGCCGGTTGTCCGCCGTGAGCTCGCCGAAGCCCGTCACGACTCCGCGTGTGGCGAAGAGGTGGGCGATCCCCCAGAGGCTGGTCACGGCAGATGCGATGTAGAGCAGTGCGTGCATGCAGTTCTCCTTGGCCTAGGGCGAGTCGGGTCCCTGCACCTGTCCGGCGGGCCAATCGCCGGGCATGCCGAGGTCCTTCACCACAACCTCGTAGTCTTGGGCTATCGCTGCCGCGACTTCCACCGGTGCCGGATTCCGGTCGGTCGGCTCTCTACGCCACATCCGGCCCGCGACGGCCACCACGCCTCCCAGGACGACGCAGGCCCAAGACCACGTTGTGTCCGACGCGGAGAACCAGAAGCTGACGACGTAGGCCGCGGTGGACTCCGCCGCCAGGAACAAGAGTGCGGGTAGCAGACTGGCGCTCGCGGTCTGAGTGAGCCAGACGGCGACGAACGCCATCCCTGTGCCGGCGGCGACGAGGAGGACCGGGCTGACCGAGTACGATTCCGTGAAGCCCACGTGAAACGAGACGATCTGTCGCACGGCCAGACTGGGAGCCGACGTGGCCAAGCCGATCACGAGGGCGATTGCGAGCGGCGGCATCCATCTACGGAGGCGTTCGGCAACAAACCCGTACCAGGCAAAGGCCAGCGAGACGCCCAGCAGCAGCTGGCAGAGGAAGTGGATCGCGCCATACGACAAAGAGCCCCGGTAGACGAAGTGGCCGGTGCCCATGGTCGCGGCGTTGCGAATGCCGATCACGGCAACTGCGGCCGGCAGGGCTCCCAACAGAAGCGCCAGCATTCCGCGCAGCAGGACGCCCCGGGGGCGCCACGCGACCACGGCGCCGGCGATTCGGCGGACGGCCGACGATGGCGAGATGAGCCCGGACAACACGATGCCGGCCGGCATGGCTCTGAGCCAGGTCACCGGCTCGGTGATGACACTCCGGACCTGCTGCGCCGTCGAAGGAAGATCGCCGGACTTGAGCACGGCCGTCGCGAGCTTGCTCGGGTTGGACAACGGCGGGAGGACGCCGACGAAACTGCGTGAGAGGAGAAGAGCCTGGGCCACCATCAGGACGACGGACGCAATCGCCACAGCGAGGGCGATCACGGCGCGGAGGGCCGGTCGGGCGGGCCGCCGGACGGGATCGCTGATGGCCCAGGCACAGAGCAGAGCCGCAAGAGCGGCAGCAGCTGTTGCAAGCGGACCGACGCTATCCAGCCAGGAGATGACCCGAGGCATGACCTGAGGTGTGAAGGATCCGCCGGCCGTGACTAGGGTGAACACGATGAGCGTGCCGGACCAAAGCACGAAGAATATCGCCAGAGGGAACCGGGCGATCACGGTCTTCACTGGCTGTCCCCGTGGCCTTGCGCGTCGGCGATGAGCTCGGCCAGCAGCGTCTGGGCGTCGTCGGCGTCCTGAGGAGCGACTCGAAGTGCGGCCGGGCGGCCCGGGAGATTGCCACTGATGGGACCTGGGCCGAACAGGGCTTGGCGCGTCTGGCCCTCGACGACCAGCGGGATCTTCGCCGACTCGAGGATCGTCTGGGCGATCGCCATGAGCCCGGCGTCCGAGGTGACGAACACCGTCACGAGCGAGAAGCGCCCGGGCCGGGGGCCTTGCGGCTCTGGGTAGTCAGGCCAGCGGGGCTCGGTGGCCGAGCGGTCCTCCTTCGGCTCGGGCGGGGGCAAGGCATCGACGAGGTCGACTTCGCAGTCGAAGCAGACGGTGACGCCGGGGACGTACTCGGCGCGGCACTTGGGACAGATCACGTCGCGCCTCTGGACTCCGCTCGTGTCATAGCGTAGAGCACGCGCGGCCGACCCTGCCAGGTGAGTTGACGACGGAAGCCGAGCCCGCAGCGCTCCGCGAGCGCCAGAGAGGCGTCGTTGCGCGGGTCGATGACCGCGACGATCTCGGGCAGGCCGAGGTCTGCGAAGCCGTGAGCGAGGAGCAGCCGGCAGAGCTCGGTGCCGAGGCCGCGCCGCCAGCAGCCCGCCATCAGCGCGTAGCCGGCGTTCACCTCGGCCATGTCGTCGATGTGGTGCAGGCCGGCGAAGCCGACGAGTGCGTCGGTCTCACGCTCGATGACTCCGAAGTCGCCGAAGCCGTACCGCCGCCAGTGTTCGTCGATCTCGGCGATGCGGCCCTCCGTGGCTGCGACATCGGCGTCGGGGCCGGGGTGCCAGTAGCGCATGACCTCGCGGTCGCCGGTGCAGCGATGCAGCGCCGCGGCATCGTCTTGCGCGAGCCGGCGCAGCAGGAGGCGCTTGGTCTCGAGAGTAGCTTCAGCCACCGGAATGCGAGACGAGTCGAGGGCCGCCGCCTCGTCCTGGTGTGGATCAGGCGCCGAGTGGACCACCTCATCTGACGAGCTGAAGTGATTGTGCGGGACGAAGCTCATGTCCTCCGCCTACGCGGCGCGACCTCACCACTGGACGGCGCCTTCGAGCAGCACATCCCCCGCGCCCTCGATCGCCTCGCCGACCTGCCAGCAGTCATGACCCCGCGAGGCGAAATGGGCGATCGTCGACGCAGCGTCACTCGACTCGCAGACGAGGATCAGTCCGCAGCCGAGATTGAACGTGCGGAGCATGTCCGGCGTGGAGACGCTGCCCTCGCGCCGGATGACGTGAAAGACCTCGGGTATCCGCAGTGTACTCAGGTCGATCCGGATATCGATTTCGCGCGGAAGCACGCGGATCACGTTGTCGTGAAGGCCGCCGCCGGTGATGTGTGCCAGCCCATGCAATCCGGGGCGGCCGAACAGGCCGCGCAGGGCGAGGTAGTAGCAGGTGTGAGGCCGCATGACGACGTCGAGGAAGCTCTCGCCACCGAGTCCCAGCCGGGCCAACTCCGGCCGCCGCTCGAGGAGCGTGCGCACGAGGGTGTAGCCGTTGGTGTGCAGGCCGTTCGAGCCGACCGCGAGCACGGCATCGCCCGGCCTGATGCGAGAGCCGTCGCAGATGGCGGCGCGCTCCGCAACGCCGACCGCCGTCGCGGAGAGCACGTAGAGGCCGGGCGCAACGACGCCCGGCTGCACCGAGGTCTCGCCGCCGACGAGCACGGCCTCTTGCGCCCGGCAGGCCGACGCCATGCCCGCGACGAGGCGCTCGACGACGCCCCCGTCCAGTCGCCCGCAGACGATGCAATCGAGCACGTACTGCGGGTGCGCGGCCATCACGGCGACGTCGTTCAGCAGGTGGTTGACGAGGTCCTCGCAGAGACTCTCGACACGGTCGAGCTCAAAAGCGAGCTTCTGCTTGGAGCCCGGCTCGTCGGTCTTGAGCACCAGCACAGGGTCGGCGAACGTCGGGAAGACGCCCTCGACCAGCGAGGAGAAGGCGCCGAGCTTGTTGAGGACGCGCGGGTCTCCTGAGTCGACCGCGTCGGCCATGCGGCGCTTGGCCGCGTCGGTCGAGTCGATGTCGACGCCTGTCGCGGAGTAGCTCAGACCGTCACTCACCCTGATCCTCCTGTCTGGCCGAGCGCCGCGCATGCGCTCCACGAGGCGCGCGCTGCCATCGAACTCTACTACAGACCTAAGGCGTATCAGGCGGACGCGCTCGCTCGCGGGCTCTCAGCAGCATCTCGCTGGTGGACGGCCAATTTGGGTAGACAGGTTCGCCGTTCGACATCGCCGCGACCTGCTCCAGCACGTCGCGAGTCGGCGTGCCGGCCCTGCGAGCAGCCTCCAGGATCCCGTCCAGCGACATCTGCGCGTCCCGCGGGTCGCGTCCCTGGTCCAGCATCGAGAAGTGGATCAGGTGCGTCTTGAGCCCGCTCGGAGTTGAGGAGTCGCTGGGCGGAGTGGCGGCCCAGGCGAACGAGGGAGACTCGCGAAGGAGCCGGCGGACCGCCTGCCGGACATCCTCATCGCCGCGCTCGTAGGCGGCGACCAGCTCGCCGAGCAGCGTCTCGCACTCGTCGCGCACGCCGGCTCGATCGACGGCGGGCGGGACGGACTGGAGCTTGCCCAGCCAGTCCGGGTCGGTGATATCGACGGGCCTGTTCGCGATGGGGCGGAGACGCTGGTCCAGCACGTCCATGCGCAAGCCCCAGTCTGCAGCGGGAGCACTCATCGCCCGCGACATTCGTGCGCCGCGGCGTGGAGGCTCGTCGCGAGTGAGAGGACGTTGCTCCCCAGCGCCGCTGCCTGCCGGAGCCGCTTGTCCTGGCCGAGCACTTCGCCCTCGGCGGAGGCCCGGGCGGTCAGGCCGTTGAGCTCGCCGGGCACGGCCACGGCGCCACAGGAGAGCAGCCAGGTGTAGATGGCGGCCACCGTCGTAGCCTGGCCGCCGCCCTCACCGGCGCCGACTGCGATGGCCCCGCCGGGCTTGCCCGCGAGGGGGCGCTCGACGTTGACGGCGTGGTGGCGGTCAAGCACGCACATCAGCTGGGCGCAGACGTTGCGCGAATAGACCGGGCTCGCGACGAGCAGCGCGTCGCACCAGCGGAAGGCGTCGTAGAAGGCATCCATGTCGTCGCCTTGGCTGCAGCTGCCCGGGTGGCTGCGGCAGCCGTCGCAGGCGCGACAGGGCCGCACGTCGAGGTCGCGGAGGCGCAGGAGGCGTAGCTCCCAGCCGGCCTCGGCGAACGGCTCGAGGGCGCGTTCGAGCAGGATGTGGCTGTTGCCGCGCTCCCGCGGACTTGCCGAGATGCCGAGTACGTTCAAGCCTCTGCCCTCCTGCGTGCACACCGTGCATGGTCTGCGCGGGCTGCGTCCGGACTCTACAACAGACCCGGGGCGCGTCAGGCGGATCGCCCGGTCGAGTGACTCTCTGCAGCTTCCAGGAAGCCTGCGGCCCAGGCATGGCTGCGGTGGAAGAAGCGGTCTGCGTCACGGGCCGCGGCCCAGCGCAGCTCATGCTCGCCGCGGCCCTGGGGATCGCCGACGAACTCCGCCTCGAGGAAGGCGGCCTCCATGCGGAAGTGCCGGCCGTCGACGGTGAAGTACTGGAGCGCCTCACGCGCGGCGCCGGTGAAGCGAACCTCGCGAGCGAGCTCCTCGCGGCACTCCCGCCGCGCCGTCTGCTCGGACGACTCGCCGGGGTGGGCGCCGCCGCCCGGCAAGAAGAGGCCCAAGCTGGTGTCGACGACCGCGACGGAACCCTGCGGACCGGCGACGACGGCGTAGGCCGCGCGGCGCGGGACGGCGCTGACACCCTCTTCGGGCGAGCCAAAGACGTTCACCACGACCCTGTCGTCGTCCGCCCCGGCGTGCTGCCCAAGTGTCTGTCAGCCGGATGCTTCATCGACCCTGCGGAAGAGGTAGATGTGGGTCTCCTCGCCGTCGATGATGTCGCCGCCCATGAAGACCTCGGCGCCGCGTAACACCGAGGTCTGCACCTTGGTCGGCCGGAACATGCAAGCCACATGCTCGAGGCGCCAGCCTTCCGCCTCCACCGCATCGATCGTGCTGGAGGGTGAGAGAAGAGTGCCGGCCGCGCCGGCGGTCTTGCCGGCGAGCGTGTCGGCGACGACCACGTCCTCGTCGCGGCGGAGCTCGTACCAGGTGAGGCCGGCCTCGTGTGCCTCGCGTGCCAGGCGGACGGCGTCTTCACGCGACTGCTGCAGCCGGTGGACGTTGCGCGCGCCGGCCGCCGGGTCGGCGCCGGCGCCCAGGAAGCGCTCGGCGCGCGCGATGTGCTCTTCGCAGTCGCTGCGGACGCCACCTTGCGTCTCCTCGCGCAGGAGCGTTGCGAGCGCGACGACCGCGCTGGCGTCCGCCTCCGCCTGGTCGCCGACGAACGTGACCTCCCAGAGCGTGTCGACGGCGCGCTTGAACTCCCCGGCTTGAAACTGCGCCTGCGCCTTTGTGAGCTCCTTGGACATCGGCCGCCTCCAGGTCTCGCCTACGCTTTCGCGATCCTGGTCATGGACTCTACTTCACGTCTCGCACGTCATGCGAAAGTACGGCACGACCACTCCCGACGACAGCGGCTTGGAACCGCTGCCCGTGACACTGAACCCGGCGCGCCGGTAGCAGGCGACGGCGCGGGCGTTCGACCGGCGGACCCGAAGGACGATGGGCACGTGCGGATGCTCGCGACGGAATGCGGCGACTGCGAGGCCGACGGCCGCCGTGCCGATGCCCCGGCCGAACGACGATCGGTCGCCGAGGAAGATCCCGAGGACCGCTTCGGAGTCGGCCGGCAGCAGCTCGATCCAGACGATGCCGACGTCCACCCCGGCCGCGGCGATCACGTACCAGTGGAGGCCGGAGCCGGGGTCGTGATGGTCCGCGGCCTCGGCATAAGGCCGCGTGCGCGTCAGGTAGGTCGCCATGACGCTGGCCCAGCCGTCGATGGTCGGCAGGTCGGCAGGCGACACCGGTCGGAGTGAGACATCCACGGGGCGACGGCCACGGCGTTTGTCGGGCGTGCCGCCCAGTCTCCTGGCGATCTCCTCGAGGTGCGTTCCGTCCGTTCCGCAGCATCCGCCGAACACGTTCAGCTTCTTGTCGTCGCGCAGACGCATCATGTTGTCCGCCAGCTCAGCGGGGTCTGAGGATTCGAGGGTGGCGGAGGCATCCAGTTCCTGGGGGGTCAGCCGGGACGCGTTGGCCTGGATGCCCCGCAGGCGGTCCCTTACGACATCGCTCGCATTGAATGGCTGGGACAACGCCTCGTAGAGCACGGCCGGATGGACGCAGTTCGTCAGGTAGCACACGGGCTGAACGTCGACGGCCCCGTCGATCGACCGGATGGCCTCGTCGATGGTCGCGCCGTCCAGCAACCTGCCGTCCGCCCGGATCATGAAGCTGATGATGTACGGCAGTCCGCTGTCGCCCATGGCCAGGGCCATGCCGATCGCCTCGGGCAGCGCCGGCATGATGCCGGCGTAGAGGAACTCGGCGCCCGCTTCCGCGAACAGCTCGGCCTGCCAGGAGTGGAACGCCCTGGCTTCGGCCGAGGGCAGGACGTCGGTGGCTCTGTACGCGTCCCCGCGGCATCCCATCAGACCACCGACGTGCATGTCCGCGGGGCTGTGCTCCTGGACTGCGCGCAGCAGCGAGACGTTGTCGCGGATGATGGACTCATCGTAGAGGGACGCCGCGACACGCTCCCGGTTGGCGCGTCTCGTCGGCGTGGTGGTCAGCAGCGGCAGGCCGTGACGGTGTGCGACGTCCGCGTACTCGTTCCAGAGCTCGACGATGGCGGCCCTTCCCCGGACATCGTAGACGAGGCTC
>Ga0302299_10002297_pt1 | contig 11662 bp, 11 predicted proteins | sample III_Fen_N3_4_FD_198795 | JGI IMG/M metagenome (GOLD analysis project Ga0302299, IMG submission 198795) | Peat permafrost microbial communities from Stordalen Mire near Abisko, Sweden - III_Fen_N3_4 | ecosystem: Environmental > Terrestrial > Soil > Wetlands > Permafrost | place: Sweden: Abisko...
TGAACATCGCGGGCTTGAAGCAGATCGTGCTGTAGCCCTGTGCGAGCTGGCGCGGCAGGCTCTCCAGCGCCTGGTCGAGGTCGGCGAGGTCGTCCGGGCCGTGGAACACCCCGCGGATGCCGCCGACCAGCTCGAGCTCGGCGATGTCCCGACCTTCCGCGCGCATGCCCTCGGCGAGCATCGCGAGGTCGTCGTCGGTGAGCGACCCGAACGGGTTGAGACCGTGGCCGTACTTCGCCAGTCGCCGCACCAGCGGCGGGTGCATGCCCTGGCCGCCGAACCACATCGTGGGTCCCTCGGGACGGAATGCGCCGGGCTCGAGCCAGACGTCGCCGAAGGGGAAGTACGTGCCCTCGTGGCGGATCGGGAAGGGCCCCCAGGCCTTCGCGAGGACCTCCAGCTGCTCGTCGAGGATCTTCCCGCGCTCGCCGAACGGCACCCCGAGTGCGGCGTACTCGTCCTTCGACCAGCTCACCGTCGGGAGCACCACGAGGCGGCCGTCGGAGAGCAGGTCGAGCGTGCCGAGCTCCTTCGCGAGCAGGAGCGGGTGGCGCAGCGGCGCGATGATCGCGCCGGCAACGAGCCGCAGCGTGGATGTCGCCTGCGCGATGGCCGCCAGCATCACGACCGAGTTCGGCCAGGCGTACGACGGCGACTGGTTGCCGGGTGCTGCATAGTCGCGCACGTTGACCATCTCGCCGACCGCAGCCGAGTCGGGCCCGAGCAGCACGTGCTCGCTCAGCATCACGCCGTCGATCCCTGCGGCCTCGGCCGTCACGGCGACGTCGACCAGCCCCCGCAGGTCGCGCGGCCCCACGAGCGTCTCGTTCTCGGTCAGCACCATGAGCAGCTTCACACGGGACACGGAACTCCTTCGTGCGTCAGGGATCTCGGCGATGCGTCAGGGGGTGCGGGGCTTGAGCTCGTAGTCGAACGGCACGGTGCCGCCGTCGACGAGGATCGTGCCGCCGTCCACCACGAGCACCGCGCCGTTGACGTACGACGACTCCGCGCCCGCGAGCCACTCGACGGCCCTCGCCACTTCCGCCGGGTCCGCTGCGCGACGCTGCGGCACCAGCTCGGTCGCTGCGGCGTAGGCCTGCTCCACGTCGAGGCCGAACGGCTCACCGAACTCGGCCATCTCTCCGTCGGCCATCTCGGTGCGCACCCACCCTGGGCAGATCACGTTGGCGCGCAGGCCTTCCGGGCCGAAGTCGCGCGCGATGCCCTGCACGAGGCTGATCAGCCCCGCCTTGCTGACCGAGTACGCCGCTGCGCCCGACGAGCTGCGCAGCGCAGCGATGGAGCTGACGCCCACGAACGTGCCGCGGGCTGCGACGAGGTGCGGCACGGCCGCTCGCGCGAGGAGATACACCGACGTGAGGTTCGTGCGCAGCACGGCGTCCCACTCGGCCGGGTCGGTGTCGACGACGCTGCCGACCGCCATCACGCCCGCGTTGGCGACGACGGAGTCGAGCCGCCCGAGCTGGGCGACGACGGACCCGACGAGCTCCTCGACCGCACCCTCGGCCGTGACGTCGACGACCCGCACGACGGCACCGGTGCGCGCGGCGACGGCCTCGAGCGGCTCGCGCCGACGACCGCACACGACGACCTGCCACCCGCGCTGCGCCGCGACATCCGCCGTGGCCGCCCCGATCCCCGAGCCCGCACCGGTCACGAGCAGGACGGGCTGGCTCACGGTGCTCCTCGCGGCGTTGCGGGACGGACTCGATTGTTCGTTGCCAAACGATAGGCAGGCGGCCGGGACGCGTCAACGCCCGGACGCACGAGCACTGAGCCGACGTCGTCAGCCGTGATCCGGCAGGATCGCGCCATGTGCCACGCAGGTGACTCGCGTCCGGCCGCCCACGGGCACGCCGTAGGGGACGGGTGATGGACGGCGGGCGGCTGTGCCTCGTCTGCGACGAGGCACAGGGCACCATCGCGTTCGTCACCCACAAGCAGCACGAGGTGCTGTGTCGGCCGTGCCGCGACGCGTACGTGTTCGGCCTCGACGCCGCGCGGCTGTGGGTCCGACCCTCGCCCGGCCGGCCGACGAGGGGTCCGGTCCGGGTCAGCGCGCCCGATGCTCCGTGCGACTTCTGCGCCGAGGGGCGTCCGTCGTTCGCCGACGTCGGTGACTGGGACAACGGCTGGCCGATGTGCCGCGGCTGCTGGGTCTTCGGGTTCGGCTGCGAGCCGTGGTCGGCGGAGGAGGCCTGGCCCGAGCTCGCCGCCGACCTGCGCATCCTGTGGGAGCGTGTGCGTGCGTCGTACGGCGACGCCCTGCCCGACGCGCTGGCACGCGTGCCGCGACGGGATCCCTCGCTAGTCCGCTATGTCGAGTCCGCTGTGAACGACGAGCCGCTGCTGGTGCATCGTGCGAGCCACGTGGCTCTGCACGGCATGTCGTGGCTGATGCACGGGACGATGCGCCTGCACGCGTTCCGCGCCGACGAGCCCCCCACGGGCGAGTCGCTGCTGGCGAGCTGGGACCTGCACCCGAACGGACACGGCGTGCCCGACGACCTCACCCTGGCACGGGTCGTGGGCGGCCGATACCGGCGGCCCGACGGCACGCTCGACTGGCCGCAGACGGACAGCCCGGACGCCCTCCGGCTGTGGCTGGCTCGTCAGGAGGAGGCGGCCGTGGACCGGCCGTCGCCGCCTCACGCCCAGTCGTTGCTGGCCGACTGGCTCGCCGAGGGCAACCCCCATGGCGTCCTGGTCCGACGCGCCGCCCTGGCGTGCGTCGCGACGCTGGACCCGCACGACGACGCGCTCGACCGCGACGCGCCAGACGGCGTGCTCGGCACGCGCGAGCACCACGAGCAGGTCCGCTGGTGGATCGCTCTGCTCGCCGCCGTAGCCCTGGATCCGCCCGCGCGCGAGTTCGCGCTCCTGCGGTGCGCCGCCTTCGCCCGTGGCACGTGCGACCCGATCCCGCCGGACCCGTGGCCGTTCCTCGATCCCGAGGCGCTCGTCGCCGACGCCCTCGCCGACGCGGCCGCGCACGCCGGCAGCTGAGGCGCGCCCGGGCCAGGACGTGGAGGTCTGAGTCGTTCAGGCCGGTGTCGGGTGGCCGACCCTGTCGCGGTAGGTGTTGACCACGCGGAGCATGCCGACGCCCACCACACCGACGAGCTCGTCGCCGCGGTGGTAGCCCACGACGCACTCGTCGTGCAGGTCTCCCTCGAGCACGCGGATCCCGTCGGGGTCGGCGAGACCGGGCATGCCGTAGGACTGCAGCCGGATGTCGAACTGGTCGCTCCAGAACGACGGCAGCGGCTCCCACGTCGCGGACACGACGTCGTCGTAGCCCTCGCCCGAGAGGTACGCCGCCAGCACGGCACCCGCACGGCGCCCGGTGTCGGTCGGGATGCTCCAGTGCTCGACGCGCAACGGCCGTTCGTCGAAGCGGAGGTTCGGGAACCGCGCAAGGTCACCGACGACGGCGACGCCGTCGAGTGCGCCGGCCCGGCGCCACGGACGCAGCGCGGTGTCGGTGCGCACGCCGTCGGCGAGGTCGAGCCCGTTCCCCTCGAGCCACCCGACGTTGCAGTGCGAGCCGAGCGCCTCGAGCACCACGTCGGTCTCGAGCCGCGTGCCGTCGGTGAGGACGACGTCGGTGACGTAGTGGTCGCCGACGAACTCCGCGACGCCCACGCCGAGATGGAACACCACGCCCCGCTCCTCGTGCCGACGCTGCAGCTCGGCGGCGAGCCCCGGGCCGAGCGGTCGCACCATCGGGAACGGGTCGATCGCGACGCAGTGCACCACGCAGCCGAGCTTCACGGCGGTGGCCGCGACCTCGCAGCCGATGAAGCCGGCGCCGAGCACCACGACCTTCGCACCCGGGACGAGCGCCGCGCGCAGGGCGATCGCGTCGTCGAGCGTGCGGATGACGTGCCGACGCCCGGCCGCGGTCTGCGGCGGGCCGGGGATCTGCAGGCGACGCGCGCTCACGCCCGTGGCGGCGACGAGAGCGTCGTAGGACATCGTCTCGCCGTCGGAGAGCGTGACGGTCCTGGCCGCCAGGTCGGCCGACGTCGCGGAGACACCGTGGCGCCAGGTGACGTCGGAGGCGTTGGCGCGCACCCGGAAGACGAGCTTGTCGTGGCTCAGGTCGCCGTGGAGCGCCTCCTTCGACAGCGGAGGTCGGTTGTACGGCGCCCAGCTCTCGTCGCCGACCACGAGGATCTCGTCGGCGTATCCGTGCGCCCGAAGGCCTTCGGCCGAGCGCAGCCCGGCCATGCCGGCGCCGACGACGAGGACGCGCTGCGCTCCTGGGCGACCCTGGGCCACCTGCTAGCCCTCGAGCGTGATGGCCTGGACCGGGCACACGTCGGCCGCGTCCTCGACCTTGCTGCGCAGCGACTCGTCGGGCTCCTCGATCAGCACGTGCATGCGCCCGTCCTCACCGATCTCGAAGATCTCGGGCGCGGCGAAGGCGCACTGCCCGTGGTCCTGGCAGAGGTCCCAGTCGACGACGACCTTGAGGCTCATGCACTTACTCCTTCTCGGAAACGGTGGAGGGGTAGAGGTCCTTCGAGGGCGTGCGGATGCCGCGATGCTCCCAGTCGCCGCCGAGCGCCGTGGAGACGACCTCCTCGCTCTCCGTCGGCTGCGCGCCGACGTCGGTGCGGATCGGCGTGGGTCCGACGACGATGTGGTTGGTGAGGCGACCGAGTCCCTCGACCTCCACCTCGACGACGTCGCCGGGCTGCACGGGACGCGAGTGCGCGGGGGTGCCGGAGAACAGCAGGTCGCCCGGCGAGAGCGTGATCGTGCGCGCGATGTCGGCGACGAGGTAGTGCATGTCCCACTCCATGCCGTCGGTGGTGTCGTCCTGGACGACATCGCCGTTGACCAGCGTGCGGATGCCCTTGTGCCGGAAGTCCCAGTCGGTCACGAGCCCCGGCCCGACAGGAGCGAGGGTGTCGCTGCCCTTCACGCGCAGCATCGAGCCCGCGTCGGTGTCGCGGAAGTCGTGCAGGCCGTAGTCGTTGCCGACCGTGTAGCCGGCGATGTAGTCCCCGGCCTCCTCGGGCGACACGTTGCGGCAGGTGCGCCCGATCACGATGACGATCTCGCCCTCGTAGTTCAGCCACTTGCAGCCCTGGGGCCGCACGACCGCACCCTTGTGGCTGTTGAGCGCGGTGACCGGCTTGTGGAAGTACGTCGGCGCCGCAGGCAGACGCGTCATGAACTCCTGCGTGCGGCTGTCGTAGTTCAGGTGCACCGCGATGATCTTCGACGGCTCGGACGGCGGCAGGTGCTGCGCGTCGTCGACGCCCACCTCGCGGCCGTCGGCCGCGACGAGGACGTCGCCGTGGCGGCGTACCTGGAGGGCGGAGCCGTCGAGCAGGATGCGGCGGAACTCGGGCACGGTGGCTCCAGATGTCGTGGTGGCGAAGGGTGTCAGGCGCCGCGCGCTGCGGTCCAGCCGGCGTCGGGACGGTCGAACCACACATGCACCTGGCTCGTGCCGACCGAGTTCTCGTAGTCGCCGTACTGCACGCCCGGGGCCGAGAAGTCGTTCTCCCCCAGGGCCGCGGCCATCATGAGGTAGTGGGCGAACATGCCCTCGGGGCGCACCGCGAGGAACTCCGGCATCGTCTCGAGCACCCGGTCGTGACGGCCCTCGAAGAACCACTCGAGGCGCTCGTGGTCCATGTCGCGCGCCTTCTGGCTGAAGATGTGCGACGGGTCGCTGGCCTCGTGCGCCCGCATCTCCTTGAGCTTGTAGAACGTGTGCGAGAGCGAGCCGGTCGCGATGATGATGACCTTGCGGTCCACCTTCTCCAGCGCCGCGCGGATCGCGCGGCCGACGCGCAGGAAGTCGTCGGTCTCTCCGGTCTGGCAGACCGAGATCGAGATCCACTGCTTGTCGAGGCCCTTGCCCAGGAACGACCAGAGGTTGATCGACGGGTAGTAGAGCGGGAGATAGGGGTCGTCGATCGGCGTGATCCACGTGCCGGCCGGCTCGCCCTCCGCGGCGATGGCCTCCGCGAGCTCGCGGTCGCCGCGCCACTCGTAGGGGATCCGGCACATGCCGCGCGGGAGCTCCTCGGCGGTGAAGAGCCCGGCGCGGATGTCCTGCGAGGTGATGATGAACTCGATCGTCGTGAACCAGTGCGAGTCGAGCACGATCACGGTGTCGTAGTCGAGCTGCTCGAACTTCTCCGCGCGAAGCCGGTGCAGCGCGGGCACGAGCGAGATCTCCCTGCCCTCGTTGAGCTCCCGGCGAGTCTCCTCCGGCAGCATGATCGTGGGGACGTGCGAGAGAAGACCCGCGGCGACGACCTCACCCATGTCAGTTCCATCCCTTCGGGGCGAACACCGAGTTCTTGACGTCGCAGTAGAAGTCGAACGACCAGGTGCCGCCCTCCCGACCGATGCCCGAGCGACCGCTCCCGCCGAACGGCGCGGAAAGGTCACGCACGAAGAAGCAGTTGACCCACACCGTCCCGGCGCTCAGCCGGGACGCGACGCGCTCGGCGCGGTCGTGGTCGCCCGTGACGAGGGTCGCCGCCAGGCCGTAGTCGGTGTCGTTCGCCATCGCGACGCCCTCCTCCTCGGAGGCGAAGCGCTGCAGGGTCAGCACCGGGCCGAAGACCTCGTCGCAGGTGATCTCCATCGAGCGGTCGACGCCCTCGAACACCGTGGGCTTGAAGAAGAAGCCGCCGGTTGCGTCGTTGAGCTCGGTGTTGGGACCGCCGCCCAGGATCACCTGTGCGCCGTCGGCGATCGCCCGCTGCACGAACCCCTCGACCCGGTCGAAGTGCGTGCGGCTCACGAGCGGGCCGATGTCGGTGGCCTCGTCGCGCGAGTCGCCCTGCGTGATGGTGGCCGCCTTCGCGAGGAAGCGTGCGCGGAACTCGTCGTAGACGCCGTCCTGGACGAGCATGCGGACGGCGGCGAGACAGACCTGCCCGGAGTTGTCGAACTGCTCGACGGCGAGGTCCACGGCGAGGTCGAGGTCGGCGTCGTCGAAGACGAGCAGCGGCGACTTGCCGCCGAGCTCGAAGCTCACCGGCGTCACGTTGGCCGCGGCCGAGGCCCCGATCCGCTGCGACGTCGGCACCGACCCGGTGAAGCAGATACGCCGGACGTCCGGGTGCGCGACGAGCGGGGCTCCGGCTTCGACGCCGAGTCCCTGCACCACGTTGAAGACGCCGTCGGGCAGCCCGGCATCGTGGGCGATGTCGGCCAGCAGCGACGCGGTGAGCGGCGCCCACTCCGGCGGCTTCGCGACGACGGTGTTGCCGGCGGCGAGGGCCGGGCCGATCCGCCAGGTGGCGAGCATGAGCGGTGCGTTCCACGGAGTGACGATCGCCGTGACGCCCGCGGGGTCCCACGACACGTGGTTGCGGTGGCCGCGGGTCTCGAAGTCCGGGTGGCTCAGCTCGAGCAGATGGTCGGCGAAGAAGCGGAAGTTCATCGCGACGCGCGGCATCACGCCGCGACGGTGCGAGCGCAGCAGCGAGCCGTTGTCGCGGGTCTCGACCTGCGACAGCTCCTCGAGCCTCGCCTCCACTCCGTCGGCGACGCGGTGCAGGATCGCGGCGCGCTCGGCAGGCGGGGTCTGCGACCAGCCGACGAAGGCGGTCTTCGCGGCGGCGACCGCGGCGTCGACCTCGGTCTGGCCACCGCGGCTCACCTGGGCGATCACGGTGCCGTCGAGCGGTGAGACGTCGTCGAAGGTGCTCGCGCTCGCGACCCGCTGCCCGCCGATCCAGTGCCGGGTGTCGACCTCGACACCCGCGACGACTGCGGTGCTCGCTGGAGCAGTGGTCACCGTGTCGGTCCTCCGTCTTCGTTGCGACGATCAGGGCAGGAGCGCTTCTGGCACGAGATGCGTGGCACGGGGTGACGTGGAGCGCCGCGTGGAATATCGTTCGGAGCCAAACGTATTGGCACACCCGGAGGGCGTCAAGAGATGTCGCGGACCCCGATCGTCGCTATCCCCGGACGGTTCTCGTCGTCCGCGTCGGCGCACCGCCATCGTGCCCTGACCACGGCACGCGCGCTCTCCGAGCTCGTCCTCGTCGCCGGCGGCGAGCCCGTCACCGTGCACCCGTGGGCACCCGGTGGTGTGGTCACGCCCGACGAGGTGGGAGCCCGGATGTCGTTCGCCGATGCAGTCCTGCTTCCCGGCGGCGGCGACCTCGACCCGAGCCGCTACGCCGCGTCCGCCACCCACGACGAGGTCTACGACGTCGACGCGGAGCAGGACGCGTTCGACCTCGCCGTCGCGCAGTGGGCCATCGCCTCCGGCACCCCGCTGCTGGCCGTCTGTCGCGGGATGCAGGTCGTCAACGTCGCCCTCGGCGGCGACCTCGAGCAGCACATGGAGGAACCGCACCGCCATGTCGTGCAGGAGCTCGTGGTCGACCCCGGGACCGTCCTGGCCGGCGCGGTCGGTCGCATGGTGCACGCGTCCTGCTACCACCACCAGCGCGTCCTGCACCTCGGCGAGGGTCTCGTCCCCGTGGCCCGCACGGCCGACGGCAGCATCGAGGCGCTCGCGAAGCCCGATGCGCCCGGGTGGTTCCTGGCGGTGCAGTGGCACCCCGAGGACACCTTCGAGACCGACCCGGCGCAGGTCGCCGTCGTACGCGCCCTGCTCGACGCCGCCCGGACCTGACCCGACGATGCTGACCGAAGTGCGGCGGAAGCGGCGCGCTCCGCAGCACGTGCGGCAGCAGCGCCGATCTACCCGGGCTCGACCTGGAGGGCGACCTTGCGCAGGGTCCCGGCGAGCGTGGCCTTCTCGGCGCCCGTGAGGGCGGCCGTCACGTGGGACTCCTCCTCGTTGAACTTCGGGAAGAGCACCACCATGAGCTTCTTGCCCTTGGGCGTGAGCGAGACGAGGACGCGGCGCGCGTCGTCGGGGTGGGTGCGGCGCTTGAGCAGGCCGCGCTTCTCGAGCGTGCCGATCACGCCGGTGAGCGTGCCCTTGGAGATGCCGGCCTCGGCGGCGACGTGGCGGGTCTCGATGTCGCCCCAGATCCAGACGACCCAGAGCACGACCCAGCCGGTCCAGGTGAGGTCGTGCGGCGCGAGGACCGAGCTCTCGAGCCGCTTCCGGACGGCGTTCGCGGCGCGGTAGATGTTCTGCACCGCGGCCATCGACTCCATGTCGACCGGCATGCCGGAGAGCAGGTCGGCGACGGCGCTCTCGGTCTCCTCGAGGGTGTGGTGGCCCTCGGACCGCGACTCGGCGGTCGTGCGGACGTACTTGCTCAAGGTGCAGGCACCGTCCTCGCAGGGGCAGTTGTCGGGGACGCAGACACCCTCACCGTCCGGTCCGGAGCGGTGCAGCACGGTGGTCACGCCGTCGATCGTAACCGTCGGGGTCGTTCGTGACCGTACGACGACGGAGTTGCCCGAGTAATCCCCGTCACCCCCTTGTGGCGGGGAGTGGGACGGTCCTAGAGTCGCATCTCGTTCGGATCCGAACGAAACTCCGCAGGAGGCCACGCATGCGACCTGACGACATCGACCTGGGCGACCTGGACGTCTTCGAGCACAACCAGGCGTGGCCGCTGTTCGACGTCCTGCGCGAGCAGGAGCCGCTGCACTGGAACCCCGAAGACAGCCCGAACCACGGCTTCTGGGCGCTGACCCGGCACTCCGACGTCGCACTCGTGACGCGCGACGAGGAGACGTTCTCCTCCGAAGTGGGCGGCGCCAACCTCGAGGAGCTCGACGCCGAGCAGATCGACGTGCGCAAGTCGATGCTCGAGACCGACGGCGCCCGGCACTGGGCGCTGCGCCGGCTGCTCCAGCACCAGTTCACCCCGCGCGGGCTCGTCGGCTACGAGACGTTCCTGCGCGGTCTGACCCGCAGCACGATCGACGCCGCGCTCGCGAAGGGCGAGTTCGACTTCGTGAAGGAGGTGAGCGCCGACTTCCCGATCCGCGTGCTGGCTCGCATGCTCGACGTACCCAATGACCACACCGACCAGCTCATCGAGTGGGGCAACCGGATGGTCGGCAACACCGACCCCGACTACGCCGACGTCCTCGCCGACTCCGCCGAGAGCGAGGAGTTCCGGCTGCTGCCGTTCCGGTCCCCGGCGGCGCTCGAGGTCTTCGAGTACGGCTTCGAGCTCGCCGCGCAGCGCAAGGGCAAGGACGGCGACGACCTCGTGAGCAAGCTGGTCAACCAGGTGCCCGAGGACGGCCTGCCGCTGTCCGAGCGCGACTTCCGCAACTACTTCCTGCTGCTCGTCGTGGCCGGCAACGAGACGACGCGGCACGCGATCTCGCACTCGATGAAGGCGCTCATCGACCACCCCGACCAGCTCGCGCTGCTGCAGGCCGAGCCCGAGCGCATCCCGGGCGCCGTCGAGGAGATGCTGCGCTGGGCCTCGCCGGTCTACCACTTCCGCCGCACCGCGACGCGCGACGTCGAGCTCTACGACCGCACGGTCAAGGCCGGCGACAAGGTCGTCGTGTGGTTCGCCTCCGGCAACCGCGACGACCGCGTCTTCGAGGACCCGTACCGCTTCGACGTCACGCGCACGAAGGTCGACCACGTGACGTTCGGCAAGGGCGGCCCGCACTTCTGCCTGGGCAACCAGCTCGCGCGGATGGAGATCCGGATCATGTTCGAGGAGCTCATCCCGCGGCTGTCCGGCGGGATCGGCCTGACCGGAGACGTCAAGCGCGTCCGCAGCAACTTCGTCAACGGCATCAAGAAGTTCCCCGTCACGGTCGGCTGACCGTCGCGGCGTTCGCCACCTGGGTGAGGAAGGCGTCGACGAGGGAGTGGGTGCGGGCTGCGGCATCACGTGCGACCGACCGCGTCTGGGCGACGAGCTGGTCGGGGTCGAGGCCGTTCCGGGCGACGTCGGTGTCGCCGCCGTTCTCGAGCCAGGCGACGAGCTGCTCGGGCGTGATCTCGGGGTGGAACTGCAGGCCGAGGCTGCGGCCGATCGTGTAGGCCTGCGGTCCGAGCGGGGTGCGGGCGAACGTGGTCGCGCCGGGCGGCGGGGTGAACTGGTCGTAGTGCCACTGGAACCACGGTCCGGTGCCCACCAGCCCAGGGTCGTCGGAATCCACGTCGTACCAACCGATCTCGGCACTGTCCGAGCGCCGCACCGAACCGCCGAGCGCCGAGGCGAGAGCCTGGCCGCCGAAGCAGATCGCGAAGACCGGCACGCCGGCCTCGTGCGCGTCGCGCAGGAAGGCGATCTCGTCGCCGATCCACGAGCCGATGGTGGCGACGTCGTAGACCGACCAGGGCGCACCCATCGGCACGATCACGTCGTAGTCGCGCGGGTCGGGGAACTGCACGGTCACGTCGGGCGACCCGAAGCGCTCGGGCGGCACGACGAGGAGCTCGACGATGTCGTAGCCGTGGTGGCGGAAGCGGTCGCCGACCGGCCCGGTCGGCGAGACGTGGTCCTGCTGGACGAACAGCGCGCGCACCGGGCCTCCGAGGTGAGGGTTGCCTTCGTTCGGACCCGAACGTATGCGTACGCCGACGCCTCCGTCAACGTCCGCGAGGCAGGACAGGCGTACCTTGCGGAATCTCGCCGACACCCCTTCCCTGCGCCGTGGTCAGGGTCTATCGTCGGCGCACCTGAATGTTCGGGCCCGAACGACTGGCAGGCGGCCGGTGTGCAGGGCCAACGACGATGGGAGC
>Ga0302299_10002298_pt1 | contig 11661 bp, 9 predicted proteins | sample III_Fen_N3_4_FD_198795 | JGI IMG/M metagenome (GOLD analysis project Ga0302299, IMG submission 198795) | Peat permafrost microbial communities from Stordalen Mire near Abisko, Sweden - III_Fen_N3_4 | ecosystem: Environmental > Terrestrial > Soil > Wetlands > Permafrost | place: Sweden: Abisko...
GGACCTCTACGGGATCGCGATCGGCCCCGACGGCGACGTCTACGCCAGTGACGCGACCTCCGTCCAGCGATTCGCGCCCGACGGCACCTTCAAGGCACGGTTCGGCGGCTTCGGCACGAGCCCCGGCAGGCTGCGCGGAGCAGCCGGACTGGCGGTCGCGTCGGACGGCACCGTCTACGTCGCCGATCGCGGGAACGGGCGCGTGCAGGCGTTCAGCGACACCGGCCAGTTCGAGCGCACCGTGGTCGCCCATGGCCACGGCCACGGCGACCTGGATCTCGACGATCCGCGCGGCGTCGCGCTCGGCGCCGACGGCTCGATCCTGATCGCCGAGAACGAGCACGAGTTCGTCGCTCGGATCGCTCCGGGTGGCGCGATCACGACATGGCCCGCACCAGGCGTCGTCGGCGTCACCGTCGCACCCGACGGCTCGGTGCTCGCGGTCGACGAGCACGCGAACATCGTGCGCCGCACGACCGTCGATGGTGCGCCGCTCGGCAGCCTGGGTGCGGGCGCCGCGCCCGAGACGCTGCCCGGCGAGCGACTCGACCGTCCGGCGGCGGTCGCGACCGACTGCCGCGGCGCCGTCTACGTCGCCGACCGCGGCGAGCAGCGCATCCACGTCTTCGGTGATCCCGGGCTTGCGCCGCCCCCGTGCGTCGTTCCGCCGGCCCCGCCGGCGCCGCCGGCGGCGCCCGGTCCCGAGCCGCAGATCCAGGTCGCCGGCATCAGCGAGGCTTCGCCGGAGCCGACGCTCGGCGCCAGCGGCGTCGGCGAACCCGTGTCCGGCACCGTGCTCGTGCAGAAGCCCGGAGAGCAGGCGTTCAGCCAGCTCAGGCGCCGGTCCAAGCTGCCGGTCGGCACGACGGTGGACGTCACGAACGGCGTCGTGCGGGTCACCTTCGCCACGGCGCCGGAGGACATTCCGACCTATGGCCCGACGCAGACCGGTGAGTTCTGGGGTGGCCAGTTCCGCTTCTTCCAGGCCGCGACGGGCTCGCTCGTCGACGTGATCCTCACCGGCGACCAGCCCACGTGCGACAACGGCGCCCAGACGTCGGCGACGACCAAGGGCAAGAAGCAGTCCACGTCGCGCTTTGTCTGGGGCAAGGCGAAGGGCCGCTTCCGCACCACCGGCAACAACGGCGCGGCGACTGTTCGCGGGACCTATTGGTACACCGAGGACCGCTGCGACGGAACGCTCTTCCGCACGCGCGAGGGCCGGGTCGACGTCAAGGACTTCGGCCGCAGCGAGACGGTGCAGGTGAGCGCGGGCCAGCGCTACCTGGCGCGCGTCCCCTGCGCCAGCCGCCGCGCCTTCGACATCCGCCTGCTGGTCCCGGCCGGGCAGGTCGTCACGGACAGCACGGTCCGCGTGAACGGCAGGCGCGTGCGCGTGAAGGCCGGCGTGCCGCCGACTGTGCGCGTGGACCTGCGCGGGCGTCCCAAGCAGCGGATCCACGTGCGGATCCAGCTGCGTCTGGCGACGGGCGAGACGCTGCGCGGCGTCCGCGACTACAAGACCTGCACGCCGCGCACGAGCGGCGGTTCGCCGCCGCGGCTCTAGCCGGGACGCGGGGGAGGCATGGCAGCATCGCGCCTGAGCGTCGCGGCCCGCAGGCGCCGGCGGTCCGTCCTGCTGCTGGCGGCGACGGTCGCGGCGATCGCCGGAGCACTCGCGCTGAACGCCGCGGGCGCCGTGGAGCGTCTCGAGTACCAGGCGATCGACACGCGGTTTCAGGTCCGAGGCTCGCTGGGCGCGCCGAAGGACGTCGTCGTCGTCGGCGTCGACGCGAAGACGTTCCGTGCGCGGTCGGACGGCGGCATCGGCGAGCAGTGGCCGTTCGCTCGCCGCCGGCATGCGCAGGTGATCGACCAGCTCGTCGCGGACGGCGCCCGCGTGATCGCCTACGACGTTCAGTTCACGGAGCCCTCACCCACCGGTGAGCAGTCCGACGACGAGCGGCTGCTCCAGTCGATCTTCGAGGCGACGCACGCGGGGCACCCGGTCGTGCTGGCCACGACCGAGGTCGACCCGGGCGGTGGCACCGCCGTGCTCGGGAGCGACGAGACACGCCGGTCCGTCGGCGGCGGGGTGGGCAACGCGATCATGCCGGGCGATCCCGGTGGCATCGTGCGCCGCGTCTCCTACGAGCACGACGGACTGCGCTCGTTCGCCGTCTCGAGCGCGCGCGCGGCGCTGGGGCGGCAGCCTTCGCGCTCGCAGTTCGCCGGCAGGGGGCCGCTGATCGCCTTCCCGGGACCGCCCGGGACGATCCCCACCTACTCCTTCTCCGACGTCGCGGCCGGCCGCTTCCCGCGCGGCACGTTCAGCGACAAGGTCGTCGTCGTCGGCGCGGTCGCCCCAAGCCTCCAGGACCTCTCGGCCACCGCGACCTCCGGCAGTGACCTGATGCCGGGACCGGAGCTGCAGGCGGCGGCGATCCAGACGATCCTCGACGACTTCCCGCTGCGCCGTACCCCCGGCTGGCTCGCGATTCTGCTGATGGTCCTGTTCGCGCTGATCCCGCCGGCGCTCGGAGTGCGCCGGCTGCCGTTCACCGAGGTGCGGATGCCGCCGCTCGTGGGATTCGTCACCGCGCTGGGGCTCGGCGCGGTGTATCTGGTCGTCGCACAGCTCGCCTTCAATCGCGGGCACGTGCTGCCCGTCGCACTGCCGCTGACGACGCTCGTCCTCTCGGCGATCTTCACGCTTGCGGCGCTGCTGCTCGCGGAGGCGTCGGACCGGCGGCGGATCCGTGACCTGTTCGCGCGCTTCGTCCCCGAGCAGGTCGTGGACCAGGTCGTCGCCAACGCTGACGAGGAGCTGCGGCTCGGCGGCGAGCAGCGTCAGGCGACGGTGCTCTTCAGCGACCTGCGTGGGTTCACGACCTACTCCGAGTCGCGGCCGCCGGCGGACGTCATCGACGTGCTCAACGGATACCTCGGCGAGATGACCGATGCGATCCTCGACGAGGGCGGGACGCTCGTCGCGTACATGGGCGACGGCATCATGGCCGTCTTCGGTGCGCCGCTGGACCAGGCCGACCATGCGGACCGCGCGCTGCGAACTGCGCGCAACATGCTCACACGGCTCGAGCGCTTCAACGCGACGGAGCTCAGGGGCCAACCCCCGTTCCGGATGGGCGTCGGCCTGAACACCGGCGAGGTCATCTCGGGGAACGTCGGGTCCGAACGGCGGCTCGAGTACACGACGATCGGCGACACGGTGAACACCGCCTCGCGCATCGAGGGCATGACGAAGGGCACGCCCTACGGGCTGCTGATGGCGCAGACGACCGTCGACGCGTTGCTCTCGCCGCCGGGCGACATCGAGTTCTTCGAGGACCTTGCGATCCGCGGGCGCAGCGAGACGGTGCGCCTCTGGGGCGTGCGCTCGGCCGTCGCGCCGGACCCGTCGGCGCCCGGAGGCGCTCAGACGGCCGGCGACCCCGGACGCGTCGCGCGGTAGCGCGAGGCGTCGAAGCGCCGCGTGCGCAGCCGGTAGGCGAGCGTCGAACCGGGCCAGATGCTCGAGTTGCGGCCCGTGTCGTCGAGGTAGTAGCTGGAGCAGCCCCCCGCGTTCCAGACGCTGCGCGAGAGGCGCACATCGATCTGCTCGTTGAACGCCGCCTCGGCGACATCGGAGACCTCCACGGTGTCGACACCGCGTGCGTCCATCAGGCGCAGCGCATCGAGGATGTAGGCGATCTGCGACTCGATCATCAGCACGATCGAGTTGTGGCCGAGGCCCGTGTTCGGGCCGACCATCAGGAACAGGTTCGGGAAGCCCGCGACGGTCGCGCCGAGATACGCGCTCGGCGACCCCTGCCAGCGCTCCGCCAGCGCCTGTCCGCCGCGGCCACGCACGTGGCGCCCGATCGGCATCTCGAACACGCGGTAGCCGGTGCCGAAGATGATCGTGTCGGCTGCGTGCTCGCTGCCGTCGCCGGCGACGATCGTGTGCTCGCGGATCTCGCGGACGCCGCTTGCCACCAGGTCGACGTTCGGCTGCTGGAGTGCGGGATACCAGTCGTTGGACGGCAGCACGCGCTTGCAGCCCAGGCGGTACGCCGGCACGAGCTTTGCCCGCAGCTCCGGGTCTGCGACCTGACGCGCGAGGTGCGCGCGGGCCGCGCGCTCCGGCAGGCTCATCAGGCGCGGGTGCATGAACCCGAGCACCGCGATCTCGCGCGAGGCGTAGACCCAGCCGCGCATCGCCGTCTGCGTCCAGGGCCGCTCGCGGTAGCGCTTGCGGGTGCGCGGCGTGATCGCGTGATCGATGCGCGGCACGACCCATGGCGCGGTCCGCTGGAAGACGGTCAGGCTCCGGGCCCGCGGCTGGATCTCGGGCACGAACTGGATCGCCGACGCGCCGGTCCCGACCACGGCGATGCGTTCGCCGGTGAGGTCGTGGTCGTGGTCCCAGCAGGCCGAATGGAACGCGGTGCCCTGGAACGCGCCGATGCCCGGGACGTCGGGCAGCGCGGGCTCGTGCAGCGGGCCGGGCGCGGAGACGAGCACCTGGGCGCTGAGCTCGCCGCGCGTCGTCCGGATGCGCCAGCGCCGCGAAGCCTCATCCCAGTCGGCGCCGATCACCTCGCAGCCGAAGCGGATCAGCGGCCGGACGCCGGAGCTGCGCGAGAGCGCGACCAGGTACTGCTGGATCTCCCCGCCTGGGGCGAACATGCGCGACCAGCCCGGGTTGGGCGCGAACGACAGCGAATACAGGTGGGAGGGCACGTCGCAGGCGACGCCCGGATAGGTGTTCTCACGCCAGGTACCGCCGACCTCGCGGGCCTTCTCGAGAATCGCGATGTCCCGGATCCCGGCCTCATGCAGGCGGATCGCGAGGCCGAGGCCCGAGAACCCGGCGCCGATGATCGCGACGCGCACGTGCTCGGGCGCGAAGCCGTTCCCGCCCGCGCCCGTCACCGGCTCAGGCACGCCCGCCGTCACCGGGGTGTGCGGCGCGAGCGAGCCGGTCGCGCACCGCGAGGCCGATGCCGGTCGCGTCCGGCGGGACCACGAGCAGGGTCGAGATCCCGCGCGCGTCCGCGTCGCGCAGCACGGAGTACAGGTCGCGCGCGTAGGCGGCGGTGTCCCGCGGGCGGGCGAGGACCGTGAGCTCGGGCGGCAGGGTCGCCCTGATCTGCGACGGCAGGACGGCGGCGACCGCAGGCGTGCCCGCGGCGAGCAGCGCGGCCGCCCGCGCGGCGAGCTCCGTGCCGTCCGCGCAGAGCTCGACGCGTGCCCGCGGCGCGTAGTGCGCGGCGAGCATTCCCGGGGCGCGCGCCGGGCCGAGATCGGGCTGCGGTACGGCGCCGAGGACCGCCGCGAGCTCCTCCACCGACGTGCCGCCGGCGCGCAGGAGCAGCGGGGCGGCAGGCGTGCTCAGGTCGACGATGGTGGACTCGACCCCGACGCTGCAGGGCCCGCCGTCGAGGATCAGGTCGACGTCGTCGCCGAGGCTTTCGCGCACGTGCGCGGCAGTCGTCGGCGAGACCGCGCCGAAGCGGTTCGCGCTCGGTGCGGCGATCCCGTCGCCGAAGGCGCGCAGCAGCGCGAGTGCGACCCGCTGATCGGGAACCCGCAGCCCGATCGTGTCGCGCCCGCCGGTGACGGCGTCCGGCACGCCCTCGCCGCGGCGCAGCACGAGGGTGAGCGGACCGGGCCAGAACGCGGTCGCCAGCGCGGCCGCGGCTGGCGGGACATCGGCCGCCCAGGCAGCGAGATCCTCGGCGGACGCGAGGTGCACGATCACGGGATGGTCGGACGGGCGGGCCTTGACGGCGTAGAGCCGGGTGACGGCGCTCGCGTTGCGCGCGGCGGCGCCCAGGCCGTAGACGGTCTCAGTCGGGAATGCGACGAGCCCGCCGCTGCGCAGGATCGCGGCGGCGCGCTGCACGTCGCCGGTGGACGGGGTGTCGGGCACGAGGGGACTGTAGGTCAGTGCGGATCACGCCACATCAGCCACATCTGCGGGCCGCGCGGGAGCGCCAGCTCCTCACGGACGCGGAAGCCGTGGCGCGCGTAGAAGGCGACGTTCCGCTCCTTCGAGCTCTCGAGGTACGCCGGGACGCCGTCTTCGTCGCACTGGCGCAGGACCGGCGTCAGCAGCGCCGAGCCGATGCCCTGGCCCTGGGCCGCCGGATCGGTGCCGAGCACGCTCAGGTACATGTGCGGTGACCGCGGATGGCGGGCGTCGATGCGCGCGAGGCCGGGCAGCACGATCGGCAGCCGGTGAACCGCCCGCCCTGCGAAGGTGGCCGGCAGGAAGTCGAGCGTCGCGCGCAGCGAGGTGTGCCACTCGCCCGGCGGCGCCCAGATCGCCGCGCCGTCCAGCGCTTCAGTGGTCCACACGTCCTCGTATGGCAGGAGCTGGCGCAGGCGGGCGGCGAAGAAGCGCTCGGCATGAGCGGGCCGGCGCCGCTCGTTCGGGCAGGCCCACGAGAGCACGGGGTCGTCGTGGAAGGCGCGTGCGAGCATCGCCGCGAGCGCCGGGATGTCGGACGCGGTCGCGCGCCTCACGGGTGGTGGCAACAGCGGCAAGCTGGCGCGATCCTACGCCCGGTCGGGTAGGCTCGCGGCCGGGATGGGGGTTTCGGTGAAGTGGTCCACGGTCATCGTCGTGGTGTTCGCGCTGGCGGCGCCGGGCGCCGCGCAGGCGGCGACGGTCACGACGGACAAGGCCTGCTACAAGGCGGGTGAGGCCGGCACGGTGAGCGTCGCCGGGTTCCTCTCCGGGTCGACGGTCGACGCGACGGTCGAGGGCCAGCCGATGGTGAACCTGCTGCCCGACGGGTCGGGCGCCGCGAGCGCGCCGTTCACCCCGCTCGCCTCGCCGGACACGGGCGAGACGACCGAGACGCTGAGCGCGACCGACGCGCTGAACGCGGCGATCACGGCGCAGGTGACGTACCGCGTCACCGCGACCGAGGTGACGATGAGCCCGGGCAGCGCCAGGCTGGGCGCGAAGGTCACCTGGCGCCTCAGCGGCTTCGGCGCCGGGAACGCCTACCTCCACGTGGCGCGCCGCAACGCGAGCGGGAGGACGGTCACCGTGCGCACGCTGAAGCTCGGCGCGCTCACCGGGCCGTGCGGGGGGCTCACGGCGCGCACGCTGCAGCTTCCGCTCGCCAGGCCGCAGGCGGGCACGACCTATCTGCTGCGCTTCAACACCCGCAACTCGCCGACCGCCGCGGCACTGGTACAGCGCACCGTCCGCACCCCCTCCGCTCACGCGAAGAAGCTGGGCTGATCAGCGCCCCATGCGCCCCAACTGGCGCAGCGCGATGAGGCCGAAGAAGAGGGTCATGCCGGTCAGGGAGAGCAGGCCGGGCCAGGTGTGCGCCCAGCTCGGCTCGATGCCCGTCACCGTCGCCTGGCGGGCCATCTCGAGCACGTAGGTGACCGGGTTGTAGGGGGCGAGCGCGCCGAGCCAGCCGCCGAGCAGCCCGAGCGGCGTGTACGCCGTCGAGAGGAAGACGGCGAGGAAGACGCCGTTCTGGATCAGCGGGCCGACCTGCTGGGTGCCGGCGCGCAGCGCCATGTACGAGCCCCAGAGCGAGGCGATCATGCAGAACCAGACCGCGGCGACGTAGAGCATGATCAGGCCGACGATGCCGCCGCTGAGGCCGCTGCCCAGGACGAGGCCCGTCGTCAGGATCACGGTCGTCGGGACGGCCGCGCGCGTCATCGCCGCGAGCACCGGGCCGGCGAGGAGCAGCGGGCGCGGGGCGGGCGACGTGAGCAGCCGATCGAACCAGCCCTGCTCGATGTCCCGCGCAAGGTTCGCGCCGGCCGCGCCGCCCGCGAAGCCCGCGCCCTGCAGGCAGGAGAGCGGCAGGATCCACGCCAGGTACGACGTCGTGGGGAAGCCGGAGAGGTCCGCGAGCTTGCCGAACTGCCCGGTGGTCCCGAGCAGGAAGATCATCGGCGCGACGGTCGTCGGCAGCAGCGCTCCGCGCACGCGCGCGATCTCGAGCAGCGAGCGCTGCCACATCGCGCGGCTCAGCGAGAAGGCGTAGGCGGCGCTGGTCATTCAGCTCGCAGCCTCGCGCGCATCGCCCAGACCGCGATCGCGGTCGCGCCGACCAGCAGCCCGAGCGCCGCGAGCAATCCGTTCATCGGGCTACCGAGCGCCGCGCTGTCGTGCAGCGCCGCGCGGATCGCCTCAACGATGTACGTCAGCGGGTTGTACTGCGCGATCGAGCGCATGGTGCCGTTCAGGAGGTCACGCGGGAAGAACGCGGGCGCCGTGAACAGCAGGACGAAGACGATCGGGAAGAGGTTCTGCAGCAGCGACAGCGATCCCGTGCGCAGCGCTATCGAGGCCGCGAGCGCGGACATCCCGCCGGCCGTCAGCGCCGTCAGGAAGATCGCGAACGCGACCCCCGGGACGCCGCCCTGGTAGCGCGCGCCGAAGAGGAACGCGACGGCGAGGAACAGCGTGGCCTGGCACGCGCCGAGCGCGCCGCCGGCGACGACGCGGCCCAGCACGATGCTGACGCGGTGGACCGGCGCGCTCAGGAGCCGGTCGAAGAACCCGCCTTCGATGTCCACCGCGAGCGCGATGCCGGCGGTGATCCCGGCGAGCAGCGCGCCCTGCATCAGCGTGCCGCCGACGACGAAGCCGATGTACGCGCCCGTCGACGGGAAGCCCGGGAGGTGCCGCGCTGACGAGGTGCCGCTGGCGATCACGGCGAGCAGCACGAGCGGCAGCAGGAACGAGGGGATGAGGAACTGGGCACGGCGGAACTGGACGCGCAGCGCGCGCTCGGCGAGCGCCCGCACCACGCGCACCTGCGTGGCGGGATCGCGGTCGATGGTCGCCGCGGTGCTCACGCCGGCGCGACCTTCGCCTCGGCCTCTGCTTCGGCCGCGGTGTGCCCGGTGACGGCCAGGAAGACGTCGTCGAGGGTCGGCTCCTCGACCTCGACCGCATCGACCTCGATGCCCGCCTCGTCGAGCGCGCGGATGACCGGGGCGATCGCGCGCGCGCCCTCCGGCGTGCGCAGCACCAGGCCGCCGCTCTCGCGCTCGGAGCAGTGTCCGTGCGCGGCGATGGCCGCCATCGCCTCGGCGTTGCGCGAGGGGTCGATCAGCTCGACGTGCAGACGCGGCTCACCGACGCGGCCCTTCAGCTCGTCGGGCGTGCCCTCGGCGACGATGTGGCCGCGGTCGATGATCCCGACGCGGTCGGCGAGCTGCTCGGCCTCCTCGAGGTACTGGGTGGTGAGGAAGACCGTCGTCCCGTCGTCGTTGAGCAGCCGCACCTCGCGCCAGAGTGCGGCGCGGCTCGCGGGATCGAGGCCCGTCGTCGGCTCGTCGAGGAAGAGGACGCGCGGGCGGTGGACGAGCGCCATCGCGAGGTCGAGCCGGCGGCGCATGCCGCCCGAATACGTGCCCAGGCGCCGGTCGGCGGCGTCCACGAGATCGACGCGCTCGAGCAGTTCGGTGCCGCGTTCGCGCGCTGCGCCGCGGCGCAGCCCGTGCAACGCGCCCTGGAGGCCGAGCAGCTCGCGTCCCGTCATCAGCGGGTCGAGCGCCGCCTCCTGCAGGGCGACACCGATCGTGCGCCGCACCTTCGCGGCGTCCGCGACCACGTCGTAGCCGGCGACGAGCGCGCGGCCGGACGTCGGGCGCAGCAGCGTCGTGAGGATGCGGACGGTCGTCGACTTGCCGGCTCCGTTGGGGCCGAGGAAGCCGTAGATCTCGCCGGGCGCGACGTGCAGGTTCACCCCGTCAACGGCACGCAGGCCGCCCGGGTAGGTTCGGACGAGATCCTCGACGAGGACCGCGCTGTCGTCGGCGGGCATCGGGCCTGACCCTAGCGAGCCGGCGCGCCCGCTCGTCAAGCGTGGCGCCCTCAGCGCACGGTCAGCGTTGTCGTCATGCCCTTGGCCTCGTGCGAGTCGGGCGTGCCGGCAAAGAGGTTGCACACGAGCGTGTAGGTGCCGGGCGCGAGGCGGACGCTGATCGTGCCCGCCTCGGCCGGCCGCAGCGAGACGATGTGTGGCGTCCCGTCCGGCTCGTGGACGACGAGGTTGTGGTCGTCCTCGCCGCGGTTGTAGACACGCAAGCGCACCGTGCCCGCCGCGACGACCGTCTTCGACGGTCGCAGCGTGAACTCCGTCTCGTCGACCGTCAGCCCGCTGGGAAGCTGCGGCTCCGGGAGCCGCAGCCGGTGTCGGCGCTCGGCTCCCGCGGAGGATCCGCCGAACGCGGGCGCGAGCGTCGCGAGCAGCAGGATCGCGGCGAGCCGGCGCATCACTTCATCAGCGCGGTGCCGCCGTCGTAGCGGTGCAGCCCCGGGAACGGGCCTCCGGGCAGGATCGCGGCGGGGTCGCCGCCGAGCCACTCGGAGATGATCGACTGGTAGACGCTGCGGAAGTCGGTCTTCACGACGAGGTCGCCGTCGTCGTCGACCTTCACGCCGGGGTGCTCGCCGGCGAGACCGCCGCGCACGCCCGAGCCGCTGACGAGCATCATGCCGCCCGCGCCGTGATCGGTTCCCCCGGAGTCGTTGGACATGATCCGGCGGCCGAACTCGGAGAAGACCATCGTCACGACCTTGTCCTCGATGCCGCGCGTCGCAAGGTCCGCCTTGAACGCGGCGAGCGCGCGCGAGAGCACCGACAGCTGCGGGTCCTGCGAGGTGACCTGCCCGCCGTGCGTGTCGAAGGAGCCCCAGTCGACCGTGACGACGCGGGTGCCGAGGTTCGCACCGAGCAGCGTCGCCGCGAGTTGCAGCTTGCGCGACAGGTCGCTGTTGGCGGGGTAGCCGGCGCCGGGCTGCACGGTGCGCAGCCCGCCGAGGCGATTGGAGACGTCGACCGTCAGGCCGTAGATCGCGCGCGCGCGGGCGAGGCCATCGTTGCCCGCGCCCGCGGGGACGCCGGCGATCTTTGCGACCTCGGAGTTCACGTCGCCGCTGACGTTCGGCATCGCGAAGCGTGCGCTGCCGAGGTTCTGGATCGCGCACACGGGCGCCGTGGCGGAGCGGATCTGCTTCGAGAGCGACGAATCGAGCGACACCGCCTGGAGCGGGTTCGTCTGCGACCCGTACGCGTCGAGCCAGCGCCCGAGCCAGCCGGTCTGCATCTTCTGCAGCGCACCGGCGAACCAGTAGTCGCGGCTGTCGAAGTGCGAGCGGTTGGCGGGTGTGTAGTCGGCCGCGGGGAAGACAGCGAGATCGGAGCCGGCCCCGCCGGTCCCATCGCCGTAGAGCGTGTCGAAGCCGACGGTGTCGCCGTTGTTCCCGGTGCCGGCGACGCCGGGGTTGCCGAACGCCAGGGTGTTCCCGGTCCCCGGGAGCACCGTGGTGCCGACCTGCGTCCCCGTCGACGGACCGAGCACACGGGCGATGTTGGTGCGCGCCGCCTGGTAGGCGGCGAACTCGCTCGCCTCGACCGGCACGATGGTGTTCAGACCGTCGTTGCCCCCGTTGAGGAAGATGCAGACGATGCTCTTCTGCATCGGCTCGGCGGCCTCGGCCACCGCGGCCTCCCAGATCGAGCTCCAGTCGAGCTGCGTCGCCGAGTAGACGGACGCCACGCCGACGAGGCCGTTGCGCAGGAACTGGCGGCGGTCGAGCCCGCGCGCCGTCCGCGTGGTGTGCGGGACGCCGTCGGGGAAGCCCTCCATCGCCTCGACGGG
>Ga0302299_10002299_pt1 | contig 11661 bp, 7 predicted proteins | sample III_Fen_N3_4_FD_198795 | JGI IMG/M metagenome (GOLD analysis project Ga0302299, IMG submission 198795) | Peat permafrost microbial communities from Stordalen Mire near Abisko, Sweden - III_Fen_N3_4 | ecosystem: Environmental > Terrestrial > Soil > Wetlands > Permafrost | place: Sweden: Abisko...
GGGTGTCGTCGCTGATGCCGTCCTCGCTCCCCCGGATCGCGAACCGGCGGTACTCCGACTTGCGGGCCAGGCCGTCCTCGAAGACGACCAGGCTCGCCACGACGTCGGTGCCCTGCAGGTGGCTGACATCGACGCACTCGATGCGCAGCGGCGCCTCGGGCAGGCCGAGCGCCTCCTGCAGCTCCTCGAGAGCCCGGCTGCGGGAGGTGAGGTCACCGGCACGGCGGGTCTTGTGCAGAACCAGGGCCTGAGCGGCGTTGCGCGTCACGGTCTCCATGAGATCCCGCTTGTCGCCGCGCTGCGGAACCCGGAGGTCGACGTGCGACCCGCGCAGCTCGCTGAGCCAGGTGACGGTGCTGTCGAGGTCCGTGGGCAGCTCGGGCACGAGCAGCTCGCGCGGCACGCTGTCCGACGGCTGGTCGCCGTAGAGCTGCTGGACCAGGTGCTCGACGAGGTCGGCGGTCGTGACGTCCTCGACCTTCTCGACGACGAACCCGCGCTGGCCGCGCACGCGTCCGCCGCGCACGTGGAACACCTGGACGGCCGCCTCGAGCTCGTCCTCGCTGATCCCGACGACGTCGGCGTCGGTGCCGTCCCCCAGGACGATCGCGTTCTTCTCCAGCGCCCGTTCGAGGGCCCTCAGGTCGTCGCGCAGCCGTGCCGCGCGCTCGTAGTCGAGCTCGGCGGCCGCGGCCTTCATCTCCCGCTCGATCCGCTTGGTGTACGCCGCCGTTTGGCCCGACAGGAACGCGCAGAAGTCCTCGACGATGCGTCGATGCTCAGCCGCGGACACCCGCCCGACGCACGGTGCGGAGCACTTGCCGATGTAGCCGAGCAGGCAGGGGCGGCCGATCTGGCCGTGGCGCTTGAAGACGCCGGTGCTGCACGTGCGTGCCGGGAAGGGTCGCAGCAGGAGGTCGACCGTCTCCCGAATGGCCCAGGCGTGGGCGTACGGGCCGAAGTAGCGGACGCCCTTGCGCTTGGCTCCGCGCATCACGGTGATGCGCGGGAACTCCTCGTCGAGGGTGACGGCGAGGTAGGGGTAGCTCTTGTCGTCGCGGTAGCGGACGTTGAAGCGGGGGTCGTACTCCTTGATCCAGGAGTACTCGAGCTGCAGCGCCTCGACCTCGGTGCCGACGGTCACCCAGTCGACCGACGACGCTGTGGTGACCATCGCCTGGGTGCGCGGGTGCAGCGCGCTGAGGTCCTGGAAGTACGACGAGAGCCGGCTGCGCAGGCTCTTGGCCTTGCCGACGTAGACGACCCGCCCGTGCGGGTCACGGAACCGGTAGACGCCGGGAGAGTCAGGGATCTCCCCGGGCGCGGGTCGGTAGGTCGCAGGGTCCGCCACGGGCGCGTCGAGCCCCCGTCAGGCCAGCGTGATCGTGGTGCCGGACACGGTGATGGCGACCTCGGCCAGCGGTGCGGGCGGCGGGCCGCCTTGCACCGAGCCATCGGACGCGGAGAACTGACCCCTGTGGCACTGGCAGGTGATCGTGCCGTTCGCCACGTCGGACACGATGCAGCCCTCGTGCGTGCACACCGCGCTGAACGCCTTGAACGTGCCGACGGTGGGTTGGGTGATCACGACCTGCTTGGCCTCCAGGACGACGCCCCCGCCGACAGGCACGTCGGTCGTCGCGACGGTCGACCCGGACCCTGAGGATCCGGCGCCGGAGGACGCCCGGTCGCCCCCGTCGGTCGTGGTGGTGGACCCACAGGCCGTGGTCAGCGCGACCGCGGCGGCGACCACGCTGCCGGTCACGAGGACCTGGCGACGGCTAGGCCCGGTGGGCTGCGTCGTCTCGGGCGTGGTCTCGGTCTGGGTCATGCCGCCTCCTCGGGTCGGCACCACGCTAGAGGTCACGCGGCACCGGCCTTCTTGCGGGGCGCACGCGCCGCCGGCTTCGTCGCGGGCGCCGCGGTGACGGGCTTGCCCGAGGCCTTGGCCGGTGCCTTCGCGGCGCTCCGCGACCGGGTCGGAGGTGCCGGGGCGCTCCCCAGGATCTCGCGCAGGAAGGTGCCCGTGTGGCTGGCCGCGACCGCTGCGACATCCTCCGGAGTCCCCGTCGCCACGACCGTCCCGCCCTTGTTGCCGCCCTCCGGGCCCATGTCGAGGACCCAGTCGGCGGTCTTGATGACGTCGAGGTTGTGCTCGATGACGAGCACCGAGTTGCCCTTGTCGACCAGCGACTGCAGGACGCCGAGCAGCTTGCGGATGTCCTCGAAGTGCAGACCGGTGGTGGGCTCGTCGAGGACGTAGACCGTGCGGCCGGTGGAACGCTTCTGCAGCTCGCTGGCGAGCTTGACGCGCTGGGCCTCGCCGCCGGACAGCGTGGTCGCGGGCTGTCCCAGCCGGACATAGCCGAGGCCGACCTCGACCAGCGTGCGCAGGTGCCGGGCGATCGGCGGGACGGCCTCGAAGAACTCGAGCGCCTCCTCGATCGGCATGTCGAGAACCTCGGCGATGGTCTTGCCCTTGTAGTGCACCTCGAGCGTCTCGCGGTTGTAGCGGGCGCCGTGGCAGACCTCGCAGGGGACGTAGACGTCGGGCAGGAAGTTCATCTCGATCTTGATCGTGCCGTCGCCGGCGCACGCCTCGCAGCGGCCGCCCTTGACGTTGAACGAGAAACGACCCTGCAGGTAGCCGCGCATCTTGGCCTCGGGCGTCTCCGAGAAGAGCTTGCGGACGTGGTCGAAGACCCCGGTGTAGGTGGCCGGGTTGGACCGCGGTGTGCGACCGATCGCGCTCTGGTCGACGTGGACGACCTTGTCGAGGTGCTCGAGCCCGCGAACCCGCCGGTGGCGACCCGGGACCGACCGGGCGCCGTTGAGCTCGCGAGCCAGCGTCGTGTAGAGGATGTCGTTGACCAGGGTCGACTTGCCCGAGCCGCTCACACCGGTGATGGCGACGAAGCAGCCGAGCGGGAACGTGACGTCGACGTCCTTGAGGTTGTGCTCGCGCGCGCCCTCGACCACGAGCTCGCGACCGGGGGTGACCGGCCGGCGTACGGCGGGGATCTCGATGCGACGTCGGCCCGAGAGGTAGGCGCCGGTCATCGAGTCGGGGTGCGCGAGGAGGTCCTCCACCGTTCCCGACACGAGGACCTGTCCCCCGTGCTCGCCGGCCCCGGGCCCGATGTCGACGACCCAGTCGGCCTGCCGGATGGTCTCCTCGTCGTGCTCCACGACGATGAGGGTGTTGCCGAGGTCGCGCAGGCGCACCAGGGTCTCGATCAGGCGGCGGTTGTCACGCTGGTGCAGGCCGATGCTTGGCTCGTCCAGGACGTAGAGCACCCCGACGAGGCCGGACCCGATCTGGGTGGCGAGCCTGATGCGCTGGGCCTCCCCACCCGCGAGGGTGCCGGCGGCCCGGTCGAGGGTGAGGTAGTCCAGGCCGACGTCGACGAGGAACCGGAGCCGCTCGTTGACCTCCTTGAGAACCCGCTCGGCGATCTGCTTCTCGCGCGGTGAGAGGTCGAGCCCGGAGAGGAACACGGCGCAGTCGCCGATGGGCAGGGCGGCCACGGCCGCGATCGACTTCCCGCCGAGGGTGACGGCCAGGCTGATCGGCTTGAGGCGCGTGCCGTCGCAGACCGGGCACGGGACCTCGCGCATGTAGCCCTCGAAGCGCTCCCGGCTGGTCTCGCTGTCGGCCTCGGCGTGACGGCGCTGGACGTACGGGATGACGCCCTCGAACGCCGTGTGGTAGCTGCGCTCGCGGCCGTACCGGTTCTTGTAGCGCACGTGCACCTGGGTCGAGTGGCCCGTCAGGATCGCCTTCCTGGCCTTGGCCGACAGCGACTCCCAGGTGTCGTCGAGGGTGAAGCCCAGCTCGTCGCCGAGAGCCACGAGGAGCCGCTCGAAGTAGTCGCTGATGTGCCCGCTCGACCAGGGGCCGATGGCACCCTCGGCGAGAGTCATCGACGGGTCGCTCACGATGAGCTCCGGGTCGACCTCCATCCGTGTCCCGAGCCCGGTGCACTCGGGACAGGCGCCGAACGGCGAGTTGAAGGAGAACGAGCGCGGCTCGAGCTCCTCGAACGAGAGGTCGTCGTAGAGGCAGGCGAGGTGCTCGGAGAACATCCGCTCGCGGTGCGGGTCGTCCTCGGCAAGGTCGACGAAGTCGAGGGTCACCAGGCCGCTCGAGAGCCGAAGGGCCGTCTCGATGGAGTCGGTGAGCCGTCGCTTGGCGTCGGCCTTGACGGTCAGGCGGTCCACGACCACCTCGATGGTGTGCTTCTCCTGCTTCTTGAGCGTGGGCGGATCGGCCAACGAGTGCACGACGCCGTCGACCCGGGCGCGGGAGAAGCCCTGGGTCTGCAGCTGGCGGAACAGGTCGGCGTACTCCCCCTTGCGCTCGCGGATGACCGGCGCCAGGACCTGGAAGCGCGCTCCGGACTCGAGCTCGAGGATCCGGTCGACGATCTGCTGCGGGCTCTGACGCGCGATGTCGCGTCCGCAGACGGGGCAGTGCGGGCGGCCAGCGCGGGCATACAGCAGGCGGAGGTAGTCGTAGACCTCGGTGATCGTGCCCACGGTGGACCGTGGGTTGCGGCTCGTGGACTTCTGGTCGATGGACACGGCGGGCGAGAGGCCCTCGATGAAGTCGACGTCGGGCTTGTCCATCTGCCCGAGGAACTGGCGCGCGTACGCCGACAGGCTCTCGACGTAGCGGCGCTGACCCTCGGCGAAGATCGTGTCGAACGCGAGCGAGGACTTCCCGGAGCCGGACAGGCCGGTGAACACGATCATCGCGTCGCGCGGGAGATCGAGGGAGACGTCCTTGAGGTTGTGCTCGCGGGCGCCGCGGACGACGAGGCGATCGGCCACACCGGGTCCATTTCTCGAGTGGGGCGCGGGCGGCGCGGTGGCGTGCCCGAGAAGACCGGCCGACGCCGGAGCGGCGGCCGGGTCCCAGGCTAACGAGGGGCACCGACAACCACATTCCCGGAGCCGACGTCACGCTCACGGCGTACCGTCGGCACGTGCCCGACGCCCTCGCCGCGGACCTGGTGGCGCTCCAGCAGTCCACCGACCGCCTCATGGGCACGCTCGAGGGCCTCGACGACGCCGCCGCGCGTCGTCCGTCGCTGCTCCCGGGGTGGAGCGTCGGCCATGTGCTCACGCACCTCGCCCGCAACGCGGACGGCATGGTCCGGCTGGTCGCGTGGGCGGCCACCGGTGTGCCCACCCCCATGTACGCCTCCGCCGAGGCCCGCAACGCCGAGATCGAGTCCGGCGCCGGTCGATCGGGCGACGCCCTCGCCGACGACGTCGCGACGAGCGCGGCCCGGCTGCGCGATGCCCTCGAACGGCTCGACGGACTCGCGGGCGAGCACCTGGACCGGCTGCTCGTGTTCGGTCCGGGACGCCCCGGAGCGGTGCCGGACACCCCGGCCGGGGCGCTCCCCGCCGCGCGCCGACGCGAGCTGGAGATCCATCACGTCGACCTCGATCTCGGGTACGCCGCGGCGGACTGGCCCGCCGACTTCGTGGAGCGGACCCTGCTCTTCGTGCACGGGAGGTCCGGCGCGGTCGACGTGGTGGGCGAACCGGCGGACGTGCTCGCCTGGCGGCTCGGGCGTGGCAGCGGCCACACCGTCCGGCGCCTCGACGGCTCGGAACCCGGGGAGCCCCCGCCCTGGTGAGCCGGCGGCACGACGGTGGATGATCGCGCCGTGACCTATACCGGAAACGTGACCGTCGGCGGCCGCGCAGACGTCCGCGAGCTGCCCGACCTCACGATCTCGAAGCTGGCCGTCGGTCCTTACGAGAACAACTGCTACCTGCTGCGCTGCGCCGAGACGGGCGAGCAGGTCCTCGTGGACGCGGCCGACGAGCCCGACCGCCTGCTCGAGATGATCGGCGACGACGGCATCACCGCCGTGGTCACCACCCACGGCCACCACGACCACTGGCAGGGGCTCGCGGCCGTCGTCGCCGCGACGGGGGCACGGACCCTCGCCCACTCCGACGACGTCTCGATGATCGACGCCACGATCGACGAGACCGTCCCCGACGGCGGCATCGTCCGGGTCGGCAACGTCGTGCTCACCGCGATCCACCTCGTGGGCCACACGCCCGGATCCATCGCGCTCCTCTACGACGACCCCACGGGCGCCCCCCACCTGTTCACCGGCGACTGCCTGTTCCCGGGCGGCATCGGACGGACCACAACTCCTGAGGCGTTCTCGTCGCTCTACACAGGCGTTCGCACGAAGCTCTTCGATCGGCTGCCCGACGAGACATGGATCTACCCTGGACACGGGAAGGACACCACGCTCGGCGAGGAGAGGCCGCACCTCGAGGAGTGGAAGGCGCGCGGCTGGTAGAGCGGCGGTATCCCCAGGCCAGCCCCATCCCCCCGTTGCTCGGGGTCGTCGCTCCCTGCCGGGGTTCAAGATTCGCCCTGTATTCTCGATCCACGACATCTAGCCTGACGTCGACGACCCTGCCCCTGGCCCCTCGGTGCGGGGTCGTCGAATGTTTGGGAGTCAACAGGTGCCGCTACCGATGCCCGAGCAGGTCTGCGCGAACGTGGAGCTGACCTTCCCGCCGAGCAAGAACACGACTCCCACGATGACGGCCGCGATGGCGGCGACGAGCAGTCCGTACTCCACGGCCGACGCGCCCTCGTCGTGGCGTAGGGCGGTGCGGATGCGAGTGATCATGTGAGTGCCCCTTTGACGCGCGCCAGACCCCGGAGGTCGACGGACTCCCTCAGCATGACTTCGGAGCGTGATCGGCAACTCGGCCGATCGGGTGAATCTGGCGACCGAGTGGTCACTCACGGTCGATCGAGCCACGACGCGCGAGCGCCCCGACCGTGCGAGTGGTCGGGGCGCTCGTCACCGTCGGTGCGTCACGGTGCCGCCCCCCCGATGAGGTCGACGGCGAAGGAGGTCGGCGGTGTGTCGCTTTCCGGCGCGACCCCCGAGGCTTCCCTCGCCGATTCGGGGTCGTGGGAGCAGGGTGCGCCTGGTGGATGCCGTTGGCGAGGCGGTGTCACCCGCTCAGGCGTCGGACCTTCGGACGACGGGCAGGGAGACGAACGGCGGTGCGGGCGGGGGTGCGGTAGCGCGCGCTCGGCGGCCCCGGACAGGGGGACCGGGACCGCCACATCCCCAAGAGGGGCGATGGCCGGGGCGCTCACGGGGGATCGCTCGCGCCCTCTTGCCACTTCCAGACTAGATCCGTTCGCGCGGTGATTCGCGTCGTCACGACGACGACGAGCGCCCCGACCCAGGAGGAGATCGGGGCGTCCGTCCGTGCGACATTCTCGGTTCGGCGAGGCTAGGCCGATCCCGCGGCGCGAGGCAATACCTCTGGACTGTCATGTGGACTACGGACGACGATTCCTCCACGCGCCAGAAAACCGTTTGCCTCAGAACGACCCCACCACCCCCGGGTCCCCGGTCCTAGAATCCGCGCATCCGTGGGGGATACGGGGGGTGTGGGGGCGACTCCGGCGGGCCTCTTCCCGTTGCTCGTGGGGGTCGCCTCCCGCACCGTGCTGCAGGCACCACTGGTGGTGCCTGCCAAGAGCGGCGGCCCCGACCGCGAATCCCCCCACGGCGCGCGTCGGGGTCGCCCCACCGCGTTCACGCGGCTGGTGACACGCGTCACAGCGCACCCTCCGGGTGCTCACACGGTGCTCGGCCCCGGCGCACCGGGGGGACCCACGCTCGCGTGAAGACGTCGCGACGTCTAACCTCGTAGAGACGGCCCTGGCACCCATCCCCCGTGGTGCCGGGGTCGTCCTGTGCCCGGCCGTCAGCCGGAAGGGATCTCGGGGCCGTCGGGCTCGGCGGGACGCGGTTCCGTGACCGTGCCGGCGTGGGCGAGCCTGGTCGGGTCGCGGCGTACGGCGACCCAGCTCGCCACGGCCGTGACGACCAGGATCCCGAGGATCACGAGCAGCGAGGTCGACGTCTCGATGTGCGGGACCGACGGGTTGACCTCGTGGCCCCAGAGCAGCACGAGCTTCACGCCGATGAAGATGAGGATGATCGAGAGCCCGAGCGAGAGATAGACGAGCTTGTCGAGCAACCCCTTGAGCAGGAAGTAGAGGGCTCGCAGCCCCAGCAGCGCGAAGGCGTTGGCGGTGAAGACGAGGAACGCCTCCTGCGTCACACCGAAGGTCGCGGGGATCGAGTCGAGCGCGAAGAGCAGGTCGGTGGACCCGATCGCCACCATGACCAGGAACAGCGGCGTGGCCACCCGACGGCCATGGACCCAGGTGAGCAGCCGCGCACCGTCGTACTCGTCGGTGAGGGGCACCACCTTGCCGACCTGGCGGACGACGAGGTTGTCGCGCGGGTTCGGGTCGCTGTCGCGGTGCCGGAGCAGCCCGATGCCGGTCCAGATGAGGATCGCCCCGAAGATCACGAACGTGAACGCGAACGTGGCCAGCGCCGCCGCGCCGATCGCGATGAAGACGGCCCGGAAGACCAGCGCCAGGACGACCCCTACCAGCAGGACCCGCTGGTGGTAAATGGCCGGCACCGCGAACTGGCTCAGGATGATGACGAAGACGAACAGGTTGTCGACCGAGAGCGACTTCTCCACGAGGTAGGCCGCGAAGTACTCGGTGCCGTAGGAGCTGCCCGCCAGGAGCCAGACGCCGGTGCCGAAGGCCACCGCCACGCCGACGTAGAACACCGACCACAGGGCCGCCTCACGGAAGCCGACCTCGTGCGGGGTCCGGCTTGCCGTGGCGAAGTCCAGGACCACGAGCGCCACGATGCCCAGCAGGGTCGCTGCCCAGATGCCGATGGTGACGTTCATGATCCAACCTAACCGGAGGTCGCATCGGACCGCCGCCGGTCGGTGCGAAGGCTCGCGACCGTCGTGACGACGAGGACGACCACGATGAACAGCAGGCTGAAGGCGATCGAGGGCACCCACACGTCGACGGGTTCGCCGCCGTTGATGAACGGCACGACGTTCTCGTGCAGTGCCCCGAGCACGAGTTTGATCCCGATGAACCCCAGCATCACGGCGAGCCCGATCGACAGGTAGACGAGCCGGTTGAGCAGGTCGCCGAGCAGGAAGTACAGCTGGCGAAGGCCCAGGAGCGCGAAGACGTTGGCCGCGAACACGATGTACGGCTCGTCGGTCAGTCCGAAGATGGCGGGGATGGAGTCGAGCGCGAACAGCAGGTCGGTCGTGCCGAGCGAGACGAGGACGACGAGCATGGGGGTCCACAGCCGGCGGCCGTCGACCGGGGCACGCAGGGCCGTGCCGTGGAAGTCCGGCGTCGTGGGCAGGACGCGTGAGACCCATCGGACCAGGGCGTTCTCGCGGTACTCGTCGTCGTCGGTCTCCCCCGACGACGCCAGCTTCACCGCGGTGTAGATCAGGAAGGCCCCGAAGACGTAGAAGACCCAGGAGTAGCGCGCGATGACGGCGGCGCCGAGCGCGATGAACACGGCGCGCAGGACCAGGGCGATGACGATGCCCCACATGAGCACCGACTGCTGCAGCTCACGCGGGACGTAGAACCGGGCCATGATCAGAAGGAACACGAACAGGTTGTCGACCGACAGGCTGTACTCGGTGAGCCATCCGGCGAAGAACTCGACCCCGTGCTCGTGACCGGCGAAGGACCAGAGCGCGACCCCGAAGGCTACGCCGAGCCCGATGTAGAGACCCAGCCAGCGCAGGCACTCGGCCGTGCTGGGGACGTGCGGTCGGCGACCGACGACCAGCAGGTCCACGGTGAACAGCACCGCGTAGAGCACCAGCGTGGGCGCCCAGATCCAGCCGGGGATGTTCACGGTCTGTGGCGTCCTCGCGACGGGGCGGTCAGGATCTCCTCATCCTCGCACGGCGCCGCTGCGGGGCACGCGACCTCAGCCGTGACCGGCGGCCTGCATCTGACGGAGCTCCTTCTTGAGGTCGGACACCTCGTCGCGCAGTCGCGCTGCGACCTCGAACTGCAGCTCGGCCGCTGCCGCGTGCATCTGGTCGGTCAGCTCGCCGATCAGCTCGGCGAGGTCGCGCGCCGGCATCCCGGCGACGTCGAGCGCGCCCCCGGACGACCCGCTCGAGGACATGCCCGGGACGGGCGCCTTGCCCCGGCTCTGGGTGCGCCCCGAGCCACCGAGGAGCTCCTCGGTGTCGGCGTCCTCCCGCGTGATGAGGTCGGTGATGTCCTGGATCTTCTTGCGCAGCGGCTGCGGGTCGACCCCGGCGGCCTCGTTGTAGGCCACCTGCTTGGCGCGACGACGGTTCGTCTCGTCGATGGCCTTGGCCATCGACGGCGTGATGCTGTCGGCGTACATGTGCACCTGGCCGCTCACGTTGCGCGCGGCGCGGCCGATGGTCTGGATCAACGAGGTGCCGGAGCGCAGAAAGCCCTCCTTGTCGGCGTCGAGGATGGCGACGAGCGACACCTCGGGAAGATCGAGGCCCTCGCGGAGCAGGTTGATGCCGACGAGGACGTCGTAGAGCCCGAGCCGCAGCTCGCGGAGCAGCTCGATGCGGCGCAGCGTGTCGACCTCGGAGTGCAGGTAGCGCACCCGGATGCCCTGGTCGAGGAGGTAGTCGGTGAGGTCCTCGGCCATCTTCTTCGTCAGCGTGGTGACGAGGATGCGCTCGTCCTTCTCGGTGCGCAGCCGGATCTCGCCCATCAGGTCGTCGATCTGCCCCTTGGTCGGCTTCACGATGACCTCGGGGTCGACCAGACCGGTCGGGCGGATGACCTGCTCCACGACGTCTCCGTCGACACGCGAGAGCTCGTAGGGACCCGGGGTAGCGGACAGGTAGACGGTCTGCCCGATGCGCTCGACGAACTCCTCCCACCGCAGCGGGCGGTTGTCCATCGCGCTCGGCAGGCGGAAGCCGTGCTCCACGAGGTTGCGCTTGCGGCTCATGTCGCCCTCGTACATGCCGCCGATCTGCGGGACGGTGACGTGGGACTCGTCGATGACGAGGAGGAAGTCCTCCGGGAAGTAGTCCAGCAGCGTGTTCGGCGCGGTGCCGGCGTCGCGGCCGTCGATGTGCCGGGAGTAGTTCTCGATCCCCGAGCAGAAGCCGACCTGGCGCATCATCTCGAGGTCGTAGGTCGTGCGCATGCGCAGGCGTTGGGCCTCGAGGAGCTTGCCCTGGCGCTCGAGCTCGCCAAGCCGGTCCTCGAGCTCGGTCTCGATGCCGCCGATGGCCCGCTCCATCCGCTCCGGGCCGGCGACGTAGTGGGTGGCGGGGAAGATGTAGAGCTCGTCGTCCTCGGTGAGCACCTCGCCGGTGACGGGGTGCAGGGTCATGAGCCGCTCGACCTCGTCGCCGAACATCTCGATCCGGACCGGGTGCTCCTCGTACACGGGGAAGATCTCGATCGTGTCGCCCCGGACCCGGAAGGTCCCGCGGGTGAAGGCGAGGTCGTTGCGGGTGTACTGGATGGAGACGAGCCGACGGAGCAGGTCGTCGCGATCCCACTCCTCCCCCACCCGGAGGCGGGCCATCCGGTCGACGTACTCCTGGGGCGTGCCGAGGCCGTAGATGCACGACACGCTCGCCACCACGATCACGTCACGCCGGGTGAGCAGGGAGTTCGTGGCCGAGTGCCGAAGACGCTCGACCTCCTCGTTGATCGAGGAGTCCTTCTCGATGTAGGTGTCCGACTGCGGGATGTAGGCCTCGGGCTGGTAGTAGTCG
>Ga0302299_10002300_pt1 | contig 11660 bp, 9 predicted proteins | sample III_Fen_N3_4_FD_198795 | JGI IMG/M metagenome (GOLD analysis project Ga0302299, IMG submission 198795) | Peat permafrost microbial communities from Stordalen Mire near Abisko, Sweden - III_Fen_N3_4 | ecosystem: Environmental > Terrestrial > Soil > Wetlands > Permafrost | place: Sweden: Abisko...
GCCCGAGCATCCGGGCGGTGGGCTGGTAGAGCGGCCCCAGCGCGTGGTGGCGCGCGGCCGCCCGGCACACGGCCTCCAGGCCCAGGGCGTCGGCGTAGCGCAGGACGCCGCCCCGGAACGGCGGAAAGCCCAGCCCGTAGACGACGCCCAGGTCCAGCTCCACCGGCGAGCCGACGATCCCCTCCTCCAGGCAGCGCGAGGACTCGATGATCATCGGCAGCATCATCCGGTCCAGGATGTCCTGGTCGCTGAGGGCGGCGCCGGGGTCCCGGACGGCAAGCCCGCGCAGGACGGCGTCGGCCCCGGGGTCGGGCTCCTTCCTCGGCACCCCCTTCTTGTCCGGCACGTAGGCGTAGAAGCCCTTGCCGTTCTTCTGGCCGAAGCGCAGGGCCTCGAACATGGCCTGGATGGCGGTCCTGCCGGCATAGGCCATGCGGTCGGGGTAGGCCCCGGCCATGACCGCGTCGGCGTGCCGGGCGGTGTCGATGCCCACGACGTCCAGCAGCCAGGCCGGCCCCATGGGCCAGCCGAAGCGCTCCATCACCTGGTCGATGCGGCGGAAGTCGACGCCGTCGTTCACCAGCCGGACAAAGCCGGCGAAGTACGGGAAGAGGATCCGGTTGATGAGGAAGCCCGGGCAGTCGTTGACGACGATGGGGGTCTTGCCCATGGCCAGGGCGTAGCCCACCGCCGTGGCCACGGCGCGCTCGCTGGAGCGCTCCCCGCGGATCACCTCCACCAGCGGCATCTTCGCCACGGGGTTGAAGAAGTGCATGCCGCAGAAGTTCTCCGGCCGGGCCAGCGCCTCGGCCAGGCGCGAGATGGAGATGGTCGAGGTGTTGCTGGCGAGGATCGCGTCCGGGCGCACCTGGCCTTCCAGTTCGGCCAGCACGGAGCGCTTCACCTCCTCGCGCTCCACCACCGCCTCCACCGCCAGGTCGACGTCCTGGAAGCCGCCGTAGGCGAGGGTCGGCCGGATCCGGCCGAGCACGCCGGCCATCCCCTCGGGGCTCAGCTTGCCGCGCTCGACCCGCTGCACCAGCAGCTTGCCGGCCTCGGCCAGGCCCAGGGCCAGGGCCGCCTCCTGGATGTCCTTCATGAGGATGGGGGTGCCCTTGACGGCGGACTGGCAGGCGATGCCGCCGCCCATGATGCCGGCGCCGAGCACCGCCGCGGCGCGCACCGGGGCGCCGGCCTTGGCCAGGCCCTTCGCGGCCCGGGCGACGAAGCGCTCGCCGAGGAAGATCGTCACCAGGTTGAAGGCGACCGGGGTCAGGGCCATCCGGGCGAAACCGGCGGCCTCGATCGCCAGCGCCTCGTCCCGGCCCAGGCCGGCGCCCCGCTGCATGGCCTCGATGGCGGCCACCGGCGCCGGGTAGTGCGGGCCGGCCTTGCCGGCCACGAAGGCCTTGGCCGTTTCGAAGGCCATCATGGCCTCGGCGGCGTTCAGCTTGAGCGGCGCGACCTTCTCCGCCCTGCGGGCGCGCCAGTCCCGGCGCCCGGCCATGGCCTGGCCCAGCAGGTCCAGGGCCGCCGCCCGCACCAGCCCGGGGGCCACCACCGCGTCGACGATGCCCAGCCTGAGCGCCGCGTCCGCGCCGTGCTGCTCGCCGCCGGCGATCCACTCGATGGCGTTGTCGGCCCCGGCCAGGCGCGACAGGCGCACCGTGCCGCCCCATCCGGGGAAGATGCCCAGCTTGGTCTCGGGCACGCCGATGCGGGTGTCCGCGGCCATGACCCGGTAGCTGGTGCAGAGGGCGAACTCCAGCCCGCCGCCGAAGGCGAAGCCGTTGATGGCGGCCACGCTGGGGAAGTCGAAGTCCTCGATGGCGGAGAACAGCCGGTCCACCTCCAGCAGCCACCCGGTCAGCTCCGCCTCGGGGAGCTTGAAGTAGCCGAGGAACTCGGTGACGTCGGCGCCCACCACGAAGCAGTCCTTGCCGCTGGTGACGAGCAGGCCGCGCACCCCGGTTTCGGCCTTGAGCACGTCGACGGCCTGGCCCAGCTCGGCCAGGGTGGCCCGGTTGAACTTGTTGACCGAGTCCTCCTGCAGGTCGAGCCGCAGTTCGGCGATGCCGCCCTCGAGCATGGCGAGCTGGATGGACTTGCCTTCGAATCGCATGGGCTGTCGCTCCTGTGGGGTCTGAGAAATAGGGCCGAAGTTCAGGGCAGGACAATAGCACGGATGGAAAAAAGAGGGGGATCAGAAAAACGCGGAGGCCCGCCCGGCACCCCTTCTCACCAGTCCCAGGCCACCACTCCCGTGAGCCGCTCCAGCACCGCCCGCACCAGCGCGGGCCCGGGTTCGCCCAGGGTGCGCACCTGGGCCCGCCCGGGCCCGGCCAGGCGCACCACGTGGACCGAGGCCCCGCCCGGGAAGTCCGGATGGCATGCCAGGGGCCGGGCCAGGCTGTCCAGGTCCAGCGACTCCAGCCAGCGCTCCGGCAGCGGTGCGCTGCGCGCCCCCGGCACCAGCGCCCCCACCTCCCGCGGCTGGACCAGCACCAGGTGCAGCCGGCCCCCCTCCTCGCCGCGCCAGGACAGGAACGGCGGCAGATCGCCGAAGCCGATGCCGCCCTTGCGCAGCTCCGGCCAGGCCCGCAGTTCCCGGATGCCGGCGGCGTCGGCGGCGGCCATGGCCAGGCGCGCCAGGTCCGGCTGTTCCGGGGGCAGCCAGGGCCCGATGGTGAATGCAGGTGACTTCATGGGTCTATTATAGGTAGGCTTTGAGCATGACATCCTCCCCCTGTCCCGTGGTGGCAACCGGTCAGCAGATCGGAGCGGGATGGACCCCGGCCCTCTCCGTGGCCAAGGCCCTGGCGGCCCTGGCCGAGGCCGGTCGGCTGGGCGGGGAAGCCGTCTACTGGCTGGCCGACGAGGACCACGACCGGATGGAGGTCGCCAGCGCCGTGGGCTTCCAGGGCGAGCGCCTGGTCCGGCACCGCTTCGCCTTCGAGGCCCCGGAGGGCACCGCCACCGGCTGGCTGCCCTGGACCGGGGTCCAGCAGCGGGAAGCCGAAGCCCTCTGGGGCCCGCTGCCGGAACCGGGGGCCCCGACCCTGCGCGGGCATGCCCTGGCCCTGGGTGAGCCGCTCTGGCGCCGGGGCCTGCGCCCGTTCTCGCCGACCGACCCGGCCCTGCGCGGCCCGATCCAGGGCGAACTGGAGCGCTGGCGCGCCCTGGACCTGGAGGCCGGGCTGGTGCGCCAGGCGCGGCTCCTGGAGCAGGCCGGCGCACCGCTGCCCCTGGATCCACGGGAACAGGCGGCCTGGTTTTCCCTGGATCCGGGCACCGGGCTGCGGCGCCGGCTGGAGCCGGGCCGGCCCTGCCCCGGGGGCTGCTGGCTCAGCCCGGGCGCCGCGCTCCGGCCGCTGATGCAGTCCCTGCTGCTGCCCGGACTGGCCGCGGTGGTGCTGGGCCCGGCCGAACGGGCCTACTGGCGCCTGGCCGAACCGCTCTGGGAACAGGTGGGGCTGACCCCGCCGCGCATCGTCCCGCGCCCTTCCGTCTATGTGCTGCCGCCCGGCGCGGCCCTGGCCCCGGAGCGGCTGGAGGCCCTGGCCGCCGGCCGCTGGGAGGCCTTCGCCGGAGCCCCGGCGGCGCTGCCCAGCGCGTCCCTGGCCGGCCTGGGCCCGGATCCGGGCTGGAATCCCGCCCTGGCCGGCCGCTACCAGCGCGAGCTGGCGCGCACCGCCCAGCGCCTGCTGAAGCTGGACCGCCGGCTCACCCGCGATCTGGCCGCCCATGCCCTGGGCGGCGACCCTGAACGCCTGCGCCAGGCCCTGTTCCCCCTGGGGCGGCCCCAGGAGCGGGTCATCCCGGGCCTCTTCTGGCTGCGCGACGAGGCCCTGCTGGACCGGATGCGGGCCGGACTGGCGGACGGGTCCATGCTGGTGCTTCTGGAGCGATCATGAGCGACGACCTCGACCTGCTGGTGATCGGCGCCCACCCGGACGACGCCGAAGTGCACGTGGGCGGCATCCTCGCCCTGGCGGCCCGGAACGGCCTGCGCTGCGCCATCCTGGACCTCACTTCCGGCGACCTGGGCACCCGCGGCACGGCCGCGACCCGGAAGACCGAGGCCATGGCCTCGGCGGCCATCCTGGGGGTGCGCCGGATCATCCTGGACCTGCCCGACGCCCGCTTCGACGAGGGCGAGACCAACCGCCTGAAGCTCATGGCGCAGATCCGCGAACTGCGGCCCGGGGTGCTGGTCCTGCCCGCCCCGGAGGACCGCCACCCGGACCACCGGCGCGCCTTCCGGCTCGGCCAGGACGCCGCCTATTACGCCGGGCTGAGGAACTACCCCTGCCCGGGCGAGCCCTGGCGGCCCCGGGCGGTGGCCTGGGTGGGCGGCGAGACCCCCGGCGCCCCGGACCTGGTGGTGGACGTGAGCGCGGTCTGGGCCCAGCGCATGGCCGCCTTCGACGCCTTCGGCAGCCAGTTCACCGCCGACCCCGCCCAGCCGCCCACGCGCATCTCCGACCCGGCCTTCCGGCGCGGGGTGGAGGGCCGGGCCATGCACTGGGGCTCGCTCATCCTCGCCCCCTGGGCCGAGGCGCTCTGGACCGTGCGGCCCATCCCCCCGGCCCTGCTGGCGTTCCTCGGGAAACTGGGATGAACCGGTCCGAGGCGCGCTGGCTGGCCGAGGTGCGCCGGGGCGGCGACGGGATCCGGGCCTGCCGGGTCCTGGTGGCCTGCTCCGGCGGCGGCGACTCGGTGGCCCTGCTGGCCTTCCTCTGGGCGGTGCGGCGCAGCCTGGGGCTGGACCTGGTGGTGGCCCACGCCGAGCACGGGCTGCGCCCGGAGGCCGGAGAGGAGGCGGAGCTGGTGCGCCGGCTCTGCCGGGCCGCGGACCTGGACCTGGTGGAGGCCCGGCTGGAGGTGCGGGCCCATGCCCGGGCCGCCGGGATCGGCCTGGAAACGGCGGCCCGGGACCTGCGCTGGGCCTGGCTGCGCACGGTGGCCGAGGCGGAAGGGGCGGCGGCGGTCGCCACCGGGCACACCCTGGACGACCACAGCGAGACCGTCCTGGTGCGCCTGGCCCGGGGCGGCGGCGCCGGCTGCCTCACGCCCCTGCCCCGGGTCCAGGGCCTGCGCTGGTCGCCCCTGGTCCGGGCCCGGCGCGCCGAGCTCAGGGCCTACCTGGAACAGAAGGGCCTGCCCTGGCTGGAGGACGCCTCCAACCTGGAGCCCTTCACCCCCCGCAACCGCTGGCGCCGGCTGCTGGAGCCCATGCGCGCCGAGGCCCCGGCCCTGGACGAGCACCTCTGGGAGACCCACCTGCAGGTGGCGGAGCTGGCCGCCTTCCGGGACCGCCAGGTGGCCTCCTGGCGCGGCGAGCGCTGGGACCTCGCCCCCGGGCCGGCCCCGGCCCTGCTGCTGGGGGGCGGCTGGGCCGAACCGGAGCTGCGCTGGGCCCTGGAGGCCGCCGCCAGGGCCTGCGGCTGGCCCCGGGAGCCCGAGCTGCTGCGCGGCCTGACGGCCTGGATGCTCCCGCACCTGGGACGGAAACCTGGAAAAGGCAAGAGTTGGGGCGGGTGGCGGCTGCAGCCCTCGACTGCACCCGGCGGAGGCCCGGGCCATGGCGCGCGACCGGGCCAGAGTCTACTATTGCCATGGACGCTGCTCCGCCAGGGCGCCCCATGACCGCGATCAAACCACCCAAAGTTAGGAACCCCGTCGCCCTAACCGGTTAGACTGGATAAGCAAGGGGACATCCCCCCTGGAGGCACCTTGAATTCGATGATGAAGAGCGCGCTGGTTTGGATCGGGATCATCGTGCTGGTCCTATTGGCGCTCAAGCAGATACCGCAGAACTCCAAAATCAACGAGATCTCCTTCTCAACTTTCTACACCGAGGGCGTCGAAGGCAAGTACAAGAGCGTCACCCTCACCGGCCAGGACGTGGAGGGCGTCTACAAGTCGGCCATCAAGGGTCCCAAGGGCGAGCAGATCGACCGCTTCAAGACGGTGGCTCCGCCCATGCAGGATCTGGGCAAGTCCATCCTGAGCTGGAAGCAGGAAGGCCAGCTCGACGAGTTCCGGGCGGCCAAGCCGAGCGAGAACAACTTCATGTACATGCTCGTCTTCTGGGGCCCGCTGCTGGTCTTCGTGGTGCTCTGGTTCGTCTTCATGCGCCAGGCCCAGATGGGCGGCAACAAGGCGCTCAGCTTCGGCAAGGCCCGGGCCCGCGGTCTGAACACGGCGGCCCGCCGGGTGACCTTCGCCGACGTCGCCGGCTGCGACGAGGCCAAGGAGGAGCTGCAGGAGATCGTGGAATTCCTCAAGGATCCCGCCAAGTTCGTCAAGCTCGGCGGCAAGATCCCCAAGGGCGTCCTGCTCATGGGCCCTCCGGGCACCGGCAAGACCCTCCTGGCCCGCGCCATCTCCGGCGAGGCCAAGGTGCAGTTCTTCTCCATCTCCGGCTCCGACTTCGTCGAGATGTTCGTCGGCGTGGGCGCTTCGCGCGTGCGCGACCTGTTCGAGCAGGGCAAGAAGAACGCCCCCTGCATCATCTTCATCGACGAGATCGACGCCGTCGGCCGGCACCGCGGCGCGGGCCTGGGCGGCGGCCACGACGAGCGCGAGCAGACCCTCAACCAGCTGCTGGTGGAGATGGACGGCTTCGAAGGCAATGAGGGAGTCATCCTGATCGCCGCCACCAACCGCCCCGACGTGCTCGACCCGGCCCTGCTCCGCCCCGGCCGCTTCGACCGCCGGGTGGTGGTGGACCGCCCCGACCTGAAGGGCCGCTTCGAGATCCTCAAGGTGCACACCGCCGACAAGATCCCCCTCAGCCCCGACGTCGACCTGGAAGTGATCGCCCGCGGCACCCCGGGATTCGCCGGCGCCGACCTGGCCAACCTCTGCAACGAGGCCGCCCTCTATGCCGCCCGCACCAGCAAGAAGTGGGTCGAGATGATCGACTTCGAGCAGGCCAAGGACAAGGTCTTCATGGGCACCGAGCGCAAGAGCATGGTCATGACCGACGAGGACAAGCGCGACACCGCCTACCACGAGGCCGGCCACGCCGTGGTGGCCGCCAGCATCCCCGGGGCCGACCCGGTGCACAAGGTCACCATCATCCCCCGGGGCCGGGCCCTGGGCGTCACCTGGCAGCTGCCCGAGCGGGACCGCTACTCCGCCACCCGCGAGCACATGGAAGGCGAGATCGCCATCCTCATGGGCGGCCGGGTGGCCGAGGAGACCTTCTTCGACCGGGTCTCCACCGGCGCCTCCAACGACATCGAGCGCTCCACCTCCATCGCCCGGCGCATGGTCTGCGACTACGGCATGAGCGAGAAGCTCGGCCCGCTCAGCTTCGGCCAGGGCGAGCACGAGATCTTCCTGGGCAAGGATTTCAGCCAGCGCCGGGACTTCTCCGACGACACCGCCCGGGTCATCGACGCCGAGGTGCACGACATCGTCATGCGCAACTACCATCGGGCCAAGTCCATCATCCAGGAGAAGCGGGAGATCCTCGCCTGCCTGGCCGAGGCCCTGCTGGTGCGCGAGACCCTGGACGCCAACGACGTGGTCCTGCTGATGAAGGGCATGGTGCTGCCGCCCAAGCCCGCCACCGCCGAGCCGCCCAGCCCGAAGAAGGACACCCCGCCCGATCCCGCCGGCCTCAACCCCGCCCTCAGCCCGGCCTGATCGGCCGGCCGGCCATGTGGCGCACCGGACTCGGCGCCGTTTCCCTGGACGCACCGCTGTGGCTCGGAATCCTGAACATCACCCCGGATTCCATGAGCGACGGCGGCCGCTTCCTGGAGCCGGAGGCGGCCCTGGCCCAGGCCCGGAGCCTGGTGCAGCGGGGCGCCGGGGTGCTCGACCTGGGGGCTGAAAGCACCCGCCCCGGCGCCACCCCGGTCAGCGCCGAAGCCGAATGGGCCCGCCTGGAACCGGTGCTGCTGCGGGTGCGCGCCGAGCTGCCGGATGTCCCCCTGAGCGTCGACACCCGCCGGGCCCCGGTGGCCGTCCAGGCGCTCCGGGCGGGTGCGTCCATCATCAACGACATCACCGGCTTCCGCGACCCCGCCATGGTCGCCGCGGTGCGCGGCCGGGACTGCGGCCTCATCGCCATGCGCAGCGTCATGGCCGGCGGCGAACTGGTCATGCCGCCCTATGGCCGGCCCGGCCCGTTCCCGGAACCGTCCGCGGCCATCCGTGATCTGGCCGCGGTCCGCGACCGGCTCCTGGGCGCCGGCATCGCCCCCGAGCGCATCCTCCTGGACCCCGGCTTCGGCTTCGGCACCACCTTCGCCGGCGACGGGGCGCTCTGGGCGGCCCTGCCCGGCCTGCCGGCGGCCCTGGACTGGCCGGTCCGCCGCTTCTGCCTGGGCATCTCGCGCAAGCGGTTCCTGGCCTGGCGCGAGGGCACCCCGGAACTGCCGCCCGACCAGCGCGACGGCCTCAGCGCCCGGGCCCACCGGGAGGCCATGGCCCTGGGCTACCGGGTCTTCCGCACCCATTCTGTTGCGACAAACGGTGAATAACGATGCATAATGACGGGATTTGCCAAACCTGAAGGATCGTCATGGAATTGAAGTATTTCGGAACCGACGGAATTCGCGGGCGCGCCTATGCCCCGCCCTTGACCCTGGAGGAAGCCGGGCGCTGGGGCCAGGCCTGGGCCGAGGTCGCCGCGGCCCGGGGCATCGAGGAACTGGTCATCGGCTGGGATCCCCGGCTCAGCTCCGAGCCCCTGGCCCAGGCCTTCGCTTCCGGCCTCGGCGGCCGGCTGCGCCTGTGCGTGCTGGGCATGGTGCCCACCCCGGCCGTCGCCCACGCCGCCTCCACCCGGCCCCGGGCCTGGGGCCTGGTGCTCAGCGCCAGCCACAACCCGCCCGAGGACAACGGCATCAAGGGCTTCGACGGCAGCGGCGAAAAGCTTTCCGAAGAGGACGAGGCCGCCCTCGAGGCGGTGTTCGAGCGCCTGCCCGCCCGCGCCGCGGCGCCGGCTCCGCTGCCCGTCGACGAGGCCGTCACCGCCGCCTACATCCGCCATCTGGGCGGGCTGGACCTGCCCCCGGAGCTGATCCTCGTGGTGGACTGCGCCCACGGCGCCACCGCGCCCTGGGCGCCCCTGCTGTTCCGCGGCGCCGGGGTGCGCTGGCTGGGGGTTCCGGCCGACGGCGCGCGGATCAACGTCGGGGTCGGCTCCACCCACCTGGACCAGCTCACCGCCAGGGTCCAGGAGCTGGGCGCCTTCGCCGGCATCGCCTTCGACGGCGACGGCGACCGCTGCCTCATGGTGAACGGCGCGGGCGAACTGGTGGACGGCGACCAGCTGATCTGGCTGCTGGCCCAGGACCTGCACAGCCACGACCAGCCCCTGCCGGGGGTGGTGGGCACGGTCATGAGCAACGGCGGCCTGGAGGAGGCGCTGCAGGCATCGGGCATCCCCTTCGTGCGCACCCCGGTGGGCGACAAGCACATGCTCAGGGAGCTGGGCCGGCGCGGCTGGGACCTGGCCGCCGAGGCCTCCGGGCACATCGTGCAGAAGCACGTGGGGCCGTCCGGGGACGGCATGGCCACGGCCCTGGCCGCCCTGGCCGCCCTGCTCCGCCGGGCCGGCGCGGACCGCTGGTCCTGGCGCTTCCGCCCCTGGCCCCTGCGCCTGGTGAACATCCTGGCCAGCGACCGCCGGCCGGTGGAATCCTGCCCGCTCCTGCTGGCCGCCATCCGGGATCTGGAAGACAGCCACGGCGCCGCGCTGAGGATGGTGATCCGCTGGTCCGGCACCGAACCCAAACTGCGGCTCATGGTGGAAGCCAGGGAGACCGGCCTCATGAACCGGGCCCTGGAGGCCCTGGAACTTGCCGCCCGGGCCGATCTCGAACTGAATCAGCGACAGAAGTGATAGATTAGGGTCCAACGCTCGCCCCGCTCCAGGAGTCCCCCTTGCCAGTCCGCCTCGGCGTCAACATCGACCACGTGGCTACCGTGCGGCAGGCGCGCAGCGCCCATGAGCCCGAGCCGGTGGCCGCGGCGCTGCTGGCCCAGAGCGCGGGGGCGCACAGCATCACCATCCACCTGCGCGCCGACCGCCGGCACATCCAGGAGCGCGACGCGCGCCTGCTCAAGGAGGTCCTGGCCATCCCGCTGAACATCGAATGCGCCGCCACCGCCGACGGCCTGGAGGCGGTGGTCGCGGTCAAGCCGGCGTGGGTGACGCTGGTCCCGGAGACCCGGGAGGAGCCCACCACCCTGGGCGGCCTGGACGTGCTCTTCCTCCATGCCCACCTGCGCCAGACCATCCGCGAACTGCACACCTCCCAGATCCGGGTGAGCCTGTTCATCGACCCGCAGCCCGAGCAGGTGAAGATGGCGGCCAAGCTGGAGGCGGATGCCATCGAGTTCAACACCGGGGTCTACGTGGACCTGACCCCCGGATCCGACCTGGGCCCGGAGCTGGCCCGGCTGCGGGAGGCGGCCCGGCTCGGCTCCCGGCTCGGCCTGAAAGTCCTGGCCGGGCACGGGCTCGACCGGCACAACGTCGGCCCCATCGCGGCCATCCCCGAGATCGAGGAGCTCAACATCGGCCACAGCATCGTCGGACGGGCCATCATGGTGGGCATGGAACGGGCGGTGCGGGAGATGCGTGCGCTCATCAACGAAGGCACGGCATGAGCCGCCGCCCGGGCCTTCAGGCGGAGCCGGCCCTGGGGGGCCGCTGATGTCGACCCTGCGCGGCAAGCTGCAGAGCATCTCCCTCGTTGATGTGCTGCAGCTGCTGCATGCGAACCGCAAGACCGGCGAACTGCTGGTCACCCGGGGCAAGCAGAACGGCGTCCTCTACGTCCTGAACGGCGAGGTGGTGCATGCCGAGACCGCCAAGGCCCAGGGGGAATCGGCCGCCTTCGACATCCTGGAATGGGACCAGGGCGGCTTCGAGTTCGTCACCACCCCGCTCAAGGGCCCCGTCACCATCAAGCGCTCGGTGCCGGACCTGCTCATGGAGGCGGCCCGCACCACCGATTCGCGCAAGCACCTGTCCGGCATCTTCCCCGACCTCAACCTGGTGCCCTGGCCCACCCTGAAGGAGCCCCAGCTCACCAAGGACCTGCGCATCTTCGCCGAGGACCGGCCCGCCCTGGCCTTCCTGGACGGCTACCGCACCTTCTCCGAGATCATCACCGAATCCGAGCTGGGCGACGTCAGCGTGCTGCAGGTGTGCGCCACCCTCCAGGCCGCCGGCCGGCTGACCCTGCTCAAGCCCACGGTGCCCGTCGCCGTGGCCGCCGCCCGCACCGGGTTCTTCCAGAAGGGCGACCAGGTGAAGGTGGCCAAGATCCACGAAGCCCATTGGCTGGCCATGGGCCCCTACGGCGCCAACCCGATCGCCCATGTGCGGATCGTCTGGCCCCGCGGCTCGGTGCTGGCCCCGGTGCAATTTGTCAAAGGAATGAGCGATCAGACGATTGGTATTTCAAGGGAACTTATGCAATCGTGGGAATTGCCCGAAGGTATCTTCGTAGGCATCCGCCCCGCACTCTGACCCAAGTCCGCACACTGGGGGAACCCATGGAACCCGAGGAACCCTTATCCACGCTGGAATCCGCCGCGCCGGAGGAACTCCAGCCGGACACCCTGCTCAGGGAGTTCCGGGAGCGCAGCGAAGCGCTGGACCACAGGCTGGACAGCCTGAAGAA
>Ga0302299_10002303_pt1 | contig 11657 bp, 9 predicted proteins | sample III_Fen_N3_4_FD_198795 | JGI IMG/M metagenome (GOLD analysis project Ga0302299, IMG submission 198795) | Peat permafrost microbial communities from Stordalen Mire near Abisko, Sweden - III_Fen_N3_4 | ecosystem: Environmental > Terrestrial > Soil > Wetlands > Permafrost | place: Sweden: Abisko...
GCCACCGCCGCATCGATCAGTGCATTCAGGGTTGGTCCCACCCTCGCCACGGGCGGCGGGCGCAGCAGGAACAGGCCACTCGCACCGTGTACTGCCGGGCCGAAGGTGTCGGGCCGGAGCAGGTCGAGCTCGACCACCTCCGTACCAGGCTCCTCGACAGCCCGGCGCGGGTCGGTGACGCCACGGCGAGCGATGATGCCGCGTGCGACCAGCGCCTGCACCGTGGCGGCCCCGACGTTGCCGTTGGCTCCCACGACCAGCACCGGACCAATCATGACGCCGCCACCTCGAGGCGGATCGTGCTGAGGTGCTCACGCCGGGCGGCATCGACGAGCTCGTCGAGGGTGGGGGCCCGGTCGACGTTGACCCGGATGCCGAGCCGCTGCCCGGCTTTCGCCGGCCCGTACTCCTCGATCAGCCGCTGGTAGTCCTCGGCCACCGCGACGGGGTCCTCCTGCAGCACCGCAGTGGCCGTCCTCCGACGACCGAGCAGGGTCACCGTCACAGGGGTCGGTCCGCCGCGCAGGTTCACCCGCCAGAGCGAGCTGGTCAGCACCAGGAGCGACCCGTCGACCTGCCGGTGGTGGGCCACGGGTGTCGAGTACACCCGCCCCGAGCGCCGGCCGGTGACGTGCAGCAGAAGCAGGCTCTGGCCCAGGCGCGCCGCCCGGCGCTGCCCGGACAGCAGCCAGGTCAGCACGGGGTTGCCGAGCTTGGTGACGACGGCGGGAGGAATGGCGCGTTCGACGGGCGGTGCAGGGGGGTTCGTCATCCCCTCACCTTACGCTACGGTCTCGTAGCGAAACTGCTTCGACGACGCACAGATGGGACAACATCGACCGATAGGTCGAAGTTGTCCCATCCGGGTGGGGCAGCTTCGGGTCACATGGCGCTCCGCCGGCGCTCCCGGTGCGAGCCCGGTGACGGTGAGCGACAGGGCCGGGTTCTCGAGGGGGTAGGGGGTCCACTCGGTCGTGCCCTCTGCCCGGCACTGCACTCTTCAGACCCCGGCTTCCGGGTCGGAGTCGTCGACATCACACTGTGGAAGGTCCCGGCGTGCGTCGCTCGCCTCGTGAGTGGTAGCGCGAGCTGCGGTCAGCCGTCCAGTGCCCGGTGGGGCGCGCGGCGCCCACGTCCCTGACCCTTTGCGGCCATTGCACGAAGCCCTCGTCATCGCGGTGCTCGGGGGCTAGCGTGGCCGGATGGAGCGACCCGGGCCCGTGCGCGTCATCCGGGATGCCGAGCTGCTCGAGGCCGACCCGACGTCCGGGATGCTGCGCCGTCGCGCGTTCGAGGCGACCGGCCTCTGGGCAGGCCAGGTGGTGACCGAGCCGGGGGCCTTCTCGGGGTGGCACCACCACGACTCGAACTCCTCGATGCTCTACGTCGTGCGCGGGGTGCTCCGCCTGGAGTGCGAGGGCGTCGAGGGCTGGGTCGATGCGGTCGCGGGGGACTACGTGCGGGTGCCGGCATTCACCGTCCACCGCGAGTCGAACCCCGGGCGCGAGGCGTCATTGGCCGTGATCGCCCGGGCCGGGGTCGGCATCCCCACGGTCAACGTGCCGAACGCGCCACCGCCGCATCGCTGATCACGTCCCCGGCTCAGCCGCCGAGCAGCAGACCGACCGCCAGGCAGGTCATGACTGCGGCGATAATTCCGTCGAGCACCCGCCAGGCGACCGGGCGGGCGAAGACCGGGGCAAGGGCACGCGCGGCGAGAGCGAGCGCCGAGAACCAGAGCACGCTGCCGAGAGCGGCGCCCGCGGCGAACGCCCAGCGCGCGTCGCCGTGGGAGGACCCGACCGAGCCGAGCAGCACGACGGTGTCGAGGTAGACGTGCGGGTTGAGCCAGGTCAGCGCGAGCGCCGTACCGACGACGGCGAGCAGGCGGCCCGACTCCGGGGTGACGACGGGGGAGGCGGGGGCCAGCGTGGAGGTGGGGCTGCCGCCAGCGCCTGCCGCCGTGGCTGGCGCGGGCGCCGCGGGCCGTCCGCCGTCGATCCTTGCGGAGGCGTCCCGGGTGGTCCCGTTCGTCCCGCCTGCCTCGTCCACCGCGTCCGTGGAGCCCACCTCGACGTGCAGCCCCCCGTCGTCCGAGCCTGGCCGACGCAGGGCGCGCCGGGCCGCCAGCATCGCGTAGCCGAGCAGGAACAGGGCGCCGCCCCAGCGGGCCGCCGTTCCCAGGGCGGGCACTGCCGTGAAGAGTGCCCCGGCACCCGCGACACCGGAAGCGATGAGGACGGCGTCGGAGGCGATGCAGACCAGCGCGACAGCGAAGACGTGCTCGCGCCGGATCCCCTGGCGCAGCACGAAGGCGTTCTGCGCCCCGATCGCAACGATCAGGGCCAGGCCGAGACCCAGTCCGGCGAGGGCGGAGCTGAGCAGCTGTGGAGAGGTCACGGGCCGACGGTAGAGTGTGGGATTCCTGTAGTCCAGATCAGGATTCGAACGCACCATTAGCAGGATTGATGACAATGCCGATCCCCTCCGAGCTGCTCGAGACCCTCGCTGCGGTGGTCAGGGACGGCACCTTCGACGCGGCCGCCCGCACCCTGCACGTCACACCGAGCGCGGTGAGCCAACGGGTCAAGGCGCTCGAGCACCGGGTGGGCCGCGTCCTCGTGGTGCGCTCGAAACCGGTCCGGGCCACGGAGGCCGGTGCAGCCCTGCTCCGGCTCGGCCAGCAGCTGGCCCTGTTGGAGGACGAGACCCTCCGGCAGCTCGGAGCAGTGGCTGACGACGACCGGCCGACGAGCCTGGCCATCGCCGTCAACGCCGACTCGCTCGCGACCTGGATCCTGCCCCCGCTCGCCCGGGTGGCGGCGCGCGAGCCGGTCGTCTTCGACCTGGTCCGCGACGACCAGGACCACACGGCGAGCCTGCTCTCCTCGGGCGTCGTTGTCGCCGCGGTGGCCAGCGACCTCGTGCCCGTGCCCGGGTGTACCTCGGCCCCCCTCGGGCGGATGCGGTTCCACGCCTGCGCGACACCGGCTTTCGCAGACCGGTGGTTTCCAGACGGGCTCAGCGCACGAGCGCTCGACCGGGCGCCGCGGATCGACTTCGACCGCAAGGACACCCTGCAGGCACGCTTCAGCCGCCGCCTTGCGCGCCGCTCGGTCGACCCACCGCGCCACTTCGTCCCGGCATCCGCCGACTTCGCGGTGGCCACGCACCTCGGCCTGGGATGGGCGATGCTCCCCACCGAGCACGCGGCGCCATCCATCGCGGAGGGGACACTGGTCGACCTGGCCCCCGGGCGACACCTCGACATGCCGCTGCACTGGCACCAGTGGAACCTGAGGTCGGGGCTGATCGACGCGGTGGCAGCGGAGGTGCGGGCGGAGGCCGAACGCGTGCTCCGCTGACCGACGCGGTCGGGAGATCCGGCCATCCGGTCCCAGGTCTTGCCGCGTCGCCTACGGGTGGGAACACTGGACCGAACCGTCCGCGCCACCCAGACGGACGCGTCTCGGGGAAGGGGCCACCGATGTCCGTTGACGCCATCCACCTGCTGGTGGGGACGACCAAGGGCGCGTTCGTGCTCGACGGCGACGCCGACCGCTCGCACTGGACCGTTCGTGGACCGTACTGCGACGGGTGGCCGATCAACCACCTGGTCGGGGACCCGGTCACCGGGGAGCTGTGGGCCGGCGGTGGGGGCGACTGGACCGGTGCCGGCGTCTGGCGCTCGGCCGACGGCGGCCACACGTGGGAGGTCACCAAGCTGACGACGGGCCAGCTGGACGCCTGGGCCGCCGGCGACCCCGCCTTCGCCGAGTCGATCAGCTGGACCGAGGCACCGACCCCCTTCGGCAGTTCCTTCTCCCAGGTGTGGTCGCTGGCCCGGGTCGGCAGCCGGCTCTACGCGGGCACCAAGCCGGCGACCCTGCTCGTCAGCGAGGACGACGGCGCGACGTGGGAGGTGGTCAAAGGCCTGACCGACCACCCGTCGGCGTCGGAGTGGGGCCCCGGTGCGGCGGGCCTGGTCCTGCACACGATCGTCGCCGACCCGGACGACCCCGAGCGGGTGTGGGTGGGGATCTCGGCGGCGGGAGTGTTCGCCACCGAGGACGGCGGGGTGACCTGGGAGCGGCGCAACGACCTCGCCGACCCCCGCGCCGGTGAGGGGCACGTCCACCCCGCGGCGGCATCCGATGGGCACACCGGGTTCTGCGTGCACCACATCGAACGTGCCTCGGGCGGCGGCGACTCGCTCTACCAGCAGAACCACCACGGCGTCTGGCGCTCGGAGGATGCCGGCCGCAGCTGGCACGACATCACGCCCGGCCTCCCGTCGACGTTCGGGTTCGCCATGTGGGCGCACCCCCGGGATGCGGGGACGCTCTGGACTCTCCCGCTCAACGGCGACTCCGAGGGGCGCTACCCGCCGGATGCCGCTGCGGCGGTGTGGCGTTCGCGGGATGCCGGTGCGTCGTGGGAGCCGGTGCGGGCGGGCCTGCCGCAGGAGGCGTGCTTCTTCACCGTGCTCCGGCAGGGCATGAGCGGCGACCGGCGCGACCCCGCCGGTGTGTACTTCGGCACCAACACCGGCTCGGTGTTCGCCAGCTCCGACGAGGGGGACTCCTGGGCGGAGGTCGCGCGCCACCTGCCCACCGTGCTCGCCGTCGAGACCTTCGAGCCGGCCGCCGACCGGGCGGTCACGGCTCCGGTGGAAAGGGCGCTCGGGCGGCAGTAACGTGAACCGTTCCCGTCATCGGGACGGGCCATTCGGGGGAGACGAACGATGGATGGAAGAGCACGGGCCCGCGCGGGCCTGACCGCTTCGGTCGTGGCGGCGGTCACGACAGCACTCACGCTCAGCGCACCGGTCGCGAGCGCCCACGACTCCGACTCCGGCGACCACGGTCACGGTCACGGACGGTTCGTGGCCGGCGCTCCGGGGGTCGGGGACCGCTACTACCCACTCGCCGGCAACGGGGGCTACGACGTCAGGCACTACGACATCACCGGCAGCTACGACCCGGCATCCGACGTCTGGTCGGCGACCACCGTCATCACCGCGAGGGCGACCGCCAACCTCTACCGGTTCAACCTCGACTTCGACGGGATGACGATCCGCAGCCTCGTCGTCAACGGCGACCGGGCGCGGTGGGTGCGCAACGGCGCCGAGCTCGTGGTCACGCCCAAGCACAAGGTCAGGTCGGGCAGCACCATCCGCATCTCCGCCACCTCCTCCGGCGTGCCGAAGGAGTTCCTCCTCCCACTGGGCAACGCCAGCCTGCGCACCGGCTTCATGGCCACCGACGACGGGGCCACCGTCGCCGGGCAGCCCGACGTCGCCGCCGGCTGGTTCCCGGTGAACGACCACCCAAGGGACAAGGCGTCCTACGACTTCCACGTGACGGTGCCGCGTGGGCTCGGCGTGGTGGCCAACGGGTTCCTCGCCGGCCAGCGGACGCATGGCAACACCACCCGGTTCGACTGGCACGCACCCGAGCCGATGTCCAGCTACCTGGCCACGATCGACATCGGGAAATGGGATGTGCGGCAAGGCAGGACGGCGTCCGGGATACCGATCTACGACGCCGTCGACCCCGACCTGGTCGCCGACCCGGTGCTGGGGCCGGCGATCAACGCCTCGCTGGCGCGGCAGGGCGAGGTGCTCGACGTGCTGTCGTCGGCGTTCGGGAAGTACCCGTTCCGCACGGTCGGTGCGATCGTCGACGACCAGCCCGACCTGTTCTTCGCCCTCGAGACGCAGACCCGTCCGGTCTACTCGAAGTACTTCTGGCCCGACGGCGGCGACAGCGTCGTCGCGCACGAGCTCGCCCACCAGTGGTACGGCGACGACGTCGCCCTCAAGCAGTGGCAGGACATCTGGCTCAACGAGGGCTGGGCGACCTACGCCGAGTGGATCTGGGCGGAGCACGAGGGCTTCTTCACCCCCCAGGACGCGTTCGACAACTTCTACGACGGCATACCCGTCGACGACCCGTTCTGGACGTTCGTCGTGGGGCAGCCGCCGCACGACGACCTGTTCGGCGACCCGGTCTACATCCGGGGCGGGATGGCGCTGCAGGCGCTGCGCAACCGGGTGGGGGACGACGCCTTCTTCACCATCGCGCGCCGGTGGGTGCAGCAGCGCGGAGGCGGCACCGGCACGACGGCGCAGTTCATCGCGCTGGCCGAGCGGGTGTCGGGGCAGCAGCTCGACGACCTGTTCGACGCCTGGCTGTTCACCGGGTCCAGGCCCACGGTGACCTCACTCGGGGCACGCACGGCAGCGCCTGCCGCCGGTCTCGCCGCGGTGCGCACCTGGGAGGCCCAGTTCACCAAGCGCGCCGGTCGCTACTGAGCCGGCGCTTCGTCTCGCTGACCCGCTGCACCGGTGCCGGAACCGGACTGGCTCCCCGACCGGTCCCGGCACGGGGCCCGTGGTGCTGCAAGAATCGCCGCCATGCCCGACGCACCGCTGGACCTGCCCGGCTACGCCCACGTCTACTCCGGCAAGGTCCGCGACCTCTACGCCCCGGTCGACCCCGCCACCGGCGAACCGCGCCCCGACCGGCTGCTGCTCGTCGCGTCCGACCGCATCTCGGCGTTCGACTTCGTGCTCGACACGCCCATCCCCGACAAGGGCGAGGTGCTCACCCGACTGTCGCTGTGGTGGTTCGGGCAGCTCGAGGACCTCGTGCCCAACCACGTGGTCACCGCCGACGTGCCGGATGCCGTGCGCGGCCGCGCGGTGCTCGTCGAGCGCCTCGAAATGCTCCCGGTCGAGTGCGTGGCCCGCGCCTACCTGACGGGTGGTGGCCTTGGTGAGTACACGGCGACGGGATCCGTGAGCGGCATCCCGCTGCCCGCCGGGCTGGTCGACGGCGACCGCCTGCCGGAGCCGATCTTCACGCCGTCGACCAAGGCGCCGATGGGGCAGCACGACGAGCCGATCCCCTACTCCGTGGTGGCGGGGCAGCTGGGGGAGTCCCTGGCCGCGTACGTGCGTGACCTCACCGTGGCAATCCTGAAGCGCGGCAACGAGATCGCGGCTGCTCGCGGCATCCTGCTCGCCGACACCAAGGTCGAGTTCGGGCTGCGGGGCGAGCAGGTGGTGCTGGCCGACGAGGTGCTCACACCCGACTCGTCGCGGTTCTGGCCGGCCGACCGGTGGGAGCCCGGTCACGCGCAGCCGAGCTTCGACAAGCAGTACGTGCGTGACTGGCTCACGTCACCGGCGTCCGGGTGGTCGAAGTCGTCCGGGGAGGCGCCTCCTCCGCTGCCGGACGACGTGGTCGCCCAGACCCGGGCCAAGTACGTCGAGGCGTACGAGCGGCTCACCGGCGAGACCTTCTGACCCTCGCCGCGAGTGCGGAAACGGTCGCCCTGGCAACCACTTCCGCACTCACGGGGAGGTCGGGAAGTCGATCTCCTGACGCACCATCGCCGTCCAGCGGGCCATGGCGAGGTCGGCGGCGGCCCGGTCGCCGGTGACGGCCACCTCGAAGAGCAGGCCGCGGGCCATCGCGAGCGACTGCAGTGCCAGCGTCCCGGCCCGCTCGGGGGGCACGCCGAGGCCGCGGTAGCTCTCGCTCAGCGCGTCGATCCAGCCGGTGCGCAGCCACCGCCTCAGCCCGGCGGCGTGCGGCTCGTCGCGCATCGCGTGGGTGGACAGCTCGAAGAACAGCGGCGCGAAGACCTCGGCCCGGTCGGCCACCCGGGTCCAGAACGCGGCACCGGCCTCGAACGGGTCGTCGTACTGCGCCGCCAGCTCGACCAGTGCGGCCTGTTCGCCCTGCTCCACCGCCTCGACGACCGCGCCGAGCAGGCCCTCGCGAGAACCGAAGTGGTAGTTCAGCATCCGGTGGCTCGTCCCGATGCCGGTGGCGAGCGTGCGCAGGCTGGTGTCGCCGATGCCATGCTCGGCGAACCAGCCGACCGCCCGGGCGAGCAGCTCGTCGCGCGCTGGCGACGACCGCTCGGCGCGGGCAGGCGCCTCGACGGCGTCAGGCACCGGGCGCCGAAGCGCCGGGGCCGGCGGCGCGGTCGAGCGCCTCGGCCTCACGGTGCACGTAGGCCCGGCTCTTGCGGCCCAGGACCAGCCGGATGATCGGCGCCAGCAGGCCGGACCAGGCGATGCCGAGCTCGATGGTGGCGGTGCCGTCGCCGTTCGGCCGGATGACGTGGGTGCCGACCGAGCGGATGCCGGGCTGGGTGGACTCCCAGGTGAAGGAGCGGCCCTCCTGCCAGTCGGTGATCGTCCAGACCGCCTTCGGCAGCCCGGGCTGCTCGACGGTGTAGGAGGCGCCCACTTCGTCGGCGCGGTCGGGGTCGTGGGGCGTGACCGCATCCACGGTCGGTAGCCATCGGGCCCAGTGCCGAACGTCGGAGATTGTGCTCCAGAGCCGGTCCATGGGGGCGCTGCTTGTTAGAGTCACTTCGATCATGTACCAAACGGTACATTCTTGGCTCGCCGCCGACAAGGGGTCGGTTGCCCCGGCCTTGCAGTTCAGCAGCCGCGGCTACGTGGGGTTCTACTGCGTGTTGCCCGGCCACTGGCCTGCGAAGTCGGGAAGACCGCCGGTGGGGAGGGCCGCTCGAGGAGGCGGCGCACCGGGGGTGGCGCCCGCCCCGGTAGCCTTGGCTCCGGCATCCGCCCCGCTCCACTCGACCGGGAGACCGCATCCAATGGCCTCGTCGCACGACCTCGTGCTGACCACCGTCCCGGGCGGCAACGCCCTCTCCCCGTTCCGCGCCGCGGCGCTGCTGGCGCGGCTGCGTCGGGTCGTCCCCGGCCTCACCGCCGTCTCGGCGCGGCACGTGCACTGGGTGGCGAGCGCGGAGCCCCTCGACGATGCCACCACGGCGACCGTCGAGCGGCTGCTCAGCTACGGGCCGCCGGATGCCGGTGACGCCTCGGGTGCGCATGTTGCCGTCGTGGTCGTGGCCCCGCGCCTGGGCACCCTGTCGCCCTGGGCGAGCAAGGCGACCGACATCGCGCACAACTGCGGGGTCGACGTGCGCCGGGTCGAGCGGGTCACCGAGTACGCGCTGGCGACCGAGGAGCCGCTCACCGAGGGCGAGTGGGCGGCCGCCGCCGACCTGCTGCACGACCGGATGACCGAGACCGCGCTGCCGACCCGGGCCGACGCCGCCGCGCTGTTCGACGAGCGCGAGGCCGAGCCGATGGAGCACGTGGACGTGCTCGGCCGCGGCCGCGCCGCGATCGAGGAGGCCGACACGGCCTACGGGCTGGCGCTGTCCGACGACGAGGTCGACTACCTCGTCGACGCGTTCACCGGGCTGCGCCGCAACCCCACGGACGTCGAGCTGATGATGTTCGCGCAGGCCAACTCCGAGCACTGCCGGCACAAGATCTTCAACGCCGACTTCGTCGTCGACGGAGTCGTGCAACCGCGCTCCTTGTTCGGAATGGTCCGGCACACCGAGGAGGTCGCGGGGGAGGGGACCGTCGTCGCCTACGTCGACAACGCCTCGGTGATGGTCGGGGGGCGGCGGGTGCGCTGGCTGCCCGAGTCGGCCGACGGACCGAGCCGCTACGCGGGGCGCGACGACGACGTGCACGTGCTGATGAAGGTCGAGACGCACAACCACCCCACCGCGATCTCGCCCTTCCCGGGTGCCGCCACCGGGGCCGGTGGCGAGATCCGGGACGAGGGCGCGACCGGGCGAGGGTCGCAGCCCAAGGCCGGGCTCACCGGGTTCGCGGTGTCGAACCTCCACCTTCCCGGGCTCGAGGAGCCCTGGGAGCGGTCGCCGTACGGCGCGCCCGGGCACATCGCGACCCCGCTGGAGATCATGGTCGAGGGGCCGATCGGAGCGGCGGCGTTCAACAACGAGTTCGGCCGGCCGGGGTTGGGCGGCTTCTTCCGGGTCTACGAGCAGACCGTCGACGGGGTGCGCCGCGGCTTCCACAAGCCGATCATGAGCGCCGGTGGCCTCGGCACGATCGGCGCCGACATGACCGAGAAGGTCGTCTTCCCGGCGGGCACCCTGCTCGTGCAGATCGGCGGACGGGGGATGCGCATCGGCATGGGGGGTGGCGCGGCATCCTCGATGGCGGCCGGAGCGAACGCCGCCGAGCTCGACTTCGACTCGGTGCAGCGCGGCAACCCCGAGATCGAGCGGCGCGCCCAGGAGGTCATCAACCACTGCTGGAGCCTGGGGTCGGGCAACCCGGTGCTCGCGATCCACGACGTCGGCGCTGGAGGGCTCTCGAACGCCTTTCCCGAGCTGGTCGACGGGGCGGGGCTGGGGGCGCGCTTCGACCTGTCGGCGGTGCCGCTCGAGGAGAGTGGTCTCGCTCCGAAGGAGGCGTGGTGCAACGAGTCGCAGGAGCGGTATGTCGTTGCGCTGGCCCCCGACTCGTTGCCCCTCTTTGCCGCGCTGTGTGAGCGGGAGCGCTGCCCGTATGCCGTGGTCGGGGTCGCCCGTGACGACGGCCGGCTCGTGCTGGCCGACGGGCCCGACGACCGTGACGACGAGGACCGCGCCATCGACATGCCGATGGAGGTGCTGCTCGGCAAGCCACCGCGGATGACCCGCGACGTGCAGCGGGTCGCCCGCGACGGTGGGTCGATCGACCTCGAGGGGCTCGATGTGCGCGTGGCGGCGTACGACGTGCTCCGCCACCCGACCGTCGCCTCCAAGCGCTTCCTGGTGACCATCGCCGACCGCACCGTCGGCGGGCTCACCCACCGCGACCAGATGGTCGGGCCGTGGCAGGTGCCGGTCGCCGACGTCGCGGTGACCCTGGCCGACCACGTCGGCTTCGCCGGCGAGGCGATGGCCACCGGGGAACGGATGCCGCTCGCGGCGGTGGACGCGCCGGCATCCGGCCGGATGGCGGTCGGCGAGGCCCTGACCAACCTGCTGGCCGCCCCGGTCGCCACGCTTGCCGGGGTCAAGCTGTCGTGCAACTGGATGGCCGCGTGCGGCGAGGACGGCGAGGACGCCGCGCTCTACGACACGGTCGAGGCGGTGGCGATGCAGCTGCTGCCCGAGCTCGGGGTGTCGGTGCCGGTCGGCAAGGACTCCCTGTCGATGCGCACTCGCTGGACCGACCCGCTGTCGGGGGAGGCACGCCAGGTCACCTCGCCGGTGTCGTTGGTGGTGACGGCCTTCGCGTCGCTGCCCGACGTGCGTGGCACCTGGACGCCGCAGCTGCGTGGTGCGACGGCCGAGGGGCCGGACAGTGTCCTCGTGCTCGTCGACCTGGGAGCGGGCCGCGACCGGCTCGGTGGGTCGATCCTGGCGCAGACGTCGGGTACGTTCGGCGGCGAGGTGCCCGACCTCGATGACGCGTCACAGCTCTCCTCGCTGGCGGTTGCGCTCAACGAACTACGTTCTGCCGGGCTGGTTCTGGCCTACCACGACAGGTCGGATGGTGGCGTGTGGGCGGCTGTCTGCGAGATGGCGTTCGCCGGTGCGTGTGGTGTCGACGTCGACGTGTCGTCGCTGGAGGGCCTTTTTGCCGAGGAGCTCGGCGTGGTGCTCGAGGTCCCTGCCGACCGCTTCGCCGAGGTCGACAAGATCCTGGGCCGGCACGGGCTCTGGCCGCTGCTGCGCCCGCTCGGCGCCCCGAACGGCGACCGGCGGGTGCGGGTGCACATCGGGGGGGAACGGGTGCTCGACGAGCCGCTGCGCGACCTTGCCCAGACGTGGGACGACGTGTCGTCGCG
>Ga0302299_10002305_pt1 | contig 11655 bp, 9 predicted proteins | sample III_Fen_N3_4_FD_198795 | JGI IMG/M metagenome (GOLD analysis project Ga0302299, IMG submission 198795) | Peat permafrost microbial communities from Stordalen Mire near Abisko, Sweden - III_Fen_N3_4 | ecosystem: Environmental > Terrestrial > Soil > Wetlands > Permafrost | place: Sweden: Abisko...
GCACTTCGCCATCGACAAGGCTCCTCAGGTCATCACCTTCCCGAATCCGGGCCAGAAGACGTACGGCGACGCGCCGTTCGCTCTCGGCGCCACGGCCCCGGGCGGCCCGGTGACCTACACCGTCGGCAGCGGTACCTGCACCGTCAATGCCGCCGGCACCCTGACCATCCACGGCGTCGGCGATTGCACGATCGTCGCCCACCAGGGCGGTAACGCCCAGTACTTCGCCGCGCCGGACGTGTCGGTGACCTTCACCGTCGTCAAGGCCGACTCCACCGTGACCGTCAGCTGCCCGGTCAGCGTCGTCTACAACGGCTCAGCCCAGACGCCGGCGTGCACCGCCACAGCGTCCGGACCCGGCATGGCCGACGTGGACGTCACGAGCTCGATCACGTTCACCAACAACACCTCCGTCGGCGCCGCCACCGCCAACGCAAGCTGGGGCGGTGACGCCAACCACAACGGCAGCACCGGATCCACAACGTTCCAGATCGTCGCCACGGGTTCCAAGGTCACCGTGACCTGCCCCGACTCGGTCGAGTACACCGGCTATGCCCAGACTCTGTGCACCGCTGAGGCCACGGGCGACGGCATGGCACCCGTCAACGTGACCGACTCGATCGTCTACACCGCCAACAAGAACCCCGGCACGGCCACGGCCGACGCCTCGTGGGGCGGCAGCACCACCAACGGCGGCAGCTCGGGTTCGGGCTCGTTCACGATCACCAAGGCCAAGCTCGACATCACCGCCAACGATCAATCCAAGACCGTCGGCACCGTCATCGACCTCGGCCACACCAGCTTCCACGTTACGGGTCTGCTCGGCGGCGACACCGTCGCCACGGTTGACCTCTCCAGCACGGGCTCTGGTGCCGGCGCGGCCGTGGGCACGTACCCGATCGTGGTCGATAACGCCTCCGGGTCGATTGCAGCTACGCCCTCCCGGCGCGGCGTCACTCCGGCCGCGGATCCCACACTCGCCGATGTCTACGACATCACGTACCACGACGGCACCCTGACCGTGACCGACCAGATCGTCTTGACCGTCAAGGCGAACAACATCACCCGCGGCTACAAGAAGGCCAACCCCACCCTCACCTACACCATCACCGGCTATGCCCCCGGCGACGACGAGTCTGTCGTCACGACCAAGCCGGTTTGCACCACCACCGCCAAGACCTCCAGCCTCCCGGGCACGTACCAGATCACGTGCAGCGGCGCCGACTCGGATAGCGGCAAGTACACCTTCAACTACGTCAACGGCACACTGACGGTCAAGGGCAACGTGGTCGGGGGCGAAACGGCCCCGGTCACCGCCACTACCCACGACAGTCCCCTGAACGGCGACTCCATGCCGCTGTTCGCGCTCCTGATCTCTCTCGCGTTCGGCGGCCTCGGCCTCCTGGCCGTGGCGGCTCAGCGCAAGGCCACTCGCGCGTAACCGACACCCAGGCCGCGGTAGCGGCTCGAGCAACTTCTCAAGAGACCGGCGGGTTCCACGACCCGCCGGTTTCGCTTTGCCCGGACGGAGCCGCCGTGTATGGTTGACCTCATGGAGCAGGACCGGTCCCCGCGCATTGCCCCGTCGCTGACCCCGGAACATCATTGGCCGGCGGCATTGCCCCTGGTCCGTCCGGCCTTGCGGCCTTTCGGCATCGCCGGCACAGACGGTCACGAGCCGCGTGTCCCAACCTCGAGTTCGGGGCCGGGCAAGACCGTCGTCCGGCCCGGACCGGCCGGGCTCCCGATCGTCTACGTCCTGCCCGGTGACGGCTTCGACGTGGTCGTAAGCGTGGACCACCTCCTGGCGTGGGGCGTCGGACCGGATCAGGTCCACGCCGCGGCAATGGAGAATCTTCGGTCGTGGTCCCGGGCGGCCGGCTGGGCGGACGAGATCAACGGCGCCCGCAAGATCGTCTGGTCCGACGGTGGCGGCGGCATGGACGCGGCCCGCATCCTGATCGACGACGTCTGGACTCAGCTATCGCTTGCGCTGGCCCCGGCCCGCCGCATCCTGGTCGGGCTTCCGGAGCGGGACCTGCTCATCGCGGCCGGCCTGGCCGATGGCGACGAGGAGTTCGCGGCGCTCTTCGCCGAGTACATCGCGGATCGCGCGGGTTCGGCCGACGACCCGATCGACCGGCGCGTGTTCGAACTCATCGACGGCCGGCTCGTCGAGTTCGGGGCATAGAGCGGCTACGGGACGGTCACCCTCAGCGTTGTCGTCTGGGCGTAGGCGTAGCCGCCACCGAAACCATCCGGATAGCCGATGGCCTGGATCCTGACTCGCCAGTCACCCGACGGGACGGAGACGGTGTCGCTCGTGGAGCCGGTGTCGATCGCATCCCAGATCGGGCTGCCGTTCGGGTATGACGGGTTCCGGCCGGAACCCCAGGCCTCGTACACGAGCTTGTAGTAGCTGAACGTGCCGCCGCCGTACGCGGCCCAGCCGAACGTCCACGTGCCGTCGCCATTGTCGTGGGCCGAGAGGCTGCCCAGGCTGGGCGTCCCCACGTTCAGGTGGACGACCCTGGTTTGAGCCCGGACTATGTTCTTGCCGCTCGGTTCGTCCACTACCTGCAACCGGACCGCGTAGTTGCCGGGCTCGATGAAGCCCGTCCAGCTGTTGCCACCCGGATCGTTGCAGGCCCAGTACGGCGACGCCGGGTAGCTGGGGGTCTTGCCCCACGCGGCGTGCACGAGCTTGTAGTACTGGTAGTTGCTGCCACCGTACTGCGGCCACGAGAACGTGTACGAACTGTCGGAGTTGCGGGTGATCTTGAGAGTGCCCAGGTCCGGCGGACCCGCCGGAGTCGGCTTGGGCGTCGGCTTGGCCGTCGGCTTGGCGGTGGCCGGGACGGTCGTGTCGGGCGTCGGGGCTTGCGTCACCACGGCCGGTGGGGGAGTCGGGGCGATCGTCGGCGTCGGCGAGAGGACGGCGGCGAGCCGTCCCAGCGGGAGGCCCATTCGCGCGTCCAGGCCGGCGTTCTGGACCAGCCACGAGTCGGCGAGGGTCTCGGCATCGATCGGGGCGACGGCGTTGGAACCGGCCGCCGAGCCGTCCGAGGTGAGCAGGATCGTCGCGCTGGTGCCCTCGGCCATACTGCTGTCCAGACCGGGGCCGCTGACGTTCAGGCCGTCGTAGAGAGCGAGGCCGCGGACCTGTTCGCCGGTCGTGGTTGTCTGGCGGTTCAAATCGAAGGCGGTTCCGGTCGCTCGCCAGGTGAACCCGGCTGTCTCGACCTGGTAGTCGCCACCGTCCGCGACCGACACACGGTGGTAGACGCGGCCGGCGACCTGGCTCAGCTGCACATGGTTCGGGTCCAGCGACCCGAGCTTCAGGTCCGACCCGCCGGCCATCCGGACGAAGCTGCCCCCGAGCTGGAGCGTGGCCTCGCCCGTGGCCGCGACCTGGACCTCGTCACCGGCCCGCAGTTCGGAGCCGGCGGCCAGCTGACTGGCCACGCCGCCGCGGACAACGGTCGCCGAAACGGCCACAGTCGTGGTGGCGGAGTTCCTGGGCGACATGAGCATCGTGCCGCCGACCGTCACCGATGCGACCACGATCGAAGCCGCGACCCCGATCGCGATCCAGCGCGACGGCATCGAGGCGGCGGGAATGCGCCAGCGCATCGACGGCTTGAGGACGGCCACATGCCCGGCGAGCGCCGAGTCGTCCGCCGCGGCGGCATCGAGCGCGTGGGAAAGCGCAGCCGGCGGAGCGGGCGGTACGGACGGTGTGGCGGCCGCGATCACGGGCAGCTTCCAGCGGCGGCCGGCCCTGGTCGCGGGCCTGGCCGCCGACAAGGGATCCGCCGACAAGGGATCCGCCGACGAGCGCCGATCCGGGCCGGCGAAGGGCCGCATGGTGGAGCGGCGCTCCGGGAAGCGCGCAGGGGCGTCGAGCGGGCGAGCGGGCGGGGTCGGCAGCATCGGTGCGACCCAGGGCGCCGGCCCGAAGTCCATGCCGGGGCGCGCCGGCAGCTGGTCGAGCAGTTCGGCGCGGAGCCTGACCGCGAAGGCCGGGTCTGGGACGGCGTGCCGGTCAACGGCAGCTCGGGCCAGGCGGCCGGCTTCGGTCAGCTCGGAGCCCAGTTCATCGAGCTGCTGCATGTCGTTCATCTCGTCAGGCGACATCGGCCGACTCCTTGGCCACAGCCAGCCGCAGGGCTCGGAGGGCTCGGTGCGTCCGGACTGCCAGGGCTTCCCTGGTACACCCCAGCACGGCGCACATCTCGGGCACGTCGAGGTCGTCGTAGAAACGCAGGACCAGCACCTGCCGATGAGCGGGCGGCAGGGAACGCAGCGCCGTCCGCACCTGGTCCCTATCCAGGGCCGCGGCGAGTGTGTCGAGGGCCATGTCGCCGGGCTCCTGATCGCCCTCGAAGTCGCTCAGCGAGGCATAGCGGCGGTCGCGGCGCACGTGGTCGATCACCGCGTTGGACGCGACGCGGTAGAGCCAGCCTCCGAACGAATCGTTCCGGAAGTCCGACCGGCGCACATTCTCGAGCGCTCGCTGGAAGGTCACGGAAGTAAGGTCCTCCGCCACGGGGCGGTCCTGGACACGGCGGTAGATGAAGCCGTAGATGCGCGGCAGGTAGAAGTCGTAGAGCTCGCCGAACGCGTTGCCGTCGTCGCGAGCTTGAACCACGAGCGGTCGCTCGCGGTCCGGCGCCATGCGGGATGCCCCATCACGCTCCATAGAGCACTGAACGGTACGCAGCGCCGCACGGGCGGGCAATCCGCCACCCGTACTGCCTGGTACCGCCGGACGCCTCGGTGCGCCGACACAGACAGCCGCCAGGACTCTGGCTCTGCCTGCAGTCTCGCGTCCATCTCCAGCCACTCACATTCGCTCTCGTGGTGCAGTTGCGTCACCGGTCCGGCCCCGTCTTGGCCGGACCGGTGACCTGGTTTCGGTATCCCGCTACGGGATCGTGACGGTCTTCGGATCGGAGACCGCGAGGATCGTGCCGACCGTGCAAGCCGGGGTTATGGCCCCGAACGTCTGCTCGGAGTAGGCATACACGCGGTACGTATAGGTCTTGCCGGATTCGAGAGCCCCGAGACCGCTGGAGCCGTTGTCGGTCCAACTGGTCTTGCTGACGCTGTCGAAGTAGACGTCCGGGTTCTGGCCGGCCTTGAGTGTCGGGGTGCCGGTGCCTGTCTCGCGAACGACGGCGTAGTAGCTGAAGTAGTCGCCGGCGTACTTGCTCCACTTCAGATCGACGGTTCCGTCGTCCTGGGCGGTGGCGGTCAGTGACAGCTCGACGATCTTGGGAGCCGTGGGCTTGCTGACGACGAGCTTGAGGACGCTGGTGCGGGCCACGACGACGGCCTCACCGGAGGTGTCCACCGCTTCGACGTTGAGATTCCACGTCCCGTCATCGAGCGTGATCGTCGTGCTGGTAGTGCCCGGGTCGACGCAAGACAGGTAATGGCTGCCGTTCTCGACGTAGCCGGGCTTGTCCGGGAAGGGCTGGCCGTCGAGCTTGTAGTAGTCGTAGTGCTTGTCGCCCGTGTACGCGTGCCAGCTGAAGGTGTAGCTGCCGTTGGCGTTCTTCTTGACCTTGAGCGCGCCCAGGTCCGACGGGTTTCGCGTCGGGGACGGCGTCTTGGTCGGCTTGGGGGTCGGGGTGGGGGTCGGGGTCGGAGTCGGGGTCGCCGTGGGCTCGTCCGTCGGGCCTTGCGGCGCGGTCGTCGGGGCGTCGGTGGGGACCGTCGAAGCGATCGGCGAATCCTCGGGATCGTCGCCTACGACGTTGATCGTGGCCGTGGCCTTGGCCGTCGGCGACACCGAGTTTCGGGCCAGCGTCGCACCGAAGGCAATCGTCGAGACCATGAGCACGCCCGCGATGGCCAGAGGCAGGGCTGCGGGTAAGCGGCGGTGTGAAACGCCGCGCATCGGCTTCAACGGCTGGATGAAGTCGTCCTCGACCCGTGCGCCGGACGGCGCCGGTCGCTGGCCGGGATCCTGGCTCTGGTAGTCCATTGCTGTGCTCCCACTTGAGTTGTGGCCGATGAGTCCGTCGCGGACGGTGGTTGTCCGCCTGTCAACAGAACGCGACATCGGCCTCAGGATTTCAGCAGCTCATGGGATTCGACGAAATTGACGGCGGCGCGCTCGGGGTCGGGTTTGACACGAGAGGCGGGCGAACGCCATGCTCGCTCCCACGACAGAGGCCGCGACCGTTCGGGAGGACGCGGTGCTGCGGACGATCGGGGTAGTCGATGATGCGCCGTACCAATGCCAGGCCTGCCGCGCTGCTGGGCGCCGCACTGGCCACCGCACTTGCCGCCACTCTGCTGGCGGGCTGCGGCGGCTCGAAGCCGACCCCATCGGCGGTTGCCACCGTGGCGACGCCGTCCGGAGCGCCGTCGGCTTCGATTGCGGCTTCGGCTACGGTCACCGCGGCGCCGGTTCCATCGCCGTCGGCGCAGCCAACCCTGGCCCTTCAGCACGTGGACGCGGCCCTCGAGGACAAACTGCCGGGCACGATCAACGGGACCGCGCTCTTCAAGACCAGCCTGGTGCTGTCCGGGTATGTCTCGTCCGATCCTCCGGGCGGAGACAAGGCCCTGTACGCCCCCTGGCTGGTCAAGTTCGGCAAGACCCCGAGCGACATCCGGATTGCGGTGGCGTTCTCGCTCTCGGATCAGGTTACGTTCCAGGCCCGTGCCATCGCCGTGCCGGGCGTGAGTGCGGCGGCGCTGAGCAACGGTTTTGCCGATGCGGCCCGCGCGGCAGGCTGGCCGGTCACGGCCGAGCCGAACCTGATGCTCACGGGCCTCAGCGCGTGGGAGATCATCGACCCGGCCGCGAAGGCCGCCGGCGGCACGGGCGCCGGCTACGTCTACGCCAGGGACGGCATCCTCTATCAAGTCATCACCGACGACCAGAGCCTCCTGCTTGCCGGCCTCATCCGGCTCGAGGCGATTCGCCAGCAGCCCAGCGCGACGCCGTAGACGGGCAGCCGCTCGCATCGGCCGTACAATCGACGCCATGTCACGCCAACTCGATCGACCGCTTCGGGAAGCCTGGATCGTGGCCGCGTTGCGCAGCCCGTTTGGGCGGTACGGCGGGGCGCTGGCGGCAGTCAGGCCCGACGACCTCGCCGCGGCCGTCATCCGAGCCCTGGTCGAGCGATCGGGCATAGACCCCCTCCAGATCGAGGACGTGATCCTCGGCTGCGCCAATCAGGCCGGTGAGGACAACCGCAACGTCGCCCGGATGGCCGCTCTCGTGGCCGGGCTGCCGATCGAGGTCGGCGGGCTGACGGTGAACCGGCTATGTGGCAGCGGGCTGCAGGCGCTCAACTCGGCCGCCCATGCCATCGCGGTAGGTGACGGCGACATCTTCGTCGCGGGCGGGGTGGAGTCGATGAGCCGGGCGCCGTACGTGATGCTCAAGCCCGAGACCGCCTTCGAGCGAGGGACGCACGAGCTGGTGGACACGACCCTCGGCTGGCGGTTCGTCAATCCGGTTCTGGCGGAGCTGCACCACCCATTCTCGATGGGCGAGACGGGCGAGAACGTAGCCGAGCGCCTGGGTGTCACTCGCGAGGAGCAGGATGCCTTCGCCCTCGCCAGCCAGGCCAAGGCCGCGGCCGCGATCGCCGAGGGCCGCTACCGCGACCAACTGGTGCCCATCGTGGTACCGCAGCGCAAGGGCGATCCAATCGTCGTTGACGCGGACGAGCAGCCCCGGCCCGACACCACGCCCGAGGCCCTGGCCCGTCTCAAGCCGGCTTTCCGGGCCGGTGGGACCGTGACCGCCGGCAACTCGAGCGGCATCAACGACGGCGCGTCGGCGGTGCTGGTGGTGGAGGCGCAACGAGCCCGCGCTCTCGGCTTGCGGCCGATGGCCCGGGTCGTGGCCACGGCGATCGCCGGCGTCGATCCGGCCGTGATGGGGCTGGGCCCGATCCCCGCCACTCGCAAGGCGCTGGAACGGGCCGGGATCACCGTCGCGGATCTGGATCTCGTGGAACTCAACGAAGCCTTTGCCAGCCAGTCCGTGGCCTGCATTCGCGAGCTGGGCCTCGACCCGTCCCGGGTGAACGTGGACGGCGGGGCCATCGCCCTGGGCCATCCGCTTGGGGCCAGCGGCGGGCGGCTCATCACAAGCCTGGTCCACGGTCTGCGACGGACCGGCGGGCGGTACGGGCTGGCCTCGATGTGCATCGGCGTGGGCCAGGGCATCGCCACCATCGTCGAGCGGACCGACGGCTAGGGATCCGGCGGTGGTCGGCGGCGCGGCGGTTGAGACGCACGAGCTACGCAAGGAATTCGGGCGGATCGTGGCCCTGGCCGGGCTGACGATGACCGTACCGCGGGGCGAGGTCTTCGGGTTCCTCGGGCCTAACGGCGCCGGCAAGACCACGGCCGTCAAGCTGCTTCTGGGTTTGTCGCAGCCGACGACCGGCGAGGGCTGGGTTCTCGGGAAGCCTCTGGGCGACGTCGCGGCTCGACGGCGTGTCGGCTACCTGCCGGAGCTCTTCCGCTACCAGAGCTGGATGACGGCGCGGGAGGTCCTGGCCCTGCACTGCGAGCTGGCCGGTCTGGATCGGTGTGACTGGGACAACGAGATCCGGGCGGCGATCGACCTGGTCGGGTTGGCCGATCGCGCCGACGGAAGGAGCGGCATCTACTCGAAGGGCATGCAGCAGCGGCTCGGTCTGGCGGTGGCGCTGCTCGGCCGGCCGGACCTGGTAGTCCTCGACGAGCCCACCTCCGCCCTCGACCCGGTCGGGCGGCAGGATGTCCGACGCATCATCGGGGCGCTGCGAGACCGCGGCACGACCGTCTTCCTCAACTCGCATCTGCTCACCGAAGTCGAGCGGGTCTGCGACCGCGTCGCCATCGTCGATCACGGCCGCGTGGTGGCCGAGCTTGCCATGGCCGACCTGACGAACGAGCGGGGCGTCGGTGTCCGCGTGACCGGTCTCGACGGCGCCGGCCGCGAGGTCGCGGCGAAATACGGCGCCACCCGTGTGGACGGCGAGTGGCTCAACGTGGACGGCATCGCCGAAGCGGACGTGCCGGCGCTGGTGGCGCAGCTCGTGGCCGCGGGCGGTGCGATCCACGCGGTCGTGCCCACGCACCACACCCTGGAAGAGCGGTTCATGACGCTGCTCGGGGCTCCCGATGAGAGTGGCGGCACCGCGCCGGGCGTGTCGGGCGGGTCGGCGCCGGGCGTGTCGGGCGGCACTGCGTCGGGCGCCGGTTCTGACGCGTCGGGCGCCGGTTCTGACGCGTCGGCCGCCGGCCAGGCCGACCCGGCCGCCCCGGGCCCCGAAGCGAGTCGCGAGACTCGGCCGTGAGCATCAAGCCGATCCTGAGCATCACCCGGCTGACCCTTCGTGAGGCGGTTCGACGCCGCCTTCTCTGGGCCCTCGCCGGTCTGACCGCGCTGATCGTCCTGTTGACCTTCTGGGGCTTCTCGCGGATCGCGGAAGCGTCGCCCATCACCGGCCCCTTCGAGATGCTCGGCGTGTCGCAGGTCACGGTGATGCTCGCCTTCATGTTCAGCTTCGTTCTGGCCATGACGGCGGTGTTCGCGGGCTCACCGGCGATCGGGGCCGACATCGAGAGCGGCTTGCTGCTGGCGATGCTGGCCCGTCCCATCCGGCGCTCGGACGTGCTGATCGGCCGCTGGCTCGGCCTGGCGTTGGTGCTGGTCGTATACGCGCTGGTGGCCGGCTATCTCGAGCTCGGTGCCGTGCAATTGGCGACCGGCTACTCGCCCTCCGACTCCATGATGGCGCCCATTTACCTCGCCGCGGAATCGCTGATCCTGCTCACGATGGCGATCGTCCTGAGCACGCGGATCGCGTCCGTCGCGGGCGGCGCCGTGGCGGTGGTCGCCTACGGTCTGGCGTGGATGGCGGGCGTCATGGGCGGCGTAGGCGAGGTGTTCAACAACGATGTTCTGCGCGGCGCCGGCTTCGTGTCGCATCTGATCCTGCCCAGCGATGTCCTGTGGCGCGGTGCGGCCGGAGCCCTGACTCCACCCGAGGACATCCTCAGTGCCGGCGGCATCGCCAACGCCGCTCTGTACAAGTTCAGCCCATTCTCCGGCGCGCCCCCGAGCCCAGAGTGGCTGGCCTGGTGCATCGTCTGGGTTGCAGGGATGCTGGCGCTCGGGGTCCTGCTGCTGCGGCGGCGCGAGCTGTAGGGACTCGGGCCGGGCGCGGGGGCCTCGCGCGGCGGACCCGGGTCGGGCGTCTACTTCCAGGTTTGCCAGAAGTAGCCGTAGCAAACGAAGAACAGACTCAGGGCGATGAGCGCCCGCTCCAGGTTGCCGAACCTGTCGCGCAAGGCGATGGCGACGAGGGCCAGCAGAAACGGCATGAAATCCATGGCGTAGCGATAGCCGTACGTGTCGCCGCCGCCCCCGCCGTAGTAGAGGAAGACCGGAATGGCGGTCAGGATGACGGAACCCCACAGGACCTGGTTCGTGCGGTCCCGCAGCGAAGCCCCGACCGCGATCAGCAGCGCCGGCATCGTCAGGAAGATCGACTGGCCGGCGGAGTTGGGCACGAGCCACGGGAAGGTGTCGCGGACGCCGTAGCCGCCTCCGAGGAAGAGCGCCAGGTTGGTGGGCAGGTGGGTCGTCGAGAAGAGCCCCTGGCTGCGCAAGGCTTCGAGCGGGGGCGTGATCCAGGCTATGCCGTAGCCGGTCTCCAGCACCGAGCCGAACCGGACCCAGTCCCACCATCCCGTGACGGCCACGGCGGCGGCGACAGGGAGGCCGAACAGGAGCGCGGTCCGTAAGCGCGGCCTGTCTTCGGCCAGGAGAGCCAGTCCGAACGGGATTGCGACGAGCAGCAGGGTCGGTCGTGCCAGCGCGCAAAGGCCGATGAGCAGTCCCAGCACCGGGGCTCGACGGCGATCCGACCACTCGATGAGCAGGAGGAACGCCAGCAGCGTCGCCTCGAGGTGGGCCAGGTAGTAGAAGTTGCCTTCGATCGTGAGCGTGAACAGCAACGTTCCGAAGGCTCCGAGCGCCGCCAGCCAGTAATCCGCGATGCCCCCGGGGCCGTACCGGCGGGCCAGGGGAAGGGCCAGCCAGCCGGCCACGATGCCGAGCACGCCCGACACGATCCAACGCGACCAGGGCCACAGGTCTTGGAACGGAACGAGCGGCAGATATGGGATCGTCGGCAGCAGGCTCATGGCCTGGTAGTGGCGCCCGCCGATGGTCACGATGTCGTTGATCGTCGTCAACGAGCTGAGATCCGATCGGCCCACGGCCATGTCGGCGGCCAGGATCATCATGTGGTCCGCGCCGAACGGGACCGAGGCCTGGCTGCGCACGAATGTCGCGGTCCCGTAGACGAAGGCCACCAGGCCCATCCACCAGATCGCGCCGCGATCGTTCCGCAGGTTCTCGGCGCGGTCGGCGAGCCAGTCGAAAGCCCTCAAGGAACCTCCCCTGCGCATGTGCGGCCGGACGCGGCCGAAGCCAGCCGAAACCAGCCGACGACTTCCCGATCGTACGGCATCGAGCCGAACCGGGCTCAGCGCGCCGCGCCTCGTCGCGGTGCCGCCCGCCGACCCGCCGGGACGGGCCATCCGCGAAGGGCCGCGCCACCGGCCGCGCCACCGGCCGCGCCACCGGCCGCGCCACCGGCCGCGCCACCGGTCGGGCCG
>Ga0302299_10002306_pt1 | contig 11654 bp, 8 predicted proteins | sample III_Fen_N3_4_FD_198795 | JGI IMG/M metagenome (GOLD analysis project Ga0302299, IMG submission 198795) | Peat permafrost microbial communities from Stordalen Mire near Abisko, Sweden - III_Fen_N3_4 | ecosystem: Environmental > Terrestrial > Soil > Wetlands > Permafrost | place: Sweden: Abisko...
CCAAGGACGAGGGGCACCGGAACGACGATCACGAGGAACATGTGCTCGACCATGTGTCCCGAGAAGCTCACCAGCCCGTAGACGGCGGGAGCGCCCTGGGTGGCCCACGCGAGCACCGCGAGCCCGGAGACCCAAAGCGCGGTGCGCGACCACGGCCAACGATCGCCGCGACGACGAAGCCTCGCGACCCAGCGAAGGTAGACCACGAGCGCGGACGCAATGGCAAAGGCCGTGATCATTTCGAGCCGCCACTGAAGCACCCACTGAATCGCGGCCGGGGCGGGCGGCAAGGGGTATCCCGTGAGCAGGAACGCGGGGGAGGGCGTCCCGGTGGCGAGGATCGGGACTGGGGGCGCGGATCCGGCAAGCACCACCGCGACGACGACGATCGCGACGAGGGCACCGACGTCGACGCCCAACACCCGCCAGAAGCGGGAGCGAACCTCGTCGTTCGTCAGGCGCGGGAGGTAGTACCGCCGGTAGACGGCGGCGAGCACCACGACGAGTCCGAAGAGCGCGATCTTGACCGAGAGGAGGCGGCCGTAGGTGGTATCCCACAGGTTCGAGGGCGCCGAGAGCCTGAGCCAGGCGTTGCCGATTCCGGACGCGAGCATCGCGACTGCGGCCCAGCCAGCGATGCGGGAACCGCGCATCACCGCGTGCCTCGTCGCATCACCGAGGCCGCCGCGCACAACCGCCAATCCAACGATTACCCCGACCCACAGCGCCGAACCCACGAGGTGCAGGAACATCGCCGAGATCGCGAGATTGTGATCCGTGGCTCCGGCCGCGTGCCCCGAGAGCGCCTGCGCCGCGAGAGACCACGCGACGGGGGCGAGTGCCCACGCGGCATGGGTGGGCGTTCGGACGAACCCGGCGGCGACCGACGTGAGAATCGCCGCAATAGCGACCTGGAGGTACGTCTGCCCGAGCGCGATGCCGGTGAGGAACGCCCATGCCTCCGCTCCGAAGGATGGCTCCGACGGCGATCGGCCAGCGATCGAGGCGTAGGAGGCAATGCAGAAGGCGGCAGCCGAGACCGCCCACACGGCCGACGCGGCGCGGGCGATGGCGGACGCGCGCGCAGCGGCGCGGCTAGCCTGCGGAACCACGGCGGCCATCAACACGAGACCGCCGACCGTCAGCGCGACCGCGAGGTCACGGACGATGCCGGTGAGGGTCACGAGCGCCGCGGCGGTCATGCCGCCAGCCTATCCGCGCGACCACCGCCGCTACCTGACCGCGTCCCACGCAAGGACGGGCGCGTCGTCCCCTGGTCCTACACTGGGGAATACCGGCCCGGCCCGCGCGGTTGAGGTCAGTGAACCCCCGCGATCAGGGTCCGCGTAGACCCGGCAAGGATCCTCATGACCAAGGCATTCGTGGCGCCCAATCGGCGCCAAATCAACCTCATTGTTTTCGCCCTCATGGTGGGCATGTTCCTGGCCGCGCTCGACCAGATGGTCGTCGCGACCGCGATCCGCACCATTGGCGACGATCTCCACGGCCTGACCCTTCAGGCGTGGGTCACGACGGCGTACATGATTGCCGCGACGATCTCGACTCCCTTGTACGGGAAGCTCTCCGACATGTTCGGGCGCAAACCGCTGTACGTGACGGCGCTCGGGCTGTTCATCCTTGGATCCGCACTGAGCGCTACGGCGACGTCCATGTACGAGCTCGCGGCGTACCGCGGCGTGCAGGGCGCGGGCGCTGGTGGCCTCATGGCGCTCGCCATCATGATCCTCGGCGACCTCCTGGCCCCCCGCGAGCGCACCAAGTACCAGGCCGCATTCTTCGGCGTGTGGGGCGTCTCGTCCGTGCTTGGACCGGTCATCGGAGGCTTCTTCGCCGGGGCCACGTCGATCGTCACCATTGCTGGCTGGCGCTGGATCTTCCTCATCAACGTCCCGCTCGGCGCCGTCGCGCTCTTCCTGATCGTTCGCGTTCTTCACGTCCACCACATGGGTCGCGGTCAGCAGCGCGTCGACTGGTGGGGCGTGGGCGCGCTCATCGTCGGGATCGTCCCGCTCCTCACCGTGCTTGAGCGCGGCAACGGGTGGGGCTGGACCGCGCCGCTATCGCTCGCACTGTTCGCCACGTCCGTCGCCGGCTTCGCCCTGTTCTACCTCGCCGAGCGCGTGGCGGGCGATGACGCGCTCCTGCCCCTGCGGATGTTCAAGAACCGCACGGTCGCCGTTTCCACGTTCGTCAACTTCATCATGGGCTTCGGGATGTTCGGGGGCCTCGCCGGGATTCCGCTCTACCTCCAGATCTCCCGCGGCCTGAGCCCGACCAAGGCTGGCCTTGCGATGCTCCCCTTCACGGTCGGCATCATGATCATCGCCATCGTCGCGACGCGCATCATCCAGAAGACCGGCCACTACAAGTGGATCCCGGTCGGGGGCGTCTTCCTCATGCTGACGGGCGTGCTCCTGCTCGCGCAAATTCACTACGACAGCCCGCTGTACAAGGTGTTCGGCGCCGCCGTCATCTTCGGCGGTGGGCTCGGGGGCCTGATGCAGCCGCTCATGCTTGCGGTCCAAAATGCCCTTCCGCCGCGCGACAACGGCGCGGGCACTGCCTCCGTGATGTTCTTCCGTCAGATCGGCGGATCTCTCGGCACGGCCGTGTTCCTCTCGCTGCTCTTCAGCAACGTCCAGACCAAGATCGCTGGCGCGTTCCAGGCGGCGGCGAAAACGCCTGCCTTCCTCCAGACAATCCAGGATCCGGCCGTGAACGTCCCCGGTTCGACCAACGCCGCCGTGATCGCCGCCGTCACCTCGGGCGACCCGGCGCAACTTCAGTCCTCGGGCATCTCGCTCAACGACACGTCGTTCATTCACGACCTCGCCCCGCAACTCGCGGCTCCTTTCCAGATCGGGTTTGCCCAGGCGATCGCGGGCGTCATGCTCGTCGCGGCCGCGTTCATCGTCCTGGCGCTCGTGGCGATCTTCTTCCTCCCCTCCCTCCCCCTGAAAGAGAAGTCGGGGCTCCAGGCCATGGCCGACGAGGCGGAGGAGATCGCGGGCGTCTCGCACAAGGACCAGGACGCCCAGGCGGGCGAGGAGATGGCCGTCCCGCTCGGCTAGCCCGAGAGCGGTAGGGGTTCAAGGACGCGGGGGGGGCTTCGCCCCGCCCCGCGTCCTAACTCCAGACGAGCGCCTTCGTCGGGTCGCCGAGCACGGTCGCGACGTCGGAGAGGACGCGCGACCCGAGCTCGCCGTCAACGAGGCGGTGGTCGAAACTGAGCGCGAGCTGGGTGACCCAGCGGATCTTGATCTCGCCCTCGTGAACCCACGGCTGCTGCCGCACCGCTCCAAACGCGAGGATCGCCGCCTCGCCGGGGTTGAGGATCGGCGTGCCGGTGTCGATGCCGAAGACGCCCACGTTCGTGATCGTGATCGTTCCGTCCTGCATCGCTCCGGGCGAGGTCGTCCCGTTTCGCGCCTCGGCCGTCAGGTCCTGAAGCTCCTGGGCAAGCGTGTGGAGGTCGTAGCGGTGCGCGTCCTTGATGTTCGGCACGATGAGGCCTCGCGGGGTCGCCGCCGCGATGCCGAGGTTCACGTAGTGCTTGTAGACGATCTCCTGGCGGACCTCGTCCCAAGACGCGTTGACCTCGGGGTGACGACGGATCGCGAACAGCAGTGCCTTCGCGGCGATCAAGAGGGGGGTGACCCGAACGTCGGCGAATTCCTTGTCCGTCTTGAGCTTCGCGACGAGGTCCATGGTCGCGGTGACGTCGAGCGTGTGGAAGACGGTCACATGGGGCGCGGTGAACGCGCTCCGCACCATCGCCTCAGCCGTCCGCTTGCGAACGGACTTCACCGGGACTCGGGTCATGCGGCCGTCCGCGCTCACGATCCCGGACTCGAGCCATGGCTGGTCGTCGCCGATGTACGTCGCGAGCGTGCGCGGCTCGCGGGCCTTCGCCTGCTGCAGGATGTCCTCGCGCGTCACGACGCCGCCTGGGCCCGACGGGCTGACCGTAGACAGGTCGATGCCGAGCTCCTTCGCGAGCCGCCGCACGGGTGGCTTGGCGAAGACGGGGTGATCGATCTCCGCGTCGGTCTCCTCGCCGAAGGGCGACAGGACTTCCACGCGGCGGGGGCGACGCTTCGCCTCGAACGAGGTGACGCCGTACCCGACGAGAACGGCGGGCGACGCCGGGGCCGGCTCCTCGTGACGGACGGGTGCGGGCGTGGGCGCGTACGTCCCGAGCGGCTCGGCGTGCTCGTGGTGCGGCGCCGGCTCCCCGGGCGAGTACGCGGCGGGCACGAGCCGCTCCCGCAGCCCCTCCTCACCCGCGTCGGTGCTGTCGTACATCGAGGGATAGGCCGGGATAGCGGAGCCCGTCGGCGTGTAAGGCCCGGAAGGATTGGCACCCAAGCCAGCGGACGCGGAATCGTATGGTCCGACTGCGGGGTCGGGAATGTCCGTCCCGGCCGCATCAGACGCCCCGCCGTCTGCCCTTAGGCCGGGCGCGGGCATTCCCGCCCCCGCCCCAAGAGGATCAACGTCGAACACGACGATCGGCGCCCCGACCTCGACGGCGTCGCCCTCGCGGACGAGCAGTTCGGTAACGACGCCGTCGACGGGGCAGGGAAGCTCCACGAGCGACTTGGCCGTCTCGATCTCGAGCAACGGCTGGTTCACCTCGACGGCGTCGCCCACGGCGACGAGCCACGTGACGATGTCGGCCTCGGTAAGGCCCTCGCCCGCGTCGGGGAGGTAGAACGTCTCAAAGGTAGGCATGGCGCTCCCTCTAGTGGATCATCACGCGGTCGACGGCGTCCAGGACGCGATCGACGCTCGGGAGATAGTCGTGCTCGAGCTTGGACGCCGGATACGGCGTGTGGAACGCGCCGACCCGCACGACCGGCGCCTCCAGGACGTAGAAGGCCTCTTCGGAGACCCTAGCCGCGATCTCCGCTCCCACGCCGAACGGCGTCGGCGCCTCGTGGACGACGACGCACCGCCCCGTCTTCTTGACCGACCGGACCACGGCCGCGATGTCGAGCGGGCTGATCGCGCGAAGGTCGATGACCTCCGCCGAAATCTGCTCGGCCTCGCACACCTGGGCGGCCTGGAGCGCGACCCTCACCGTCGGCCCGTACGCGACGATGGTCACGTCATCGCCGTGCCGCGCGATCCGCGCGTGCGACATTGCGGCGCTCGCGCCCTCGGCGACGAAGGGCGCGTCGACGTCCACCTCGCCCTTGTCCCAATACCGCGCCTTGGGCTCGAGGAAGAGGACGGGATCCGCGGAGGCAATCGCCTGCTGAATCATGAGGAAGCCGTCTTGGGGCGTCGCGGGCGTCACGATCCGAAGCCCGGCGGTGTGCGCGAAGAGCGCCTCCGGGCTCTCGGAGTGGTGTTCGACGGCCCCGATTCCGCCCGCAAACGGAACGCGGATGACGACCGGAAGGGTGATCTTGCCATGGGAGCGGTAGTGCATCTTCGCGAGCTGGGTGGTGATCTGGTCGAACGCCGGGAAGATGAATCCGTCGAATTGGATCTCGCATACCGGGCGGTAGCCGCGCATCGACATCCCGATCGCGGTCCCGATGATCCCGGACTCCGCGAGCGGGGTGTCCATCACCCGGTCGCCGCCGAAGTCCTTGTAGAGGCCGTCCGTCACGCGGAACACCCCGCCGAGGGAGCCGATGTCCTCGCCCATGAGAAGGACCTTGGGGTCCCGCTCCATCGCCTTGCGAAGACCCGCGTTGATCGCGCCGGCGAGCGTCAGGGTTTCCATCAGTGACGTCCCTCCGAGTCGACGAACGAGCGCTCGAAGCGCTCGAACCACGCGCGATCCGCGTCGACGGTCGCGTGGGGTTCGGCAAAGACGTGATCGAACATCTCGTGGGTCGGCGGCTTCTCGGCGGCCTTCGTTCGCACGCGAACGTCGGCGGCCAGGGTCTTTGCGATCTCGGCGGTCTCCTCGCGGTACTCGGGGCTGAGCGCGCCCGAGCGCTCAAGGTACGCCTCAAGCCTCGCGATGGGATCGCGCTCCGCCCAGTACTCCTCGTCCGCCTTGGAGCGGTAGCGGGTCGGGTCGTCGGAGGTGGTGTGCGCGCCCATGCGATACGTGAACGCCTCGATGAAGCTTGGCCCGCCTCCAGAGCGAGCGCGGTCCATCGCCTCGCGCGTCACCGCGTACGAGCCGATCACGTCGTTTCCGTCGACCCGGACGTTCGGCATGCCGACGCCGTCGGCGCGCTGGGCGAACGGCACCCTGGACTGGCGCGTCGCGGGCTCGGAGATCGCCCACTGGTTGTTCTGGCAGAAGAACACGATGGGCGCGTTGTTGACGCTCGCGAAGATCAGCGCCTCGTTCGTGTCGCCCTGCGAGGTGGCGCCGTCGCCGAAGTAGCAGATCACGCCCGCGTCGCGGCTCGGGTCGCCCGACGCCACGAGCCCGTCGCGGTCCATCGCCATCGCGTACCCGGTCGCGTGAAGCGTGTGCGACCCGATGACGAGCGTGTAGAGGTGGAAGTTGTGCTCGTCGGGAACCCAGGCTCCGTGTTCGAGCCCGCGGAAGATGCGGAGCAGGTTGCCGAGGTCCACGGCGCGAAGATACGCGACGGCGTGTTCGCGGTACGACGGGAAGACCCAATCGCCCGCGCGGAGGGCGTGACCCGATCCCACCTGGGCGGCCTCCTGGCCGAGCGAGGCGACCCAGAGGCCCAATTCGCCCTGGCGCTGCAGCGACGTCGCCTCGCGGTCGAACGCCCGCACGATCACCATCTCGCGCCACATGAGGCGCAGGGTCGCGTTGTCGAGTTCGTCGGCGTACCGCGAGTACACGGGGTGCTCGACGCGTTCGCCAGTGTGGGTCAAGAGCCGGACGACACCCTCGTCGGACAGCGGTCCGTGAACGTCCACCTTCACCTCCGTTGCGGCCGTGGGCGGCCGGTCGAGTGCTAACTTACGCAAGCGTAGGCTACGGTTCCGTAGGTTGGCAAACTCCGCGAACCGACTACTGGTCCTCGGGCCTCTTGAGGTCCTTGGACGAGGCGGTCGTCGTCGTCCCCGTCGCGGCGGTGCCCGGTTTGGGCGCCTCGAGCGCCAGGCCGTGCTTCTTGAGCAGCGCCAGTGCCGCGTCGCGTTCCTTCAGCGCCGGCCACTTGACGAACGCGAAGATCAGGATGAACACGGGGCCGACCACAGGCACGGCGACCGCGATCACGCCGAGCCAGTGCGAGTAGCCAGCCTTCCGCGCAATGAGGATCGCCGAAATGAGGGCGATCACGGCGTACAGAACCGTCGCGAGCGTGATCCAGCCGAGCCACGCCGAGAAGACCTCGCCCGGCGTCAAGTTGCCGTTCGTATCGGTTGCCGTGGCGAGTGCCGTGGTGAGTGAAGTTGCGAACATGGGTCCTCCTAGAAGCGGTCGGGATAGGCCGCGAGAGCCGCGAGCACGTGATCGTTCTCTTGGGGCGAGCCTACGGTGATGCGGACCCCCTCGCCAGAGAATGGCCGGACCAGGATCGACGGTGCCTGCGCCTGGAGGAACGTCGCCAGGGCGCCCGTCTTGGCGCCCGCCGCCAGCCACACGAAGTTGCCTTGGGGCTCCGGCACGTGCCATCCGTCCCCGGAGAGCCGCGCGACGACCCGACCGCGTTCGGCGACGACGGCATCGACCCTGTCGAGAAGCTCCCGTTCGGCGGCGAGGGACGCGAGGGCAGCGGCCTGCGCCACCCCGGAAACCGAGAACGGGGTCACGCACGCGCGAATCGGCGCGACGAGGCGCGCTGTGCCGACCGCGTAGCCGACCCTCAGCCCCGCGAGTCCGTACGCCTTGGAAAACGTGCGCGTCACGAGGAGGTTTGGGTGGTCCGCGAGCACCGCGCGACCGTCGACCGCGGCCGGGTCGCGCACGAATTCCGCGTACGCCTCATCGAGGACGACCACGACTCCTCGTGGCACCGCCGCCATGAACGACTCGAACTCGTCGAGCCGGATGGCCGGCCCGGTCGGGTTGTTCGGCGTGCACAGGAGGACGACCTTGGTGCGGGGCGTGATGGCGTTCGCCATGGCCGCGAGGTCGTGCCTGGCATCGACGCCGAGGGCCACCCGCACCGACACGGCGCCCGCGATCTGGGCAAGGATCGGATACGCCTCGAAGGATCGCCACGCGTAGACGACCTCGTCGCCGGGGTCGCAGTAAGCGTGGAGGGTGTGTCCCAGGACCGCGACCGAGCCGCCCGCGACAACGACCGACGGCGCCTCCGAGGACGCGGCGCCAAGCGACCACCGGGCGGCAACCGCTTCCGTGACTTCGGAGGCCACCATGTCCGGATACCGGTTGGTGAACTCGCCCGCCGCCGCGATGGCCTCCCTGACGGAGGGAAGGGGGGCGAACGCCACCTCGTTCGACGAGAGCTTGACGGGTGCCCCTTCGGCCCCGGAAGCGCGGGCCCCGGGAACGTAGGCCGGGAGCGCCGCGATTGCCGCGCGCGGCTCGGGGAGCGTCATACCGAAAGCATGCCACCGCCGTGGAACAATCGTGGGCATGGTCTTCCTCTTTAGGTCTGTCATCACCGCAGTCGCGGTATGGATCGTCACCCTGCTCAACCTCGACGTAGTCGTCACCGGCGGAAACGACACCTGGTGGAGCCGCACCCTCGTCTTCCTCGGGGTAGGGGCCGTCCTCGTTGCCGTCAACATGATCGTCAAGCCGATCGTCAACATCGTCACGCTCCCCGTCCGGATCCTGACGCTCGGCCTCTTCGCGCTCGTCATCAACTGGGCGATGCTCGAACTCACGGCGTGGCTCACGAGCCACCTCCCGATCGGAACCCTGCAGCTCGGTGGATTCTGGAAGACCCTTCTCGCGGCGTTCCTCATCGCGATCATCAGCGTGATCCTGGGCGTGAGGAAGAAGAAGCGCGACTAGCGCAGCGGGAGCCGGCCTATCCGCCATCCGCGACCGATGGGATCGTCGGGGCGTCGACGCCCCTCGTGATGTCGTACGTGGTGCGAATCGACACCGACGTGCCGTCCGCGAGAAACGCGGAGTTCTCCCGCCCCCACGAGGCCGCGCTCGTCGCTGAGGAGGCGTCGAACTCCCCGGCCGTGCGCACGTAGGTCGCCGTCTCGTGGCTCCCCACAATGCTCGCGGCCGCCGCGCGATCGAGAGGGTCGTCGGAGGCGCGGAGGTCGTGGCCCACGGTGATCCACTCGGGGCGATCCGGGTTCGGCGCGCCGTCGAGGGCCCAGACGATGTCCGTCGAGTTCTCGAGGCTCAGCACGGAGACGGCGGCGCCCGGCGCAAAGCGCGCGACGGGTGACCCGGCGGTGACGACCGCCTGAACGTTGTACCGCGACGCGAACGACGGGTTGCTCGCGAGGGCCATCGCCGCGATGCCCCCCAGGCTGTGGCCGACGAGCATTACCGGTTCGCCCGACGGGACTCCCGCGTCGCGCATGGCGGCGGCGACCGCACTCATGACGTCGCACCCGTAGCCCGCCATCAACTGAAGGTCCGCGACGAAGTCGAAGGGATTGGGTCCGCCGTTGGGCATGAAGCTCTGGGTTCCCGGGATCTCGACGATCCACGCGCGTGTCCCGTCAGGGTGCTCGATGGACTCGATGGCGACGTGGCCCGTGCCCGGGTCCGCGCCGTCGCTCGGGTAGAGCTCTCCGACGCGCTCGATCAAATCCGCCGCGCCCGCAGGCGCGTTCGTGATGCGGCGGTCCGACTCCACGACGGCGAGCCCGTGGGGATTGCCGAGGATTTCCGACCAGCCCATCGCCGAGAGCATGAGGCACAGCGTGAGGAGGTCGACGGCCGACCGTCCGACGAGCGCGGGCAGAAGGGGCACGGCGTCGCCGATTCCGAGCGCCACCTCGAGGCCGCCGGCGTCGAGCAGCGAGGTCGGCGCTGGGGCGGGGATCCCCGTCAGCGCCGTGGGGCCCCCGGGGGCGAGGAGCGACTCGGGGAAGGTCGCGGCGGTCCCGAGGTAGGCGACGGTCTCACCGACGGCAACCTCGCCCCGAATGGCGCGCCGCGCCGCGGCCCACAGGTGGTCCCAGAGGCCACCGGCGCTTCGCTCGGCCCCCTCGAGAAGGCGAACGGTCTCGGCGAGCCCGCGCGCGATCTCGTCGATCTCGCGCGCGACAGCGTCGGCGCCGCCTGGTCCCACGTTGACCCAGTCGAGCGCGCCTTCAACCTGGTCCGCCACCGGGGCGTCGGACCACCTCGTCGAGCGCAACTCGGACCTCGCGACCCGAGCCCACGCCGCGACGCTTTCCATGCGCTCGCGAGCCCCGTGAAGCACCACGTTCGCGCGGGCAAGGTCCTCCGTGCGGGCGCGCGTGCCCCCGATGCCGCCCCCGATGGAGATGTCGCTCATGCGGTGACGGCGAGGCGCGCGAGCGCCGCCTCGGCGTGGGCGACGCGACTGCCCACTTCCACCACCAGGCGCTCGGCCGCATCGACGCGCAACCGAAAGGCCGCCGCAAGGTCCGAGGTCCACTCCGTCGCGTCCGCGTCGCGAAGCGCCGACAGGGCGGCCGAGACGGCAAGCGATGGGTCCGCGGCTGGATGGGTCACGGCGCCAAACTAGGTGGCACGACGTCGGCGCGCCCCGGCAGCCGTCTGGCGGTGGATGATTTCGGCTCGCCGCGTCCAAGGGGACATCAGCGGCTTCGGCGACCGGAGGGCGAGCCGTGGAACAATGGCTCCGTGACCACGCCATGGCGGACGCTCGCTGACCTCAGTCCCGCCCTAGCCCTTGGCCCCCTCGACGGCCGCTATCGCAGCGTCGTCGCCCCCCTCGTCGACCACCTGAGCGAGGCCGCCCTCAACCGGGCCCGGCTCCACGTCGAGGTGGAGTGGCTCATCCACCTCGCCGACACGGGCGCCGTTCCCGGCGTGGCGCCGCTCGCCGACCCCGACCGCGCCTATCTGCGCGGCGTTGTCGGCGCGTTTGGCGCGGACGAGATTGCCGAGCTCGCTCAAACCGAGCGGGTCACTGCGCACGACGTCAAGGCGATCGAGTACTTCCTTAAGAAGCGACTCGCGGAGGCGCCGGGTGCGATGGGGAACTCCGCACCGGTTGGCACGACGCTCCCAGCGCTCGCCGAGCTCGTACACTTCGGCTGCACCTCCGAGGACATCAACAACCTCGCGTACGCGATTACGATCCGCTCCGCGATCACGGAGGTGTGGCTTCCCGCGGCCGCGTCGCTCACCGACGACGTCGCCGCGCTGGCTCGCGCCAACGCGGCCCAGCCGATGCTCGCGCGCACCCACGGCCAGCCGGCCACGCCGACGACGCTCGGAAAGGAACTCGCTGTTCTCGCGCGCCGACTCCGCCGCCAGGTGGCGCGGGTGGAACGACAGGAGTACCTGGGGAAGATCAACGGAGCGACGGGCACCTACGGCGCCCACATCGCCGCGGTCCCCGGCACGGACTGGATTGCGTCGAGCCGGTCCTTCGTCGAGGGCCTCGGCCTCTCCTGGAACCCGCTGACCACCCAGATCGAATCGCACGACTGGCAGGCGGAACTGTACTCGGACATCGCGCGCTTCAACCGCGTGCTTCACAACCTCGCGACCGACGTGTGGACGTACATCTCGCTCGGGTACTTCGCGCAGGTGCGGGGACAGGGGACCGTCGGGTCGTCGACGATGCCGCACAAGG
>Ga0302299_10002308_pt1 | contig 11648 bp, 2 predicted proteins | sample III_Fen_N3_4_FD_198795 | JGI IMG/M metagenome (GOLD analysis project Ga0302299, IMG submission 198795) | Peat permafrost microbial communities from Stordalen Mire near Abisko, Sweden - III_Fen_N3_4 | ecosystem: Environmental > Terrestrial > Soil > Wetlands > Permafrost | place: Sweden: Abisko...
TGCGCAGGCTCGAGGTGGTGGCCAGCGTCCCGTCGACGAACACCGCCGTCGCCGCGGACCTACGGGCCGACCCCGGCAGCTGGCCCTCACCCGGCCTGCTGGTGGCCGACGAGCAGACGGCCGGCCGCGGGCGCGCCGGCCGCACCTGGGTGACACCGCCGGGTGAGGCGCTGACCTGCACGTTCGTCATGCGGCCCACGGTCGGCCGGGACGCGTACGGCTGGTTCCCGCTGCTGGCCGGGCTCGGCCTGGTCCGGGCGTTGCGTGCGACGGCCGGGGTGCCCGCCGCGCTGAAGTGGCCGAACGACGTGCTGCTGGACGCCGGGCCGAACGCGCCCGCCGTGCCGGGATGGGGCACGGCGCGCAAGGTGGCGGGCATCCTCGTCGAGGTGGTCCCCGACGCGCCGGCCGAGGCGCCGGTCGTGCTCGTCGGCATCGGGGTGAACGTCTCGCAGCGCGCCGACGAGCTGCCGGTGCCGTTCGCCACGTCGCTCGCGGCCGCGGGCGCGCGGCACGTGGACCGGGAGGGTGTGCTGGTCGCGCTGGTCACCGCGCTCTCGCAGGTGGCGGACCGGTTCGCGGCCGCCGGCGGCGACGCGGCGGCCTCCGGGCTGGCCGAGGAGGTGGCGTCGGTGTGCCTGACGCTGGGGGAGCGGGTGGTGGTCGAGCTGCCCGGTGGGCGTGCGGTGACGGGCACGGCGGTCCGCCTCGACCGGTCCGGAGCGCTCGTCGTGCGCCAGGACGACGGTGCGGAGGTCACCGTGCTGGCCGGCGACGTGACCCACGTCCGGGCGTCCGGTCCCGAGGAGCGGTAGCGGTCAGGACGCCGGGTCGGCCGGTGCCCGCTCGACGACGACCGGCTCCAGCAGCTCCGGTCCGTCATGGGCGACGGAGTTGACCCCGGTGGACACCGGGACGGCGACCAGGTCCGGCGGCTCGGCGGCCAGCAGCGTGCGCGCCTCGTCGGCACCGACGGCCGGGTCGAGCCAGCGGTCCCAGTCCGGGCGCCGCAGGGCGAGCGGCTGCCGGTCGTGGACGTGGGCCAGGGCCGGGCTCGCCGGCCGGGTGATGATCGTGGCGGAGACCAACCACCGCTCGGGGTCCTCGTCGTCCTTCGTCGGGTCCTTCCAGAACTCGTACAGGCCGGCCAGGGCGAGCACGTCGTCGTCGGCGGGGTGGATGTAGAACGGCTGCTTGCGCGGCGCCGCCCGCCCCCGCGCGGCGGGTGAACCGGGCGCGTCCTGGCCGGACGACTGCGGAGGCCGCTGCCACTCGTAGTACCCGTCGGCCGGCAGCAGCGCCCGCCGGGTGGCGAACGGGCGGGCGAACGCGGGCTTGTCCGGCACCGACTCCACGCGGGCGTTGATCATCCGGTTGCCCACCGAAGGGTCCTTCGCCCAGGACGGCACCAGGCCCCACCGTGCGACCCGCAGCTGCCGGACGATCTGGCCGGTCTCGCGGTCCGCGCGCTCGACGACCATCCGGACGCCGTCGGTCGGCGCGATGTTCCACGAGGCGGGCAGCAGGCGCACGTCGTCGGCGACCACCGCGACGGCGAACTCGTCGGCGAGGGCCTGGTCCTCCCGGAACGACGCGTATCGACCGCACATGGGGCCACTGTGCCATCGCCTTCGGACGTCGGCCGGACGGCGGCCGGACGTCCGCCGGGCGGTGGCCGGGCCGAGGTGCGAAGGCGGCCGGTCGGCCCGGTCGGCCCGCACCCACCGGCGCCCCGTCACGCGCGTGACCTGCGGCGACGGGACATCTGCGACGGCGCCGGACAATCCGCGCGAGTCGTGTGGATGAAGTCTCGGCGGGTGGGTGGTTGCCCCTGCCCGGTGGCCCTGCGGGCAGGCCCACCTGCCCTAATGTGACGGCCGACCGTGTCATGGTCGGCCGTCCAGGTTCCGCTGCGGGACCGGCGCCGGCGTCTGCGCAGCACCCCGGGAGAAGCATGTTCCGCCGCCTCGCCGCCACTGTGGCTGCCGCCGCACTCGTCGTCGTCGGCCTGGCCGCACCCGCCACCGCGGCCGGCAGCGGCGACCTGCTGCCGACCGCCGCGACGTGCGCCGCCGGCGGCGGCTGCCGGCCCGCCATCGAGTGGCGCACCGGCTTCTACGGCCCCACGATGGCGACCGGCATCCCGCGGCGCACCCTGTTCTCGGTGTACGCGGTGGCGGGCGAGCAGATCCTGCTCGGGTCGTCGTCGCTGCCGGCCGCCGGTGCCGGCTCGTCCGACATCGTGGTGTGGAACCCGGGCGTCGTGACCGACCGGAACGCAGCGACGCTGCCCGCGGCGCAGTTCTCCTGCGTCGCGCAGCGCGCCACCACCGGCAACGGGACCCGCGGCTTCATCGCGACCCGGGCTGAGGAGCTGGCCGGGGCCGAGTCCGTCAACGGCGCCGCCAACACGGGCGGCTACCGGCCCTGCTACTACACGGCGCCCAGCACCGGCCTGTACAACGTCGCGTTCTACGGCACGGACGGCGGCAGCTCCGATCTCGAGACGAGCACCGACGGCGTGATCGCCCCGGCCGGCGCGTTCGCGCTCTACCGAACCTCCGTGGCCGCGTGGGACGTCACGGTGCGCCCGGCGTCGCTCGCCTCGACCGCCGACGAGGCCGGCCGCCTGTTCACCTACGTCTTCGCCGGCTACACGGGCGACAACCCCCGCCCGGTGGACATGGTCGTCTACCTGACGACTCTCGACGGGTTCCGCTACCGGGTGGACACCGACGGGTTCGACCCCAACGGGTTCGTGTTCTACGGCAACCAGGTCGGGTTCCTCGACGCCGACGGGAGCCCGCTCAACCACGACATCGTGCCGGTGGCCGGCTCGGCCAACCAGCAGGTGATGCGCTCCCTGGCGGGCGGCGTGCAGATCGCCCCCGCGCAGTACCCCGTCTCGCTCGAGCCGCTGGCCGCGGTCACGCTGAACGCACTCGGCATCACGACCACCCCCACCAACCCGACCGTCACGGCGGCGTCCTACACCGGCCGCATCACCAGCACCGGCAGCTACCAGGGGCAGGGCGGCGACTTCGCCTTCACCACGGGGACCGGCGGCACGTACGAGATCGTCGTCTCGCGCGACGGCGTCAACTACGACCCGGGTCTCGCCGCCAACCGGGCGCTGCGAGGCGTCGTCTCCGCGGCGGGCACCTACACCGTGGCGTGGGACGGGCTGGACAACGCCGACGACCCCTTCCCCGTGGGCGACGACTTCAGCTACACCGTGACGTTGCGGTCCGGCGAGTACCACGCACCGATGATCGACGTCGAGAGCTCCGTGAAGGGTGGCCCGGCGATCACCCTGGAGAACCCCCCGAACGGCATCTGTCCCTTCACCGGCGCGGCGAGCAACGGCAACAACTGCACGCGGGCGTTCTACGACGACCGCGCGTACGTCAGCGCCGACGGCACCCAGGTCGGCGACGCGGTCAGCGGCCAGCTGTGCTCGACGCTGGTGCGTGACTCCGGAATGCCGCTGACGACGTTCGCCAACTACCAGGCGGGCTACGACAGCGCCGGGACGGGACGCGCTTTCGGGACGTCGATCAAGACGAACGTCAACAAGGCGTGCGATGCGACCACCCCCTCGACCCTCGGCGACGCCCGCGGCCTCGACCTGTGGACGTACTTCCCGTCGGCGCTGCTGACCCGGACGTTGGACGTGCTGCCCGTGCCCGCGGCGCCCGTCGCGGACGACGACGCCTACACCACCCCGGCGAACACCACCCTCACGGTGGGCGCCGGCTCCGGCGTGCTGAACGGCGACACCGGCACCGCGCTCACCGTGACCGCGCACACCACCCCCGCCCAGGGCACGGTCACCCTCGGCACGGACGGCGCGCTGCAGTACGTGCCACCCACCGGGTTCTCCGGCACGGTGACCTTCGACTACACGGCGACCGACAACGCCGGCCAGTCCGACACGGGCAGGGTCACCCTGACGGTCACGCCGACCGGCGTCGCAGACTCCGGCGCGGTCGCCACCGGCGGCGTGCTGACGGTGCCGGCGGCCTCTGGGCTGCTGTCCAACGACGTCGGCACCTCGCTCACCGTCACGTCGTCCACCCAGCCGGGCCACGGCACGGTCACCGTCGGCGCCGACGGCCGGTACACCTACACGCCCACCGTGGGCTACTCCGGCGCGGACTCCTTCACCTACACCGCGCGGGACGCCTCGGGCCAGACGTACACCCGCACCGTCGCCCTGACCGTCACCCCGACGGCCGCCGACGACGCCGCGACCACCCCGGTGAACACGCCGGTCAGCCCGGCGGGCGGCGTGCTGGCCAACGATCACGGCTCGCTGACGGTCACCGCGCACACGGCGCCGGCGCACGGCGCCGTCACGATCGACGCCGTCACCGGGCTCTACACCTACACGCCCGCGGCGGAGTTCTCCGGGCAGGATGCGTTCACCTACACGGTGTCCGACGGGGTCAGCGCCCCGGTGACCAGGACCGTCACCGTCACGGTGACCCCGACCGCCGCCGCCGACGCCGCGACCACCCCGGCGAACACCGCCGTCACCCCGGCGGGCGGCCTGCTGGCCAACGACCACGGGTCGTTGACGATCACGGGCCACACCGCGCCGGCCCACGGCAGCCTCACCGTCAACGCCGCGACCGGCGCCTACACCGACACCCCGGCCGACGACTGGTCCGGCGTGGACACGTTCACCTACACCGTCAGCGACGGCGTCTCGGCGCCCCTGACGCGCACCGTCACCGTGACGGTGACGCCGGTCGGCGCGGACGACGCCGCCAGCACCGGGGTCGACGACCCGCTGACCTCGGCGGAGACGACGTCCGTGCTCGCCAACGACCTCGGCGCCCTCGCGGTGACTTCCAGCACCGCGGCGTCGCACGGCACGGCGACCGTGGCCGCCGACGGGTCGTGGACGTACACCCCGGCGAGCGGCTGGTCGGGCACGGACGCGTTCACCTACACGGCGCGCGACGGTGCCGGTCAGGCCGTGACGCAGACCGTCTCCGTGGTCGTCGTGCCGACCGCGGCGAACGACTCCGGCTCCACGACGGTGGGCACGGCGCTCGTCGTGCCCGCGTCGTCCGGCGTGCTGGCGAACGACGCCGGGCACCTGACCGCGGTGGCGGCGACCGGCCCGGCGCACGGCACGGTCGTGGTCGCCGCGAACGGTGCGTACACCTACACCCCGGCGGCCGGCTTCTCCGGCGCGGACTCCTTCACCTACACCGCGACCGACGGCACCACGTCGCTGACCAGGACCGTCGCCCTGCTGGCCACCCCGACCGCGCAGGACGACACCGGCAGCACGGACGTCGACCAGCAGCTGACGGTCGACGCGGTGCACGGCGTGCTGGCCAACGACGCGGGCGCGCTGACGGTGACCTCGTCCACCCAGCCCGCCCACGGGTCGGCGACGGTGGCCGGCGACGGCTCGTACGTCTACACCCCGCCCGCGGGCTGGTCCGGCGTGACCACCCTGCAGTACACGGCCGGCGACGGCACGTCCACGCTGACGCGGACGCTGACGATCACTGTGCTGCCTGCGGCGGCCGACGACTCCGGCACCACCCCGGTGAACGTGGCGCTGGTGGTGCCCCCGGCGGGCGTGCTGGCCAACGACCTCGGCAGCCTCCAGGTGGCGGCTGTGAGCGACCCGCCGCACGGCTCGCTCGTCGCCGGTGTCGACGGACGCTGGACCTACACCCCGGACACCGACTGGTCGGGCACCGACACCTTCACCTACACCGCGACCGACGGCCGCACGGACGTCGCGGCGACGGTCACCGTCGTTGTCACGCCCACGAGCGCGGACGACGCGGCGACCACCGCTGTCGGCACGCCGGTCGTGCTGACCGGGACCACGCGCGTGCTGGCCAACGACCACGGCGCCCTCACGCTGACCGCGGTGACCCAGCCGGCGGCCGGCACCGGCTCCGCCGCCCTGGGCTCGGGCGGCGACGTGACGTACACGCCGCCGGCCGGCTGGTCCGGTGTGGCCACGTTCACCTACACCGCGGGCGACGGCACGTCGTCCGTGACGTCCACCGTGACCGTGACTGTGCTGCCCGACGGCGCCGACGACACCGGCGCGGTGGCGGTCGGCGGCACCCTGACCGTGCCGGCCGCGTCCGGCGTGCTGGCCAACGACCACGGCGACCTGACGGTCACCGGCCACACGGACCCCGGGCACGGCTCCCTGGCGATCGCGGCAGACGGGTCGTACGTCTACCAGCCCGACACCGGGTTCTCCGGCGAGGACTCCGTCACGTACACCGCGACGGACGGCGCCGGCCAGCAGGTGGTCCGCACCCTGACCCTCACGGTCACCCCGACCGCGGCGGACGACGCCGCGACGACGGGCGTGGGGGTCCCGGTGGACCTCGCCGTGCTCGGCAACGACCTCGGCACGCTGCACGTCACCGCCACCGGACCGGCGGCGCACGGCGGGGTCGTCGTCCACCCGGACGGCACGCTCACCTACACGCCGGCCGCCGGCTGGTCCGGCGTCGACACCTTCACCTACACCGCGAGCGATGGCACCACGTCCGTGACCAGGGACGTCACCGTGACCGTGCTGCCCTCCGTGGCGGACGACGCCGGCACGACCGCGGCAGGCGCCGCCCTGACCGTGACCGACCCCGGTGCCGGCGTCCTGGGCAACGACGCCGGCGCGCTGACCGCGGCGCTCGCCACCCCGCCGACCCACGGCACGCTCATCCTGAACCCCGACGGCACGTACACCTACACCCCGGACGACGACTTCTCCGGCACGGACACGTTCACCTACACCGCCGGCGACGGCACGACGAGCCTGACCGGCACGGTGACGATCACCGTCACCCCGACCGGGGCCGACGACGCGTACTCGACCCCGGTCGGCATCACGCGCACGGTGCCGGTGGCCGCCGGCGTGCTGGCGAACGACGCCGGCACCCTGACGGTCACCCCGGTGAGCGGGCCGAGCCACGGCACGCTGACCCTGGCGGCGGACGGCTCGTTCAGCTACGCGCCGACCGGCACGTTCTCCGGCACGGACACCTTCGTCTACACCGCGACCGACGGCGTCAACGCGCCCCTGGTGCAGACCGTGACGATCACCGTCACCCCGACCGCGTTCGACGACGCCGGCACCACCCCGGTGGACACCGTCCTGGTGGTGGATGCCGCCCACGGCGTGCTGACGAACGACGTCGGCTCGGTCTGGGTGATCGGGGTGACCATGCCGGGGCACGGCGCCCTCGACTGGGAGGCCGACGGCTCCTACACCTACACGCCGGACAGCGGCTACTCCGGCTCCGACATGTACAGATACATCGCCAGTGACGGTACGACGAACTACATGCGCACAGTGCGGCTCACCGTGACGCCGACGGTGGCGGACGACTCCGGCACCACCCCGGTGAACGTGGCGCTCGTCGTGCCCCCGGTGGGCGTGCTGGCGAACGACCGTGGCAGCCTCGACGTGGTCGCCGCGAGCGACCCGGCGCACGGCTCGCTCTTCGCACGCGCCGACGGGGGCTGGACCTACACCCCGGACACCGACTGGTCGGGCACCGACACCTACACCTACGACGCCGCGGACGACGCGACCACCCTGACCGCCACGGTGACCGTCGTCGTGACGCCCACCGGCGCCGACGACGCGACGAGCACCGCGGTGGACACCCCGGTGACGCTGACCGGCGCGACCGGCGTGCTGGCGAACGACCACGGCGCGCTCGCCGTGACATCCGTCACGCAGCCCCCGGCGGGCACCGGCACGGTCACCCGCGCCGGCGACGAGCTCACCTACACGCCCGAGACCGGCTGGTCGGGCACCACGACCTTCACGTACACGGCCACCGACGGCACCTCATCGCTGACGCAGACCGTGACGGTCGTCGTGCTGCCCACCGCGGGCGACGACGCGTGGTCGGTGGCGATCGGCGGCACGCTGACCGTCCCGGCGGCGGGCCTGATGGCCGACGACCACGGCGCGCTCGCGGTGACCGGCGTCGACGACCCGCCGCACGGTTCGATCACGTGGACGGGCGACGGTGGCTTCGTCTACACCCCGGACCCCGGCTTCTCCGGTGTCGACCAGTTCGACTACCAGGCGTCCGACGGCACGACGACCGTCACCGCGACGGTGACGATCACGGTCGAGCCGCAGGCGGCGGACGACCTGGCGACGACGCCGGTGGACGTCACCCTGGTGCAGGACGCCGCCCACGGCGTGCTGGCCAACGACTCGGCGACGCTGCACGTCACGGCCATGACGGACCCGGCTCACGCCTCGGTGGCCTGGGCCGCGGACGGCAGCTACACCGTCACGCCGGACGCCGGCTGGTCGGGCACCACGACGTTCGACTACACCGCGTCCGACGGCACGACGCCCGTCACCCGCACGGTGACGGTCGTCGTGACGCCGACCGCGGCCGACGACTCCGGGACCACGCCGGTGGACACCGCGCTGGCGCTTGATGCCGCGCACGGTGTGCTGGCCAACGACGCGGGCGCGCTGACGGCGACGCCGGCGGCCGACCCGGCGCACGGCGACGTGATGCTGGCCGCCGACGGGTCGTACACCTACACCCCGGACGCCGGCTGGTCCGGTGTGGACACGTTCACCTACACCGCCTCGGACGGCAGCACCGACCTGCTGCGCACGGTGACGATCACGGTGCAGCCGACGGCGGCCGACGACGCGTACAGCACCCCAGTGGGCACCCACCTGGCGGTCGCCGCGGCCACCGGCCTGCTGGCGAACGACCACGGCGCCCTGCTGGTGGCCGAGGCGCCCGTGACGATGCCCACGCACGGGTCGCTGACGATCGCCGGCGACGGCGCGCTCGGCTACGACCCGACGCCGCACTGGTCGGGCACGGACACGTTCACCTACTCCGCCTCCGACGGCACGACGACCCTGGTCCGGCAGGTGACGATCGTCGTCACCCCGACGGTGGCGCCCGACGCCGGGACCACCCCGGTGGACACCCCCCTGGTGGTCGCCGCGGCCGGCGGCCTGCTGGCCAACGACGACGGCAACCTCACGGTCGCTCCGACGCCCGCCGCGGGTCCGTCGCACGGGTACGTGGGGCTCGCCCCGGACGGTGCGTACGCCTACACGCCGGACCCGGGCTGGTCCGGCACGGACGTGCTCACCTACACGGCCGGCGACGGCACCTCGGTGCGCAGCACGACCCTGACGATCGTCGTGGTCCCGACCGCCCTGGCCGACACGGGCTCGACCTCCGTGGACACCCCGCTCGTCGTCACCGATCCCGACCTCGGGGTGCTGGCCAACGACGCGGGCGCGCTGCTCGTCACCGCCATGACCGACCCGCCGCACGGCAGCCTCACCTGGGCCGCCGACGGCACGTTCACCTACACCCCGGATCCGCACTGGTCGGGCACGGACACGTTCACCTACACGGCGACCGACGGCACCACCACGCTCACCCGCACGGTCACGGTCACGGTCGACCCGCTCGCCGCGGACGACGCCGGCACGACGCCGGTGGGCACCACGCTCACGGTGGACGCGGCGCACGGCGTGCTGGCCAACGACGCCGGTGACCTGCACGTGGTGTCGAACACCCAGCCGCAGGACTGCACCGCGAGCGTCGCGGCGGACGGCTCGTACACCTACGTGCCCGACCCGGAGTTCTCCGGCAGCGACTCGTTCACCTACACGGCGACGGACGGTACGACGACCGTCACCCGCACGGTGTACCTCACCGTGACGCCGACCGCCGACCCCGACAACGGCACGACGGCGGTGGACACCGCGCTGGTGCGCGGGGCCGCGGACGGTCTGCTCAGCGGCGACCACGGCTCGCTCACGGTGACCGGCACGTCGGACCCGACGCACGGCGACGCGGTCGCCGCCACGGACGGCTCGTTCACCTACACCCCGGAGCCGGGCTGGTCCGGCACCGACACGTTCACCTACACCGCGGACGACGGCGTCAGCGCGCCGCTCGTGCGCACGGTGACGGTCGTCGTCACGCCGACCGGGCAGGACGACGCGAACACCACCGGCGTGGACGTCACCCTGACCGTGCCAGCGGCCGGCGGGGTGCTGGCCAACGACCGCGGCGCCCTGGCGGTCGACTCGTGGACCACGCCCGATCACGGCAGCGTGGCGGTGGCCGCCGACGGCGGCTTCGTCTACACGCCGCCCGCGGGCTGGTCCGGCACCGCGACGTTCGACTACAGCGCGGTGGACGGCACGTCGTCGGCGACGCAGCACGTGACGATCGTCGTGGTGCCGACCGCGACGGACGACACCGGCGCGGTGGCGGTGGACGGCGTGCTCACGGTGCCCGCGGGCTCCGGTCTGCTCGCGAACGACGCCGGGACCCTGGCGGTCGTCGCGGCCTCCGACCCGCCGCACGGTGCGGTCAGCTGGCTGCCGGACGGCTCGTACGTCTACACGCCGGACGCCCGCTGGTCGGGCACGGACACGTTCACCTACGACGCCTCCGACGGCACGACGACCCTGACCCGGACGGTGACGATCGACGTGACGCCGACCGCGGCCGACGATGCGTTCACCGTCCCGGCCGGTGAGCCGACCACTGTGCCGGCGTCGGCGGGTGTGCTGGCCAACGACCGCGGTGACCTCTCGGTGACGGGGAGCACGCAGCCGGGCCAGGGCACGGTCGCGGTGGCTCCCGACGGCGGCTTCCTCTACACGCCGCCGGCCGGCTGGTCGGGCGTCACCTCGTTCGACTACAGCGTGGTCGACGGCGCCGGCCACGCGGTCACCCGCACGGTGACCGTGACGGTCGCCCCGGTGGCGAGCGACGACGCCTATTCGACGGGCGCGTCCACGACGCTCGGCGTGCCGGTCGCGGGCGGCCTGCTGGCCAACGACCGCGGCGCCCTCACCGTGACCGGGAGCACCGACCCCGGCCACGGCACCGCGGTCGTCGGGCCGGACGGCGCGTTCACGTACACGCCGACGCTGGGCTGGTCCGGCCAGGACACCTTCACCTACACGGTGCGTGACGGGGTCAACCCGCCGGTCACCCGCACGGTGACGGTGACGGTCGCGCCGCCGCTGGTGGCACCGGCTGCCGTGGACGACGAGACGACGACCCGCCCCGCCGTCCCGGTGGTGCTGCACCCCCTGGTCAACGACCCGGCGGGCGACCACCTGACGTGGCTGCCGGGCACCCTGGTGCTCGTCGACCCGGCGACCGGTGCCACGTCCCGGGACGTCGTCGTGCCCGGCGTGGGCCGCTGGGTGGTGCTCGCCGACGGCGACGTGCAGTTCACCTCGGAGGCCGGTTACCGCGGCACCGCGTCGCTGGGCTACCGCGTGCAGAACGACGCGGCCCAGCAGGTCGAGGCGCAGCTCGTGGTGCACACCGCGGTGCTGGCCACCACCGGAGCGGAGCTCGCCGCGGCCCTCGTGGCGGCGCTGGCCCTGCTGGCCCTGGGGGTGGCGTTCGTCGCGCTGCGGCGGCGCCGCGAGGACGGGGTCGCGTGAGCTGACCTTGCGCCGCGACGCCGGCTGGGCCATTCGGTCGAATCGATTCGACGAGTGGCCGGGTGCGGTGCGACGATGTCCGCGATGACTTCCCCCGACGCGACCGCGGCGCCTGCGGCCGAGAAGGACGTGCCGCGCTTCCGCCCGGATGCCCGGCACGTGCTGCTGCTCG
>Ga0302299_10002309_pt1 | contig 11648 bp, 10 predicted proteins | sample III_Fen_N3_4_FD_198795 | JGI IMG/M metagenome (GOLD analysis project Ga0302299, IMG submission 198795) | Peat permafrost microbial communities from Stordalen Mire near Abisko, Sweden - III_Fen_N3_4 | ecosystem: Environmental > Terrestrial > Soil > Wetlands > Permafrost | place: Sweden: Abisko...
TAGCATCCCGCCCACGAACTCACCCAGGATGCGCACGTAGAACATGTGCTCGAGGTTGCCGTTGGGCAGGGCCATCGTCGCGAAGACCGCCAGCATCGCGGCGTACGACGCCGCGGCCAGCAGCAGGGCCGGGGCGGCGCGGCGCACCCGCACCGCTGCCAGGAAGAGCAGTGGCGCCAGCAGGTAGGCGAACCACTCCGAGCTGATCGACCAGGCCGGGGCGTTGAAGCTCGGCCGGTCGTTGAACCAGGTGTGCACCATCGCGAGGTTCTCGACGTACGCCTGCGGGGTGCGCCGGTGCCCGTCGGCCCCGACCCCGAGGGTGCCGACCACCGCCGCGATGGCGAGGTCGACGTTCAGGGTGAGCACGTGCACCGGCCAGACCCGCGCGAACCGGTTGCGGATGAACTCGGCACTCCCCCGCCAGGAGAACGTCCCGAGCCGGTCGGCGTAGGTGTAGGCGAGCACGAACCCGCTGAGCGGGAAGAACAGGTCGACCCCGAGGTAGCCGGCCCGCATGAACGTGTCGAGCGGCGCCAGGCCGGGCACCAGGGCGAGCAGGTCGTCGCGGTAGTGGAAGAGGACGACCCATCCCGCGGCGATGGCCCGCAGGCCGGTGAGTGCAGGCAGCGAGGGCCGCCGGGAAGTGGAGGTCATCGACTCCACGCTGCCAAACCGGCTCCGCCCGGCCAAATCCCCCGAACCGCGCGGGCAGGACCGCACCCGGACCGCAGTGGGCCGTGTCGTCGCAGGTCAGGGTCGGGATGCCGGGAAGTCACCCCGAGGACATTCCCCGCCGACCGTGCGACAAACCTCACGGGCGGCCCATGCCCCGCTGGGGCGCGGCCGATGACCGGGGATCAGACGCAGAACTCGTTGCCCTCCGGGTCCCGCATCACCACCCAGTGCACTCCGAGGCCGCTGTGGTCCTCGACCCGGGTGGCCCCGAGCGACTCCAGCCGGGCCACCTGCACGGCCGCCCGCTCGCGCTGCTCGTCGAGCGGCACCGACGGGCCGCCCCCGGCGAGCAGGTCGATGTGCACGCGGTTCTTGAGCGTCTTGGGCTCTGGCACCTTCTGGAAGAAGATGCGCGGCTGGCCCTCGGCCTCGATGGCCGAGGCGTCGTTCCACCGCTCGGGCGGAACGCCGTTGGCGGCCAGGAAGGCAGGCCAGTCGGCGAAGTCGCCCGGCGGCCCCGGTACGGCGTAGCCGCGTTCGGCGAGCGCCGCCGCCCAGAACCCGGCGAGGGCGCCGGGGTCGGCGGCGTCGAAGACGACCTGGATGGGGGATGTCGATCGGTCCATCCGGGAAGTCTGCCGCGCGCCACCGACAAGGGGTGTCCGCGCCCCACCCGAAACTGCTTTCGTCCCCGGCCTCCCCCGCGCTAACATCGTCGGTTCGCCAGTATGCGAACTCCCCCATCGAAGAGAGGCGGATCCGCCGTGCCCGCGCCGACCGCCGACGTTCCTCCGACCCCCCACACCGCTGCGACTCCCCATCGCCCCGACGACGTGCTGGCCCGCGAGCAGGCCCACCTCGACCACGCCCGGAACGAGCTGCGCCGGATGCGCGAGGCAACCGACCGGCTGGATGCCGCCAAGGCCACCGACGCCTGGACCAGCGAGCTGCTCGGCCGAGTGCTGGCCCGCCGGGTGGCCTCACTGCAGGACGACCCCGCCACCACCTTGTTCTTCGGCCGGATCGACACCCGTTCCGGCTCCGGTGCCGAGACCTTTCACATCGGCCGCCGGCACGTCTCGGACGACCGCGGCGACCCTGTCGTCGTCGACTGGCGCGCCCCCATTTCCACCGCGTTCTACCGCGCCTCCCCCACCGCCCCGATGGGGGTCGAGCTGCGGCGCCGCTTCGGCGTCGACCGCGGTCGGCTGACGGCCTACGAGGACGAGCGACTCACCGCCGGCGACGCCACGGGCCACAGCGGCATCCTCGCCGCCGAGATCGAGCGCCCCCGCAGCGGTCCGATGCGCGACATCGTCTCCACGATCCAGCCCGAGCAGGACGAGATCGTGCGCAGCGACATCGGCACCAGCATCTGCGTGCAGGGGGCCCCGGGCACCGGGAAGACCGCCGTCGGACTGCACCGCGCCGCCTGGCTGCTCTACTCCTTTCGTGCCCAGCTCGACCGGTCCGGCGTGCTCGTCGTCGGCCCGAACCGCGCCTTCCTCGACCACATCGGAGCGGTGCTGCCCTCACTCGGCGAGGCCCGGGTCGCGCACGCGACGATCGACACCCTGCTCGACCGTGGCCGGGTCCGGGCGCAGGACCCCACCGACGTCGCGACCCTCAAGGGCGACGCGCGCCTCGCGCAGGTGCTGCACCGAGCGGTGTGGGCGAATGTCGGGCGGGCCGGCGAGGCACTCGTGGTGCCGCGCGGGTCACGGCGCTGGCGGGTGCCGGCGTACGACATCCAGGACGAGCTCGACGCGCTGGTCGCCCGCAGGGTGCGCTACTCGGCGGCCCGCGACCTGCTCCCGCAGCGGCTGGCCCACCACGTGCTGCTGCAGATGGAGCGCTCCGGTGACTCCCCCGACGACCGGGTGCAGGACACGGTGGCCCGGTCGGCGCCGGTGTCGGCCTGTGTGCGCGGGATCTGGCCGGCGCTCGACCCGGCCACCGTGCTCTTCCGGCTCTTCTCCGACGACACGACGCTCGCCGCTGCCGCAGACGGCAGCCTCACCCCCGACGAGCAGCGAATGTTGCTCTGGGACAGGCCGCCCCGATCGAAGGGGTCCGCGCGCTGGACCCGGGCCGACCTGGCGCTGCTCGACGAGCTCGCCGACCTTCTCGACCGCACCCCGAGCCTGGGCCACGTCGTGCTCGACGAGGCGCAGGACCTCTCACCGATGCAGCTGCGGGCCGTGGGGCGCCGCGCGTCGACCGGGTCGCTCACCGTGCTCGGCGACCTCGCCCAGGGCACGACCCCGTGGGCGACCGAGTCATGGGACGACGCGATGGGTCACCTGGGCCGGCCGGCGCACGAGCTCGTCGTGCTCGACCGGGGGTTCCGGGTTCCGGGTCTGGTCATCGACTTCGCCGCCCGGCTGCTGCCGCACATGGCGCCGGGTCTGGGGGCCCCCACCTCGGTGCGTGACAACCCCGGCCGCCTCACGATCGTCGCCACCGACCCGGCGGAACGCGACCGCGCTGTCGTGGATGCCGTCCGAGCGGCGGTCGGCGTGCCGGGCTCGGTCGGCGTCATCACCCCGGATGCCGGGACCGCGGCGGTCAGCGCGGCACTCACCTCCGCCGGCATCGCCCACGGCCGGCTCGACGCCGACCACGGCGACGACGAGGACCGCCAGGTCGAGCTGGTACCGGCGACCATCGCCAAGGGCCTGGAGTTCGACCGTGTGGTCGTCGTCGAGCCTGCCGCCATCGCGGCCGCCGAGCCCGACGAGCGCACCGGTCTGCGGCGGCTCTACGTGGTGCTCACTCGCGCGGTGTCGGAGCTGACCGTGGTGCACGCCGAACCGCTGCCGGAGCCGCTACGGGGCTGAGGCTCTGATCAGCCGGCATCCTCGAGCGGTGGCGCCGCGGTGGCCGACTGGGCCAGGCCGCGGACCAGGACGTCGACGAGGTGGGGCACCTCCGCCGAGTCGACCTGCAGGGTGCCGACGCAGGTGCTTCCGCGCCAGATCGACAGCACGACCAAGGCCCGCTCCGGGTGCCACGACACCCGCATCGCGCGCGCTCCCCCGCGGGCGTCGAGGACCACCTCGCCGCGCACGGGGAGTGGGGACACGTCGGGCACACCCCATTCTGGCGTGCGCGTCGGCGACGCGCCAGACCTCAGGCGCCGGCGGTCGTCGGCCGCACGACGTCCTGCACGACCTCGTTGCGACGGAGGAACCACGGCTTGAAGGGCGGGTCGAACCGGGCCAGGCGGGGGCCTCCGACCGCGGTCAGCCCAGCCGCGGCGACGGCGTCGAGCAGCTCGGCGAGGTGGCGTTCGTAGGACGACTGCGACCACCGGCCCGAGTAGCGCGCCGCAGCGGCCAGCCGCTCGGGCACCTCGCGCACGTGCACGTGGGCGTCGGCCGGCACCGGAGCGGTCTCAAGCGTCATGGATGCCGGCAGCACGAAGGCGACGACATACCCGCCGTCCGAGCCCTCCGCCTGCACGACCGGGGCGGTCATGGCGACCTTCTGCGACACGGCCTCCTGCACCACGGGGGCCGTCATCGCCACCGACTCCTGTGACCGGTTGTGGCCCGTGATGTAGCGGAACAGCGATCGGAAGGCGCGGTTGCCGGCATCCTCGAAGGAGCCCTCGACCTCGACCTCGGCGACGACGTGCGCCGGGTAGTGGCGCAGCTCGAACCCGTCGCCCTGCTCGAGAACTTCGTACGGCTGTTGCTCGGTCACGCTGCCGACGCTACGCCGGTGACCTGTGGCACCGCCGGGGGGCGGCTCAGAAGTTGATCATGTGTCCGACGACACCCTCGACGGCCTCCTTGACCGCCTCGGACAGCGTCGGGTGGGCGAACACGTTGCGCGCCACCTCGTCGGCGGTGAGGTCCCACTTCTGGGCCAGGGTGAGCACCGGCAGCAGCTCGGTGACGTCGGGGCCGATCATGTGCGCGCCGAGGATCTCGTTGTGGGTGGCGTCGGCGACGACCTTGACGAAGCCCACGGCATCCCCGAGCCCCATCGCCTTGCCGTTGGCGGTGAACGGGAACGTCGCGGTCTTGACGTCGTAGCCCCTCTCCTTGGCCTGCGCCTCGGAGTAGCCGAACGAGCCGATCTGCGGGTGGCAGTAGGTGGCGCGCGGAACGAAGTCGTAGTCGACGGGCATCGTGTCGGCACCGGCGAGGGTCTCGGCGGCGACGATGCCCTGTGCCTCCGCGACGTGCGCGAGCATCAGCTTGGCGGTGCAGTCGCCGATGGCGTAGACATCGGGCACGTTGGTGCGGCAGTACTCGTCGATGGCGACCGCCCCGCGGTCGGTGAGCGCGACGCCCGCGGCCTCGAGGCCGTAGCCCTCGGTGCGGGGCGCGAAGCCGATGGCGGACATGAACTTGTCGGCCTCGAGCACCTGCTGGTCGCCGCCCGCGGCCGGCGAGACGGTGACCCGCACGCCGGAGCCGGTATCCTCGACTCCCTCGACCTTGGTGCTCAGCAGCACCTTGACCCCGAGCTTCTTGTAGTGCTTGGCGAGCTCCTTGGAGATGTCGGCGTCCTCGGTGGGCACCATCCGGTCGAGGAACTCGACGATGGTGACGTCGACGCCGAAGTTCTTCATCACGTAGGCGAACTCGACGCCGATGGCACCGGAGCCGGCGATGATGATCGAGCCGGGGAGGTTCTCGTCGAGGATCTGCTCCTCGTAGGTGACGACGTTCTGCGACACCTCGACGCCGGGCAGCATCCGGGTGACGGCGCCGGCGGCGATGATGAGGGAGTCGAAGGTCAGCTGGCGGGTGGAGCCGTCGTTCAGCGCCACGTCCATCGAGCTCGCCGAGGTGAGCGTGCCCCAGCCGTCGATCTCCTGAATCTTGTTCTTCTTCATCAGGAAGTGCACGCCGCGCACGATGCCGTCGGACACCTGGCGCGAACGCTTGAACGTGGGGGCGTACGACATGCTGGCGTCGCCCTCGATGCCGTACTTCGCCTTGTCGTGGGTGAGCAGGTGCGAGATCTCGGCGCTCTTGATCAGGGCCTTGCTCGGGATGCAGCCGACGTTGAGGCAGACCCCGCCCCAGTACTTCTTCTCGACCACGGCGACCTTCTTGCCCAGCTGTGACGCGCGGATCGCCGCGACGTAACCACCTGGACCAGCACCGAGCACCACGACGTCGAAGTCAGCCATGGCGCCAGCCTATCCGGCGCGCGGAACGCTTCTCACCGGAGCCTGCGCAGGGTCTCGTGCACCGCGCGGGCCACCGGTGCCGCGGTCGAGGCCCCGAAGCCGCCCTGGGTCACCACGACGGACACCACCCACCTCGGCGCGTTCGCCGGGGCGTACGAGACGAACCACGAGGTGTTCTGCCTGCCCACCACCTCACCGGTGCCGGTCTTGCCCGCGACCGGCCACCCCGGCATCCCCTGGAACTGGCGGCGCACGCTGCCCAGCGCCACCGTGTCGCGCAACGCGGCTCGCAGGTAGGTGTCGACCTGCGGTGTCATCGGCGCCGCCCGCCGGGGTCCGGCCGCGACCGGCTGGCCGTGCCCGGTGGCCGGGTCGACGAGCGCAGACCCGACGCGCGGCGTCAGCACCGTGCCACCGTTGGCGATCGCGGCGTACATCACGGCGACCTGCAGGGGGGTGACGGCGACGTCGCCCTGCCCGATCGAGAAGTTGGCGGCGTCCCCGGGGCGCAGGAGGTAGCCGTCGCGGCAGTTCTCGACCGCGAGCTGCCGGAGGTAGGCGGCCCGCGCGTGGTCGGCGACGTCGGGGTAGCCGGTGCGGGCCCGCCGGCACGAGTCGGCCCTGGTCTGCTCCCAGGCGGCCTTCTTCCAGGCCCTCCCCGGCACGCGGCCGCCCACCTCGCCGGGCAGGTCGATGCCGGTGCGGGCACCGAGGCCGAGACCCTTCGCGGCGGCGACGAACGGGTCGCGGGCGTCGGTCGTCGCGGCGAACCCGCCCTGGGCGCGCCACGAGTCGTAGGCCAGCGCGTAGAACACGGTGTCGCACGAGATCTCGATCGCCTTGCGGAAGCTGATCATCCCCCGACCCGAGGTTTCGTGGTTGTTGAAGACCCGGTTGCCGATGCGGTACTTGGCCGGGCAGTCGTAGGTGCCGTGCAGCGAGTTGCCGGCCCGCACCGCGGCGACCACCGAGGCCGGCTTCATCGTGCTCGCCGGGGCCAGCTCGACCCCGATGGCTCTGGACAGCAGCGGGGTGTTCGCGGATGGCGCCGTGAGCGCCGCGTAGTCGGCCCGCGCGATGCCGCCGGTCCAGACGTTCGGGTCGTATGCCGGTGCGCTGGCCAGCGCCGCGACCGCACCGGAGCGGGGGTCGAGCACCACGACGGCGCCCGAGTCGGCCCGCGAGCCGCGTGTGCGGGCGGCGGCCATCTGGGTCGCGAGCGCCCGCTCGGCTGCGGCCTGCACCCGCACGTCGAGCGAGGTCACGAGGTCCCGGCCGGGGACCGGCTCGGTGCGCGAGACGACCCCGGTGACCAGGCCTCGCGGGTCGACCGAGACCACCGTGCGGCCCGGCGTCCCGCGCAGCACGGCGTCATAGTGCTGCTCCAGACCCGAGCGGCCCACGAGGTCGTCGGCGCCCAGGGCGCGGGCATCACCGACCTCGTCGGAGCGCACCTGGCCAAGGTAGCCGAGCACCTGCGCCGCGGACACACCCTGCGGTCGCGGGTAGAACCGCACCGGGCGCGACTCCACCGCCACGCCCGGGAAGCGCTGCGGCTGCTCGACCAGGGACAGCGCCCGGGCCGGGTCGACCCCCTCGGCGAGCGGCACCGGCACCTGCGGCGATCCGGCCCAGCAGGCCGGGGCCGCCGGGGCGCCCGGCTCCCCGCACAGCCAGGTGCGGCCGAGCAGGTCGTCGGCCGGGACGCCGAGCACCGAGGCGATGTCGCGCACCACCGACGCCCCCCGTTCGGCACTGTCGGCGAGCACCCGGCGCTCGATGGTCACCACCGTGCTCGCCCGGTTGTCGGCGAGCACCTGGCCCCTGCGGTCGAGGATGCGGCCGCGCAGCGCCGGCACCACGAGCGTGCGGGTGTCGAGGGCGGAAGCCGCCGACCGGAAGTCGCCGTTCCCCACGAGCTGCACCTGGCCGAGCCGGCCGATGAGGGCCGCGAAGCCCAGCCCGATGAGGAGCACGACGGCGAGGAACCGCCCGTGGTGCGTGCCGGGGCGGCGGCCTCCTACGCGCGACGTGCCCGCCCGCGCGCGCCTGCTCATCCGAACTTCCGACGTACCAGGCCGCGCTCGGCGGCCACCACGAGCGGCACCACCACCGCGGCGACGGTGGCGGTGAGCACGCACTGCACCCCGACCGCGCCGAGGTCGACCGGCGCACCGACGACCAGCGCGCTCAGCACCCCGACGCCCTCGACCACGGCCGACGCCCCGAGCGCCACCACGGCCACGCGAGGAGCAGCCACCCGGCCCTCGACGCGCGCGCGGCCCGCAAGGGCACCGGCCGCCGCGTAGGTCAGGGCCAGCACCCCGAGGTGGGACGAGCCGGGCGGGACGAGGTCGAGCAGCCACCCCGCTGCCAGGCCGACCGCCGCGCCGACGACCGGCCCACGCAGCAGGGCCCACGCCACGACGAGCACGAGCACCAGGTCGGGCACGACGGGCACGTGGTGGACCCCTGCGGTCACCACGAGGAGCACGGCGCCGAGCACCGCCAGGGCGCGCAGCACCAGCGCGACGCGGGCCGTCATCCGCTGCCCGTCGCGACCGGGCGGGGCGCGCTGCGTCCCGCCGTCAGCACCACGGCGACGACGTCGAGCGACGTCGGGTCGACGGCAGGCACGACCGTTCCGGTGGGGGCCAGCCGGCCGACCTCGGTGTGCACGGTGCTCACCGTGCCGACCGCGATGCCGGGCAGGTAGGGCCGGTCACCGACGCTGCCGAGGGTGGTGACGACATCCCCCACGGAGGCGGAACCGCGCTCGACGAGGGCGAGGGAGAGCCGGCCCGGGGCGGGCCGGACCCCGCCGGGCACCGCGGAACCGGACGCCTCCCCCAGCACCCCACGCGGCCCCACCCGCACGCCCACGGCGAGGTCTGCGCTGCCGACGAGCAGGACGTCGGAGGTCCACGGAGCCACCGAGACGACCCGGCCGACCAGCCCCTGGGCCGCCACCACCGTGCGGTCGACCTCCACCCCGTCGCGCGAGCCGGCGTCGATGGTGACGCGTTCGGGGCCGCTCGGGCCGGGAGCACCCACGGCGACCACCCGGGCGGGCACCAGGCGGGCACCGGCCAGCGCGGGGATCTCGAGGATGCCGGCGCTGCCGTGCAGGGCCGCGACCTCACGTTGCGCGGCGGCCAGCCGGGTGGCGAGCACGGTCTGCTCGGCGCGCGCGGCCGACACCTCGTCGGCGCGCGGGCCGAGCAGCCGTTCGAGCGGGCCCAGGGCCGCTGCGGCGGCGCCGCGCACCGGTTCGAGGGCGCTGCCCCCGGAGGCACCGACGACCACCACCACGGCGGTGACCGCGAGCGCGACGGTGAGCAGGCGGCGCGACCGGGCGGACCGTCCCCGCCGGGACCCGGTGTGGCCGCGGCCGGGAGGTGCGCGCCGGACGTGCATCGTCAGGGGCGCCGGTTGTCGACGAGCACGCGCTCGAGCGTGCCGAACTCCTCGACGCACCGGCCCGCGCCACGGGCCACCGCGTGCAGGGGGTCGTCGGCCGCGTGCACCGGCACCCCGAGCTCGTGGCTGAGCCGCTCATCGAGGCCCCGGATGAGGGCGCCACCGCCGGTGAGGGCGATGCCCCGGTCGACGACGTCGCCGGCCAGCTCGGGTGGGCACACGTCGAGCACGGTGCGCACCAGCTCGACGATCTGCACGATCGGCGTCTCGATGGCACGCCGCACCTCGGCCGAGCCGATCGACACGGTCTTGGGCAGGCCGGTCACCAGGTCGCGGCCGCGGACCCGGTGAGTGAGCTCCTCGCGCAGCGGGAAGGCCGACCCGGCGCCGATCTTGAGGTCCTCGGCGCTGCGTTCCCCCAGCAGCAGCGAGTACTCGCTCTTGACGTGCGCCACCAGGGCGTCGTCGATCTCGTCGCCGCCGATCCGCACGGTGCGCGAGGTGACGACGCCACCGAGGCTGAGGATGGCGACGTCGGTCGTGCCGCCGCCGACGTCGACGACCATCGACGCGCGGGTCTCCTCGACCGGCAGCCCCGCCCCGATGGCCGCCGCCATGGTCTCCTCGATGACGAAGACGCGTCGCGCGCCGGAGCGCAGCGTGGCGTCCTCGAGCGCCCGGCGCTCGACGCTGGTGATGTCGCTCGGCACGCAGACCACGACCCGGGGGCGCACCAGCCGCGAGGGCGAGACCTGCTCGACGAACCAGCGGATCATCCGCTCGGTGACGTCGGCATCCGAGATCACGCCGTCGCGCAGCGGGCGCACCGCGGTGACCGACTCGGGGGTGCGGCCGAGCATCTCCTTGGCACGGTGGCCGGCCGCGACGAGCTGGCTCGAGCCGGTGCGGACCGCGACCACGGACGGCTCGTCCAGCACCACCCCGCGGCCCCGCTCGTAGATGACGGTGTTGGCGGTGCCGAGGTCGATCGCGAGGTCCCTCCCGCGCACCCATCCCGACGCCCAGCCGCTCATGTCGACAGGCTAGGTCGGTGCGGCCGACCAGCCGCGGTGCCGCGCCGGGTCGGCGCGGACGTGCCGAACGGGCACCCTGCCCGGCGGGCTCTGGGAGGGTGGCCGGATGGATGCCGCGACCCAGCCCTTGGACGTCTCGATGACCGTGCGCGACGGGCGCACCGTGGCCTGGACCGACTGGGGCGACCCGGACGGCATCCCCCTGCTGCGCGTTCCGGGCACACCGGGCTGCCGGTGGTCGCTGCGCGCCGACCGCACCCCGTGGGCCGAGCGGGGGCTACGGGTGGTCACCACCGAGCGCCCCGGGTTCGGCGCGTCGACCCGGCTGCCCGGGCGCCGTTTCCGAGAGCACGCCGACGACCTCGCCGAGGTGCTCGACCACCTGGGCCTGGACCGGGTGTACCTCACCGGTGGCAGCGGCTCGGCCCCGCACGAGCTGGCCCTGTGCCAGTACCACCCCGACCGGGTCGTCGCGGCGACCGTCGTGGCCGGCATCGCACCGTTCGAGGACGACGAGATCGACTCGATGATCCCGGTCAACGCGCAGGTGGCGCGGCTCGCCCGGGCCGGGCGGCGCGACGAGGTGGCGGCCGTCATGGCGGTGCACCGCGACGCGATGCTGGCCGACCCGCTGGGGGCGTTCGCCGGCATCATGGACAGCGCACCCCCGGAGGACCTCGCGGTGATGTCCGACCCGCTCTGGCAGGAGGGGTTCGCCACGGCCCTCGTCGAGGCCCTGCGAGCCGGCCTCGACGGCTGGGTCGACGAGGGGATGGCGCTCGACGGCAGCTGGGACGTCGACCCGGCGGCCGTGCCGACGTCGATCACGTGGTACCACGCGGTCGAGGACCGCAACTGTCCGGTGGAGGCGGCCCGGCGCCTCGTGGCGCAGCTGCCCCGAGGACGGTTCGTGCAGTGGTCCTCGGCGGGTCACCTCACCGCCTACCACCTCGAGGGCGAGCTGCTCGACGAGCTGCTCGCCCGCGGCTGAGGGGTCAGAGCTGGGGGAACCAGATGCCGATCTCGCGGGCGGCCGACTCCGGGGAGTCGGACCCGTGCACGACGTTCTGCTGCACCGCGGTGCCCCAGTCACGGCCGAGGTCACCGCGGATGGTGCCCGGCAGCGCCATGGTCGGGTCGGTGGCACCGGCGAGCGCGCGGAAGCCCTCGACGCAGCGCTCGCCCTCGATGACGACGGCCGCGACCGGGCCGGAGGACATGAACTCGCACAGCGGGTTGAAGAACGGCTTGCCGACGTGCTCCTCGTAGTGGGTGTGCAACCGGTCGAGGTCGGGCGTGAGCACCGAGAGCGCGACCAGGCGGTAGCCCTTCGCCTCGATGCGACGCAGCACCTCCCCGGTGAG
>Ga0302299_10002310_pt1 | contig 11647 bp, 11 predicted proteins | sample III_Fen_N3_4_FD_198795 | JGI IMG/M metagenome (GOLD analysis project Ga0302299, IMG submission 198795) | Peat permafrost microbial communities from Stordalen Mire near Abisko, Sweden - III_Fen_N3_4 | ecosystem: Environmental > Terrestrial > Soil > Wetlands > Permafrost | place: Sweden: Abisko...
AGCACGCCGTGAGCGACAGGGCCAGGAGGATGGGTAGCACCACGGCCCTGGCCAGGGTCGACCTGAGATTGGACATTCTTGCCTTTCACATCGGGGTGGCGCAGCCGAACGAAGACCTGACGCCCTCGTCGAGAGAAGTCATTCGACCGCCTCACTCTGCTAATCGATTCGAGACGCCGGAAAGTAACGGGGGTGCGCAAGAATTCGTGGAAGCTCGTTACCCTTGCGCCGCCGGTGCGCCCGGGAGGCGGGTAGGTTCCAGACAAGGACCCGATGGGACCACACGCACAGGAGGCATCGTGAGCTGGACCGCAGCCGACATCCCCGGCCTCGATGGACGGACGGCCGTCGTCACCGGAGCCAACGGCGGCCTCGGCGTCGAGACGGCGTCGGTCCTTGCGGCCAAGGGTGCCCACGTCGTGATGGCCGTCCGGAACCAGGCCAAGGCGGCGGACGCGGTCGCGAGGATCCGCCGCGAGACCCCGGACGCGAGCCTGGAACTCGTCCAGCTCGACCTCGGATCCCTGGCGTCCATCCGGGCGGCGGCCGACGCGATCATCGCCGCCAACGAGAAGGTCGACATCCTCGTCAACAATGCAGGGGTGATGGCGACGCCGGAGCGCGAGACCGCGGACGGCTTCGAGCTGCAGCTCGGCACCAACCACCTCGGCCACTGGGCGCTCACCGCCCACCTGATGCCAAGGCTCCTCGCCGCTCCCGGCGCCCGGGTTGTCTCTGTGACCAGCACCGCGCACCACATGGGCCGGCCGCTCGATCCCCGCAACCCGCACCTGCACGGCACCTACGATCCGTGGAAGGCCTACGGCCAGTCGAAGCTCGCCAACTACCACTTCGCCCTCGGCCTGCAACGGGAGTTCGAACGGGCAGGCGTGACCGCCCAGAGCCTGATGGCGCACCCCGGTCTCTCCCACACCGACCTGCAGGTGGTGACCGAACGCGAGGGCGGCGTCGGGGCCAGCGGACCCTTCTGGCGGTGGCTGGCAGCGCGCACCGGGATGGCTGCTGCCGACGGGGCGCTGCCCCAGCTCCGCGCGGCGACAGACCCGGATGCCCGTGGTGGCGAGCTGTACGGTCCGCGGTTCATCAATAACGGGCCGCCGGTGCGGCTGCCGCTCTTTCGACCTGGCGCCGACGGTGCGATCGCCATCCTGTGGCAGGTGTCGGAACGCGAGACCGGCATCCCGATGCGGATCGGCGTCTAGGGCGGCACGCCTCCCGGCGCCACCGAGCGGATGGGACGATGAGACATGCCGGTGCTGCAGGTGGTCTCCATGGTGCTGTTCACACTCGTCGCGTACGTCGCCGCCACGATGGCGTGGAAGGGGCTGACCGCCAAGGGCCTACTGCCATTCCACCAGGCGGCCACCGGCCGGGGAGCAGACACCCTCACCCCGTCCGAACGATCCGTGGCCGTTGCCCTGACACGCTCCCTCGGCCTCGGGTTCGCTGTCGTCACGCTCGCCCTGCTCGCAGCGGTTGCCGGGGAGGCGACCCGGCAGCTCTGGACGATGGTCGCCGGCGCGGTCGTAGCCCTGGCATTCTGCAGCGGCCTCGCCGTGATCAACCGGCGCCTCGCCCTGGCCAGCGGCGTCGGCACACCATGGAAGCAGTCGCTGTACGCCGTGGCGGCAATCGCCATCGGGCTGGCCCTCGGCATGGTCTGAGCGAGCTCCCCGACGCATAATGCGAGGGTGATCTCCCTGACTGCTGCCCAGGACCTGAGCCGTGCCGGCGTCCGCTGGTCGCCACGCGCCGGCGACCGCTTCACCGTCCGCACCGATGAGATGTCAGGTGAGGTCTTCACCGTCGCCGACATGGTGGTGGAGGCCCGGGAGTACCCCACCGGGACGCTGCTGGCCTTCAACGGCACCACCGAGTGGGCGCTGGACTCCGTGCAGCTCGAACAGGCGCTCTGGCTGCCGAGGGAGGATCAGCTGCGCGAACTGCTCGGCCCCTCGTTCCGCAGCCTCGCCCGGTCGAACACGGCCACCTACCAGGTCCTTGCCGAGATCCCCGGCCAGCCGGAACGGTCGTTCACAGCGGACGACGCTGCCGATGCCTACGCAGGGGCAGTGCTCGCCCTGGTGAAGGCAGCACAGCACTGAGCCCTGCGGGCCTGACCAAGGGACATGCCCTCGCGGCAATGCCGAATTGTGTCCCGGAGCAGCGCGGTCCGGTCTGGGCGAGGATGGATCGATGGACCTCACCACCTTCTACGCACTGATGTCCGTGACGTGCTTCACCCTGGTCGGGCTGTGGTGGACCGCGATCGAGAAGCATGACGAATGGCGTGACGACCGGCGCCTTCGCCGCCTTGCCGGTGGCGCCTACCTGTCGTTCCTGCTGCCCGGCGTGATGAGCATGATGTCCCAGGTGAACCCCGACAATCCGCTGATGTGGCGGATCAGTTTCGGCGTCACGTCGATCGTGGGCCTGGTGACGTCGATCAAGCTGGTCGCCGTCGCATCCCCGGGTCCCGTGGGGCCCTTCCGAAGGTTCCGTTGGCTGGCGCCCGTCCTCTACGCGGCCATCGTCGTGCTCGGCGTCTTCCCGGAACTCGCGGCACTGCTCGGCGCGGCCCCGCTGCAGGTGGCCTCCGTGCTCCTGATGCTGCTCATCCTCCTGGCGCACGGCCTCACCTGGGAGTTCCTGATGGAACCCGACGCACGCACCTCCGCCCAGCCGCGGCCATAGTGGCGCAGGGCAAAGCGGCTCTCAGCTGAAGGTGTAACCGGCCGCTTCACAGATGCGGCCGAGTTGTCCCTTCACCTCCGCATACGGGAAACCGGGAGCGTACTTCGTGCCGAGACGGGCAGCCTGCTCCTCGATGGACTCCGCGATGCCGTCGGTCCGCGAGTTGTAGGTCGTCTTCTGGAAGCCGAAGCCGGTGGCCGTCCCGAAGTCCCCGTCGTCACCGCCGCCGCTGGTGAGGCCGGACCCGGATTCCTTCAGAAGCTCTGTGAGCCTCGCGATCCTGCGCGCCTCATCGAGCGAGATCGTGGCGCGGTACTCGAGCTTCGCGGTGGAGAGGAAGGCCTTCCGCTCAGCCACCACGCGCTGCAACGTCAGCTGGTGCGCCGACTGCTGGACGGTGAACCCCGCGGCCTGGGCGTAGCGAAGGATCTCGCCCACCAGCACTGCTTCCGATGCCTGCTGTGGTGGTGGACCCAGCGGTATCCACTGGACGCCGTTCCACTGGTAGCCGTTCGCAACCTGCCCGACCTGCGGGGGTGGGGCCAGTGGAATCCACTGGACGCCGTTCCACTGGTAGCCGTTCGCAACCTGCCCGACCTGCGGGGGCTGCTGCGGGGTCTGACCCATGATTCATGCTAGGCCGGGCTCGCCCGGCGGGCGGCAGAAACTGCAGACGTCACGTCTCAGGGGGTCTCGCTGCTGACCTTCACCTCGGCGGGGACGACCTTCCGGGCTGCGCGTTCAACCCTCAATGCCCCGAGAACGCCGAGTGCGATGAAGAGCACTGCTCCCCACAGCACCCACCCCACCGACCAGCCGAAGACCTCCGACATCGCGTCGGCCACCTGCGGCCCGAGCTTGCCGAAGTAGCCGTCGTTGCCCTTGTCACGGATCATCGAGATCACCGCTCCGGCCGTCCCGGTCATGTAGTCGATCATGGTCATCGCGTCGTCGGTGCTCACGCCCTTCACCAGTGCCAGCCGCGCGGGCACGGTGATCGTGAACCCGATCGCAAGGATGGTTCCGGCGACGGCTGCGCCGACGGCAGAACCGAGCTGGCGCACCGTGCTCTGCGTCGCCGACGCCGTGCCGGACTGCGCGACCGGCACGTCGTGCAACACGACGGAGGTGAGCTGGGCTGCGGCAAGGCCGAGGCCGAGGCCGTAGACCGCGAGCAGGATGGTGATCGCCCACACGCTCGGGGCGTTGCCGATCACCACTGCCGCGGCGATCGTTGCCCCGAGTTCAAGGAGCAGTCCCACCGTCACCACGCGAGCCGGCCCCAGCCGGGCGGCCAGGTGGCGAGCACCCGCGCCGGCAAAGAAGGCGCCGATCGCCATCGCGGCAAGCACCCAGCCGGTCTGCATGATGGTGAGCCGCAGCGCGTAGACCAGGTAGAGCGGGAGGACGAAGAGCAGGGCGAACTCCCCCGCGGCAACCATCGCTGCGGTCAGGTTGCCCCATGCGAAGGTCGGCACGGAGAAGAGGGTGAGGTCGAGGATCACCGGACGCCCCCGCCTCGCCCTGCGGCGCTGCAGCCACCAGAACACCGCGAGGGAGACGAGCCCGATGACCAGCGCAACCGGCACGACCGAGATCGGGGCTGTCTCCGGCCAGGTGACGTCGAGGACGGTGAGGTCGGTGGCAGGCCGCAACCAGCCCAGTGACTGCCCCTCGATCAGTGCGAAGACCACGGCGCCGAAACCGACGGCGCTGGTGAGGAGACCGAGGGTGTCGAACCCTCCGCTGGCATTCTCGTCCCGGGTCTCCGGGACGAACCGCAGGCCCAGCAGCAGGATCGCCACCCCGATGGGCAGGTTGACGAGGAAGATCCAGCGCCAGCTGAGACTCGTGGTCAGCCAGCCGCCGATCAGCGGGCCGACAGCTGCCGCCCCCGCCATCACGGCACCCCAGATACCGAAGGCCATGGAGCGATCGCGACCACGGAAGGTGGCGTTCACCGTTGAGAGGGTCGCCGGGAGGATGAAGGCCGCACCGAAGCCCTGGGCGCACCGCGACCAGATCAGCTCCCCGGAGTCGTTGGCCCCCGCAGCGGCGAAGCTGGCAGCGACGAAGACCCCGACGCCGATCAGGAACATCAGGCGGCGTCCGTAGCGGTCACCGAGCCGTCCGCTGGTCAGCAGCAGCGCGGCGAAGATCACCGCGTACAGGCAGGTGACCCATTGCACCTCGTTGAGGGCGAGATCGAGGTCGTCGATGATCGCGGGCACGGCGACGTTGACCACCGTCCCGTCCAGGATGATCATCGCAAGGCCTGCGGCGAGCACGCCGAAGCCCAGCCAGCGCGCACGGGGCGAGCCGGTGGCGGAGGCCTCTGGTACTGCGAGGTCCGGCGCAGCCACGACAACCCTTTCCGAGGGGATGCGTCAGCCTAACTTGCCGAGCGAGTAGCCGTTCAGGATCTGGCTGGCCCGACCGGAGTTGCCGTGCTGCCCGTGGTAGGCGGCGGAGCCGTCCTGGCCGCACATGTCCACGATGCGCTGGGCGCCACCGGGGTGGCGGTTGATCCACTTGGTCAGGTCGAAGACCTCACCGTCGACAACGGACCAGCACGACGAGGCCGACGCGTGCTTCTTGACCTCTGCCATGGTCAGTGCCGCGGGAGCGCTCGCCGTCGGCGTCGAGGACGCGGATGCACTGGTACTCGCCGACGGCTTGGCGCCACCGATGGTTCCGATGGCGAACTGCGCGAGGGCGGACGTCGGCTTCTTCTGGCTACCGTGCTGGCCCTTGTAGGCCGCCGTGCCGTCGGTGCCACACATGCCGACGATGACCTGCTTGCCGCCGGGGTGCTGGCCCTCCCAGGACGTGAGGTTGTACACCGTTCCATCGACAACGCTCCAGCAGTCGGAGGCCGTGGCGTGTGCCTTCACGTCGTCCATCGTGAAGGCGGCTGACGCTGTCGGAGGGGGCGTGTCAGTGACCCCACCGGCCCAGACCGCCTGGGCGCCGCTGTGCCCGACAATGACGGTGATAGCTGTCGCAGCGAGCGCGAGGACAACGGCAAGGGCGCCGGTGACCGTGGCTACCGCCGACCGGCTCGAGGTGCGGGCAGCGCGGTTGCGCAGCACCAGCCAGGCCACGGCGACAACGAACAGCCCGACCGACACCGGAACGAGGATGTCGCCCCAGAGCGCGTGGTCGGCCGGGAGCCCGATCTTGGCAGCCAGCGCCTCGCCCGATTCCTTCGCGACGAACGCTGCCGCGGTTCCTGCAGCGATACCCACGATGGTCGCCCAGCCGAATCGGGCGCGCCAGGACGGCACGAACACCAGCACGATGAGCACGATGGCGGAGAGAGGCAGGAGCACGACCGCTGCATGCACGACGAGGGGGTGCATCGGAAGGCCGGCGATGAACCCGAAGAGATCGGACGATTCCAGCGGCGGGAAGGTGAGCATGCTTCCAAGGTAGGTCAGCGTCTCAGCACTACTGCCTAAGCCAACCTTAAGTTTTCCTCAAGCACCCTCATCGCGCGGCGAATTACGCCCTGCGAAGTCGGTTGCGGCCCAGTTCGACAACGGTGGGACGAGCTGGGCACGGCCGATCAGCGCTGGGCGGCGTTCAGCTCGTCCAGCAGTGGCTGGAACACATCCTCGGACTGCCCGCTGAAGCCAACGAGGGCTGCAAGGGGCATCGACTCCATCATCCGGATCAGGTCGGGGTCCTCGCCGAAGACGGTCATCATCGGCGCCAGTGCGGCGTCGAAGCCCGGCACGGCCATGGCCTCGGCAACGGTCGACTCGAGGGTCAGCGGGCGGACGGGCTCGTTGCCCACCACCTCTGCGCTCGCCGAGACCCGCAGGTCACGGCTCGAGGAGCCCACCTCGACGGTGTAGCTGCCGCTCTCGACGACCCAGGCGTGATCGATGACGCTCCAGTACCCCAGCTCTTCTGCCGGCACGGCGATGTCGACCCGGCGGGACTCCCCCGGCTCGAGCGTGACCGTGGCGAAGCCCTTGAGTTCGCGCGGCACACGCACGACCTTCGAGTCCGGCACGGAGACGTAGGCCTGCACGACCTCGCGTCCGGCCCGATCGCCGGTGTTCGTCACCGTCAGGGCGACCGCCAGCCCGGCGTCGCCGGACGACACCGTCAGGTCGGAGTAGCCGAAGGTGGTGTAGGACAGGCCATGCCCGAACGGGAAGGCAACGGCCGTGCCGGCTGCGTCGTACCCGCGGTAGCCGACGAACAGGCCCTCGCCGTACCGGACGCCCGAGACGTCACCGGGGAAGTGCAGGAAGGAGGGCACATCCTCGAGCCGGTGCGGGATGGTCTCGGTGATCTTGCCCGAGGGGTTCACCACGCCGTAGAGCACGTCTGCGATCGCCGGTCCGCCGGCCTGGCCGAGCAGCCAGCCCTCGACGACCGCGCGGACGCGGTCGGCGAACGGCACCAGCACGGAGGATCCGTTGCTGAGCACGACGACGACGTTGGCGTTCACAGCGAGGATGTCCTCCAGCAGCGCGAGCTGTTCCGCCGGCAGGTCGCAGGTGTCGCGGTCGTAGCCCTCCGACTCGTGGCTCTCACCGAGGCCGAGGAACGCGAGCACGACGTCGGCGTCACGAGCGATGGCGACGGCGTCGTCATGGGCGGACGCCGCCAACTCCTGACCGGGTGCGGTGACGAAGCCGGGAGCGAAGGCCACCTCGTGGCCGACGAGGGCCGTGATGGCGTCCAGCGCATTGTCGAGGCGGGTCGGATTGACCCGCGACGAGCCGGCGCCCTGGTAGCGCGGGGTGCGGGCGAACTCGCCCACGACGGCGACCCTGGTCTCGCGGGCCAGCGGGAGCACGCCGTCGTTGGAGAGCAGCACGATGCACTGCTCCGCCGTCCGGCGGGCCAGCGCGTGGTGGCCGTCGACGTCGAAGCTGTCGGGTGCATCCTCAAGGCTTGCGACGGCGAGTCGCAGGATCCGTTCGACACGGGCGTAGGCCTGCTCGATGGTGGCCTCGTCGATGTCGCCGGCCGCGAGGGCTGCGCGGACGGCTTCCTCGTGGGCGGTATGGGCCGGCATCTCCAGGTCGAGGCCTGCCTTCAGCGCCTTGACGCGGTCGTGGACGGCGCCCCAGTCGCTCATCACGAAGCCGTCGAAGCCCCAATCGCCCCGCAGCACCTCGGTGAGCAGGAAGTGGTTCTCGCTGGCGTACGTGCCGTTCACCTTGTTGTAGGAGCACATGATCGTCCACGGCCGTGCGCTCGTGACGACCTTCGCGAAGCCCCGCAGGTACACCTCGCGCAGGGTGCGCTCGTCGATCTGGGAGTCCCGGCGCATGCGGTCGGTCTCCTGGTTGTTGGCCGCGAAGTGCTTCACGGACGTGCCGATGCCCTGGCTCTGGATGCCCCGCACCAGCGCGCTGGCCAGCTCACCGGCCACCAGCGGGTCCTCAGCGAAGTACTCGAAGTTGCGGCCGCACAGCGGGTTCCGCTTGATGTTCATGCCTGGACCGAGCAGCACGCCGACGCCGAGCGCCCTGCACTCCTCGCCGAGCGCGACGCCGACGGCGTCCAGCAGTTCAGCGTTCCAGGAGGAGGCGAGACCGACGGCCGGGGGGAAACAGGTGGCCGGGACGGAGTCGTTGATGCCGACGTGGTCGGATGCTGCGCTCTGCTTGCGCACGCCGTGCGGCCCATCGGTGAGCATCACCTCGGGGAGCCCGGCGTCCTCGATCGCGGGGGTGTGCCAGAAGTCGACGCCTCCGGTGAGGCTGATCTTGGCGTGGATGTCGGTCATGGGGTAACTCCTTGGTTCCGTTCGGTTCGATGGTGGTCTCGCTCAGGCTCGGCCCTGCGAAGACCTCTCCACTGGCGGGTTTCTCAAAGGTGCCGGACGCGCCGACGCGGGGCAGGATCCACCGGCCGCCCGCGAGGGCGACACGGTGGCTCACGGCGACGTTGCCGGTGACAGAAAGCTCCTGCTAGTCCTTGCTGACCTTCAGGCTGCCCTTCAGGTCCGGCACGTCGGCCAGAAGGCGCTTGGTGTAGTCGTTCTTCGGTTCGAAAATGACCGCGTCCGTCGTGCCGCGCTCGACGATCAGCCCGTGCTCCATCACGACCACCTCATCGGCGAGGTAGCAGGCCTGGCCGATGTCGTGGGTGATGAACAGGACGGTCAGGCCGAGGTTCTCCCGCAGGTCCTGCAGCACGTTCAGTGCGCTCACGCGGAGCGAGGCGTCCAGCATCGAGGTGGCCTCGTCTGCCAGCAGCACCTTCGGGTTCATCATGAGCGCGCGGGCGATCATCACCCGTTGCCGCTGTCCACCGGAGAGCTGGTGAGGGTACTTGTGCACGGCGTCCCCGGGCTTCAGACCGACGTAGCCGAGGCAGGTCTCGATCAGCTGGTCGAGGGTCTCCTTCTCCAGGCCCTGCGCGCCCATGCCGCGCCGGAGCGTCTGGCCGACCGTGTAGAACTGGTTGAACGAGGAGAACGGGTCCTGGAAGACGGCCTGCACGTCACGCCAGTAACCCCGCAATTCGGCGCCCTTGATGTGGGTGACGTCCCTGCCCTGGTAGCTGATCGTGCCGCTGGTCACCGGCATCAGCCGCAGCAGCATCCTTGCGAGCGTTGACTTGCCGGAGCCGGACTCGCCGACCACGGCCAGCACCTTCCCGGCATGGAAGTCGACACTCACGTCGTCGACGGCGGTGATGTGACCGCCGGCCACCCGGAACTGCTTGGTGACATGCGTGGCAGAGAGAACGGGCTGGCCTGCAGCCGGACGCTCCTTGAGGGAGTCTTTGTCGCTCATGCCTTGTACACCTCCATCGGGACGGTTTCGTACGCGTGGTCGTTCGCCCACCAGCAGGCCACCTCGTGGTTGTGCTCGTTGAGGAACTTCGGCTCCTGGGTCTTGCACACGTCCATCGCGAACTGGCACCGGGGGTGGAACCGGCATCCGCTGGGCGGGTTGGCGAGGTTGGGCGGCGACCCGGGGATCCCGAGGACGTGCTTGGTCCTTGTCTCCTCCGTCGGGTCGAGGACGGAGGACAGCAGCGCCGACGTGTAGGGGTGCCTTGCGTTGTTGACCAGTTCCTCGGTCGGCCCGTTCTCGACGATCTTGCCGGCGTACATGATGGCCAGCCGGTCGGTGACCATCGAGAGCACGGGCAGGTCGTGGGTGATGAAGATCACGCCGCGCATGATCTTCTTCTCCACCATCGCCAGCAGCATCTCGATCAGCGCCTTCTGGCTGGACACGTCCAGGGCGGAGGTCGGCTCGTCTGCGATCAGCAGCTTCGGGTTGAGCAGGGTGGAGACCACGGTGACCATGCGCTGCTTCATGCCACCGGACAACTGGTGGGCATAGGAGTCGAGCACCCGGGTCGGCATCTCCAGCATCTTCAGCCGGTCGGTCGCCCGGTCCATGGCCTCTGCGACCGTGGTGTCCCGCTTGTGGGCGCGCATCACGTCAATGACCAGGTTCTTGACCTTCAACGTCGGGCTGACGGCGTTCATCGCGCCCTGGGGAAGGAGCGAGACGGTGGCGCCGCGATACGGGCGATGAGCCTCGTTGGAGCCGCGGGCCAGCGTGCTGAGGTCGATCACCTCGTCGTCGATCTCCATCGTGCCCGCCACGACGTACAGCGGCGGGTTCGCGATCATGGCCAACGCGTTGCCCATGGTCGTCTTGCCACACCCCGACTCGCCCGCAAGACCGACGATCTGGCCTTCGGGCACCTCGAGGGTGACGTTGTCGACGGCCGGCACGTCCTGACCGCTGTCGGCGGCATAGACCGCCGTCAGGTTGGTGGCCCGCATCAGGATGCTGGTCATGCGTTCACCTCCACAGGTGGGTTCTCGGCGAGCTTGCGCGCGGTCTCTTCTCGCCGCGCGGCTGCCTTGGCAAGGTTCTTCTTCTTGCCGCGCCGCAACCTGGGGTTGAACACCTCGTCGAGCGAGGACTGCAGGTAGAGCAGGCCGAAGCTGATCATGGTCAGCACGATCGTCGGGGGCAGGAACGCCCACCACGCACCGGTGGCCACGGCCTGGAAGGCCAGCGCCCAGAACAGCTGCTTGCCCAGCGAATTGGCCCCCGCAGGGCCAAGCCCCAGCATCGAGAGGGTCGACTCGGCAAGGATGGCGCTCGCGAGCTGGAGCACCCATGCCATGACGGCGTAGCTGGCAAGGTAGGGCAGCACGTCGCGCACCATGATGCTCGGGGTGCGCGCACCGGACAGCTTCGCCACGTCGATGTGCTCGCGCGTCGCAACGGAACTCGCCTGGGCTCTGACGGCTCGGGCCGTCCACGGCCAGGACGTGACCCCGATCACCAAGGCGAGTCCCACGACGCCTTTCAGGAAGGGGACGCCGGTGCTCTGCAGCGAGATGGAGATCAGGATCAGGATCACGATGGACGGGATTGCCAGCACGATGTTGGTGAAGCCCATCAGGAGTTCCTCGACCCAGCCGCCGACGTAGCCGGCGATGACCCCGATGGCCACACCGATCACTACGGCGATGGTGCCGGCGAGCAGGCCGATGATGATCGAGTTCCGTGCGCTCGCCATCAGCACTGCGAGCACGTCGTAGCCGAAGTTCTCGGTGCCAAGAATGTGTTCAAAGGTCGGCGGGGTGTTCATCCAGGTGGGTTGGTCGTACAGCGAACCGACCTTCTCCTCGGGCCCGAACGGGTAGAACAACGGGCCGATGAAAGCCAGTACAGCGACAAAACCGATGATCCCGAGGGAGATCCACATGCGCGGACCGAAGTTGAGGCTCCGCCACGCCGGCTTGGCCTTCTGTGGTTCCGTGGGCAGCCCCTCCGGAACCAGCGGCCCGCCGGCCTCCGCGACGACGGCACTGCTGGAAATGTTGGTCATATCACTTCTCCCCGGACTTCGAAGCACGGATCCGCGGGTCGATGAAGCCGTAGAGGATCTCGACCATGTAGTTGGCGACCAGCACAGCCAC
>Ga0302299_10002312_pt1 | contig 11646 bp, 2 predicted proteins | sample III_Fen_N3_4_FD_198795 | JGI IMG/M metagenome (GOLD analysis project Ga0302299, IMG submission 198795) | Peat permafrost microbial communities from Stordalen Mire near Abisko, Sweden - III_Fen_N3_4 | ecosystem: Environmental > Terrestrial > Soil > Wetlands > Permafrost | place: Sweden: Abisko...
CTCGCCCGCGGAGCGCACGCGGCTCCGGCCAACCGCCCGGCGGCGCTCGCGGCCATGCTCGCCGCGCTCCCCGCCGCGACTGACTACGAGCGCAGCTATCGCCTGGTGGATGGGATCGCCGCGCTCGGCGACCTCGCGGCGCTGCGCCTGCTCGCCGCGACGCTCGAGCGCCGGCCCGCAGCCACCGAGGCGGCGGCGCTGCGTCAGGTCGCGCTCCACGCGATCGCCGCGAACCCGCGACCCGAGGCGGTCGCGCTCGCGCTGGCGCTCACCCGCGATGGCGATCCCGGGGTGCGCATGGCGGCGGTCACCGCGCTCGCGGCCGGCGAGGCCGGCGACGCCTGGCGGGCCACCGCCGGTGCGATCGACGACGCGATCGCGCACGCGCTGAGCGGCGACGCGTGGCCCGAGGTCCGGCGCCGGGCCGCAACCGCGCTCGCCGCGCGCTGCACGCGGACCGGACCTGCAGCGGCCCTGGTCGAGGCGGTCGACCGAGATCGCGAGCTCGCGGTGCGCGGGGACGCGCTGAGCGCGCTGGTGGCGTGCCGGGCTCCCGGCGTCGCGGCCCTGCTTGCGCGGGTCTGGAACGATGACGGGGCGCCGGTCGAGCTGCGCACCCGCGCGGTGCTCGAGGCCGTGGCGCTCGGCGATCCGAAGCTCGCCGCGACCCTGGTCGCGGCGTTCACGCGCTGGCGCGGCGAGGCGACAGGCAGTGCCCCTGCCCTCGCCCTCGCGCAGAACGCCGCCGCCGCGATCGGTCGGCTCGCCGCGCCCGGCGCGGCCGCCGCGCTGACCGAGGCGCTCGACGACGGTGCATTCCCGGAGCTCGTCGAGGCGGCAGCGCTCGGCCTCGGCGCCCTCGGCCCCGCCTGCCCGGCAGGCGCGCGGACCAAGCTCGCCGAGCTGGCAGGCTCCGACAGCCAGGCGGCCGTCGCCGCCCGGCGCGCGCTCGCGCGCTGCGGCAAGTGAGGACCGGAAGAGCAACGGCGCAAGACGCCCTCTCCAGAGGCGTGGCTCTTGACGTCCGTGTCTGACGACTCGTCACCGCCCGGGGGCGCGCACCGCGTGGTGAGGGCGGCGCCGCGGAGCTCGCCTCCACCGCCGACCCTGTACGCCGTCCTCGCGAGGAAGCGCAGGACCCTCGTCGAGGCGCGACGAGGCCAGCCCGGTCCTCCGGCGCTTGCCTCCTGATCGGCTCTCCACGGACGGCCACCGCGATCGACGTCACGCGTGCGCCCACGTCACGCGTGCGGCCCCGCCCAGGGTCGCGTCGCGAGCTCGCGATCGATCGCCAGCCGTCGACATCGCGGGGTCGGCGCTGCACACTGAGATCGCGCATGGATCCGCGGCCGTCCGCCCATGGCATCGTCGCGGCAGCGCTGCCACGTGGATAGCCGATGCACCGCCACCACCCCGACATCGTCATCCGGCTGATCGCCCTGCTCAAGCTCGCCAAGGCAGGGGTGTTGATCACCGTGGGCGTCGGCGCGCTGTCGCTGCTGCACAGCCCCGATGGCGCGCTCGCCGAGTGGATCGACGCGCTGGTGTTCGACCCGCATGGCAAGTACCTGCACGCGCTGGTCTTGAAGATCAGCGGGCTGGACGCTCACCAGCTCGAGCTGATCGCGACCGGCAGCCTGATGTACGCGTGCGTGTTCGTCATCGAGGGGATCGGGCTGATGATGCGCCGGATCTGGGCCGAGATCATGACCGTGCTCATCACGGCGTCGTTCGTCCCACTCGAGATCTACGAGCTGGTGGACGGCCGGAGCTGGGCCAAGGCGGTCGTGATCGCCATCAACGTGCTGGTCGTGCTCTACCTGCTGCGCCGGCTCCACCGTCAGCAGCAATGGCCGTTCCACCGCCGCGCCGCCGGACCGCTGGCCTGACCGGCACTACGGCTTTCTGACACCACGGGATGATTCCGCAGATCCAAACCGCGGTGGGCGACGACTGCTGGGTAGCCGCCGGTCGACTTCCCGGCCGCGGAGCCGCCCCCGTAACCGATTGCAAGGAGTACTGATGCGTAAGCCCACCAAGAGGACCCTCGCGTTGAGCAGAGAGACGGTCCGTCACCTGTCCAGCATGTCGCTCGATCAGATCGGCGGCGCCAAGAACGTCACCGCCGTCTCGGGGAAGCCGGACTGCCAGTCCGTCGATCAGTGCCCGACCACGACCTGTCCGCAGTCGACCGTATTCTGCGCCTGACGAGGTATCGATCGACGAGGTATCGATCAAGGAGCTTGCGCAACGTTCCCGAGAGCCCCGACGACGATCTTGCATACGGTCAGGAGGGTCGAGGTGCAAGCTCGACGGTGGGGTCGACGTCCGTGCGAGACGGCGGCGCCTCCGTCAGGTAGCCGTCCGCGCGTCGCGCGCCCCCGTCACGACAGCGAGGACAGCGCTTCCTTGAGCTTGGGGTTGTGGGGCTCGATCTCGAGGCCGCGCTGGAACATGCTGCGCGCCTTGGGCGGCTGGCCGAGCTGGAGGTGGATCTTTCCGAGCGCCCAGTAGACCTCGGCCTTGGTGACGCCTGCCTCTGCGTCGACGTTCTGCAGGACGAGCGACTGGTAGATCTTGCGTGCCTTCTCCCAGTCCTCGCCCGCGAAGTACAGCCGGCCAAGGCCGGTCATCGTGGTGACGTCGGTCGGGTTGACGCGCAGCGCCTCTTCGTAGGCCGCGAGCGCCCGCGCGCGATCGCCCCGCGCCTCGAGGATGCCGCCCTGGCGCTGGCGGAACCGCGCGACGTCCTTCATCCGGCGTGCGGCCTTGGCGTCCTCGGCGAGCCGGTCGTAGATCGGCGCGGCCTCGTCGAGCCGGCCGGTCACGAAGTACAGATCGGCCAGCGGCGCGAGCACGCGTGGGTCGTCGGGGACGTCGAGCGCCGCCCTGGCGAGCGCGGCGAGCGCGGCCTCGGGGCGGTTGGCCTTGCGCTCGAGCTCGGCGATCTCGACGAGCAGCGCGACGCGCTCGGCGGGCACCTCGATCGCGGCGACCTTGCGCTGCAGCAGCTCCGCGAGCAGCGGGCCGTCGCGACGTTCGCGTGCGAGCTTCTCGAGGGCGTCGAGCGCGCCCGCGTGACCGGGATCGTGCTTCAGGGCCTGCTGGAAGTCCTGGATCGCGGTGTCGGCGTCGGCGTCGTTGAGCCGCGCCACCTCGCCGAGCCGAAAGAACAGGTCGGCGGCGTCGCGTCCGGTGGGCGACAGCGCGAGCGCCTGCTCGAGCGTGGCCTTGCAGCGGCTCCAGTCACCGGCCCGCTCGTAGATCTTCGACAGCCGGGTAAGCGCGGCGACCGAGCCGGGCTCGCGCGCGAGGATCTTCTCGAGGATCTCGCCGGCGGCCTCCGGATTGTCGAGCCGCGCTTCCCACACGTCGGCCGCGCGGGCCAGCGCCGCGAGCTCCGCCTTCGCATCACCCAGCGTCGCGTGGACGTCGGCCAGCCGATCGAGGAGCTCGACGAGATCGTGCCAGCGCTCGCCGCGGGTCAGCAGGCGCTCGAGCTGCGCGTAGCCCGTGAGGTACGAGCCGTCGACGTCGAGCGCGGCGAACCAGGCCGCCACCGCATCATCGATCGAGTCGCGCTTGTCCTCCGCCAGCTTGGCCATCTCGGCGTGGATCGCGACCTGGTCCCACTTCGAGGTGGCGAGCGACAGCCGGCGGGTCTGGATGTCGGCGATCGCCATCCAGTCGCCGGCCCGGGCGTACGCGGCCTGCAGCGCGGCGAGCGCGGCGAGGTCGTCCGGCGCGAGATCTAGCACCTGCTGCCAGGCGCCGATCGCGCGCGGCCCATCGGCCTCGAGCACGGCGAGCTCGACGCGCAGCGCCTTCTCGTCCTCGGGTGAGGTCGCGAGCCGCGCGGCCTGGCCGAGCACCTCGATCAGCTCGGCGTGGCTGACGGTGGCGCGATATAGCCGGGCCAGCTCGTCGAGCGCGCCGCGATCGGTGTCGTCGGCGTCGACCAGCTCGCGCCACGCCGCGATCGCTGCCGCGCGATCGCCGCCGCGCTCGTAGATCGCGGCGACCTCGGCGAACCCGGCGCGCTTCTCGGGGAGCTCGGCGACGACGCGCGCGCGCTGCAGGAGCGCCTCGGCCAGCCCGGGGTGCTCGTCGCGCTGGCGCAGGATCGCGATCAGCTCGTCAAGCACGCCCACCGCCTCGGGCTCGAGCTCGAGCGCCGCGCGGTACGACGCGGCGGCCAGATCGAGCCGCGATAGCTGGCGGTGCTGGATCCGGCCGAGGAACGTGAGCAGCACGACCCGGGTGTCGGGCTCCAGCGGCCGCCCGCCGCGGTCGCCCCGCACCCCGGGCGCGACGATGTCCGCCAGCCGCGCAGCGACCTCGCCCCACTCGGAGAGCTGACCGGCGATCCGCTCGACCTCCTGCAGCGCCTGATGCGAGCCCGGATCGATCGCCAGCCAGCGCAGCGCGGCGTCGAGCGCCCGCCGCCGGTCGCCGATGCGGTGCTCGCAGAGCTCGACCAGCCGCGACAGGATCGAGGTGCGATCGATCGGATCGTCGGTGATCGACAGCCGGGCCTCGAGCACGCTGGCCAGCCGGGCAGCGTCGTCGCCGTGCTCGAACAGCGGCTCGAGGATGTCGACGATCGCGGCGCGCTGGTCGGGCGCCGAGGCCAGCATGCGCTCGAGCGCGGCCCGCGCCGCGGCGTGCGCCGGCTCGAGCGTGACAACCTCGCGGTACGCCGCCACCGCCGCGGCCGGCTCAGCGAGCGTGGTCTCCTCGAGGTCGCCGAGACGGAACAGGTACTCGGCGGTCTGCGCGTCGTCCGGGGACGCGTCGGCCTGGCGGCGCAGCACGGAGGCGAGGTCGCGCCAGCGACTCGCGCGGGCGAGCACGCGCTCGAGCGCGGCGAGCGCCGCGAGGGTGCCCGCCGGGTCGTTCCCGCCCGACGCGCGATCATAGGCCTTCGCCGCACGATCGAGATCCTGCAGGTGATCCTCGGCGATCTTGCCGAGCTGCATCGCGTAGCGTTGCTCGACCTCGGGAGGCAGCGCCTCGCGGAGCAGCTGATCGAGCCGCGCCGCGAGCGGCAGCCACAAGCCCTGGCTGTCGGCGAGCCGGAGCAGCGGTTGCAGCAGGTCGACCTCGTCGGGATCGGCCTGGATCGCCCGCGACCAGACCTCGAACGCGCTCGCAGGATCGGACGACAGGCTCTCGTGGACGTCGGCGAGCGCGGTCCACGCGGCTCGGTGATCGCCGTGCGGGATCGCGATCCGGCGCTCGTAGACGCGGACGAGGCCCGCGGCGTCGCGGTCCGCGCGGTACACCCGCTCGAGGATGGGCGCGATGGCCTCGGCGTGCTCGTCACGCGCGAGCAGGCCCTCGAGCGCGCCGCGCGCGCCGGCGTGGCCCGGAGCGAGCTGAAGCACGCTGCCATAGCGCGGGATCGCGGCATCGGGATCGCGCAGCTCACCGCCGACCAGCTCGGCCGCGCGGTGAGCGAGCTCGGCGCGATCCTTGGCGCTGATCGCCAGCAGCGCCCGGCGATCGATGACGTCGAGCAGCTCGGGCCACAGCTTCTGCCCGGCGTAGATCCGGTCGAGCTCGGCGAGCGCGCCGGCGTCGCCGGGATCGTCGTCGAGCACGGCGTTGAGCTGACCGATCGCCTGGTAAGTGTCGCCGAGCGCCTGCTCGTAGACCTGGGCCGCCGACCGGCGTAGCACCTGGCGATCGATCAGCGCGGGCGTCAACTCGATCCTGCGCTCGAGGGTCTGCGCGAGCTCGCGCGCCGCGTCGGGCGCGGTGGACTGGCGATACAGCCGCTCGAGCGCGTCGAGGGCCAGGACATCGGTGTCGTCGACGCCGAGCACGTTCTTGTACGCCGCGATCGCGGCGTCGCGGTCGTCGAGCACCTCCTCGTAGAGCGCGGCGACGCGGTGCAAAAGGACGAGCCGCACGCCGGCGTCCTCGGTGAGCTCGGCGCGGCGCGCGACCACGACGACCAGCTCGCCGACCCGGCCCTGCAGCGCGAGCAGGCGATCGAGCGCGGTCAACGCGACGAGATCGTCGGGCAGCGCGTGCTCGACCTTGCGCCAGGCTTCGACCGCGCGCGGCAGGTCGCCGCGGCGCAGCTCGTGGATCTCGGCGGCCCGCGCCGACAGCGCCGCCCCGAGGTCGCTGGTCGGCGCGTTCGCAGCGCCATCCTCGAGCGTCGCGACCACCTCGTCCCAGGCCTCGAGCTTGCCAGCCAGCGCGATCAGGCGAGCCAGGCTATCTTCGTCGGCGACATCGCTGCGCCAGGCCCGCGCGAGCGCCTGGAGCGCGAGATCGAGGTTGCCGCCGCGCTGCTCGTGAATCTGCGCGATCTCGTGCAGCGTGCGCACCTGATCGCCGAGGTCGCGTACGTAGTCGAGCTTGGCGTCGAGGATGACGACCAGCTTCTGCCACCAGTCCTGGCTGCGGTACACCGGCTCGAGCAGCTCCGCGATGCGCTCGCGATGCGCGTCGTTGACCACCAGACGCTCGAGCGACGCTACCGCGGCGTCCCAGCGGTGGCGATCGCCGATCACCTGCTCGAGCTGGTCGAGCGCGGCGGGGATGTCGTCGAGCTTCTGCTCGAACACGTCGGCGAGCTTGAGCCGGAGCTCCGCGGCCTCGCCCGGCTGGGTCGCGCGGGAGAGCCGCGCCTCGCACAGCGCGACCAGATCGTGCCACTCGCCCCGCGCGCGGTACAGCCGCTCGAGCTCGCCGACCGCCTCGCGGTACGCGCTCTCCGCGGCGGGGGTGCCACCGTCCTCGGTGACCAGCACGACCTCGCGCCAGCCCTCGATGGCGCGGCCGGCGTCGGCGATGCCGTCCTCGAGCAGCCGCGCCCGCTTGACCAGCGCCTCGCGCCTCAGGTCGTCGTCGCCTGAGGCGATGACATCGTCGTAGATCGCGACCAGCTCGGGCCACTTGTGCGCGCGCCCGAGTAGATCCTCGAGCCGGCGGACCAGCTCGCGCTGGTCCGGCACGCCGTCATCGGCGATCGCCAGCGCCCTGCGGTACGCCGCGAAGGCGCGCTCGATCTCGCCGAGCCTGCGGTCGTAGATCGTCGCGGCCGCGATCGCGACGTCGCGCAGGTCGGACGAATCGCCGGTCTCGGCGTCGAGGTAGTCCTGGTAGGTCTCGGCGACGAACCGCCAGTTGTCGACGATCGAGGCCAGGCGCTGCAGCTGATCGCGGATGCCCTGATCGCTGGGCAGCTCGCGGAACAGCCGGGCATACCACCGGCTGGCATTCTCGAAGTCCTCGAGCTGCTCCTCGAACAACCGGGCGACGAACCGGGTGAGCCGCAGGCGCTCGCGCGGATCGCTGGCACCCTCGAGCTTGGCCTGGTAGACCCGGATCAGATCGAGCCAGCGCTGCTGCGCGACGTAGATCGGCTCGAGCACCTCGGCCGCAACCATGCGGACCTCGGGTTCGTGCAGGTAGCGTTCGATCGCGGCGAGCGCCACGCCGTGCCGCGGATCGCCGCCGAGCGCGGCGGCGTAGTTGTCGATCGCGGTCTCGACGTCGTGCAGCTGGCGCTCGTGGATCTCGCCGAGGGCCACCCGCAGGCCGACCGCCTCCTCGATCGACGTCGCGAACCCGAGCCGGCGCTCGTACAGCTCGACGACATCGGGCCACCTGCCCTGCTCGCGGTACAGTCCCTCGAGCGCGGCGACCGCGTCGCGGCGCTCCGGCGCGACCTCGAGCACCTGCTCCCAGGTGGCGATCGCGTCGTCCGGCCGATCGAGCGTGACGTACAGCCCGGCGGCCTCGACCAGCGCGCCGACCCGCTCGTCGACGTCTGCGTTGGCGCTGTCGGCCTGGCGGAGCAGGATGTCGGTCAGCCGCTCGTCGTCGTTGGTGTCGCGGTAGATACTCTCGAGCGCGACCAGCGCTCGGCGGTCGTCGGGCTGGCTGTCGAGCACCTTCTGGTAGTACTCGCCTGCGAGCGGCAGATCCTTGCGCACCGCGCGTGACAGATCGGCGACGTCGAGGAACAGCCGGCGCTGGATCGCGGCGTCGAGCACGTCGGGCGCGACCGCGCGGTACGCGTCGATCAGATCGGCCTCGCGGCCGAGCTCACCAGCGAGGCGCTCGGTCTGCGCGATCACGTCCGCGAGCTCGGGCTCGGCGGCTGCGTACGACAGCGCGCGCAGCTGAGCCTCGAACGCGCCCGGGAGATCGTCGAGCCGGTGCTCGCGCAGCCGGACGACCTCGGCATAGGCGCGGAGCTTTCCCGCCGGATCGTCGGCCCACTCTGCAGCGCGCAGCTGGAGCTGGGCCAGCCGGTCGTGCTGCGCGGTCGCGTCGTAGACCGGGCGCAGGATGGCCGCCGCCGGCACGCGCAGCTCGGGATCGCCCAGCGCGGCCTCGACCGCGGCGATCGCGATAGGGTGCGACGGCTCGCCGTCGAGCACGGTGTTCCAGCGCTCGAGCGCCTCGAGCGGCCGGGCGAGCGGGCCGGTCAGGAGGCGCGCGATCTCGACGTGACGCTCCGTGCTGGTGTCGAGCTCGGCCTGGCGCTCGAGCACGTCGAGCAGATCGGCGTGGCGGCCCGCCTCGCGGTACAGCCGACCGAGCTCCTCGAGCGCCCGGCGATCGTTGGGATCGCGGTCGAGGATCTCGAGGTGCGCCGCGATCGCCTCGTCGCTCTCCTCCAGCATCACCTCGTGGGTCTCTGCGATCCGCGCAAGCAGCTGCTTGGCCGACGCGTCATCCGCGTGGTCGAGCTTGCGGCGCAGGATGTCGATCAGATCGCGCCACGCCTCGGCGCCCTGGTACAGCCGCTCGAGCGCGCCGAGCGCGCCGGCATCGCTCGGCTGATCGGCGAGCACGTCGCGCCACGTCGCGATCGCGGCCGCGTGGTCCGCGAGCTGGAGCTCCTCGAGCTCCGCGACGCGGCCGAGCAGCGCGCGGCGCTCCGCAGGATCCTCGGCCCACTCGGCCTGCCGGCGCAACGCGGCGCGCAGCTCGGGCCAGCTCCGCGCCTGTTCGTACAACCGCGCGAGCGCCGCCCCGGCGCGCCGGACGGTCGCGGGGTTTGCCGGGTCGGTCTCGATCAGCCGGCGGTACGCCGCGATCGCCTGGACCGGATCGCCGAGCTCGGTGTCGTAGTAGGTCGCGAGCTCGCCGAGCAGCGCGCCCCGGGTCGCGACGTCGCCTGCGGGCGCGGCCTGCGCGGCGGCGTCGAGCGCGACGGTCGCCTCCGGCCAGCGCGCCAGCAGGCGGGCGAGCCGAACCAGCTCGACCCGTGCGCGCTCGTGCGTCGGGTCGAGCGCGAGGACCTCGATCCACGCGTCGAACGCGTTGCGTGGCGCGGTGAGCTCGGCCTCCTCGATCGCGGCGATGCGGGACAGCAGCTCGACCGCCTCCGTGCCGGTGGCCAGCTTGCGCTGCGCGCGCAGCACCCCGACCAGATCCTTCCACAGCTTGTCCTGCTCGTAGAGTGGCTCGAGCAAGCGCGCGGCGCGCAACGTGACGTCGGGTTGCTCGGCATGCGCCAGCAGCTCCTCGAGCAGCTCGCGAGCATCGGCGTGGCTGCGCTGTCGGCCGATCACGTCCTCGAGCAGATCGACCGCGCGCATCGGCTCGGCGAGCTTGTGAGCGAACAGCTCGGCTCGCCGGTAGGCGAGATCGATGTGGGCGCGCGGGGTGCCAGCGACCTCGGCCTGGCGCGCGAGCAACTCCTCGAGCTCGCGCCACTGACCGCCCGCGGTGTACAGCCGATCGAGCGCGTAGTACGACGCGAGGTAGCCCGGGTCGAGCTCGAGCACCCGGCGGTGCGCGGCGACGGCGCGGCCAGCGTCGTCGAGCACGTCTTCTTCGAGCGCGGCGAGCTCGAGCATGACGGCGAGCCGGATCCGATCGTCGGCGACGACCTGGGCCCGACGCTCGAGGAGCGCGCGCAGATCGAGCCAGCGCTCGGCGCCACGATACGCCGCGATCAGCGCGTCGAACGCATCGCTCGCGTCGGGGGCTACCTCGAGCACCACCAGCCACGCGCGCTCGGCGGTCGCGCCGTCGCCGAGCCGGTCGCCCGCGAGCCGCGCGAGCTCGGTCGCGACCGCGCGGACCTGGGCGCTCGAGCCGTGCGCCTTCAGCGCGACCAGCGCGGAGCCGAGCACGCGAGCCCACTCGCCGTCGCGGCCGAGCTGCCCGGCCAGGACGCCGAGCGCCGCGCGAACCTCCGCGTCACCCGGTTCTGCGCCCACGACGCGCAACCCGGCTGTCCACGCGGCGGCCGGATCGCCGAGCTCGCCGTGATACAGCCGCATCAGCAGGCGATCGAGCTCGAGCTTCTCGACCGGGCTGGTCGTCGCGCCGGCACGGATCACCTCGAGCGCCGCAGCGCGCTGGGCGACCGCGCCGGAGGCCTCGAGGTGGGGCAGCACGAGCCGCGCCGCCGAGATTCGCTCGATCGGATCGAGCGGGTCACCGGCCGCGGCCCCCGACGCAGGGAGCACGAGCCGGACGATCGCCGCCACAGCTTGCGGGCGGACCGCGCCGGCCGCCGGCACCGCGAGGGCCGCGCGGAAGTGCGCGAGCGCCTTGCCCGGGCGCTCCAGGCTGGTCTCCTCGAGCGTGCCGAGCCGCATCAGCAGCTCGAACCGCGCCTGGCCGCCCTGCACGGCCTCGGGCGTCTGCTCGAGCTCCTGGGCCAGCACGTCGACCAGCGACTCCCAGTCGCCACGTGCCTCCTCGATCCGGGCGAGCGCGCGCAGCGCGCGCAGCTGGCCTGGCAGCGCGGTGAGCGCCTCGTGGTAGGTCGCCGCGGCGCTGTCGAGATCGACCAGCTTCTCCTCCTCGAGCGAGGCGACCTCGATGAGCAGCGACGCTCGCTCGGTGGCGTCCTTCTCGCGCGCGGCGCGCCGGCGGTACGATGCCAGCAGCTCGGGCCAGTCGTGGAGCTGGATCGCCAGCTCCTCGAGGTGCTGCTCGGCCTCGCGATCGTCGGGCGCGAGCGCGAGGACCTCGCGATGATGAGCGCGCGCACGCTCCGGATCGCCGAGCCGACGGCTCGCGATCCGGGCGAGCTCTCGGACCAGCCGTAGCCGGACCGGCGGGGGCAACGCGGGCACGGCGGCGAGCTGGTGCTCGAACGCGGTGGCGACCTCGCGCCACTGGTCGGGCTCGCTGGCGAGCCGCAGCACGTCGGCGTAGATCGCCTCGCTCGCGGGATCGAGCTCGAACGCGCGCAACGTCCAGGTGAACGCGAGCGTGCGCGACGCGAGCTTCTGCTCGCACAGCTGACGGATCTCGACGATCTTGGCGAGCCGGGCCTCGCGGTCGGGCGCCGCGGTCAGCTCGATCTCGAGCATCGTGATCAGCCGCGACCACTTCTCCTGGCGCGCGTAGATCGGCGCGAGCGCGGTGGCCGCCGCGGTGTGCTGCGGATCGATCGCGAGCACGCGCTCCCATACCTGGCGCGCGCGCTCGAGCGCGGTGACCGCCGCAGCGTCCTTGGCGGCGTCGGCGCGCTGCTGGGCGAGCTGAGCCGCGCGCTCGACCAGCGGCAGCCGGGCCGCGCGGGCCTCGAGGCGATCGGCGATCCCGAGCAGCGCGTCGACCAGCTCCTCCTGCTGGCCGAGCCGCGCGTACAGCCGCTCGAGCCCGGCGAAGTCGCCCGCGGTGGCGTACAGCTCGCGCAGCGTGCGCAGC
>Ga0302299_10002313_pt1 | contig 11642 bp, 13 predicted proteins | sample III_Fen_N3_4_FD_198795 | JGI IMG/M metagenome (GOLD analysis project Ga0302299, IMG submission 198795) | Peat permafrost microbial communities from Stordalen Mire near Abisko, Sweden - III_Fen_N3_4 | ecosystem: Environmental > Terrestrial > Soil > Wetlands > Permafrost | place: Sweden: Abisko...
AGGGCGCGCAGGGCGCGATCGACCTGGTGACGCGGGTGCTCGTGCGGGCGGGGGACGCCGTCGCGGTGGAGGAACCGGGCTATCCGCCGGCGCGCGCGCGGTTCGCCGCGGCCGGGGCGCGGGTCGTCGGGGTCGTGGTGGACGAGGAGGGCCTGCGCGTGGATCTCCTGCCCGACGACGCCCGGCTGGTCTACGTGACGCCGTCGCACCAGCTCCCGACGGGCGTTGCCCAGTCGCCCGGCCGACGCGCGGCGCTGCTCGCCTGGGCCGAGGCCCACGACGCCGTGATCCTCGAGGACGACTACGACAGCGAGTTCCGCTACGCGCCGCGCCCGCTCGAACCGCTCCAGCGCCTCGACCGGTCCTGGCGCGTCGTCTACGTCGGCTCGTTCAGCAAGACGCTGCTGCCGATGCTGCGGCTGGGGTTCCTGATTGCGCCGCCGCGGCTGGTGGCGGACCTTCGCGAGGCGCGCCGGCTCGCCGGATGGCACGGGGACGCCCCCACGCAGATCGCGATGCGGCGGTTCATCGACGACGGCGGGTTCGCGCGACACCTGCGGCGGGCCCGGCGGGTCTACCGCGTGAGGCGTGAGCGGGTGGTGGCGGGCGTGGAACGCGATCTCCGGCCGTGGCTCCGGCTCAACGCGTCCGCCGCGGGGCTCCACGTGTGCGCCATGGCCGTGGCGGGCGTCTCCGCGGACGACGTGCGGCGGGCGGCGGCGCGGGCACGGGCGATGGGCGTCGCCGTCGAGACGCTCGATGCCTACGCCGGTCCCGGCGGTCCCGGCGGTCCCGGCGGTCCTCGCGGTCCCGGCGTCGTGCTCGGCTTCGGGATGATCGACGAGTCGCGGATAGACGAGGGGCTCGCGCGGCTGGCGCACGCGTTCGGCGACGTATCCGGCGTCGGGCCGGCCGGCGCTCTACCGGGCTAGTGCTCCTTCCGTTGCCTCGGTCGCAGGACTGGGGACGTAGGATTGGCGAGGAGCACGCGACCGACGCCTGGACACGCGAGGGTGCGGATGGGGACCAGACGACTGCGACGGAGTCCATGGAAGGTCTCCATTCCGATCGCCGCCGTCGTCCTCGCCGTGCTGCTGCTGCTGGTCCAGAACTCGACGGTCGTGGTCCCCGAGATGGACTCCTACGCGCTGGTCACTCCGCGCACCATCGCCGTCAAGGTCTTCGTCGCCGCCTGCAGCTGGACGCGCGTCACCGGCGTCGCGGAGTCGCCGACGACCGTCAAGGTGACGGTGGAGACCCTGCCCTGCCCGATGGTGGGTGCGGGGACGGCCGCTCTCGACGCCCGGGAGCTTCGGGTCTCGCTCAATGCCGACCTCGGCGCGCGTTCCGTGGAGGATGCCGGGGGTCACGCGCTGCCCCTTCGCTGAAGGGCGCCGGAGCCATCGTCCCGATCGCACACCGTCTCGACGATCAGCCGCCGGCCGATAACGGTGCCCCGTTTGGCGAAGGCGGCGCGTCAGCCAGCGGGGCCGCGGGTCACGGCCCCGGACGCGGGATCGACGCAGAGATACATGTTGGAGCCGTATGAGGCCCCCTTGCTCTCCGTGACGGTCCCCTCCATGAGGACCTCCCACGCCGCCCCGCACGCGGTGTCGTTGGTGATGCCGAGGTCCGTCTCGCGCACGCCTGACAGCGTGATCCCCGTGCCGTGCGCGCCCGCGAAGTAGTCGCGGGCGATCTGCCCCGCCCGCACCTTGTCGATCGCCGGGGAGCACCCCACGACCAGGATCGCCGCCCCGAGCAGGAGCCGAACCGTGCGCATCTCGAACCCCCAGACCTGCTGCTGTCGGCGCGATCCTCGCCACCGGGCCACCGCGGGTCAAGATCCATCGGGCGCCGGCTAGCGGATCCAGGCCGGCGGCTCGTCCAGGCCCGGCAGCGCCGCGAGGTACCCCATCACCGGCATCGACGCGGCGAGGCTGTCCGCGAGCAGCGCCGGCAGGTCCGGCGAGAAGACGTCCGTGTCGGACAGCGGCCGCCCGAAGATCACGTCCTTGAGCTTGAGCAGCTCGATGTCGGGGTCCGCCGGGTCGAAGCCCGTGGGCGCGCGCTTCAACTCCGACTCCGCGTTGACCTTGCCGAAGACGGCGACGAACGCCGGGTCATCGATCGCCGCGTGCACGCCCGCCCGGTCGTTGATCACGGCGTTGCGCCACGCCGCCAGCCGCGACGTGGACGGGTGGTACATCCCGCCGCCGGTGAACGCCTCGCCGGGCTCGAGGTGGAAGTAGCCGCCGACCCCGCCGCCCTCGCCGGCCCACGGGAAGCTCGCGCCGACGTTCGTCTTGTACGGCGACTTGTCCTTCGCGAAGCGGACGTCGCGGTAGATGCGGAACGGGGATCGGGCGGCATCCGCGGTCATTGGGACGCCACGGGCCTTGAGCTCCGCGTCCAGCGCCGTGCACAGCGCCTCGAGCGGCTCCTTGAGCAGCGCCTCGTAGCGGGCCTTGCGCGGCTGGAACCAGGATCGCTCGTTGTTCAGCCCCAGCTCCACCAGGAAGCCCAGCGCATCGGGCTCGAAGCCCCGGAACTCCGACGCCATGACTGCTCCTCCCGGCGAACCGCGCCGCCCGTTCGGGTGCGCTGGCCGGACTCTACCGCGTGTCACCCGTGGTGACCGGCGGGCTGGAGTCACGATGAACCGTCGCCATCCGCGCCCTCAGACGGCCCGAAGAATCCACGAGCAGGGTGGAGCCCGGATCTCGTCCCGGACCCAGGAGTCGCCCGCCCATGTCCTCGTCCCGTCGCGGCCCCCGCCGCGCTCACCGCCTGCTGATCGCGATGGGCCTCGTCGCGGTCGTCGTCATCGGCGTCGGCGCCGCCGGCCTCGCCTACATGCTCGGCCAGTCCGTGCCCGCCGCGGTCTCGCTCGACACGCCGTCGTCGTCGTCGGCCGCCGCCTCGTCCCAGGTCGCCGCAGCCTCGCAGGCCCTGGCGGACGCGATCGCCAGGCCCTCGCCTTCGGCGCCGACGACCGCTTCCTCGCCCGCCGCCGGCTCGCCGTCGCCCGCCGCTTCGGGTCGGCCTGCTTCGTCGACCGCTCCGGCCGCGGCGGCCGCCGGTCTCGACGGCACCTGGACCGTCGACACCGGCATCGGCTCCTTCTCTGACTTCTCGTCCAGCTTCGTCGGCTACCGCGTGGACGAGCAGCTGGCGAACGTCGGCGCCACCACGGCCGTCGGCCGCACGCCCGAGGTATCGGGCTCGCTCACGCTCGCGGGTGCGTCGATCACCGCCGTCAAGATCACCGCCGACCTGTCCGCGCTCACCAGCGACCGCCCGATGCGCGACGGCCAGCTCCACGGGCAGGCCCTCGAGACGGATCAGTTCCCCACGGCGACGTTCGTCCTCACGGCGCCGATCGCGCTGGCGCACGCCCCGGTCGACGGCGAGACGATCAAGGAGACGGCCACCGGCAACCTGACGCTCCACGGCGTGACGAAGCAGGTCTCGATCCCGATCGAGGCCAAGCTGTCCGGCGGTGTGGTCACGGTGGTCGGCTCGCTCAAGATCGCGTTCGCGGACTTCTCGATCAACCCTCCCCAGTCCATGATGGTCCTGTCGGTGGCGAACTCGGGGACGATGGAGCTCCAGCTGCACCTGAAGCGCGGATGACGGGGGCAAGGGCGTCGGTCCGGCTGGACTTCGGTCGGGCCGGGCTGGACCTCGCAGTGCCCGCCGGCGTGGACGTGCTGAGGCCGCGAGCGGTCGAGTCGATGGGCGAGCGGGCGGCCGTCGATGCGCTGCGCGCCGCGTTCCGGGCGCCGTCGTCCGGGGCGCCGCTGGCGTCGCTGGTCCGTCCCGGGGCCGTCGTCGCCGTCAGCGTCTGCGACGTCACGCGGCCGTTTCCTTCGAAGATCGTCCTCCCCGTGCTCATCGACGAGCTGCCCGGGCGGCGGGTCCGCCTGTGCGTCGCCACCGGCAGCCACCGGCCGTGTACCGCGGCGGAGCTCGACGCGATGTTCGGCGCCGACGTGCTGGCGGCCGTGGAGCTGGTCCAGCACGACGCCGACGACGCGGGCGCCCATCGTGCGCTCGGGACCGTTCCCGGCTCCGCCGTGCCCGCGCTCGTGGACCGGGCGTTCCTCGACGCCGACGCCCGGGTGACGCTGGGGTTCGTGGAGCCGCACTTCTTCGCGGGCTTCTCGGGCGGGCCGAAGATGGTGGCGCCGGGCCTGGCGGCGCTCGAGACGATCGCCGAGCTCCACAGCGCGGCGCGGATCGGCGACGCGCGGGCGACGTGGGGGATCAGCGGCGGCAACCCGGTGCACGACCCGATCCGGGCGATCGCCGCGCGCGCGGACGTGACGTTTGCGCTGGACGTGGCGCTCGGCGGCGACAAGGGGATCGCGGCGGTGTTCGCCGGCGACCTCGCGACCGAGCACGCGGCAGCGATGGCGCACGTGCGGTCGACGGCGATGGTGGGTGTCGCGGCGCCGTACGACGTCGTCGTCACGACCAACAGCGGCTACCCGCTCGATCAGAACCTGTACCAGTGCGTGAAGGGGCTGAAGGCGGCCGCGGGGATCACCCGCGACGGCGGCACGATCATCCTCGCGGCCGAGTGCGAGGACGGGCTTCCTGCGCACGGGTCGTACGCGGCGCTGCTGGGGGCGGCCGGCTCGCCCGGCGAGTTCCTGGCCGCGCTCGCCTCCGGCGTGATCCACGAGCGGGACCAGTGGCAGGTCCAGGTCCAGGCCGAGATCTGCTCGCGGGTCCGGGTGCTGGCGCAGACGCCGGGCGTCTCGGCGGAGGACCTCGTTCGGGCGTGGATGACGCCGGTCCCGGACGTGGGGGCGGCGCTGCGCCAGGCGATCGCGGCAGCCGGCCCGGGCGCGCGCGCCGCGATCCTGCCCGAGGGACCGCAGACGATCGCCTACGTCGCCGGCGGCTGAGCGGCCGGTCCGCAGCGGCGCGGCATGGCTCGGCGTACGATCGTCGGGTGAGCATCGCGCACGTCGGTCCCGTCGCATCTTCCGCGTATGTCCGCGTGCAGCCCGTCGCCGTAGTACGGGCCCCGTCCCCGGTCCAGCCGGCCGGATCGCCGCAGGCCGCGGAGCGGGCGGCCGTCGCCGCCGCGAGCCCCGCCGCGAAGCACGACCGCGGGTGGAGCGGCCTTCGCGAGAAGGGCCGCCTGGTCGACGTCGAGGCCTGATCGGGAAGGACCAGACCGCGCCATGCCCCACGACGAGCCCCCGTTGACCGGCGCAAAGATCACGTCCATCGGCGCCCCGGTGGGCGAGCCGCGGCTGGTGCTCGGGTGCCGTGCCCCGGTGAACGACGCGCCCAGGTTGGAGGTCGTGGCCTGCGCCTCGTTCCCGCGCCACGAGGTCTCGCGCCTGCATGACCAGGCGGCCGCGTTCCGGATCGGCGACCCCGGCGCGTTCGAGAACGTGCTGGACATCGCGCGCGCCGCGCTCGCGGGGGAGGCCGGGCGCGTGCTCGGGACCCGGACGGTGGCGGTGGCGATCCCGGTCCATCTCGCCGGCGCCCGGAACCGGCCCTGCGAGCACCTGGTCGAGGCGCTGGCGGCGGACGTGCCCGGGCTGGTGGCCGGCACCGGCGCCCTCCTCCGGATCGCCGACGCGCCGGAGGCCCGCGACGCCGCCGCCCGCGACCTGGCCGCCGAAGCCGCGACGCTGCGCTGGAACGCCGACCTGATCCCCGCCGGCGCGGACCGGATCCTGCTGGTGGACGACGTGGTTCGAACCGGATCCACGTTCACGGCCGCGGCGCTCGCCGCCCCGCCCGCGGTTCGATCCCGGCTCGCGGCGCTCGCGATCTTCCGGGCCGAGGGCTGAGGGACGCCGGAAGGATCGGGTCACGCCCGACGATCAGCCCTGCAGCGCGCCGAACACCACCTGCGGCCCCGGGTCGCCGGTGGCGCCCCCGGCGTCCTCGAGCGTGATCATCACGGCCTTGCCCAGCGCGAGGTCCACGCCCAGGGGAGCGATGAACGGGCCGGTCCCGTCGAAGGCCACGGTCGCCAGCCCGTGGACACCCGCGGCGTCGGCGTACCAGAGCTCGTAGCCGCGGCCGACGGGCGTTGCCGGGAGGCGGTCCGCGACGACCCACGCGTCGGTCGTGCCAGGCACGTACATCACGGCCGCGGCCGCATCCGGAGCCAGCGCCTGGGCGGTCAGCCGGACGGTCACCTGGCCGGTGCGCAAGGCCGTGCCCACCACACCGGCCTCGGAGCCGGCCTTCGTGCGGAGCGCCTCAAGCTGGGCGGACGACTGGTCGAGGTCATGCTGGAGGCTGACGCTCCGGACGCCGAGACCGGCGACGGCGAGTGCCAGCGCGGCCGCGATGCCGACGGCGACGACGAACGGCGGGCGCTGGGTGCGGGCGGCGGAGATCGGGATCACGGGCGCGGTTCCGCGACCGGGCCCCGGTCGAATCGCGGGCGGCGTCCTCGGGTCCCCGGCTGTCCCGGGGGCCGGGCTCCCGCCCACGCCCGAAATCCCACGCCGGATCCCGGCCAGCAAGAAGGCGGGCGGGGCGATCGGCTCGGGCAGGAGCGCGAGGTCGGCGAGGACCCCGTCGAGGTCCGCCTCGAGCGCGCGGCAGGAGGCACAGGTGACCCGGTGGGGTTCGAGGGCCGCGCGCTCGAACGGGTCGAGGTCGCCCAGTGCGGCGCCAGCGACGAGCAGCCCCTCCGCGTCGTGGTCGATCACGCCGGCGCCCCCGCCAGCTCCGACACGGAGTCCCCCAGGACATCGCGCAGGCGCAGGAGCGCGCTCCGGATCCGGGTCTTGGCGGTGCCCAGCGGGATCTCGAGGCGCTCGGCCACCTCCACGTGGGTGAGCCCCCCGAAGAACGCGAGCTCCAGGGCCTCGCGCTGGGCGGGGGTGAGCACCTCGATCGCCTCGCGGACCCTGGCCCGCCGGATCCGCACCCAGGCCTCGTGGGCCGGGTCGTCGTCCGCCTCCTCGAGCTCGAGGTCCACGTCGGCGGTCCGCTTGCGCACGTTGGCCTCGCGGCGCACGAGGTCGATCGCCTTGTGCCGCGCGAGCGAGAACAGCCAGGGGGCCACGGCACCGCGCTGGGGGTCGAAGCGCGAGGCATCCCGCCACAGCGCGACGAACACCTCCTGGACCACGTCCTGCGCGAACCGCTCGGCACCCGTGACCTGGTAGGCGAGCGAGTAGAGGGGACCCGAGTACCGCGCGTACAGCGCCTCCACGGCCGCCTCGTCGCGCGCCACGATCCGCGCGAGCAGCGCCACGTCCTCCGCCCGGCGGCGGGCCTGGGCATCCTCGGGCTCGCGGGGGTTCGTGCCGGCCGGTGAGATGGTGGGCGTCACGGGGGTCGCGATCCATCCGATGACGCCGGCCATCGACGGCAGCACGGGGGAACGGTTGACGGCGGCGATGTCCACGCCCCCTCTTCGCCCCGGCGCCCGCCGCGGATGGGTCCCGGCGATCCAGCGCCGCCGCCGATGCGGGATCAGCCTGCGGCGGGCCAGCCGTCCGGTCGCGGGACGCCTCGATCAGCTCGGCGATTGCCGTCACGCCGTGCCAACGTTGGTGCTCCACGCATCGGCGCCCACCTACGTTGCCGTGCCATCCGCCACGTGGGCGAGGTGTTCGCCATCGTCAGCATCGCTGCCGCCGTCGTGGGCTGGCGGGCGCGCGTTCGCTGCGAGCCCGCCGGCGGCCAGGTCCCGGCGCGGGCCTTCCGCCGGTCAGGCGAGCCGGTACGCGACCGCGACGCCGCCGAGCTGCGACTCGAGGCCTCGCAGACACTCCAGCTGGCTCTCGTCCAGGGGCGCGGCCTTGAACGGCAGCTGGGCCGGCAGGTCGCGGCGGGGGTCGCCCTCGGCGTACACCACCACGTAGTCGGCGCCGAGCGTCCGCTCCGCCTCCTGCACCAGCTCGATCCCGCGGTCGTCGAGACGGGCGTAGGTCCAGATCGCTTCCGTCATCGCGTGGTCCTCCTTGCGCTTGGGCGGCCACATCCTACGCGTGTCCGATCCGCCCGTCGATGACCCGGCCAACGGCAGTGGCTCCGGGCCATTCGGCAGCGGGACGCGTGGCCGGTGCGTGCCAACGGGCCCTTGTCCGAGGAGACCGCCGCGCCCGATCGTTGGGGCCACCGGGTCGACGGCCACCGCCCTCCCCGGTCTTCCGATCCGGGAGGCCTGCCGATGACCGTCCAGCCGCGCCCTTCGACCCCCACCGCCGGCCCGCTCGACGCGCTGCTCCCCGCCGAGATGGCGCGCAAGGCCGAGGACACCGGCGTCCGCAAGGCCCGCGCCGACGCGACGTCCGTCTTCGTGCTGGCGACCCTGGCCGGCGCGTTCATCGCGCTCGGGGCGATCTTCTCGCTCACCGCCATGGCCGGCTCCATGACGGTCACCGACGCCGCGGGCGGTATCACGCACGTCGCGCTTCCGTACGGCGTCACGCGCCTGCTCGGCGGGCTCGCGTTCTCGCTCGGCCTCATCCTGGTGGTCATCGCCGGCGCGGAGCTGTTCACCGGCAACGTCCTGCTCGTCATGGCCTGGGCGAGCCGCCGCATCACGATGCCGGCGGTCCTGCGCAACTGGGCGATCGTCTTCGCCGGAAACCTCGTAGGGTCGCTCGGCATCGTCGCGCTCGCGTTCGGCGCCGGCTGGTACCGGACCGGCGGCGGGGCGGTGGGTCTCGCGGCGCTGGTGCTCGCGCAGGGCAAGGTGGAGCACACGTTCCTCGAGGCGCTCGCGGGCGGCATCCTGTGCAACGCGCTGGTCTGCCTCGCCGTGTGGCTCACGTACTCGGCGCGCACCACCACGGACCGGATCCTCGCGATCGTCCCGCCCATCGCCGCATTCGTCGCCGCCGGCTTCGAGCACTCGGTGGCGAACATGTTCTTCCTGCCGATGGCGATGGCGATCCGGCTGTTCGCGCCGGCGTCCTTCTGGACGGCGACGGGCGCGAGTGCCGCCTCCTACGCGGAGGTCGACCTGGGTGCGATGGTCGCCAACCTCGTGCCGGTCACGATCGGCAACATCATCGGCGGAGCGGCGATCGTGGCCGGCGTCTACTGGTTCGTGTACCTGCGCAAGGCCGCCTGAGGAGAACCGGACCCTGCCCCGTCGCGACCGCCGGCGATGGCGCGTACAGTTGCCGCCGCAACTACCCCGCGGAGGTCACCTTGAAGGTCGAGATCTGGTCCGACGTCGTCTGCCCCTGGTGCTACATCGGCAAGCGCCGGTTCGAGCGGGCGCTCGAGGGGTTCGACGGCGCCGCCGGGGTCGAGGTGGAGTGGCGGAGCTTCCAGCTCAACCCGGCGCACCCGGTGGGCAAGCGGGAGCCGCTCGAGGCATCCCTCGCCGCGAAGATGGGCCGCACGATCGCGCAGGTCCGCGAGATGAACGACAACGTCACGCATCTGGCCGCCCTCGAGGGCCTCGAGTACCACCTCGAGCGCTACCAGGTGGTGAACACCTTCGACGCCCACCGGCTGGCCCATCTCGGCAAGTCGCTCGCGATCGGCCCGGAGGTCCACGAGCGACTGCTGCGGGCGCAGCTCGTGGAGGGCGAGGTGCTCGACGAACCCGAGACGCTCGTCCGGCTGGGCGAGGAGGTCGGGATCCCGGCCGCGGACGCGCGGGCGATGCTCGGGTCGGACGCGTTTGCCGACGAGGTGCGCGCCGACATCGCCCTCGCCGAGTCCTTCGGCATCACCGGGGTGCCGTTCTTCGTCATCGACCGGCGGTACGGCGTGTCCGGAGCGCAGCCGCGCGAGGTCTTCCTCGAGGTCCTCCAGAACGTCCGGGCCGAACAGGCGCGCGCCGGGGCCTGAGCACCGGGTAACCGCCCGAGCCCAGGGGTTCCGGACCTACCCGGCCAGCACCCGGTCCAGGTACGCGTCGCCGAGGCGCCCGTCGCGGATCGCGCGCCGGTATGTCTCGATCGTCTCGCGCACCCCGTCCGCGAGTGGCGTCTGCTGCTGCGGGCCGATCGCCGCCTCGAGCGGCCGTCCGTCGAACGCCCCGGGGAAGGGGAGGCTCCGGTCCTCGAACGTCATCTTGCCGGCGGCCCACGGCTCCAGCGTCTCGATGGCGGCGAGGATCTCGTCCACGCCGATCGCCGGCCCCGGCAGGCTGAACACCGTCGCCTCCGGCAGGTCCGCCCGCGCCGCGGCGATGAACGAGCGCGCCGCGTCATCCCCGAACTGGAACTGGTAGCGCCCGCCGAAGTTGACGTGGTACGTCCGGCCGGCCGCGGCGGCGATCATGGCGACGGTGGGCTTCGAGGTCACGCCCTGGTCGCGTCCGGGGCCGTAGACCGAGTGCGGCCGCAGGCCGACGCTCCGGACCCCCTGGGTCTCCCACGCCACCCGCGCGCCCTGCTCGTTGGCGACCTTGAACACGCCGTAGTGCGAGGTGGGGTGGAGCTCAGCGTCCGGCGGCAGGACGTCGTCCGCGTAGCGCGTCTTCGGGCCGTACACCGCGGCGCTGCTGGCGTAGACGAGCGGGACGCCCAGGCGGCGGGCGAGCTCCAGCATCGTCACCGTGCCCTGGACGTTGACGCGGGCACCGGCGACCGGGTCCGCCGCGCAGAACGGGAACTGGAGCCCGGCGAGGTGGATGAGCCGCGTGACGCCCTGGCGCCGGGCGGCGTCCTCGATCGTCTCGAGGTCGTTGATGTCGCCGTCCACGACGTCGATGCGGGCGATCTCCGCGTCCGACAGGAGGAGCCCCAGCCGGTCGAAGCGCCGACGGGATGCCAGCAGGGTCACCGGGACGGACTCCCGGACCAGGGTTCGGACGACCCAGGCGCCGATGCACCCGGTGCCGCCGGTGACCAGGAAGCGCTCGTCAGCCACGACGTCCTCCGTTCCTCGTGTGTCGCGCGCGGCCCGGCGCCCGCCGGCGCTCAGGCGACGGTGGTGTAGGCGACGATCTCCATGCCGGAGTGGAGGGCGTTGAGCCCCGGCTGCAGCCCTTGATGGACCTCGCTCACGCGCCAGGCCGTGGCGTCGTCCGCGGTCTCCCAGCGGAAGACCATCTGGTAGCGGTCCGGGTGCTCGATCTCGCGGAGGAGGACGCACGCGACGAGGCCGGGCATCTGGAGCACCGGCGGGCGGTACTCGTCCACGAAGAAGCGCTCGAACTCGGCGGTGTGTTCGGGATGGACGTTGAACGTGATGTGGCGCTCGATCATCTCGGCCCTCCGTCGTCCTCGGCAAATTGGTCTGACCAGTTGACGACTTTATCAGATCGGACCTAGCATCCCGTCAACGCCGGAGCAGGCGAAGCGAGAGGGTCGAGCGTGGCAGTGCAGGCACCCGGGGCCGGACGCGGTGGCGCCGACGACGGCGCGCCCGGGTGGCCCGTGTTCGCCGTCCTCGATCGAAGCACGCTCCCGGAGGAGATCGCGGGCCGCCTCCTGGACCTGATCCGGGCGGAGCGGCTGCGGCCCGGCGACAAGCTTCCCGCCGAGCGAAACCTGGCGGCGGCGATGCAGGTCAGCCGGCCGGTGCTGCGGGAGGCGCTGCGGGCCCTCGCGATCATGAAGGTCGTGGACATCCGCCAGGGCGCCGGCACGTACATCACCGCCCTCGAGCCCCAGCAACTGGTCTCGCACCTGGACTTCGTGATCTCCAAGGACCCCGTGGCGCTCAGCCAGGTC
>Ga0302299_10002314_pt1 | contig 11640 bp, 14 predicted proteins | sample III_Fen_N3_4_FD_198795 | JGI IMG/M metagenome (GOLD analysis project Ga0302299, IMG submission 198795) | Peat permafrost microbial communities from Stordalen Mire near Abisko, Sweden - III_Fen_N3_4 | ecosystem: Environmental > Terrestrial > Soil > Wetlands > Permafrost | place: Sweden: Abisko...
ATGAGTCGTTCATGCACAGTTGAGTTGATCATGCACGGTTGAACACAGCCCCACCGGGTTCAACCGTGCATGATCAACTCAACTGTGCATGATCAGCGCGAGGGGTGGGTCAGGTGACGTCGACCTCGATCTCGTGCCAGCCGGTGGCGCCGTCGGGGGCGGGCGGGGCCTCGTCGCCGGTCTGGACGGCGCCGGTCCCGTCGACCGCCCGGACCGCGATCTTGTGGTGGCCGGGTGCGGCGTCCCAGCGGTAGACCCACTGGCGCCAGGTGTCGACCGTGGCCTCGGCGCCGAGCTGCGCGTCCCGCCAGTCGCCGCCGTCCAGGCGGACCTGCACGCCCTTGATCCCCCGGTGCTGCGCCCAGGCGATGCCCGCGACGGCGACCTGCCCCGCCTTCACCCTCGCACCGGGCCGGGGCACGTCGATCCGGGACTCGGTCTTGATCGGCCCCTTCGCGGACCAGCCCCGCGGCGTCCAGTAGCCCTCGGCGCGGTCGAAGCGGGTCACCTCCAGCTCGACGACCCACTTGGTCGCCGAGACGTACCCGTACAGGCCGGGCACGACCATCCGCGCCGGGAAGCCGTGCTCGATGGGCAGCGGCTCGCCGTTCATGCCGATGGCGAGCATCGCGTCCCGGCCGTCGAGCAGGACGGCGAGCGGGGTGCCCGCCGTCCAGCCGTCGGCGCTGGTGGACAGCACCATGTCGGCGTCCGGGGTCGGGCCGGCCTGCTCCAGCAGCGGCGCGAGGGGCAGGCCGAGCCAGCGGGCGTTGCCGATCAGGCTGTCACCGACCTCGTTCGACACGCAGGTCAGCGTGACGTCCCGCTCGACGAGGCCGCCAGCGACGAGCGTGGCCCAGTCCAGCCGGACCTCGCGCGCCACCATCCCGTGGATCCGCAGCTGCCAGTCGGCGGTGTTGACCCGGGGCACGACGGTGGCCGTGTCGATCCGGTAGAAGTCCGCGTTCGGCACCCGGAAGGGGACGACGCCGGGCACGCCGACCTCGACCCCGCCCGGCAGCACCGGCGTCCCGCCGACCGGCGCCGGTAGCGCGACCTGCGCCCGGGACGTCTCGGCGCCGCGTGCGGCCGTCCCGAGGGCGCGCCCGGCCAGCCCGGCGACGAGGCCGCCGGCGGCGACGACCCCCGACGTCATCAGCAGCTCGCGCCGCGCGGTGACCGGGGCGTCCCCCGCCCCGCGCAGACCGGCGGCCGTGCGCGTCCCCCGGTCGCGCAGGACGCCGAGCACGACCGCCCCGGTCACGGCGGCGGCGATCCCCGGGACGGCGGACAGCACCGTCGCGTCGGGCCGGCTGACCGCGGCGAACACGGCGACCGCGCCCAACGTCAGCACCCCGCCGAGCGCCGGACCCGGACGGCGGCGGGCCAGCAGCCCGATCACCACGGCGAGCCCGGCGACGACCAACCCTGCGCCGGTGAGCAGGACCTGCTTGTCGTGGGTCCCGAAGGTGCTGACGGCGAAGTCCTTGAGCCACGGCGGGGTCAGATCGATGAAGACCTGAGCCACGGCCACCAGCGGCGAGGACGACGGGCCGCTCAGCACCGTCGCCAGCTCCGCCACCCCGATCCCGGCCACGCCCGCCGCCAGCCCGGCCAGGGCCCACGGCCAGCGGCGTTCAGCCGGCGCAGCACCGGACGGCGCCGTCCCCGGCGGCGGCGTGGCGGTGGCCGGGCCGGAGCCCTCGGGCCCGGAGGCGTCGGACGGCTGGCCGGGGAGCCGATCCTGCGTGGTCACCGCCCCAGGATGCGCCCCCGGACCCCCTCCGCGCGCGTCGTGGAACCCTCGGGACCCCGATCGTCACGACACCGTAAGACGGCGCACGACCGGGGCCCCGCCTTCAGCGGTAGGCGACCAGCTCCTGGACCGCCGGGACGAGGGCGCGGAACGCCCGCCCGCGGTGGCTGATCGCGTCCTTCTCGGCGGCACCCAGCTCGGCGCTGGTGCGGGTGTCGCCGTCCGGTACGAAGATCGGGTCGTAGCCGAACCCGTTCGTCCCGCGGGGCTCGTGGACCAGGACGCCGGTCATCCGGCCCTCGACGACGCGCTGGGTGCCGTCGGGCAGCGCCAGCACGGCCGCGCAGGCGAAGTGCGCGCCGCGGTGGACGTCGGGGACGTCGCCCAGCTGGCCGAGCAGCAGCCGCAGGTTCGCCAGGTCGTCGCCGTGGCGCCCGGCCCAGCGTGCGCTGAAGACGCCCGGCGCACCGCCCAGCACGTCGACGCACAGGCCCGAGTCGTCGGCGACGGCGGCCACGCCCGTCGCCCGGGCCACCGCGACCGCCTTGAGCAGCGCGTTCTCGGCGAAGGTGACGCCCGTCTCGACCACGTCCTCGACGCTCGGGAAGGCCTCCACGCCGACCAGCTCGATGCCCTCCAGGCCACCCTCGGCCAGGATCCGGCGCAGCTCGGCCACCTTGTGCACGTTCCGGGTGGCGAGCACCAGCTTGGTCACGGCGCCACGCCCGCGGGGACGGGAACCGCCGCTCCGGCCGCCAGCAGGGACGTCGCGAGGGCGGCGGTCTGACGGCGGGCGAGCTCGGCGCAGCCGTCGACCGCCAGGTCGAGCAGCGCGTCCAGCTCGGCGCGGTCGAAGGGCGCGCCCTCCGCCGTCCCCTGGACCTCGACGAACTGCCCGTCACCGGTGACGACGACGTTCATGTCGGTCCCGGCCTTGACGTCCTCGGCGTAGCAGAGGTCCAGCAGCGGCGAGCCGCCGACCACCCCGACGCTGACCGCCGAGACCGAGCTGCGCAGCGGCTCGGCGCTCGCCCGGATGTGCTTGTGGGCGCGGCCCCAGCTGATCGCGTCGGCCAGGGCCACCCACGCGCCGGTGATCGCTGCCGTCCGGGTGCCGCCGTCCGCCTGCAGCACGTCGCAGTCGAGCACGATCGTGTTCTCGCCGAGCGCCTTGAGGTCCACGACGGCCCGCAGCGAACGGCCGATGAGCCGCGAGATCTCGTGCGTCCGACCGCCGATCCGGCCCTTGACCGACTCCCGGTCACCACGGGTGTTCGTGGCCCGCGGAAGCATCGCGTACTCCGCCGTGACCCAGCCCTCGCCCGACCCCTTGCGCCAGCGCGGCACGCCCTCGGTGAAGGAGGCCGCGCACAGCACCCGGGTCCGGCCGAACTCGACCAGCACGCTGCCCTCGGCGTGGTCCAACCACCCGCGGGTGATGCGCACCTCGCGCAGCTGATCGGCCGCACGCCCGTCGATCCTCGCCATCGCACACCCCTGGGCTCGTCGCCGTCGTGACGTCGTCACGTCGCCACGTCGCCGCCCGCTCGCGCGGACGTCGTCGCAGCACCCTACCCAGCCTGACGACCGGGCCCGGCACGCGGTGCCCGGCCCTGTCCGCAGCGGCGGGCGGCCGCTGCACCGGCGAACCGCTACAGCTCGTAGACGGCGCCGGGCCGCACGACCTCCACGTCGCCGCCGAACGTGCTGCGGGCCTCGGCGAGCGCGGTGGCCGGGTCGGTCCAGACCGGCAGGTGGGTGAGGAGCAGCCGGCGCACGCCGGCGTCCGCGGCGGCCAGGCCGGCCCGGACACCGGTGAGATGGATGTGCCGGGCCAGGTCGCGCCCCTCGGTGAACGCCGCCTCGGCCAGCAGGACGTCGGCCCCCTTGGCCAGCCGCACGAGCGATGGGCAGGCGTCGGTGTCCCCCGAGTACGCCAGGACCACCGTCCGGGGCGCGGCCCGGCCCTCGGCCCGGTCCTCGGCCTTGTCCTCGACGCGCTCCTCGACCCGCAGGCCGTAGGCCTCCACCGGGTGGTCGACGAGCACTGGCAGCACGGTCAGCGGCCCGACGGTGACCGGGTCGCCATCCGTCCACTCCCGGAAGTCGTAGATCTCGGCGAGCTTGTCGCCCTCCTCGCGGCCGTAGGCCTCGGCCATCCGGCGCGCCACGCCGCTGGGCCCGTAGACCGGCATCCGCACGGCCGGCGGCCCGCCGGGGCGGTAGCGCAGCGCCACGTACAGGCCGCACAGGTCGAGGCAGTGGTCGGCGTGCAGGTGGCTGAGCAGGACGGCGTCCAGGTCGCCCGGCGCCAGGTAGCGCTGCAGCGGCCCGAGCGCGCCGTTGCCCAGGTCCAGCAGGACCCGCCAGGTGCGGCCGGCGGCGTCCTGCGTCTCGACCAGGTAGGACGACGCCGCGGTGTCGGGGCGGGGGAACGACCCCGCGCACCCGACGATCGTCAGCCTCACGCGAAGACCCCGGCGTGCTCGGCGACAGCCACCTCGGGCCCGAGGAAGCGGCGGGCCAGGCGGGCGAACGGCTGCGGGTCGCCGGTGGCGAGGAAGCGGTGGACCGGCGGTGGCAGGGCGGGGTCGCGCTCCAGCCCGTTGGCGACGAGCGTGCGGTAGACGTCCTGCGCGGTCTCCTCGGCGCTGCTGACGAGCGAGACGTCGGCGCCCATCACGTAGGAGATGACGCCGGTCAGCAGCGGGTAGTGGGTGCAGCCCAGGACCAGGGTGTCGACCCCGGCCTCGCGGACCGGGTCCAGGTACTCGTGGGCGACGGACAGCAGGTCCGGGCCGCCGGTCACCCCACGTTCGACGAACTCCACGAAGCGCGGGCAGGCCCGGGTCGTCAGGCGCAGGTGCGGCGCGGCCGCGAACGCGTCGTCGTAGGCCTGGCTGGCGATCGTGGCGCGGGTCGCGATGACGCCGACGGCGCCGCTGCGCGTCGTCGCCACGGCCCGCCGCACCGCCGGCTGGATCACCTCGACCAGCGGGACGTCGTACCGTTCCCGCGCGTCACGCAGGGTGGCTGCGCTGGCGGAGTTGCAGGCGATCACCAGCATCTTCACGCCCTGCTCCACGAGCAGGTCGAGCACGCGCAGGGCGTGGGCGCGCACCTGCGCGATCGGCTGCGGACCGTAGGGGCCGTGCGCGGTGTCGCCGACGTACAGCACGGCCTCGTGAGGCAACTGGTCGAGGACGGCGCGAGCCACGGTGAGGCCGCCCACGCCGGAGTCGAGGATGCCGATGGGAGCGTCGGACACGAAGGCGAGCCTAAGCCCATCACCGCGCCGGACCGGCGCATCGTGTCCGGGCCCACACCGTCGGGCCGGCGCCGGGGTCAGCGCAGGGCGCCGACCAGGGACTCCTGCCACCAGGTGAGCGCGTCGTACAGGGCGGCCGCCGCCGCCCGCGGGTCGGCCGCGCCGGCGGCCAGCAGGTGGAGCAGCTCGGCGTCCTCGTCGCTCCGCAGGCCCAGCCGCTCGGCCAGGACCAGCCGGACGTCGGTCAGCCCCTTGAGCAGGGCGAGCGCCTCGTCGTCGGCGAGCAGGACGGGCTCCGGGCGGCCCAGCGCGGCGCTGGCCATCCCGAGCGTGGACCGCTTGCGCGCCCGCAACCCGTCCTCGGTGAGGCGGCGGTAGCCGGCCGCGACCTCGGGGTCGTCGCGGTGGCCGTCGGGCAGCAGCCGCGCGACGGCGGGGTCGGCCGGCGGGGACGTCGACAGCGACGCCTCCAGGGCCGCCAGCACGTCGTCGTCCGAGCGCGGCACGCCGTTCCGGGAGGCGTCGCCGCCGTCCCCGGAGGCGTCTCCGCCGTCCGCGCCGGGCGCTCCCCCGCGCTCGGCGGCGTCCTGCGCGAGCAGCCCCTCGACGTCGTCCAGCAGGCGCGCCAGGAGCCCGCGCTCGGCGGCGTCCAGCTGGACCCGGACGCCGGAACGGGTCCGACGGAACGGTCCGGTCGCACGACGGCGCATCACTCGTCCTTCTGGATGGTCGCCCACAGGCCGTACTCGTGGAGCGCCTCGGTGTCACGTTCCATCTCGTCGCGGCTGCCGTTGGACACGACGGCGCGCCCCTTGGAATGCACGTCCATCATCAGTTTCTCGGCCTTGGAGCGCGGGTAGCCGAAGTAGGACTCGAAGACGTAGGTCACGTACGACATCAGGTTGACCGGGTCGTTCCACACGATCGTCACCCACGGGACGTCCGGGGCGACGACGGCGTCGACGTCGGCCTGTTCGACTTCGGCGGGGGCCACGGACACGGTTCCACTCTACGGGGCGGGCCCGACGGTCCCCGGCATTCCAGGAGCCATCCCATCGGCCTCGCAAGCGTCAGCATATGTTGACGCCGTGATCGATGTCAGCATATGCTGACGTCCATGATCCCAGCAGCGGACCTCGCCAAGGACCTCGACAGCGCCGACCCCCGGGTCGGGCTGCGCGCAGTCGCCGCACTGCGGCGACTGCTGGAGCAACTCGAAGCCCTGCAGGTCGACAGCGCCCGCACCGCCGGGTGGTCCTGGCAGGAGATCGCGGAGGCCCTCGGGGTCACCAAGCAGACCGTCCACCGCAAGCACAGCCATCGGAGGCCGTGATGTTCGAACGGTTCACCACGCCGGCCCGCACCGCCGTCGTCAGCGCGCGCGACCGCGCCCGAGCGCTCGACCACCGCACGATCACCACCGCGCACGTGCTGCTGGCACTGGTCGAGGGCGAGGCCGGCGGGACGCTGCGGGAGCACGGGGTCACGGCGGACGCCGTCCGAGCCCAGCTGACCGAGCTGACCGGCGCCGACCCGGGCGCGGCCCACGACGACGCCGCGGTGCTGGCGGCGCTGGGGATCGACATGGCCCGCATCCGGGAGGCGGTCGAGGCGAACTTCGGCCCGGGCGCCCTCGACCGGCCCCTGACCCCGCGCGACGGCGGTCGACGCGGACTGCTGGGCCGGCTGCGGCTGCTGCGGGGCGGCGGGGGCGCCGACCGTTCCGCACTGCCGCGCGACGAGGTGGCGGCCATGCGCCTGCCGGGCGGGTCGTCGACCGGGCACCTGCCCTTCAGCCCCGCCGCCAAGAAGGCGCTGGAGCTGTCCCTGCGGGAGGCCATGCGCCTCGGCGACGGCTGGATCGGTCCCGAGCACCTGACGCTGGGGCTGATCCGCAGCGAGGACGGCGCGGCCGCCGTCGTGCTCGACCGGCTCGGCGTCGACCTCGGCGCGATCCGGCACGAGGTCGAGCAGCAGCGGCGCCGCCCGGCCTGACGGCGCGTACCGGCCGGTCCGCCCCCACTGTCGGGGGCAGCCGCTACGGTGGTCTTGTGTCGAACGCCTGTTCGATTCATGCTGGTACCCGGGTGCGGTGGGCGACGGCTGGGGAGGGGGCGCACGATGTGCGTGCAGTGCGAGACGCGGGCGGTGCGGGAGGTCCTGGCGGACTACCGGCAGGCGGTCCGGGTCCAGGGGTGGGCGATGGCGAGCGTGCGGACGACGACGCGCCGGGCGGGGTTCAGCTACACCATCGGGTTGACCCGCCATCACGGCCATCCCGAGCTGCTGGCGAGCGGCCTGACCGGTCCGGAGGCGGGCGGCCTGCTGACCGAGCTGGCCCGCCAGGTGCGGGCGGGGCGCCGGTTCGCCTCCGGCGACGTGCTGTCCCCGGCGGGCGCGCACCGGCTCCAACTGGTCGGCGTCGCCGACCCGGCCCAGCTCACCCACGCGCAGGCGATCTACGCCGGCCCGGCGGGCCCGGTCCCGGCGCTGCAGGTCGTCTGGAGCGACGCCGACGGGCACTGGCCGTGGCAGCCCGGCTGGCCCGGGCGCGCCAGTGACCAGCCACTCTTCGGCCTGCCCGTGCACCACTGACCGGTCCGCGGGGGGCCCCCGGCTAGGGTGTCCGCGTGGCAACCGTTCGCGCCGGGGCGGCGCACACGACCGCTCCGGGCGCCTCGACCGCCCTGCTCACCGACCACTACGAGCTGACCATGCTCGAGGCGTCGCTGCGCAGCGGGGCCGCCACCCGGCGGTGCGTCTTCGAGGTCTTCGGCCGGCGCCTGCCGGACGGGCGGCGCTACGGCGTCACCGCCGGCACCGGCCGCCTGCTCGAGGCCCTGCCCCGCTTCCGCTTCGACGACGACGAGCTCGCCGCCCTGGCCCGCGCCCACGTCGTCGACGCCGACACCCTGCGCTGGCTGGCCGACTACCGGTTCGCCGGTGACGTCTGGGGCTACGGCGAGGGCGAGTGCTACGTGCCGGGGTCGCCCCTGCTCATCGTCGAGGGCACCTTCGCCGAGGCGGTCCTGCTGGAGACGCTCGTCCTGTCCGTGCTGAACCACGACAGCGCCATCGCCGCCGCGGCCAGCCGCATGGTCGTCGCCGCGCACGGCCGCCCCTGTCTCGAGATGGGCTCCCGGCGCACCCATGAGGAGTCGGCCGTGGCCGCCGCCCGGGCCGCCTACGTGGCCGGCTTCACCGGGACGAGCAACCTGGAGGCCGGCCGGCGGTACGACATCCCGACCATCGGCACGTCGGCGCACGCCTTCACCCTCGTCCACGACGACGAGCGCGCCGCCTTCGCCGCCCAGGTCGCGGCCCTCGGCGCCGGCACGACCCTGCTGGTCGACACCTACGACGTCACCGAGGGCGTGCGGACGGCGGTCGAGGTCGCCGGTCCGGCACTGGGCGCCGTCCGGCTCGATTCCGGCGACCTGCTGGACCAGGCCTACGAGGTCCGCGCCCAGCTCGACACCCTGGGCGCCCACGACACCCGCATCGTCGTCACCAGCGACCTGGACGAGTTCGCCATCGCCGCCCTCGCGGCGGCCCCCGTCGACTCCTACGGCGTCGGCACGTCGCTGGTCACCGGTTCGGGAGCGCCGACCGCGGCCCTGGTCTACAAGCTGGTGGCCCGGCAGGACTCCGCCGGCGCCCTCCAGCCGGTCGCCAAGCGCAGCGCCGAGAAGACCAGCATCGGGGGCCGAAAGTACGCCCTGCGCCGCCGGTCGCACGGCGTGGCCGAGGTGGAGGTCATCGGCATCGGCCACCCCCCGACCGACGACGGCGACGACCGCCCGCTGCTCGTGCCGCTGGTGCGCGCCGGCGAGGTGGTCGGCGCCGAGCCGCTCGCCGACGCGCGGGCCCGCCACGCGGCGTCCCTGGCCGAGCTGCCCGCCACCGCCCGGCAGCTCTCCCGGGGCGAGCCCGTCATCCCCACCCAGCATGAGTCCTGACCGCACCGCCGACCGCACCGCCGACCGCACCGCCGACCGCACCGCCGACCGCACCGCCCGTCCGAGCCCACCCGCCCACCCCGGGAGCCCCGATGACCGCTCGCGCCTTGATCGTCGTCGACGTCCAGAACGACTTCTGCGAGGGCGGCTCGCTGCCCGTGACCGGCGGCGCGGACGTCGCCGCGGCCATCACCGCGCACCTGCGCGAGCACGGCGGCGACTACGTCACCGTGGTCGCCACCAAGGACTGGCACGTCGACCCGGGCGCGCACTTCGCCGCCGAGCCGGACTACGTGGACACCTGGCCCGCGCACTGCGTCGTCGGCACGCCCGGCGCCGACCCGCATCCGTCGTTCGACACCCGCTTCGTGCAGGCCTGGTTCACCAAGGGCGAGCACGCCGCCGCCTACTCCGGCTTCGAGGGGGCGACGGACGCCGAGGGCGCGCGCGTCCCGCTGGGCCCGTGGCTGCGCGGCCACGGCGTCGAGGCGGTCGACGTCGTCGGGATCGCGACCGACCACTGCGTCCGCGCGACCGCCCTGGACGCCGTCCTGGACGGCTTCGACACCCGCGTGCTGCTCGGCCTCACCGCCGGCGTCGCGCCCGCCACCACCGAGGCAGCCCTGGCGTCCCTCCGCGCCGCCGGCGCCGACCTGGTCGGCACCCTCCCAGGGTGATCGATCACCGTTGAGAAGCGGAGAGGTCGTCAGGCCGGCGTCCTCGCGACGGCGAGGAGGTGGGCGCTCGCGGCCAGCACCTCCGGCTCGGTGCCGAGCACCCGGGCCAGGCGCAGCGCGGACTCGAGGACCTCGCCGGCGTGCGGGCCGTGCCGGGCGGCCTCCGCCGCGGGCCACGCCGGCCCCTCCACCCCGTGGACGACGACGCCCGCCAGCCCCGCCTCCGCGCACTCGTCGCGCAGTTCGGCGACCCGATGGAAGTAGGCGACGGTGAAGCCCACCCGGACGTCGTGCGCCCCCGACCCGAGGAGCAGCCGCGCCCGGTCGACCCAGTCGTCGTCCAGCCGGCCCACGCTCGCGAAGTCCACCGGCCCCGCGAACCGGGAGATGGCCGCCACTGCCACGACCGCCCCCGGCCGGGCCACCCGCACCGCCTCGCGCAGCGCCTCCACCCGGTCCGCGCGCTCGGTCAGGTGGTACAGCGGGCCCATGACCAGCACGGCGTCGTAGGTGCCGTCGGGTTCGGGCAGCGCGCGGGCGTCCGCGACGGCGGCCTCCACCGGTGGCTCACCGGCCCGCGCCTGCTCGACGTGCGCCGGCGTCAGGTCCAGCAACCGGACGCCGTACCCCTGCCCGACCAGCACCCTCGCGTAGGCACCCGGCCCGCCGCCGACGTCCAGGACCCGGGCCGGTGGCGGCGGCAGGACGGCGGCGAGGATCTCCCGGGTGCGCAGCCACTCCAGCCGGCCCTGCGGTCGGGCTTCGTCGGGCGCGAACCGCAGGTCCTCGCGGTAGGCGCCGGTGTAGTAGTCGACGACGACCTGGTGCGGCGGCGCTCCGTCCATCGCCCGAGGATGCCTCCCGGCCGCAGGCCGGGGCCACGGGATTCCTAGAAGTCGCCCGCGGTGCGGCGCAGCTCGGTGAGGACCTCGACCAGCCGGTCGACCCCCTCGGCCGACAGCCCCGGCTCGGCGAACACCCGCGCGTTGAGCTCCGCCGTCGCCCGCCCGGCCAGCTCGCGGCCCGCGTCCGTCAGCTCGGCCAGCGTCGCCCGCCGGTCGCTCGGGTGGGGGCACCGGCGCACCAGGCCCTGCCCCTCGAGCCGGTCGACGGCGTTCGTCACGCTGGTCGGGTGCACCTGCAGCCGGTCCCCGAGCCGGGACAGCGGCAGGGACCCGGCCCGGCTGAACGACAACAGCATGAGCAGCTCGTACCGGGCGAAGGTGAGGTCGAAGGGCCGCAGCACCTCCTCCACCCGGGCCAGCACGATCTGCTGCGCCCGCATCAGGGAGGTCACCGCGGCCATCCCGGGGGCCGCCTCGGTCCAGCCGTGCGCCTCCCACCGCCGGCGCGCCTCGGCGACGGGGTCGAAGGGCAGCGGCCGTCGGTTCATCGCGCCCAGGGTACGGGCGCGCGCCGGGCCGAGCGGGACGCGACGGGACGGCCGGGCGCGCGCCGGGGCGGGCGGCGGCCACCTCGGCCGCGTAGGCTGCTCCGGCGGGCGACGGCGCACGGCCGGCCCGCTCGCGGAGGAACTCGCGGCGGAAAGGGTGAGGATGGGCGGGCAGGCACCGACCGGGACGTCGAGCGGTATCGAGGTCGCACGGTTGACCGGTGACTACAGGCCGCAGGACGACCTGTACCGGTACGTGAACGGCAGCTGGTTGCGCGACACCGCCATCCCCGACGACAAGGCCGTGTACGGCGCCTTCCACGTCCTCATCGACCGGGCCGAGGCCGACGTCCGGGCGATCCTGGAGGAGGCCGCGGCGTCCGACGCCCCGACGGGCACCGACGAACGCCGTATCGGCGACCTGTACGGCGCCTTCCTCGACGAGGAGACCGCCGAGAAGCTCGGCGCGGAGCCCATCGCGGCCGACCTGGCCCTGGTCGACGGCGTCACCGACCGCGACGGGCTGGTCCGCGCAATGGGCGCGCTGGCCCGCGGCGGCCTGGACGGCGGCTTCCACTGGTGGGTGA
>Ga0302299_10002315_pt1 | contig 11640 bp, 10 predicted proteins | sample III_Fen_N3_4_FD_198795 | JGI IMG/M metagenome (GOLD analysis project Ga0302299, IMG submission 198795) | Peat permafrost microbial communities from Stordalen Mire near Abisko, Sweden - III_Fen_N3_4 | ecosystem: Environmental > Terrestrial > Soil > Wetlands > Permafrost | place: Sweden: Abisko...
TGGCCACCTCGTCCCGGGCCCGGGCCAGATCCACGCCGGTGCGGGTGTCCTGGAGCCAGAGCAGGGCGCAAGGCTATGCCCAAGGCACTACCGTTGATCTTTATTTCAGACCCCAAGGGTTCCTTCAGGGCCAGGAGGTTTCATTCATCAAGTTTCGGTGAAGATCACCCCATGCCGGGCCAGGTCCTCCCGGATGAAGGGCCAGCACCCCGGCTCGCGGCCCACGTATTCCGGGGGCGAGATGCCCTTGCGCCGGTACAGTCCGGCGGCCACCATGCGCACCGTGGCGGCGCAGGTGTAGCCGGTGGTGCGGGCCATGGAAGTGGTGCGGGTGGCCCGGTCGTAGCGGTCCAGGAGATGGAAGACGCGGCGCACCGGGGCGCCGTGGCGCTCGCCCTCCACGGTGACCCGCATGACCGTGAAATCCTCGTCGCCATCGGCCATCTGCCACTTGGGAAAGAGCAGGCGCGAGGTGAGTTCCAGGGGGGTCACCCGGGCCCCGCCCACCACCACCGGTTCGGTGGAGAAGAAGCCGGTGTCCCGGAGCATGCGCATCTTCTCGATGTGGCCCGGGTAGCGCAGGGTCTTCTCCTTCTTGAAGGGAGCGTCCACGGTGTGCAGCAGGGTGCGCAGGCCGTCGGTGTTGAAGGCCTCGAGGGTGCCCACCGGCGGGAACTCCACCAGCTCCGGCTCGGACAGGGCGGGCAGGACCACCTCCTGGCCGTAGGCCACGTAGCGGGCCGGACGGGTGTATTCCTCCAGCACGTCCACGGGGGAGAAGCCGGCCTTGTATTCGAAGGGCCAGGTGCGTTCCGCGGGCAGGCCCCCCACGAGGCATTCGAACCGGGTGACCCGGTCCAGTTCCCGCTCCAGGGCGCCCAGGATGAGGTTGCCGCAGCCGGGGGCCACGCCGCAGTCGACGATGGCGGTGAGGCCCTGGGCCAGGGGCTCCAGCAGGAAGGGATCCTCGGCGAAGAAGGAGATGTCCACCAGGGGCTTGCCCTGGGCCAGCACCGCCTGGGCGGTGCGGAAGCCCAGGAAGCCGGGCACGGCCCCCACCACCAGATCGGCCTCGGCCACCGCCCGGGCCACCTCCTCCGGATGGGCCAGATCGCGCAGGTGGGTGGCGAGTCCGGCCCCGGCCAGGGGGGCCAGGGCCTCGGCCCGCACATCCGCGACGGCCACGTGCAGGGCCGGATCCCGGGCCAGGTCCATGGCGATGGTGGCGCCGACCCGTCCGGCGCCCAGGATCACGAGATTCTTCATGGCGGCCTCCGCGCACAAGGTGGCCGAGGAGCCCTCCGGGTTCCTGGAGCCGGGCCTAGCCTAACGCTTTCCGCCCGCCAGGCCCATGGCTTCCTGCACCCGCCAACGCGGATGCCGTGGTCCGGTGAAGCCAGCCCCCCGGGCGGGATGGGGGCGAATCCAGGGGAACCCCTTGTCCGGGCGTGAATGCTACTTATACATGTCGTGATCCGGCCATCCTGGCCAGGATCACCCTGGGCCCGCCATGCCGATCATCAAGCTGCGCCTCCATTTCACCGGCAGCAGGCGCCGGGACGTTCACTTCGGCATCCTTGCCGGTTTCGCCGCCTGGGTGCCTGCAGGCTTGATCTTCAGTCTGGTCCAGAAGGTGCGGCTGCCCAACGATGCCCCCCATCTCGGCGTCGGGTTGCCCCACCTGGTCACCGGGGGCCTGTTGCTGGCCCTGTTCGTGGCGGTCGTCTTCAAATTATCCCGGAAGCCCTATGCCCGGGCGTTCCTCGGCGCCATGGTGATCACCGCGGCGATGGTGCCGCCCCTGGTGGAGTGGGTGGCGATGACGGTCTACCTGTACCACCACGGCTAGCCGAGGATCCAGACCAGTCCGCCCAGGCCGCTGAAGGCCGCGCCCGCCGCCACCACCCCCGGCCAGCCCCAGTGGCCGTAGGCCAGGGTGGACAGGGCCGAACCCGCCGCGCCGCCCATGAAGTAGCAGGTCATGTAGGCGGCGGTGAGGCGGTTGCGGGCCTCGGGGCGGATGCGGTAGATGGCGGCCTGATTGCTGATGTGCACGCCCTGCACGGCCAGGTCCAGGAGCAGCACCCCGGCCACCAGGGCCGTCAGGGACTGCCGGGCGAAGGCCAGGGGCGCCCAGGACAGCAGCAGCAGCGCCAGGCCCCCGCCGGTGACCAGGGCCCCCCGGCCCCGGTCGGCGAGCCGGCCCGCGCCGGAGGCGGCCAGGGCGCCCACGGCCCCGGCCAGACCGAACAGGCCGATGGTGGCCGGGGCCATGCGGTACGGGGGCCCCGCCAGCAGGAAGGCCACGGCGGTCCAGAAGACGCTGAAGGTGCCGAAATTGGCGGCGCCCAGCAGGGCCCGCAGGCGCAATTCCGGCTCGTCCCGGAACAGGGTGGCGATGGAGGTCATCAGCCGGAAGTAGGTGAGGTTCACCGGCTCGTGGTGCCGGGGCAGGGCCCGGCGCAGCACCAGGGCCATGGCCAGCATGGCCGAGGCCCCGGCCCAGTAGACGGTGCGCCAGGACCCCAGGGAGGTGAGGGCCCCGGCCACGGTGCGGGCCAGGAGGATGCCCAGCAGCAGGCCGCTCATCACCGTGCCCACCACCTTGCCGCGCTGCTCCGGGGCGGCCAGGGTGGCCGCGAAGGGAACCAGGATCTGCGCCACCACCGCGAACAGGCCGGTGAGGGCGGTGCCGGCCAGCACCATGGGCAGGCTCGGTGCCAGGGCCGTGACCAGCAGGCCCGCGGCGGCCAGCAGGGTCATGTTGACGATGAGGGCGCGCCGCTCGAACAGATCCCCAAGGGGGATCAGGAACAGCAGGCCGCAGGCGTAGCCCAGTTGGGAGGCGGTGACGATGGCCCCGGCCCGGGCCGGGGACACGCCCAGCTCCCGGGCCAGGGTGGGCAGCAGCGGCTGGGCGTAGTAGATGCCGGCCACGGACAGGCCGGTGGCCACGGCCAGGAGGAGCACGAGTCCCGGGGCCAAGGCTGATGCCGGCTCGCAGGGGCGGGTCGAGGAGGTCTCCATCGCCCAACTATACCCCAGGGTTTCAGCGGGGCGGAGTCCGCTGGAGTAATCTGCAGGTGGAGAACGACGCCATGCCCCAGGACGTATCCACCCTTCGCGACGAACTGACGGCCCTGCTGGGCGAGGGGGGCGTGCTGGACGATCCCGCCGATCTGGAGAAGTACGAGACCGGCTGGCGCTACGGCAAGGGCAGGGCCCTCCTGGCGGTGCGCCCCGGCACCACGGCCGAGGTGGCCCAGGTCATGGCCTTCTGCCACCGGCGCGGCCTGCGGGTGCTGGTGCAGGGCGCCAACACCGGCCTGGTGGGGGCCTCGGTGCCCGACGCCAGCGGCACGATGCTGGTGCTGAGCCTGGAGCGCCTCAACCGGCGCCTCACGGTGGATCCCCTGGACCGCACCGCGAGGGTGGACGCGGGGGTGCTGCTCAGCACCCTCAACGAAGCCCTTGCCGAGCACCGGTTGCACTTCCCCGTGGACCTGGGGGCGGACCCCCAGATCGGCGGCATGATCGCCACCAACACCGGCGGCACCCGCTTCCTGCACTACGGCGACGTGCGCCACAACCTGCTGGGCCTGGAGGTGGTGCTCGCCGACGGCACCGTGGTGGACGCCATGACCTCCCTGCGCAAGAACAACACCGGCCTGGACGTGAAGCAGGTGTTCACCGGCACCACCGGCGTGTTCGGGGTCATCACCGGGGCGGTGCTGCAGGTGGCGCCGCTGCCCCGGCAGCGGGCCGTGGCCCTGGTGGGCCTGGCCAGCGGCGAGGCCGTGGTGGCCCTGCTGCAGGCCCTGGAGCGGGACTTCTCCGAGGTGCTCACCGCCTACGAGGTGATGTCCGACGGCGCCCTGGGCCCGGTGTTCGCGCACCAGAGCCGCCTGCGCAACCCCTTCGGCGCCGGCGCCCTGCCGCCGTACACGGCCCTGGTGGAGCTGGCCTCCACCCTGCCCGAGGCCACCCTGGACCTGGCCGAGGTGCTGGAGACCGCCCTGGGCGAGCGGCTCGAGGAGGAGGACGCCGGCATCACCGACGTGTTCCTGGGCAGCGGCGAGGATTTCTGGGCCCTGCGCCACCACATCTCCGAGAGCCTGCGCCACGAGGGCAAGGTGCTGGCCTTCGACATCTCGGTGCCGCGGCCGCAGCTGCCGGCCTTCACCGAGGCGGTGAAGCACTGGCTGCACACGAACCATCCCGGCTTCCGGGTGTGCGATTTCGGCCACTGGGCCGACGGCGGCACCCACCTGAACCTGGTGTGGCGCGAGGGGGAATCGCCCATCCCGGCCGAGGAGCTGGTGCCCATGGTGCAGGAGCGGGTCTACGCCATCGCCGTGCGGGACTTCCAGGGCAGCTACAGCGCCGAGCACGGTGTTGGCCCCCACAACCAGCATTTCTTCGAGGAATACACGCCGGCGCCGGTGAAGGCCGCCGCGGCCGCCCTGAAAACCCACTTCGACCCCGAGGGGCTCCTGGGCACCACCCGGCTCTGGTAGCTACACTGGCACCATGACGACTCCCACTACTCTCCGTGCCGTGATGTCCGCCCTGCGCAAGCCGGGGACGGGCTGCCCCTGGGATCTCAAGCAGGACCACCAGACCCTGGGCCGCTACCTGCGCGAGGAGGCCGGCGAAGTGCTGGACGCCCTGGCCGAGCACGTGCCCGGGGAGGCCGAGTCCGAGCGCCACCTCTGCGAGGAGCTGGGCGATCTGTGGCTGCAGGTGGTCTTCCACGCCCAGCTGGCCGGGGAGCGCGGGGCCTGGGATCTCCAGGACGTGGAGGCCATGGTGGTGGAGAAGCTGGTGCGCCGCCATCCCCACGTGTTCGGCGAGGTGCAGGTGGACGGCGCCGAAGGGGTGCTGGCCAACTGGGCGGTGATCAAGACCGGCGAGAAGGCGGGCCGCGGCGAGGCCCAGGGGGGCGTCCTGGACGGCATCCCCGCCAGCCTCTCGCCCGTGGACGGCGCCATGGAGATCGGCCGGCGCTGCGCCAAGGTGGGCTTCGAATGGCCCGACATGGACGGCGTGCTGGACAAGGTGCGCGAGGAGATCGAGGAACTGCAGGCGGAGAGCGAACTGGACCGGGTGGAGGCGGAGTTCGGCGACGTGCTGTTCAGCCTCGTGCAGTGGGCCCGCTACAAGGGCATCGACCCCGACCGGGCCCTGCGCCGGCAGATGCTCCGCTTCAAGGGCCGCTTCCGCAAGGTGGAGGCCTTCGCCCTGGCCAACGGCGGCTGGGACCAGCAGAACCTGGAAGGGCTCGAGGGCGCCTGGCAGGCCGCGAAGCGGGACCCCGGCTGATGGCGGCGCCGCCCTTCTATTTCGTCACCCTCACCCACGCCACCTGGGAGGAGGCCCTGGCCTGCGCCCGGGATCTGCCCCCCGAAGCCCTGCCGGAACTGCGCCTGGATCTGTTCCCGGACCTGGAGCCCGAGGCCATGATCCACGCCCTGGGCCGCAGGTGCCTGGTCACCTGCCGGCGCCGGGACGAGGGCGGGGCCTGGGACGGGGACGAGGCGGGGCGCCTGGCGCGGCTGCTGGAGGCCGCCCGGTGCCGCCCCGCCTGGGTGGATCTGGAATGGGAGCTCGAGGTGCCGACGGCCCTGCGCGAAGTGCGCGCCCACGTGCGCATCCTGCGCTCGGTGCACGTGCCGGAAGGCGTGTTCGATCTGGAGGCGCGCCTGGCGGCCCTGCCCGAGGGCGACGCCTACAAGTGGGTGGGCCGCGCCGGCCGGCTCGCGGACAACGCCCGGCTGCGGGGACCCCTGGCCTGGGCCCGGGACCGCAAACTCTACCTGTCGGCCTTCCTCATGGGCCCAAAGGGCATCCCCAGCCGTTGCCTGCAGGGGGCCTGGGGCGGCGCCTTCACCTACGCCGCGCCCGACGACGCCCCCGCCGCCGCCCCGGGCCAGATCCACCTCTGGCGCATGTTCTCCTGGCGCTGCCACCGCCTGCACAAGGGCTTCGGCCTCTGCGGCGTGCTGGGCCAGCCGGTGCTCCATTCCCTGGGGCCGGCCTTCCACAACGAGCGCTTCCAGCGGGCCTTCAAGGACCTGCTCTACCTGCCCCTGGATTGCGGCGACCCGGCCGAGGCCGCGGAGGCCCTGGAGGCCCTGGGGATCCTGGGCGCCAGCCTCACCGCCCCGCTCAAGGAATCCCTGCCGGCCCTGCTGGGCCTCCAGGGCCCCCTGAACACCCTGTGCCGGCGCGAGCCCGGCCAGCCCTGGCAGGGGGCCAACACCGACGCCGAGGCCCTGGAGGCCGCCCTGGGCGACCTGGAACCGGGGCCGGTGCTGGTGCTGGGCGACGGCGGCGTGGCCCACACCAGCACCGCCGTGCTGGAGCGCCTGGGCCGGCCCTGGCTGCAGGTGTCGCGCCGCGCCCCGGCTTCGCCTTCGGCGGTGCGGGCCTTCGCCCCGGTGGGGATCGTCCAGGCCACCCGCCTGGGCATGGACCCAGGCGACCCGCTGCCCTTCCCGGAAGGCCTGGAGGCGGCCCAGGGGGCCCGCTGGGGCGTGGAGTGGATCTACAAGGAGGACACCGCCTTCGCCCAGTGGCTCCGGGACGGGGGCCGGCACGTGGTCGCCGGGGCGGCGCTGTTCGAGGCCCAGGCCGCCCTGCAATCCGCGCGCTTCATCGGCCAATGCGGAGGATAATGGGGCATGCGTCTACTGCTGGTGGAGGACAAGGATAGTTTCCGGCGCCTGCTGGTGCAGGCCCTGATCGGCTCGCACTGGGAAGTGGTGGCCGTGGGCGAGCCCCGCGCCGCCCTGGCGGAACTGTCGCTTCGCTCCTTCGAGGTGCTGGTGACGGATCTGCGCCTGCCGGGCATGTCCGGGCTGGAGCTGCTCAAGGCCGCCAAGCGCATGCAGCCCAGTCTGCGCGCGGTGCTCATGTCCGCCTTCGGCGAGCCCCGGGACATCGTCGAGGCGATCCGCTGGGGGGCCGACGAATTCCTGCCCAAGCCCTTCGACCTGGATCAGTTCAGCCAGGTGCTGGAGCGCCTGCGGGCCCTGGCCGCGGCGCCCCCCCCGGACAGCCGGGAACCCTGGCTGGTGCACGCCCCGGCCATGAAGGCCCTGGAGCAGGGCCTGATCAAGGCCGCGGACAGCGCCGTGCCGGTGCTCTTCCACGGCGAGCGCGGCACCGGCAAGGCCCGCGCCGCCCGGCGCCTGCACGTGCTGCGCCATCCCCAGGCGCCCTTCCAGGCCCTGGCCGCGGGCAGTCTGGGCCCGGACGGCCCCGGCGAGGGCCAGCTGGCCCTGCTGCAGGGCGGCAGCCTCTACCTGAGCGGTCTGGATCAGCTGCCCCCGGCCCAGGGCGCGGGCCTGGCCCGGGCCATGGACAGCGAGGCGGGGCAGGGCGTGCGCTGGCTGGGCGGCGCCCGGGAGCTGGCCGGGGTCTCCGAGGCCCTGCGCAGCCGCCTGGGGGTGCTGACCTTCCACCTGCCGCCCCTGCGCGAACGCCGGGAGGACCTGCTGCCGCTGTTCTGGAGTTTCCTGGAGGGCCTGGCCCGCCGGGAGGGCCGGCCCGTGCCGGCCCTGGAGCGGGGCACCGAGAAGGATCTGCTGCAGCGGCCCTGGCCGGGCAACCTGCGCCAGCTGTCCTGGACCGTCACCCAGGCCTGGCGCGCCACCACCGGCACCGTCCTGGCACCCCTGGCCGCCGAGGGCCTGGAGAACCGCCTGGCCCTGTCCCTGCCCTGGCCCCGCACCGGCCCCATGGAGGCCATGCTGGCCGAGGTGGCCCAGGCCGCGGAAGGGGCCCTGCTGCGCAAGGCCCTGCAGGGGCGCAAGGCCGACCCCACCGCGGTGGCCCTGGAGCTGGGCCTCACCCTGAGAAGTTTCGCCAGGGCCTTGCGGGAACATGGCATCTCCCTGGAGGATGAAGGCCATGGCTGACACCGCCCCCGCCCCCCCTCCATCCCAGTCCGCCCCGGTGCTCCGGGCCCGCGCCCTCGCCGGCATCCAGGCCCTGTGCCGGGTGCTGGTGGGCAAGGACCCGGCGGTGCGCCGGGCCGTGGCGGTGCTGCTGGCCGGGGGCCACCTGCTGCTGGAGGACCTGCCCGGCGTGGGCAAGACCACCCTGGCCAAGGGCCTCAGCCGGCTGCTGGGGGGCAGCTACCAGCGGGTGCAGGGCACCAACGATCTGCTGCCCTCGGATCTGCTGGGCATCCACCTGTGGCAATCGGAGCACCAGAGCTTCCGCTTCCAGGAGGGCCCGGTGTTCGCCAACGTGCTGCTGCTGGACGAACTGAACCGCATCGGCCCCAAGACCCAGAGTTCCCTGCTGGAAGTGATGGTGGAGGCCCAGGTCACCCTGGACCGCACCACCTATCCGCTGCCGGATCCCTTCTTCGTCATCGCCACCCAGAACCCCATGGACCACTCCGGCACCTTCCCGCTGCCGGAAAGCCAGATGGACCGCTTCTCCTGCGTGCTGCACCTGGGCTACCCCGATCCCGCCGCGGAGCGCCTGGTGCTCAAGGGCGAGGCCGGCGCGGACCGCCTGGAGTCGCTCAGACCCGCCATGGACCTGGAGGGCTGGCGCCAGGCCCGGATCCAGGTGCGCCAGGTGCAGGTGGCCGACAGCGCCCTGGACTACGTGGGGCGGGTGGTGGGCCGCATCCGCGCCGAGAAGGGCTTCTGCTCCACCCGGGCCGCGGGCCACTGGCTGGCCCTGGCCAAGGCCGAGGCGTGGCTGGAGGGCAGGGCCTTCGTCACCCCCGACGATCTCCAGGCCACCCTGGCCGACGCCATGGCCCACCGGGGCACCATGGACGACCGCCGCCTGAACCGGGACGAGCGCCGCGAGCAGCTGGGCGCCCTGCTGCGGGCGACCCCCGTGGGCTGGCGGCCGTGACCGCCCCGGCCCAGGGACCCGGAGGCCCGTCCGGGATCGGCGAGGCCCTGCGCCGCTCGCGCATCGCCCAGGGCCTGTCCCTGTACGCCCTTGCCCACGAACTGAACCTCAGCGTGCACATCCTGGAGGCCGTGGAGGAGGAGGACTGGCGCCGCATCCCGCCCGGGCGCGAGCGCCCCACCACCCGCCAGATCGCGGACCGCCTGGGCCTGGACGTGGCCGCCTTCGCCGAGCAGTGGCGCCAGGTGCCCGGGGCCGCGGAGCAGGAGCCGAGGGATCCCCGCCAGGAATTCCTGGAGCGCATCCTCATGAGCGCCCTCACCGTGGGCACCGCGGGGCTGATGCTCTGGCTGGTGGTGCCGGGCCGCAGCCTGCGCCAGGAAGGGCCGGCGGCGCGCAAGGGCGAACTGGCCGCGGGGCCCGCGCCCTGGATCCCCAAGGATCCCGCCGGGCCTTATCCGGTGGTGGGCGAGGTGCTGCCCGAGGCCCCGGTCACCGAGGAGGGCGCCCTGGTGTCCATGCGCGCCATGGACGCCTGCGAGGCCCGCATCCAGCCCGGGGACGGCCAGCCCCCCCTGACCCGTTCCCTGCGCGTCTCGGAGCCCTGGCGGCTGCGGGTGAAGGGCGCCTTCACCCTCACCCTGGACAACGCCGGGGTGGTGGCCCTGGAGGTGGCCGGGCGCCGGATCCGCCATGGCCGCAACGTGGGCGAGGCCTGGTCCGGACAGTTCGGCGACAACGGGGCCTGGCTCATCCCCGAAGAGGCGACAGGCAGGATCCCGCCCCCGGCTCCCGACCAGGAGCCAGGCAACCCCGAAATGGAGTGACCGTGCACCAGATCGTCCAGATGTTCATCGATGGCCAGTTGGCCGAGGCCATGGTCAACGCCCTGGTGGCCGGGCACCTGCCCGTGCCGCCCCAGGACCTGCTGCACGCCCTGGCCCGGGCCGTGCAGGAGGACCTGCCCAGCGGGCCCAAGGCCCTGGAGACCTTCCTGGCCATGCCCGAGAGCCTGGTGGCCAACGCCATCCTCGGCCCGGTGGAGCCCCCCGCGCCCCTGGGCCTGATCCTCTTCCAGCGCAAGGAACCGGCGCTCCTGGAGACGGCCCTGCTGCATCCCAGCCTCACCGCCGAATGGGTGGAGCGGTCCGTGCCGCACCTGCCCGGCAGCGTCCTGGAAATCCCCCTGAACAACCAGGTGTTCTGGCTGGAACGTCCGGCCATCCTGGACCGGCTGGAGGAGCACCCTGAGGCGGAGTACCAGATCAAGCGCCGGGTGAACGAATTCCGCCGGGACGTGCTGCGCCTCATCCCCGCGGAAGTGGCCCGGGAACGCCTGGAGATCATCGACGAGGTGGAGGCCGGGCACCTGGACCGGGCCTGGAGCGAGCTGCCCCTGCCCGACGCCAGCGAGGAGCCGGTGTCCCTGGAGACGGAGCTGGAGCGGGCCCGGGCCGAGCGCCTGCGCCTGGAGGTGGCGGCGGAGACCGGCGAGGAGATCCCCCTGTCCCTCACCCAGCGGGTCATGAAGCTGCGCACCAACCAGAAGATCATGCTGGCCATCAAGGGCGGCAAGGAGGAGCGCACCCTGCTCATCCGCGAATCCAACCGCCTGATCCAGGTGAACGTCATCCGCAATCCCCGCCTCACCCAGGGCGAAGTTGCCTTCATCGCCCAGATGCGCACCATCAACGAGGAAGTCATCCGCATCATCTCCAGCAACCGCGAGTGGATGAAGAAGTACGCCATCGTCAAGGCCCTGGTGCTGAACCCCAAGACCCCCATCGCCATTGCCCTGAATCACCTGAAGCGCCTCATCGACATGGATATGAAGCTGGTGGTGAAGGACAAGAACGTGGCCGAGGTGCTGCGCCGGGAAGCCAAGCGCTATCTGTCCACCAAGGCGGTGTGAGCGCAGGCCCACTGGGTAATTCTAGGTAGGCGGCCGGGCGTTGCCCTTTGAACGATTAGTTACCCTTTGGATAAAAACCATGCCCAGGCGCGGGTGGGCATTGTTCGCAGAACCGCAGCCCCATTGGAAAATCTTGAGATCGGTTCCGTCCGCGTCCGGCTGCACAGGGAATGCAGCACCCCTTTGTTGACCTGATATTCATGGGGACTTCAGAATTCCCCACCGAGAAATCAGCAGACTTCGCGGAAAACCGCAGACCGCCCGGCCGGGGTTCCCGCCCTGCGGGACGGGGGGCCGGGTACACTGGACTCCTATGGAAAAGGCCGGCTCCGTTTCACCCTCTCTTGTCCTTCTGCAGCGGATGATCGCCGCCGGCCCACCGGAACCCGGGGCCCTGGAGGCCCTCCTGGCGGCCCTGGAGGCCGAGTCCCGCCTGGAGCACGGCTTCACCCTGCTGCGCCAGGCCCGCCCGGATCCCGCCCACTGGGGCGCCTTCCTGGAGCGGCTGCGGGCGGCGGTGGCCAAGGGCCGGGCCAGGCGCATGAACCTCTGGCAGATCGATCCCCGGCGCCGCACCCTGCGCCTGCGTTTCGAAGTGCGCGGCCCCGCCTGTGCCGTGCATCCGGCAGGGCAGGTGGCCCTGCTGGCCCGCACCCTCATGGCCGCGGGGCTGCCCGTGGCCATGGGCCTGGAAAAGAAGCCACGGCCCGCCGTGCGCCTTGGCCATCCGCTGCCCTTGAACGTGGAGGGCCTGGGCGAATGGGCCGAGGCGGTGCTGGAGGAGGCGCCGGCGGTGCCCCTGGAGCAGCTGCCAGCGGTCATCAACCAACACGCTCCGGAAGGCT
>Ga0302299_10002317_pt1 | contig 11634 bp, 11 predicted proteins | sample III_Fen_N3_4_FD_198795 | JGI IMG/M metagenome (GOLD analysis project Ga0302299, IMG submission 198795) | Peat permafrost microbial communities from Stordalen Mire near Abisko, Sweden - III_Fen_N3_4 | ecosystem: Environmental > Terrestrial > Soil > Wetlands > Permafrost | place: Sweden: Abisko...
CCTTGGAAAGTCCAGCCAGCTCGGCTCGCGCCTCATCCGTCAACACGCCACGTTGAACAACCGTCATACTCACATTGTTGTAGAAACCCGGCCCGCAGTCAGGGAGACACGCTTACGCGACACTAGAACGGGACTTGCTCAGGTACGCCGGGAATCGACAGCCGGTTCGGGCGCCCCTCCACCTGCGCCTCTATTTCCGTCATAATCGATATTGGGCCCAAGACTGGCTGGGGGAGCGGCTCCGCTTTTCGTGGTTCGTCGGAGCCGCGCTCAGCTGGCTCGAAGGTATCGGCGCACTGCGGCACGGATCACTTCGGAGACAGTTGTATGTTCCGCTGCCGCCCGCAACAGCAGATCACGCTTTAGATCCGGGTCCAGACGAACCGATTCGACGGGGGCGGCTGCGGATCCCATCGGCGGTCGGCCTGGTTGCCGGCGCTGGAGGATCTCGTTGACGTCGTAGCCGGCCTCGGCCTGATCGGCCATCGCGTCGACCATCGCATCGGTAATGGGCGTGCCGTCGTCCTTACTCCCATGCATCGTGGGCATCTTCACTCTCCTCCTGGCAACAGGCGCCGGTACTGGGCTCGCATCGGCATCGCATGGATCACCGCCGGGCCCTGTGGTCGGTCCAGAACGACCAGCTCCAGGAAATTCGCCGCTCGGTCAGGGCCCAGGACGAGGTAACGAATCGGGTCATCGGCCACCTGCTCAACCACGAGCGCGTACGTCACCGCGTGTTGAATGTCCGCGGGCTCGACGCCGTGGCGGAACGCCGAACCGAGGACCTCCACCCGGAGTATCGTATTACGAAACGCACGAAACCACGTCGCCCGATGCCAGATGACCCAGGCACTGCCAGACGCGTGCCCTGAGGTCGCCGGAGTCCGCGAGGACGCCCGGGCAGTCCCGGACAACCCGCCACAGACACACGATCAGTTGATCAGACCGCCGGCCGCACCGTCATCGCGACAGACTGCTCAACCAGAAGCGGGACTGCGCAACTAGTCGGGACTTGCCCAGGTATACAGAGAATCGACAACCGGACGAATAGGCCTCCCACCTGCGGTTTCATTCCTGTCATAATCGATATTATGACGAGAATAGGTGCGGTGTCGCATCCGACGGGCTTTCGCCACGCGTGTCCGTTGTCCGGTGTCGCTGAAGTTGGCCAATGCCAACGATCATGGCCCAGCTAGTTGGCCAAAACGCGGACCTACTTGGCCACTGGGCCTGCTACGTCCAGTCGGCATGCCGTCAGCTGGCGGTCTTGCAAGACCGAGCGCGGTACGTGCCGGCTATTGCAGCAGAGTAGTCGAAGCCCTGACCAGCAGAGTCATAGATCATATGAAGGCTCATGGCGATTCTATTATCCATCACGGCATCTACGGCCGAGTCCTGCCAGCCACGAGGCTTGATGATCCCGCTGGGCTCGCCGGCTGCGCCGAAGTGGCCAACTCTGGTGACGACCTCCGTCCCTTACCGGCCCGCCGAGTCCATCGATCCTCGGGCCGCACGAGGGCTATCGTTGCAGGTCGGGAGGCCCCTCCCCCAGCCGGGCAGTCTGGCCAAGTAGAACGCGGAATTGGCCAAGTGCAGTGGCACCGGACATCCGTTCTCAAAATGATCTGTCCTGTCCCGCTGCACCTGACTCACGCGTTCTGGATCTGAATCATTAGGCCGCGCGTGCCACGGAGTTGACTCATCCGGTCGTTCGTTGCCAGCCTCCTCAGGTCCGGCCTGGTGGCCGTCCCAATCCCGGTATTTACTACACTAGCCTCCGTGGAAATACTTGGGCCGGCACCGGTCCGCCACGACCGGGGCGAAGCGCCGCTGTCCGCGCAGCGCGGCCGGATTCTCGAGCAGCTGCAGCGGGCCGGGGCAACGAGCACGGTTGGCGAGCTGGCCACTCAGCTGGGCCTGCATGCCAACACCGTCCGCGAGCACCTCGAAGCCCTGGTCGTACGCGGACTGGCCAGCCGCGAGCTGGCCCCCGCGGCTGGTCGCGGACGGCCAGCCTGGTCCTACGCGGCGGCTTCCGGCCACCCCGAATCCGATCTGCGGGTGTGCGACTACGTCGGGCTGGCCACTGCACTGGCCGGGCAGATCGTCGGCACCAGAACCAACCCCGAGGCTGACGCCCTAGCCGCCGGCGAGGCATGGGGACGCACCCTGACCGAGGGCATCCCGGCCAGCGGCCCGGCCCAGGCACGCAGGAGCGTCATCGGCCTCCTCGCCGAGCTGGGGTTCGATCCGGAAGCCGATGCCCGCGCCACCACCGTCCGGCTGCGCCGCTGCCCGCTGCTCGACGCTGCCCGCGCACACCCCGACGTCGTGTGCCCTGTCCACCTCGGGATCGTCCGCGGAGCCCTTGCCGCGCTCGGCGGCGACCCGGAACGGGCGACCCTGCTGCCGTTCTCCGAGCCCGGGGCATGCCGGCTGCACCTGCACGTCAGCACCCGGCCGTCGGGCGCGTGAAGCGATCCACCTGGCACCTGCGCACCGGCGCTGTTGTCGCGACCTGGCTGGTCGCTCTCGTCGCGGTCAGCCTCTGTAGCCTCCTGCGTCCGGTGACCCCGTGGCTGCTAGTGCACCTGCTGCTGCTCGGAGCGGTCAGCAACGCCATCCTCATCTGGAGCACCCACTTCGCCGCGGCGCTCTTGCGGTTGCCCGACGCGAGCAGCCGGCGGGGTGAGGCGGTGCGACTAGGCCTGTTCAACACCGGCGCTGTCACGGTCGTGGGGGGCATGGCCACGGACCGGTGGGCGGCGGTCCTGGCCGGCAGCGTCGCCGTGGCCACCGCGGCCGGCTGGCACGCCATCGTGCTGCTGCGCCGGATGCGCCGGGCCCTGCCGTCACGGTTCGGGGCCACCGTGCACTACTACGTCGCGGCCGGCGCACTCCTGCCAATCGGGGTCGCCCTCGGGGTGATCATGGCCCCCGACGACCTCACCGAACCTGTGCATGCGCGGGTGGCACTCGCCCACGTCGCGGTCAACCTGCTCGGCTGGATGGGCCTGACCGTGGTCGGCACCCTGGTCACCCTGTGGCCGACGATGCTGCACACTCGCGTCGCCGACGGAGCCGAACGCGCCGCGCGCCGCGCGCTTCCGGTGCTCGTCGCCAGTCTGGCGGTCGTGGCTACCGGCGCGCTCACCGGCAGCCGCGCCGCGGCCGTGGCCGGGATCGTCGGCTATCTCGCCGGGCTCACCATCGCCGGCCGACCCCTCGTCGAGGAGACCCGACGCCGTCGGCCCACCAGCTACGCCACCTGGTCAGTGTTGGCGGGGCTCATCTGGTTGACCGGCTCCGTGGCCGCGCTCGCCATCATCGTTGCGACCGCAGCCGACTGGGAGCAAGCAGCCGACACAGCCGACCGGCTGGCCGCACCGCTGCTGGTGGGTTTCGCCGCGCAGGTACTGCTCGGCGCGCTGAGCTACCTCATCCCCGTCGTGCTTGGGGGTGGTCCGAGCGTCGCACGCGCTACCACCGCGGTGCTCGACACGGCCCGGGCCGCCCGGGTGACCATCGTCAACGTCGGACTATTCGTAAGCACGCTGCCCGTCCCGCGCCTCGGACGGGAACTCTCGGCCATCCTGGCCCTCGGCGCACTGGCGGTCTTCCTGCCCCTCGTCGTACGAGCGGTCCTCGTCGGGCGCCGTCTCAGCGGCGGAGCCACATCCACGGTGGCGTGAGCGCAGAGATGCGGCCCCACGAAACGCAGGAACGCCGAGGTGCACCGGCCTCGGTTTTCACCGGGGCCCAGCCGATCATGCTCCAGCCAGCGTGCCGACACGTGAAAGGTGCCCCTGACCTGCGATGACGTGACATGACTGAGGCTCCTGTCATCGGCAGAACCGGGGGCACCCTTCCCGTGCACTCTTACGTCGTGGTCGAAATCCGCCGTGTTACCCAGCTTTGCGAAGTCCCAGCTTCACTCTTGCTAGGGCAACTACACAGCGTCACGGTTGAATGGCCGATAGGGGAGGCGCGGCCCCAACGACGCAGCCTTAGCCAGATGATGTTGGTGTCCGTCGGCGAACCTTCCTACACATAGGGATCTTGTTGGGTCAGGGTCCGTGGCGTGGCTTCCCCTCTCCACGGATCTACCGGGTCGAGTGCTGATCGGGCTGCTGAGCTCGGTGTTCCCACCCACCCTGGTCGACGGGTGATCGACGAGGCGGGGGGTGCGGGAGCGGCGCCGCCGGTTGTTGCCGGCCCGGCTGATGATCTACTTCACCCAGACCCTGTGGCTGTTCATGGGACAGGGCTACGACGGCGTGCTGCGCGCCTTGGTGGCCGGGCTGCGCGACATCGGGCCCGGCTGGACATGGACCGGCCCGTTGACCGCGTCGATCAGCAAGCGGGTACGGCTGGGTCCGGAGGTGATGCGGCTGCTGTCCGGCCCGGTCGGCGGCCACGACACCCCCGGGGTGTTCTGGCGGGTGCTGGGGCTGGACGGCACGACCCTCGAAGTGGCCGACCCCACCGACAACGACGAGACGTTCGGCCGGCCGTCCAACGCCGAGGGCGGCGGGGCCTACCCGCAGGTCCGACTGGTAGCACTGGCCGAATGCGGCACCCGGGCAGTCATCGACGCGGTGATCCTGCCAGCACCAAGCTGTCAAGCACCGGGTTTGATGGAGGGCCATCAAGCCTGGAGGAACAGCGATGGTGGCACCGCGGAAGTACCCGGAGGAGCTACGCGAACGCTCGATCCGGATGACGTTGGAAGCCCGTCAGGACCCGGCGGCGCGTTCTGGCGCGTGCCGGCGGATTGGTGAGCAGCTGGGGATCAACCCGGAGACGCTGCGCGGCTGGGTGACCCAGGCCGAGATCGATGCCGGCGGCCGGGGGCGACGACGGCGGAGGCGGCGCGGCTGGTCGAGCTGGAGCGGGAGGTCCGGGAGCTGCGCCGGGCGAACGCGATCACGCCGGGAAGGGCGGCAAGCGGCCCTGACGAAGGCGGGACGTGCTGGTACTGCCAGACAGCGCGGGCCGGTCGAACATCATTACGCGGGCCGTTCAGGGACATCGGGCCCAGCCGGAGGGGCCAGCGGAAATGACTGGCCGACGAGGAATGGTGTGCTCCCGCAGGGGCCCGGTCCGACCGGGTCAGCTCGGTCCGGGCAGGCCGAACAGCAGGCGGTCGAGCTGCGGAATCCCGGCGAACCGACTGGTCAGCTGCCGATAGCGGTCCCGAACCGTGTCCGCGTCGACGTCGGCGGGCAGCGACACTGCCCGCTGGTCGGCCGGCAGCTGTTGCTCGAGCACGGTGAGCCGGTCGCGGGTGAGAACGCGCGCGTCCTCCCGCTGCGCCGGGGTCAGCTCGACCAACCAGTCCAAGATCGGAACGGCCAGCGAGTACGCCGCCCGGCCCTCCTCGCCGGGTGCGTCGGCGGCCAGCGCGCCGACGATCCGCGCAGCAAGAGTCACCTCCGGCTCCGCCAGCCGGGCCCGCGCCTCGGCGCTGGTGGCCACGAGCCGCTGCAGCGCAACCTGTTGCCAGCGCTCCACCGGGCCGCAGCCACGCACGTGCCACACGTCGACTGCGGCCACGAACCCGGCCAGCGGCACCAGGTCGCGCAGCGCCGGCCCGCCGCACACCGAGCACAGCCGATCGGGGCGCTCGATCAGCACCCGCCACAGCGGCACGTGGTCGACCTGGCTCAGCGGTCGCGACCGGATCACGCGGCAGCCCGGGTCGTGCAGCAGCACACCGTCGGTGTCCCCGATCGCGGCGCGCAGCCACCCGAACGCCGCGGACCGTTCTAGGACCTCGTCGTCGAGCCAGGAAGGCAACGCCGGCACCGGTGGCAGGACGATCTCGCCGCCGGCCGCGGCGACCTGCTCACAGACCGCGGTGACGAACGCCGCGTCCCGCTCACCGAGCAGTTGCGGCAGCGGAGATGGCGACGCGGTGCCGATCTGCTTCCAAGCGGCGGTCCAGGCATTATCGATCAACCGGGCGGCCCGGGCGAACACCGCCCCGACGCTACCCGGCCCGGCGCTGACCCCGGCCCGGAGCGCTGCAAGGACGTCACGGGCGACGGGTGCGGGCAGGTCGGCGACCAGCGGAGCGATCTCGTCGGCGGCCCCGGGTAGCCGCAACGCAGCGACGAAGGCCGCCACCATCGCGGCACGCTCGTCCTGCTCGTCGGAGTAGACGGACCGGTGCGCCTCGTCATAGCTCTCCGGCAGCGGCCGGGTCGGGTCCGGCCTGGTCCAATCCCGGTCGGCCTCGTCATGGCTCTCCGGCAGCGGCCGGGTCCGGTCGGGCCTGACCCGGTCGACCTGGCGGCGCTCGTCCTCCTCCCGGTCCCGCTGTAGCGTGGCGGCCTGCTCGGCCTTTTCCTTTTCTTTCGCGGCCGCGGCGGCGGCGGCCCGCTCCGGCCACTGCGCCCAGGGGCAGGCCAGCAACCGGGTGGCCACCTGCCGCGTCTCCTGCCCCCGAAGCTGCAGCTGCCATGAGTGCGGCGGCAGCGGTGGACCCGGGTCGAGCACGACGACGGTGGCCTTCTCGCCACCGTCGACTGACAGCAGCCGAACCCGGGCGGCAGCCGGCGGGCCGTCAAACGGGTCGAACGTCGAGTAGGCGTACTCCTCGTCCACCACCAGTTCGGACTGCAGCACTCCGTCAGTGTTCCACCGGATCGTCGCCCGACACGGGGACGCGGATACCCATCCTGGCGCCCCGGCCCCGGCACCGGCCGCCGAGCCGGCGTGGCTGACGAACGCGCAGCTGGCCCCGTACGCGGGTGGTGCCAGGACCGGACGGCCCCGACCGGCGCACCGGCGTCGGTCGGCACTCTCGGTCTCGGCCCTGCGGTCTTGGCCTGGTCGCCCTGGCGCACGGCAAGTGTCCGGCGGCTGCCGGCCCCACCCGGCACCGGCTGACCCACCGCGGGGAGCGGTGCGTGGACACCGCGGGCCGGGAGGGCTGCGCGGCCGCGGCCACGATCTCTCTCCTGTCGGGGGCCACTGAAAGCCGCCGCGCTCGACCGGGACAACGTGTCGCTGGGCCCGGTGCGGCGCGACCGCTTCCACCGCATCGCCCGCCGCTAGGCCGCGCTGCGTGCCGCACAGCTGGAGGCGCCTCCGCTGGTCGCCGATGCGTTCGGGCACACCGTGACCGCCCTTGTGCAGGTCCTGGCCGCGCTCGTCAGCCAGATCGAGCGGCTCGAAGGCGAGTTGAGTGCTTTGTGACCCGCACCCGGACGCTGAGGTCCTGCGTAGATCCGCCCACCTCGGGGGCGGGGCGGTTCCCAGCCCGGCCTAGGACCGGTCCTCGCCGCCCGGGTGCTCGCCGAGTTCGGCGACGACCCGCACCGCTACGCCGACCCGAAGAGCCGCAAGAACTACGCCGGCACCAGCCCCATCACCAAGGCCAGCGGCACCCGACGGGTCGTGCTGACCCGGGTCGCGGTCAACAAACGCCTGCGTGACGCCCCTGTACCTTCAAGCGTTCGCCGCGTTGACATGCCCCCCCCCGGGCCCGCGTCTACTGCGATGCCCACCGCGCCGCGGCGCCACCCAGCATCCCAGCATCAAGGCCTGCGAGCGCTGGCCGACCGGCTCGTCAGCATCCTGCACGGCTGCCTGCCGCATCGCACTGCCTACAACGAGCAAACCGCCTGGCCGTCCACACCGAGATCAACCGGCGGCCTGCAACCCGAATTAAGCAAGATCAGAAGGGCTTCCCGGTTTGACACATCGAACCGTGGGATGTCTAGGTCGTGGACGAGGAGCGCGCGCGTCGCCTCGACGTGATCCTGCGTCGCCAGATTTTCCAGGGGGCGGCCTGACCGTACGCCGAGGCCTGCGGGACCGGTGGCAGCGAGAGAGGGGACCATGGCGAGAAGGAATGAGGTGAGGGTCCGCCGGGCCTACGACGAGCCGGTGCGGACAGATGGCGCCCGGGTGCTGGTCGACCGCATCTGGCCCCGGGGACTGAGCAAGGAGAGAGCCGACCTCGACGAGTGGTGCAAGCCGGTCGCGCCGTCGACGACGCTACGCAAATGGTACGGCCACGATCCGGACCGCTTCGAGGAGTTCGGTCGCCGCTACCGGGCCGAGCTCGAAGAGCCCGAGCGCGCCGAGGCCCTTCGGCACCTGCGCGACCTGGCCACGCACGGCACCTTGACGCTGCTCACCGCCACGAAGCACGCCGACATCAGCGAGGCCGTGGTGCTGGCCGACCTGCTCCGCGGTTGACTCGCCGTGTTTGGCCTGCCTGATCGGCCCGCCCTGCTGTGACATGGCTGCCCGTGGGCCACGCAGAGGAACCGATCACCTGGCCCTGCCCCGCCGGGTCCGATAGCGCGGATCAGGCAGTGGTGGAGCCGTCGTGGGAGAGCTCCCGCGCCTCCCCGGCTTCCAGCTCTGACTCGATGTTGTCGGCAAGGATCTCGCCCAGCTCCACCCCCCACCGGTCGAACGAGTCGACCCCCAGGTGGTCCCCCCGGTGAGGACCCGGCGCTCATGGAGGGCCGATCAGCTTGCCCAGGTTCTCCGGCGTGAGGCGGTCCAAAGGACGGAGGTAGGGGGTGGTTGCCGTCACTGACCCGGTGGGGTATCAGGCCGGACAGCAGCTTTTTCACCTGGGCCTGATTCCCTCAGCCCGTTTCCGACGCTCCGGCCCGGCTAACTCATCGTGAGGCCGCCGCTTGACGCTGACGGTCTGGCCGGTGATGAAGCTGGCCTCGTCGGAGGCGTAGAACGCGACGGCGTGGGCCACGTCGAGAGCCGCAGGGTCTCCCCGCCTGAGGCGAGCTGGCGGGCGATGACCGATCCGATCCCTCCAGTGCCTGGCCCATGAGGGCGCCTCCAAAAGGGTTTGCCGCAGGGAATGCGTACAGGTGGAGGATGCCGGGCGCGGGCGTCGGTGCGGTTCAGCGGGCCCGGACCCGGTGCGGCCGGGGCCAGTCGTCGCGGGGAATCCGGCGTTTCCTGCGACGACTTGCGCCCGGGAGCTCGTAGGCTCCCCGGCCGTGGACGACCCCGCCGCCCGGGCGCGTGCCGCGGGCGCTGGTGAAGCTGACCGGGCACAGGCGGCGAGGCGCAGCGCCGCAGGCACCTGCTGCGCCCGCATGTCCAGGACGGCGTGCCGCTGCCGGGGCTGGCCGCCGAGGCGGGGGTGCCGCTTCGGACCGGCCCCGCGCTGGTCGGCCCGCTACCGGTCTGCCGGCTTGTCTGGGTTCGATGGTCCGGGACACTCCTGACGGAAGGAAGCTGGGATGCAGACGTGCTGTTGAGACAGCATGTTGAGTGCGTGTCTGCAGTGCCGGCGCGGTCGTTGCCATCCAGATGTCGCCAGGAACATCGAGACCTGCCCACGGGCCCTGGAATGAAGGGAAGGCCGTGGCGGACAGACCCACATCGCCGGTGCCCACCGTCGTCTTCTCCGCCGCCTCCACGTGGTCCTGCGTCGCAGCACCGCCGGCGGCGGCGCCAGCACCCGCACCGATGACACCGCCAGCAGCGGGCACGCCGGAGGGCACCTCACGCGTGGGGGTCGCCAGGGGCGGTCCGACGCATCGGCGGACCAGAGACAGCCGCACCCTGGACGAGGTGCACGTCCGGTCGATGAACGACCCGCAACCGGGGTGGACACTGGATCGCGCGTTGGGCCGGCTGGCCCAGGGTTACGCGGTGGAGCAGGTGAGCCGGCTGAGCGGATATGCGGTGCCGTTCCTGCGCTCCCGGCTGCACCGGAGCCGACCCGCACCAAGTCACCTGCCGATCAGAAACCGGGGAGTCCTGACATGAGCCAGGCTGAGCCGTTGGGCGAGCCCGTTGAGCTCGTCGTCGACACCGAAGAGCTCGCGGAGGAGCTCCAGCGTCGCGGTCTTCGTGGCGTGCACGTCGGTGACCGGGTGCGCCTGGAGCTGGTGCACGGCGGAAGCGAGCGGCCCGGCTGGCCGCCGCCTTGGATGAGCAGCTTCCACAGTGGCCGTAGCGACCTGGGCCGTCGCGCCAAGTAGATCGTGCGAGCCGAACTCGGCCGTCGATCGTGATCCTGGTTGACACCGGTCCGCTCGTGGCAGCCGCGGACCTAGACGACGCCGATCATCGGGTCTGCGTCGAGCTGTTCGCCTCGACACCGGGGCCGCTCATCGGGCCGGCGCTCATCGTCGCCGAGGTGTGCTACCTGCTGGGCCAACACGCCGGCAGCAGGGTAGAAGCGAGCTTCCTGCGGTCCCTCGCCGATGGCACCCTCACGCTGGCAGAGCTCCAGCCCCCGGACTTCCGCCGGATGGCCGACCTCGTCGAGCAGTACGACAACTTGCCGCTTGGAGGCTCGGACGCCAGCGTCGTTGCCCTGACCGAGCGCCTCGGCGTCACGACGGTAATGACCCTCGACCGTCGCCACTTCTCAGTCGTGCGTCCCCGCCACGTCGCCACCTTCACCCTGCTCCCATGATATAGCTCGCGCTGGCGAATAGCATTGACGGTCTTCCTCGCGCGTTTCTGCTAAGGTCCGCCTCCAATCATAGTCTGCCCGCGGACTGTGGTTGTTGGTGGCTCGGAGCTGGGGCAGACAAGCAAAGGAAGCCCCCACTTACACCTTTGATTCCGTCATACTCGTTATTATGATGGGACCACCCTCGGGGGAGCGGTCGACCGCCTTCCTGTCCGGTCTCAGGTGATCTGAGGCAGTCTCACTTGACCTGAGGCATTCGCAGGTTTGTCTCACTTGATCTGAGGCAGCCGAGCTACTTGCGCAGGTCAGCGCGATTTGCGCCCACGACGATCCTCGGACTTGCCTCATGATCGATGAGACAAAGTCCGGCCGGCCGTCTCATTCAAAATGAAGCACCGCAGGTCAGGGAGCGATCATGACTCATGTCAAATGAGACCGGACACTTCCGTGACGGCGCTGGTGGGTGGAGCGATGATGGGCGCGGCGGACGTGGCACGGGTGGTGGCCGCGCTGTTGCCTGCGACCGACCCGGAGAGGGGGGTGACGGCGGCGCTGGAGGCCTTCGACGTGGCCGTGCTGGGGCAGGACCACGGTGGCCGGTTCGCGTTCTGGAACGCCAGCGCGCGTGCTGCCGGGCAGCCCCGGCGCGGGGCTGCCCGGCCGCACCTGGGGAGACCCGCGCCGGCGGATGGTTCGCCCGGCCGGCTCCGCTCTTGCCGATCAGGAGCGCAGCTGGCCCACGGCACCGGGCAGCCGGTGACCGCTGTGGCGTTGGGCGTGTACCGGCCCGATCGCGTACTGACCTGGCTGCGGGTCGACGCGGTTCCGGTCCCGGCGGCCGGCCTGGGCGGGACCGCGGTCGTTTCCCGCCTGGTCGGGAGATGACCGACCTGGGCGGCGTCGAGGAGGCCGCCAGGCGGCGGGAACGGCGGCTGCGCGGCGTGCTGGACGCGCTGCCCTACCTGGTGGCCCAGATCAGCTCCGATGGTGCGGTCACCTACGTCAATCCGACGGGCGCGGCGATGGTCGACCGGCGCAGCGAGCAGATCGTCGGCCGTCCGTTGACCGCGCTGGGCTACCCGCCGCCGCTGGCGGCAACCTGGGCTGCCGCGATCGGCCGGGTGACCGCCACCGGCACCCCGGTACCGGTTGACTACGAGGTGGTCGGTGCCGGCGGCACGCGCCGGATGGAGGGGGGGTCTTCCTGCCCA
>Ga0302299_10002318_pt1 | contig 11633 bp, 7 predicted proteins | sample III_Fen_N3_4_FD_198795 | JGI IMG/M metagenome (GOLD analysis project Ga0302299, IMG submission 198795) | Peat permafrost microbial communities from Stordalen Mire near Abisko, Sweden - III_Fen_N3_4 | ecosystem: Environmental > Terrestrial > Soil > Wetlands > Permafrost | place: Sweden: Abisko...
CGTCGGGGTCCGAGCGCTGGATGGCCGCCCGCGGTCGCGGGCTGCGCGACGAGGCGGGCCAGCTGAGCGGCTGGGTGGTCGGTCTGCGCGACATCCACGACCAGGTGGTCGCGCGTCGGGGGCTCGCGGCCTCGGAGCACCTGTTCCGCACGTCGATGATGTACAACCCCAACGGTCTCGCGCTGTTCGGGCTGGCCGGGGGCGTGCTCGCTGCCAACCCGGCCTTCTGCGAGATGCTCCGCCGCGACGTCGACTGGGTCCTCGCGCACGACCCGTCCGACGTGATCTTCGAGGACGACCTCGCCGAGGCGGGCGCCCTGTTCGCCCGGGTCGCCGGTGGGGAGGTCGAGAGCCTCCTCGGCACGAGCCGGATGAAGCGCTCCGACGGCGAGCTCATCTGGACGCGGTGGGGAGTCTCGCTGATCCGTGACGACGACGGCCGTCCGGAGTACCTCGTGGCCCAGTACCAGGACCGCACGCCGGAGCACGAGGCGGAGGAGCGACTCACCTTCCTGGCCCGCTACGACGGCCTCACGGGCCTGCACAACCGGGCCTGGATCGCCGAGACGCTGGGCACCGAGCTGCAGCTGGGGCGTCGCCGCAGGGCGGCCACGGTGGGCGTGCTGCACCTCGACCTCGACGGCTTCCGCGCGGTGAACGACTCGATGGGTGCGGCTGCGGGCGACGAGCTGCTGCAGATCGTGGGCGAGCGGATCCAGGCGTCGGTGCCGGGCCACGCGTTCGTCGCGCGCACCTCTGGCGACGAGTTCGTCGTCGTCGTACCGAGCGCCGACGTCGAGGAGTTGGAGGCGCTCGCGGCGACCGTGCAGAAGGCGGTGGCCGTCGAGGTGGTGCTCGGCCACCGGCGCGTGCTGCCGTCCGCGTCCGCCGGCATCGCCGTCGCCCGCGCCGACTCCACGGCCGCATCGCTGCTGCGCGACGCGGCGCTCGCGCACGGCTCGGCGAAGTCGTCCGGCCGCTCTCACCGCAGGGTCTACGACGAGGCCCTCGCCGCTGAGGCGGCGCGTCGCCTGCGCGTCGAGGAGGAGCTGCGCGACGCCATCGCGCGTGACGAGCTCGTCGTGCACTACCAGCCGCTGGTCCGCCTGAGCGACATGCAGTTCATGGGCTTCGAGGCGCTCGTGCGGTGGCAGCACCCGACTCTCGGGCTCCTCGGGCCGGACAAGTTCCTGCCCATCGCGGAGGACACCGGCCTCGTCGTCGCGCTCGGGGAGCAGGTCCTGCAGCAGGTCTGCCTCGCGATGCTGGAGCACCCGCACTTCGCGCGACGGGTCAGCGTCAACATCTCGGCCGTGCAGCTCGCCGACCCGCAGCTCGTCACGCGCATCATCGACTGTCTCGACACCCACCAGATCGACCCGGCGCGTCTCGTCGTCGAGGTGACCGAGACGGCGGTCGTGAGCCAGGTCGCCCTGGCGCAGGACACGCTCGGGCGCCTGCGCGACGTCGGGATCGGCGTGCACATGGACGACTTCGGGACGGGCTACTCCTCGATCTCGCTGCTGCGCGACCTGCCGGTGACCGGCCTCAAGCTCGACCGTCGGTTCGTCAGCGAGCTCACGTCGCACGACAGTGACGCCAACGTGCTCTCCGCCGGGCTCGCCGGGCTCGCGGCCGGTCTCGGGCTCGAGTCGATCGCGGAGGGCATCGAGACCGAGGAGCAGGCCCGGCTCGTGCAGGCGCACGGCTGGATCCACGGCCAGGGCTACCTGTTCGACAAGCCGCTCCCGCTCGACCACTGGACCGGCTGAGGTGCTCCGACTCGACCCCTCGGGCGAGTCGACGGCGACGCGGGTGCTGGTGTTCCTCCCAGGCTTCATGCAATCCTCCGCGTCCTACCGCACCCTGCTGGAACCGTTGACGGCACAGAGGATCTCGGTGGTCGTCCCCCAGCTCTACCGTCGCGGACCAGCGGTGCTCACGGGTCGCTACTCCGTCGAGCAGGAGGCGCTCGACGCCGTGGCCCTGGTCCGCGGCGAGGCGGGTGGGCGGGCGGATCGACCAGTCGTGCTCGGCGGGCACTCGCGCGGGGGACAGGCCGCGTGGCGCGCGGCGAACCTGCTGGCGCCCGACGGGCTTCCCGCGGGGCTGGTGCTCGTCGACCCGGTGGACGGTGCCGGTCGGGTGCCGAGCGCGCCCACGGCGTCGAGGGAGCCGGTCGAGTTCACCTGTCCGTGCCTCGTCGTCGGCGCGGGGATCGGCGGACGCTGTGCACCCGAGCCGGTGAACCACGCCGTCTTCGCCGCGGCGGCGCCGTACGCGCGGCACGTCGTCGTGGCGACGATCGGCCACGGCGACATCCTCGACGACCGGTCCGCCGGACGTGCCCGGCGCCTGTGCGGTGGAGCCCCCGACCCCGCGCCCGGCCGCGCCGCCGTCACCGCCCTCCTGACCGAGCTCCTCCTCTCGGTGAGGGGAGGGTGAACCGCTCGCGGCGGAAGGGGACGACGTCGGGGTCGACCTCCTCGCCGAACTCGCGCGCGGCGAGGTGGCCGGCGAAGACGGCGTGCGCGATGAGCCCCGGTGCGTCGGCGTCGCCGACGAGGCGCAGCGAGCCGAGCCGGCCGTCGGCGAGCGCGGGGGAGAGGGCGTCGTGGAGCGACGTCTCGGGCTCGCGGTCGCCGACGAGCACCACCTGGTCGCGAGGGATCGAGCGCTCCCGGCCGTCGAGGACGGACTGCGTCACCACGCGGTCGTCCTCGATGCGCGCCACGGTCTCCCGGACCACGACGCGTACGCCGAGGCTGCGCAGCCGCGTCTCGATGCGCTCCTGCTCGAGCGTGTACTGCGTCCAGAACGACACCAGGGGCGCCGCAGTCACGAGGGTCACCTCGTGCCCGTTGCGGGCCATCAGCTCGGCGAGCAGACCACCCATGACGTAGTGGTCGTCGTCGACGACGACCACGCGACCGACCGGGAGCGACCACGTGCCCGCGACCAGGTCGTCGAGCACGTCGTCCGGAGTGAGTACGCCGGTGCGCTCGTGCCCCGGGACGGCCGCGCCCGTCGAGCGGCCGCGCCCGTCCCGGCGCCACACGGCGCCGGTCGCCACCACCACGTGCCGGGCGCCGGCGTCGAGCACGTCGGCCGCCGTCGTCGGGGACGCCGGGTAGAGCTCCACGCCGGCGAGCCGCCCGATCTCCCCGAGCCGCCAGTCGACCACGCGACGCCAGGCGGCGAGCCCGGGGAGCAGCGCCTCACGGTCGACCCGGCCCCCGAGGCGGCTGCGCGCCTCGAGCAGCTGCACGCGGTGCCCGCGCGCCCCCGGGGCGCGCGCCGCCTCGAGCCCCGCGGGACCGCCGCCCACGACCATCACCTCGGCGCTCGTGCGCCGCACCTCGATGCGCTCCGGGTGCCAGCCGCGCCGCCACTCCTCGCCCATCGTGGGGTTCTGCGTGCAGCGGATCGGCAGCGACTTGGGGTCGGTCGCCACACAGATGTTGCAGCCGATGCACTCGCGGATCTCCTCGGTGCGGCCCTCGCGGATCTTGTTCGGGAGGTGCGGGTCGGCGATCGACGGGCGCGCGGCGCCGACGAGGTCCATCACCCCGCGACGCACGGCGGAGACCATCGAGTCGGGAGAGGTGTAGCGGCCGACACCGACGACGGGCTTGGTCGTCATCGACTTCACGAACGCGATGTAGGGCTCCTGATGGCCTTCCGGGGCGAAGCGCGAGGTGGCCGAGTCGTTGCTCCAGCCCGACACGTTGACGTCCCAGAGGTCCGGCAGCTCGGCGAGCATCGCCAGGATCTCGGGCGCCTCGCCGTCGTGGGTGATCCCCTCCGGGCCGAGCAGCTCGTCGACGGCGAGGCGCACGGCGACCGCGCAGTCGTCGCCGATCGCGTCCTTCGTGTCCTCGATGAGCTCGCGCAGGAAGCGCACGCGGTTCACCAGGCTGCCGCCGTACTCGTCGGTGCGGTCGTTGTGCCGGCGCGAGAGCATCTGCATCGGCAGCGTGAGGCCGTGCGCGGCGTAGCAGTAGACGATGTCGAAGCCCGCGTCGCGGGCGCGGATCGCTGCGTTGCGGTGCCAGCGCCGCACGTCGGCGATGTCGCGCTTGGTCATCGCGCGCGTCTGCCGCGGCTCGAAGCCGCCGCCGACGAGCACGCCCTCCGACCGCGGACCGATCGGCGTCAGGCGCGAGTAGTCGTTCGCCGAGTCCAGTCCCGCGTGGGTGAGCTCGATGCCCGCGAGGGAGCCGTGCGCGTGGACGGCGTCGGTCATCAGTCGCAGGCCGGGCACGTCCGCGTCGTCCCAGAGGCGTCCCTCGACGTAGGGCGAGAGGTCGCTCGTGGGGTGGATCTCCACCTCTTCCGTGCAGACGACGCCCCAGCCGCCCTCGGCCTTGATGCCGCGCATCGCGGCCAGCGCCGCCGGGCGCAGGTGACCGAGGCCGTTGCAGTGCGGCACCTGGTAGAAGCGGTTGGGCGCGACCTTGGGGCCGATGCGCACCGGTTCGAACAGGATGTCGTGGTCGCCCATCCCGCGATCCTGGCACGCGGGCGAGCGGTCGTCAGGCGCCCGCGCGCGCCGCCTCGAACGCCGGCCCGAAGAACGACACCACGCCGTCCTTGATCAGGTAGACCGACCACCCGGGGAGGTCCGCGAACCAGGCGGCGCACGTCGGTCCCTCGACCAGCGCGGCCGTGGCCAGGGCGTCGGCGAGCCCGGCGTCGGGCCCCACGATCGTGGCCGAGTCGTAGTGCACCTCGGTGCTGCCGGTGCGGGGGTTGCGGATGTGGCTGCCCCGCTCGTAGAGCCCGCTCGTCGCGACCGCGCCGTCGCCGACGTGCACGACCTCCACGACCTGCTGGGTGTCGTAGGGGTTGATGATGCCGATCGCCCACAGCTCGCCCGGGGCCTGCAGCCCGCGGCAGGCGATGTCGCCCGAGGCGTTGACGCAGACGTTGCGGATGCCGGCGCGCACGAGCTGGTCGGCGACCTGCCCCGCGGCCCAGCCCTTCACGTAGCCCGACGGGTCGACGCCGCCCTTCACCGCCCACGGGTCGAACGCGCCGCGGCTCAGGGTCTTCGCGAAGTGGCACGACGAGAGGACCTCCTGGACCACCGTCGGCGTGCGGAACAGCGGGATCAGGCCGTTGCGGAGCATCGTGATCGGCGTGTCCACGCGATACGTCGAGAACCACGCGTCGACCTGGTGCAGGTAGGCGACGGCGTCCGACAGGATCCGGTCGACGTCGTCGGGCAGCACCTCGTCGCGCAGGTCGAACGTGACGTGCGTGCCCCACACCTCCTCCACGTGCACGCGCTGCTGCCAGGTGCCCGGCCCCGCGTGAGTGACGGTCGTGTCCACGGTCGCCGTCATCAGAGCCCGGCCTTGGCCATCGCCGACTGCAGCGACTTCTTCCAGGACTGCCACGTCAGCGTCGCGCCGCTGACGTTGGAGATGTTGGCTCCCTGCGCCTTCATGGTCTCGGACTTGAAGACGGGGATGGAGAAGTCGGAGTAAGGCTGCGAGTCGCCGGTGGGGTAGACCACGGGCCAGACGGCGATGATCTTGCCGGCCTTCACGCGGATGCCGACCTGCACCTTGCCGTACTTGTGGGTCTGCAGGCTGCCGACGTAGTCCTTCGCCACTGCGACCGTCGGCTTGGGCGTCGGTTTCGGGGCCGCCTTGGTCGGCGTGGCCACGGGAACCGCCTTCGTCGCCGCCGGTGTCGGCTTCGCGGCCGCCCCCTTGGTCGCAGCAGCCGTCGGCTTGGCGGCGGCCGTCGGTGACGCGGCTGCGGCCGGGGTCGAGGCGGTCGGGGTCGGCGACGTGGCGCCGTCGGCACCGGTCGTGCCCGTGGCTCCGGCGTCGCCGGTCGTGCCGGAGTCGGCCGGCGGCGCGGTGTTCGGGTCGGTGGACTCGGCCGGCGGCGGACCGCCCAGGCCGGCACCCGACCCCGTACCGGCAGCGGCGACGACCGGGTTGGTGTCGCCCCCGGAGTAGGTCAGCACCGCCACGAGGCCGGCCAGCGTCCCCGAGGACACGAGGATTGCGCGCTTCATGACGAGCTCCTGAGGGTGCGAGGGTGCGGCAGGTGACGAGGACGCGGCGTTGCGCCGCGTCGGCTAGAACGAGAACGCTTCATGGTGGATCCGGTCGTTCGGCACGCCGGCGTCGCGCACGGCCTCGAGGACCCCGTCGGTGAAGGACGCGGGACCGCAGACGAACACGTCCGTGCCGGCCAGGCCCGGCACGAGCCGGGCGAGGTAGTCGGCCGTCAGCGGGTGCAGGTGCCGCGGACCCTGCAGGTAGTGCAGGCGCCAGCCGCGCGAGGTCACGAGCTCCTCGAGCTCCGCGCGCAGCGGGGCCGAGTCGACGTCGGGCACGCGGTAGACGATCGTCGCGGCGGTCCCGTGCGGCAGGTCCTCGAGGACGGCGCGGATCGGCGTGACGCCCACACCGGCGGCGAACGCGGCGATCGACTCGCCGTGCCGGTGGCCGGCCGTGAAGACGCCGTAGGGACCCTCGGCGACGACGCGGGTGCCGACGCGCAGGCGGCGCAGCATCGCGGACTGGTCGCCGAGGTTCTTCACGGTGATGCGCATCCACGACGGGTTCGGCGAGGCCGACAGCGAGTAGGGGTGCGCCTGCCACCACCAGTCGCGCGTCATGAAGCGCCACTGGAAGAACTGGCCGCCGCGCGCCTTGACGAGGTCGAGGTCCACGCCGGAGACGTAGATGGAGACGACGCCGTCGGCTTCGGGGACCACCGCCGCGACCCGCAGGTCGTGCTTGCGCGAGAACGACAGCGGCATGATCACGCGGGCCACGAGGATCGTGACGCCGACCGCGATGTAGAGGCCGGTCCAGAAGTAGCGCTGGTAGGGGTGCGCGATGAACATCGGACCGAGGGCCACCTGGTGGCCGAACGACAGCGCCACGGCGAGGTAGAAGTAGAGGTGCGTGACCCACCAGGTCTCGTACCTCATCCGGGTGCGGATGCGGCGGTAGGACAGGCAGCTGACGCCCATCATGAGCACGAAGGCCGTGGCGGCCGGGACCATCCACGCCGACTTCGTCACGAGGTCCCAGAGCTGGCCCAGGATCGTGTGCTCCTCGGCCTGGGCGTAGCTGATCGTCGTGAACGCGAAGTGACCGAGGATCAGGAAGATCGAGTACGGCGCCACGGAGCGGTGCAGCGCGACCATGCGGTCGTGCCCGAGCTCGCGCTCGAGCCAGGGCAGGCGCGACACGATGAGCATGAGCATCAGGCAGAGGTAGGTCCCCACGAGCGCGGAGATCGTGCCGGCGGCGAGCATCTTGCCGCCGGGCAGGTCCAGCCCGTCCTTGACGGCGTAGACGCCGATGCCGAGCGAGATGCCGAGACCGATGCCCGCGACCGTGATGGCCACGTCGCCGCGGTGACGCGTCGTGCCCCGCGCTGCTACGCCGGGCCGCAGGTGCGGCCGGTGCAGGTGCGGCAGGTGGTGCTCGTGCTCGACCGGCTGCGCAGCGACCTGCGGCGTGGGCATGGCCACCGGAGCCGTGGTGGGCGGCGGGAGCAGCGAGGGCACGGCGTCGGGGGACGGCAGGTAGATCGGGTGCAGGTCGGCGGGCGCGCCGGTGAAGGCGGCGCCCTCGACGAACGCGTGGCGGCCCGAGCCGATCCCCGTGAACGGGTCGCGCCCGCTGCCGGTGCTCACAGCCCCGCCGCGGTGAGTGCGGACTGCAGCGACGACTTGTAGGCGGCGTACGTCAGGGTCGCGTGGCTCACGCTGGTGATGTTCGCGGAGTTGGCGGCCACCGCCTTGGTGTCGTACTGCGGGATGGCCGTCTTGTTGATACTCACCGTCTCGGTCCCGTCGTTGGTGAGCAGCGTCCCGGTGGAGGACGTGATCACGGAGTTGGTGATCACGACGACCACCCTGATCGTCCCGTGTCCTTGCGCGATCGACGCGATGGCGCCTGTGAACGTGCCGTTGACCGGCGGCTTCGTCGGCGTCGCCACGACCGACGTCGATGCTGTTCCTTCGGTCGTCGCGGTCACCGCCTTGACGTAGTACGTGTAGGGAGTTCCGTTCACCAGGCCGCTGTCCGCGTACGTCGTGCCCGTCGGGGAGCCGACCAGCGAGCCGTTCCGGTAGACGTGGTACGACGTCGCGGTCGCCACGGCGGTCCAGCTCAGCGCCACCGACGTGTTGCCCGGCGTTGCCGTGAGGCCCGTGGGCGCGCCGGGCGCCGGTGCCATCGGGGTGGCGCTCACGGCCGCCGAGGCGGGTGAGCTCGCCGACCCGTTCGTGGCCTTGACGGTGTAGGAGTAGGCGGTGCCGTTGACGAGCCCGGTGTCGAGGAACGTCGTGCCCGTCTGCGTCGACACGGCCGTCGGGCCGCGGTAGACGACGTATCCGGTGGCGTTCGCCGACGCGGTCCACGACAGCGACACCTGTGCGTTGCCGCCGGTCGCGGTGAGGCCGGCCGGCGCTGCCGGGGTGAGGACGAACGGCGTCACCGAGACGGGTGCCGACTTCGACGTCTCGACGCTCGAGACGATCGCGGACACGGTGTAGGCGTAGGTCACGCCGTTGGTGCGCCCCGGGTCCGTGTACGAGTTGCCTGTCGGCGACGTGATCAGGGCGCCGTCGCGATACAGCCGGTACCCGGTCGCGTTGGCGACGGTGTTCCAGGTGAGCGTGGCGATCCCGTCGCCGGCGGTGCCGGTCAGGCCCGTCGGTGCGCCGACGACGACGGCCGCGGGAGTCGCGCTCACGGGTGCCGTCGGGGCGGACTGCGACGACGGTCCGATCGCGATGACGGTGTAGGTGTAGGTCAGACCGTTCGTCACCGCGCTGTCCACGAGGCTCGGGACGGAGGTCGTCGAGAGGACGGCGCCGTTGCGCGACACCTGGTAGGAGGTGGCGCCGCTGACCGAGCCCCACGACAGCGTGACCTTGCCGTCGCCCGGTGTTGCGGAAAGGCCCGTGGGCGACGACAGCGGGGGAGCCACCGGTGTCGCGCTGACGGTGCTCGACGCGGTGGATGCCGGGGAGTTCAGCTTGTAGGCGACGATCGAGTAGGAGTAGGTCTGGCCGTTGCTCACGGCGTTGTCGACGAAGCTCGTGCCGGCCTGGGTCGAGACCACGGTCGCGCCCCGGTAGACCTTGTACGACGTGGCCCCGGCGGACGCTGTCCAGGTGAGCGTGACGGTCGCGTTGCCCGGTGTGGCGACGAGGTTCGTCGGTGCCGCCGGCGCGGTGGCGACGGGCGTGCAGGGCACGGCCGACGACGGGTTCGACAGCACCGTGCCGTTGGCGGCCCGCACGGTGTAGGAGTAAGGCGTCGCGTCCAGCAGCCCGGTGTCGACGAACGTCGGGTCGGTGGGCGACCCGACGAGCGTGCCGTCGCGGTAGACGCGGTACGACGTCGCCGACGGCGTCGCGGTCCAGGCGAGAGTCACCGTGCCGTCGCCGGGGGCTGCTACGAGGCCGGTCGGGGCGTTGGGAGCCACGACCGACGGCGTGCCGACGACCGGCGCCGACAGCGGCGACCAGCCGGCGATGTTCGTGGCGACCACGGTGTAGCTGTAGGCAGTCCCGTTGTCGAGACCGGTGTCCACGTAGCCGGGCGAGACCGTGGTGGCCACTTGCTGGTCGTCCCGGTAGACGCGGTAGCCGCTCGCGGCGGCGACGGCGGGCCACGACAGCGTCACCTGTCCCGACGCTCCGACGGCCGACACGGACGTGGGGGCGACGGGCTTGCCGACATACGGCGCCAGCACATAGTGGTGAGCGCGCACCTGCGCCGTCGTGGCGGTGACCAGCTTCGACATCGCGAGCTGCGACACGACGACCTCGCGGGCGGCGGCGTAGACCTTGGCATTGACCGACGCCAGGGTGCGGGCCGTGCGGGCGTCGTCGGCCGTCGTCCTCGTGCGGAGCGCCGTGGCGTGCGCCGCGGTGGCGACCTTCTGCGTCTGCTTGAGGGACGCGTAGGTCGAGAGCGCGGTGAGGTAGCGCGTGCGGGCCGCGATCACGGCCACGTCGGCGTCGACGACGAGGTTGACCTCCTCGGTCACCTCCGCGGCCGTCTGCCCCCAGTCGTTGAGCACGTCCTGGTCGGGGGCGGGGGTCGCGTGCGCCGCGGGTGCGAAGGCGGCGAGGACGCCGCTCCACGCCGTGGCGAGCGCGCTGGCGCCGGCGACGGTGGCGATGGCGCGGGTGGTCCGCGACCGGGGGGCGGTCATCGCGCGCCTCAGGCCTTGTACCCGGCGGCCACGAGCGCCGCCTGGAGGGACTGGGCGAACGCTTCCGACGTCAGCGACGCGTGGGTGACCGCAGCGACGTTCGCCGTGTCGCCGGCGTTCATCGTCTCGAGCACGAGCGTGCTCAGCGACATCTGGTTGTAGGAGTTCGAGTCGCTCAGGACGTCGGCCTGCTTGATCACGGTGACGTCGCTGACGTGGCCGCCGTAGACGGTGATGTGCACCTGCATCGGCTCGAGCTTCGGCTTCGGCGTCGTGGGGACCAGGTACATGCGCAGCGATCCGTCGTAGCTGCCGTCGACAGGTCGGTAGTGGGTGGCCCGCACGGATGCCGTGACCGACGTGACCGTGCTGTTGCGCTTCGTCACGGCGGCGACGTAGGCGGTCCGGGCCCGCAGCGTCGCCGCGTGCGCGGTGGCGAGCGACTTCTTCGTCGACGCGATGCGCGAGGCCACGTGCGAGGCGAGCGCAGCGGCGTAGGCCTTCCTCGCGCGCGTCTCGGCGGCATAGCGGGCGACGTAGACGGTCCTTGCCGAGATCGCCGCAGCACGCCAGCGGATCACCGCGGCGTTGGCGTCCACCGCCGTCTGGATCTCGACCGCGACCTCGGCGTCGGACTGGCCGTAGTCGTTGGCGACCGCCTTGCCGTCGGGTGCGGCGGCCAGGGCCGGGCCCGCGGGGAGGAGGCACGCGAGGGCTGCCGCAGCTCCGGCGGCGGCCACGAGGGCCGGCGCCGTGCGCGCGGAGCGGGGGGTGCGCCGGTTCATGAGGGTTGTTTCGGTCCCGGTGCACGACCTGTGGCTGCGCCGTCCGGGTGAGGGATGTCCAAGAAACGTCCAAGGCGTGAACCCTCCCGGGACTCCGATCGTCAGCGCGCAACGGTCCGGCCGGGTGCCTTAGCGTGGCGGCCTCACTGGGGCCGGACGGGGACGGGAGGGGACATGCCGACGACGTCGCCCGCGACGTGGCTCGCGCTGTCCGGGCCGGGGACCCGACCCGAGGACGTCGTCTCGACGATCCGCGCCGCGCTGGCCGAGCTCCCGGCGTCGTCCATCACGGTCTTCGACCGCGACCTGCGCCACCTGCTGGTGCGCGGCACGATCCTCGCCACCGGAGGCGTCGATCCGGAGCAGCTCGAGGGCGGCCTCGCCCCGGACGTCCTCGACCCCGACGTCTGGGCGTTCTACCGGCCGCTCTACGAGACCGCCCTGAGCGGGGAGCAGACGACCGCCGACGTGTCCTCGGTCGACGGGCTGCGCCACTACAAGATCCGCGTGGGCCCGGTGCGGTCCCGGTCCGGCGCGACGGTGGGCGGGGTGGTCATCGCCACGGACATCACCGAGGAGCGTGCGGCGCACCTGGCGCTGGCCGTGAGCGAGGAGCGGTTCCGGCTGCTCGCGGAG
>Ga0302299_10002319_pt1 | contig 11632 bp, 5 predicted proteins | sample III_Fen_N3_4_FD_198795 | JGI IMG/M metagenome (GOLD analysis project Ga0302299, IMG submission 198795) | Peat permafrost microbial communities from Stordalen Mire near Abisko, Sweden - III_Fen_N3_4 | ecosystem: Environmental > Terrestrial > Soil > Wetlands > Permafrost | place: Sweden: Abisko...
GGAGATCGAGCGCCGCAAGGTGACGATCGTGCGCGGCGAGGAACTCAAGCTCTCGATCCAGCCCTGATAGAGTAGGCCTCTCCGCCTGGCGCGCTTTTCCGTGACGCTGCGGCCTCCCGTGCGGAGCAGCATTCATGCAACCGCGTGAACTCGAGAGCCTGTTCCTCGCCTACCGCGACGAGGCGGACGTCGATGCCCTCTCGCAGGTCTTCGACCGCGCTGCGCCCGAGTTGCAGACGCTGGCGCGGCACCTCGTGCGCGAGCCCTCCGAGGCGGAGGACCTGCTGCAGGAGACCTTTCTCACGGCCATCGAGCGCGCGGGAGACTGGCGCAGCGACCGGCGACTCCTGCCCTGGCTGGTCGGCATCCTCGCCGTCGCCGCGCGCCGCCGCGCGCGTGATCGTTCGCGCACCCCGGATCCGCGCCGAATCAACTCTCCCGCGGACAGCGCGCCCGAATCGAGCGCCTCCGCGCACGAGTTCCGCGCCGAGGTCGAGCGCGCTCTCGCGGCGCTGCCACAGGAGGAGCGCGAGCTGCTCTCGCAATACCTGCTCGACGAACGCAAGCCGCACGAGATCGCCGGCGAGCAGGGTCTCGCTCCGGGAACCGTGCGCATGCGTATCCAGCGCGCGCTCGAATCGCTGCGCAGGCTCCTGCCCGTGGGCGCGGCGCTCGGCGGCGCGGCGCTGCTCACGAGTCCGCGCACGCTGGCCGAGGTGCGCAAGGAGGTTCTCGCTCGCGGCCGCGAGCGCGCGCCTGAACTCGCCGCTGCCTCGACGGGGCTGCTCGCAGGCATTGCAGCGCTCCCCAAGTCGCTGCTCTCCATCGCACTCGTCGCGAGCGCCGGACTCGTGACGTGGCTCGCACTGCAGCCAGGATCGGGGCAAAGGCCCGAGGGAAATCCGGGCTCGCTCGCCGCGGGACCCGCGCTCGCGCACGGCGAACCACGCGCCGCGCGCATCGAGGCGGGCTCCGCGGCGGGCGAGCGCTCTCCCGCGCTCGACGCTGGCGTCGTCGCCGGCGGCGACTGGGTTCGCATCGCGATCGAGGAGCCGACGCGCTTCGAGTCGGGGGCGCTGCGGATACTGGTCAAGGCCATCGGCGAGGAGGCGGAGCTGCGACCCTCACTCCCCGCGTCGCGAGAGTTGCTGATCGACGTGAGCTCGCTCGCAAGAGGGAGCGCTCATCCTTCGAGTCTGCTCGTGCGCCTCGATCATTCCGACTACATGCCCGAAACCGTGTCCGTCGAATGGCCCTCGACGGACGTCGCCCCCGGCCGTCGCGAAGCGCGCGCTGCGGTCCGACTGCGGCCGGCGCTTGCGTTCGTCGAAGGAACGATCGCGCTCGAAGGACTCGAGCCCGATCCTCGCGGACTCCTGGCGCTGGTCTCGTGGAACGAGCCCGGCGCGAACATGGCGACCATCCTCGACCAGGCCGACCAGGTCGCACCTGGCCGGTTCCGCCTGCGCTCCCCGCATGGAGGGCCGCTCGTGCTGGTCGTCGCACACGCGGGCGCGGCGCCGCTCTCGACACACGTCGAGCTCACGCCAGGCCAGTCGAACGATGTGGGCCTGTTGACGCTCGAGGCCGGACTGGCGATCCGTGGTCGCGTAGTCCTGCCGGAATCGGGCGCGGGGTGGCGGGCCGAGATCGAGGCTACCGCCAGACTCGCACGCGACAACGGCGTCGGAGCGCTCCAACGTCTCGCCTGGAATGGCGAGGTGCTCTATCGAGGCAGCGGCAGTGCGCGGACGGGCGAGGACGGCCGGTTCGAGATCCGCGGACTCTCGAAGTGCGATTACAAGCTCCGCTGCAGCCTGGGCGCAGACAGTCCTTCCGCACGACGCGCGTTCGTCATCGGCGACTGGACCGCGGACGGCATGACGAACTCCACGGATGTCACTCTGGACGCTCGCGCTCCGTCCGAGGACCTCGTCGTCGATCTTTCCCACGCAGCGCGACTGGGATTCGTGCTGCGTGTCGTGAGCAACGGTCAGCCGGTTCCCAGTCCTGAGTTGGATTGGCTGATGACCGATCACGGATCGATGGGAACTTCCGGCGACGAGCGCGGGGAGACGAGCATTCTCGTCGCGACCCAGTCCCCGTTCCGCGTGCGGGTCTCGAAGGCCGGATTCGTGGCGCGCGAGTTGGAGTTGCAGCCCTCCCGGATCGAGCACGGGTCCGTGGTCGAGGTCAATCTCGATCCTGGCGCTCCGCTCGTGGACCTCGAGTTCGACACGGGAGAGATCGGGCTGGAAGGCATGTTCTGGGCCACGCTGTTCCCGATCGAATCCCTCGGCGAGACCCGCCCGGATGCTCTCGACATGACCCAACCGCGCGGCGACATCGCCGGACGGGAGACGTCGAGGATCCTCGAGGATGGCCGGTTCTCGAAGTCGATCAGCGCCGGCCGCTACTGGGGCCGGATCTTCCCCCACCACTGGCCCGACAACCAGGGCACGACCGACCTGCTTCCGGCTGCGTTCGAGTGCAAGCTCGAGCCGGGACGTCGAAACCGTGTGCACGTGGAGATGCATCACGGCGGCCGCATCCGGATCGACTCCCGTGCCTTTCCGCGATCGCAATCGCAGATCCGCCTCGCGCTCGCCGACTCGTCGGGCAAGAGCCTGCGCGCCGAGTTCTGGGAGCGTTCCCTCGATTCCAGCGGCATTCCCTCGAGCCGGGGTACCGTGGACGCCGTCTTCGCCGGAGCGCTGATGTCGAGCGCGCCACTCCCGGCCGGGGACTACGTGCTCACCGTCCGGCCGCCCGGGAAGGACGCGACCGAGCATCAGATCACGCTCGAGCCCGGCAAGTCGAGCACGCTCGTGCTCAGTCCTTGACCCGGATTTCCCTGAACTTCACCGGCCCCTCGGCATACAGCCCGACGCCGCCCACGAGCTTCTGCGGCTCGTAGGCGCGCTTGCCCACGGTCTCGTCGTCGACGAAGACCTCGACCTCGTTCGTGCGCACCTCGATCGCGAGCGTGTAGGCCTTCTTGGGTGCCACCTTGCCGATCAGTGCGTCGTCGCCGTCCTTCCAGCCCTTCTTGCCGTACTCGCTGCCGAGCACGACCGCCCCGAACGAGAGCACGCCCTGGATCGCCTCCGCATCCGCGCTCTCGCCGAACATCACGCCCACGAACTCGGGCTTCTTCGTGTCCTTCTGCTCGATGCGCACCTCGAAGCGGTACGGGATCTTGGGCACGTCGTCGGCCCTGCAGAAGCCGCCGTCCTTGGCGGAGACGATGTCGTCGCCCTCGAGCGAGAAGTCGTCCGATGCCTGCCAGCCGAGCAGTCCCGCCTCGAGCGGCAGGCGCCGCCAGCGGCGCGTGTCGAGCTTGGATTGCTCGGAGTATTTCGCACGCAGCTCGGCCAGCGCGCGCGAACCGCCGAAGGCCTCGTCCGCCTTGGCGAGGAAGCGCATGGCGTACAGCGGCAGGCCCTTGTCGACGTAGGCCTTGGCTGTTTCCCCGACCCCGGCGACGAAGCCCGCTTCGGCCGCGGCGAGCTTCTCGGCCAGCTCCTTGTTGAGCTTGGCGATGCGCGCGCGCGCGTCGTCGGCGATCTCGGCGGCCTTGCGCGCGCCCGAGGGCGGCACGCTGGAGGGGTCGGGCAGCGCGCGCACGGCTTGCACGCACTTCTGGTAGTGGTACAGCGCCGCGTCGGCGAGCTTCTGCGCATTGAGCGTCTCGCCCAGCTCGAAGTTCGCGACCACGTCGGCGGGACGCTTGCGCAGCGCGGCGCGGAAGCTCTCGAGCGCCGCCTCGGGCTGCTTGTCGTTGCGCTGCTTCCTGCCGCGTGCGATGAGCGTGTCGGCCACCGCGGGCGGGCCGAAGTAGAGCTCGTGCTGCGCGAGGCACCACTTCTTCCAGCGCGCCTCGAAGTCCTCGAAGCTCTTGACCGCGGGGTCCTTGGCCTTGGTCACGAAGTATTCGACGAAGCGGCCGACGACGTCGTGCTTGCCGCCCGACTTGTAGGCCGCCATGTAGTCGCGGTAGAGCGGTGCGTAGATGCGCTGCGACTTGTCGTTCTCGTAGTTGAGCAGGAAGTACACCAGGCCCCAGCCCATCGGGTAGTAGTCGCCGTCGTAGGAACCGGGCTCGAAGTAGCTGACGACGTCCTTGAGCGTGGGCTCGTTCTGCTTGAACAGGTCCGGCAGCCAGGCGAGACGCTCCTCGGGCACGAGGTTGGTCTCGACCGAGGCGTTGGGCAGCAGGCGCGCGCCCTCGAAGTAGCTCGCGGTGCCCTCGTTGAGCCAGCTCGGGATCAGGTCGGCCGAGATCAGGTGCGTGAACTGGTGGCTCGACTCGTGGAAGAGCGTCGACCACAGCTCCGAGAGCGGGCGGCCGTCCTCGCGCGGATCGTAGGTCGCGACGCGGTTGGCGTTGGGCACGAAGAAGCCCGCGATGCTCTTGTCGTGCTCGCCTTCGAACCGGTCGAACTCGGCGCGCGTCTTGTAGACGCTGATCACGACGCGCGCCGTGTCGCCGCCGCCGTGCTCCTTGACGTGGAACACCTTGCGGTAGAAGGCGTTCATCTGCTCCATCGCGATCGACATCTGCTCGGCGAGCTCGCGCGGCATGTCGGTCTTGATCGTGTAGCACTCGCCCTTCAACTCCCAGGCCTTCTCCCAGGTCGAGTGCAGCTTGTCCTCCGCCGCCGCCTTGGCCGCGTTCGTGCGGCGCTTCTTGGCGCGGATCGGGACGTCGAGGCCGGAGTCGAGCAGCGCCTCGACGGCCTTCTTGTTGTCGTAGATCTTGGCCAGCGAGAGCTCGCCCGTGGCGGCCCAGGGCGAGCCCTGCGTGCGGCCGAGCAGGTCGACCGCGTTGACCCACAGCTTGCGCGTGGCGCAGTCGTTGCCGAGTGCGAGCAGCGCCGCGGCATAGTCGCCGAGCAGCGCCTGGTCCTTGCCGGCCAGCGGATCGAGCTCGCCGATGCGCTTCTTGAGCGCCTCCGCGAGCGCTGCGCTCTCGGGCGTCGTGGCGAGTTCGAGCGCCTGCGCCGCGTAGTACAGCGCGCGGTCGGGCTCCTTGTCCGCCTCGGCCGCTCGCGAGGCGAGCTCGAGCAGTACCAGGTCGTCGGGCGCCCACTCGAGCGCCTCCTCGGCCTTGGCCAGGGCTTCGGTGTTCGAGCCGCCCGCGAGCGCGCTCTGCGCGTCGGCGGAGAGCGCCGCGGAGCGGTCGTTCGTCGGGGTCGCGAGGAGCAGGAAGAGGAATGCGAGCCGGGAAGCGAGCATCCCCCGATTCTAGCGGGGGTCCCGAGCTCCGCTACTTCTTCTCGGGAGTCGCCGGTGCCGCCGCGGGCTTGTCGGCCTTCGCGGCGCCGAGCTTCCAGCTGCCCTTGCCGCCGATCGCGAACGCGGCCTTGAACTTCATCTCCTGGCCGCCCTGGTCGGCCGAGGCGTCGGCCTTGAGCGCGAGCTTCAAGTCGGCGTCGAGCGTGTAGCTGTGCAGCATGTGCGTCGCGGCGTCCCAGAGCATCGAGCCGTCGCCCTTGATGTCGAGCGTGACCGAGCCCTGCACGCTCGGCTCGGGCCCGCCGTGGTTCTCCTCGGCAGCGATGCGCTCGATGACCGGCCCGATGTCGATCTTGAGATCGCCCTCGAGGTGCACCTTGACGTCCGCGACATTCACGCCGTCGGCGTCGTGGCTGCCCTCGTACTCGCAGGCGACCTTGAGGTGCTTCAGGCCCTCTTCGAGCTGCGGCCCGAGCTCGTCGATCATGATCTGCATGGCCTTCGACTCGCTTGCGCCGAGACCGGCCTTGTCGAGATCGACCGTGCCGGGCTGCAGTCCGGGCATCAGCAGCGAGAGCACCTTGGCGCCGCTGACCTCCCACTTGTCGCCCTTCGTGACCTTCTTCGAAGGCAGCAGCGCGCTGACGTCCATGTCGGGCGAGAGCGTGTTGAGGATCTCGTCCTTGCCGGTGCACTCGTGCCAGGACTTCTTGTACTCGCTCTTGTCGGCATCCCAGAGGAAGCGCACGGTCTTGCCTTCCATGTCGGCGAACGAGCCCTCGTTGGAGTCCTCGCCTGCCTCGGCCTTGCCGTGGATCGAGTCGAAGGTGCGCGTGAAGTCGGTCGCACGGCCGTCCTTGACGCCCGCGAACTTCTCGGTCACGCCCACGCCGAACTCGAGCGCGATGCTCAGGTCCTGCATCTGCCCGAGCGCCTCGGGCGGCAGCGGCTGGCCGTTCATCTCGACCGACACCTCGTCGAAGCTGAGCTCGAGCGAGACGTCGAGCTTCTTCGAGCTCTCGCTGCCGGGCTTGGGGTCGTAGCGCAGCTCGTCCGCGGCGGGCACGAAGGCCAGGAAGAGAGCGGAGAGGAGCGGAAGGGCGCGTCGGGTGGAGAGGTTCATGTGCTTGTGGAGGTCGGCCTTTGGAAATCGAACGGAAGCATACCGAGGGCAGCGAAAAAGCGTTACGACGGGCCGGCGGGCAGGGTAGGCAGGGCTCTCGCCGGCCCAGAGCCGCCTCGACTCGGCGCGCGGGGCGGGTGATACTCACCCTCTCCGCTCGATGGCTTCCCGCACCCGCCCGAATCTGTTTGCGATCCGCTCGCTCGTGCCCGCGGCGCTGTGCCTGTGCGCCGGCTTCGCCGCGCCGGTGCAGGCGCAGAGTCCGCCTCCCCCGCCGCGTGCCGTCGAAGCTCCCGATCTGCCCGAGGGCGGCGCGATGGATGGACTGCGCATGGCGCCGGTCTGGCGCTTCGACCGCGAGGGCGACAGCGAGGGCTGGATGGCGTCCGACGGCGTCGCGCCGCTCGAGGTGCGCGGCGGCACGCTCTCGATCCACAACGTCGGCGCCGATCCGCGCATCCTCGGACCGGTGCTCTGGTCGAGCGCGCCGCGCTACCCCTTCCTGGCCCTGCGTTGCCGCTCGAACGTGGCGGGCAAGACGCAGATCTACTACAGCAAGGACGAAGTCGGCTTCATCCCCGAGCAGATGATAGAGGTGCTGACGCTGGGCGACGGCGCCTGGCACTGCTACCGCATCGATCTGCGCACGGTGCGCAACTGGTCCGGATTGATCCGCAGACTGCGGCTGGACCCGGTCAATGGTCCCGCGGAGATCGGGGCGACGCTCGAGATCGACTGGATCGCGCTCTACCAGGACGCGGTCTGGTGCACGCCGCGCCTGCCCTACTGGAAGGACGAGCACACGCTCGTGCTCGGGTTCGACAATCCGATCGACCGCGACGACGTGGAGCCGATCGACTTCTACTGCGCAGGCCGCTTCGTGGACCAGATCGCGTGCATCGAGAGCCCCGGCCGCGAAGAGGTGCAGATCGATGCGCGCGCGCTGCCGGCGCACTTCTGGGCCGAAGCCAGACAGGGCAGCACGCGCATCTGGCGCGGTCGCATGGTCAAGCCGGTCCTGCCCGCGACCGACGCGGGCAGCGGCGCGCCGGCGCTTGCGATCGGGACTGGAGTCGGGCTGCTCGCGCGCAGCGAGCAGCAGCGTGTGCAGCTCGGGCCGCTCGCGAGCCTGACGCTGCGCGGCCCGGGCAACGAGCTCACGTACTACGAGTTCGACCCGGCGCCCGTGCCCGAGCCTTCGGCCGCCGCCGAGGCGACGCGCGAGTACCGCGAATACGTCGAGGACCCGCTGCTCTCCGACGTGCTCTGCACGACGCGCGTGAGCGGAACGACGCTGCGCACCACGCTCGAGACCGCGCGGCCGGTCTCGGTCGCGCGCTTCGAGGGCGCGCGCATGCTCGAGCAGCGCCCGCACACGCACGCGCTCTTCCCCGGCCTGGAGTACCTGGATGCCGGCGAGGAATCCTCGCAGGCGACCTGGACCGGACCGCGCGCGGCCGAGCGCAGCACGCCCTCGCCGTTCAAGATCACGACCGGGATGATGGCCTTCGAATACGACCGGCCGCAGCAGCCCTGGGTGGCCAGCCTGCGCTGGGACCCCGAGCCGCGCGGCGCGAGCGGGATCGAGTCGCCGGCGGCGGAGTTCAGCTCGCACCCCGACGAGCTCTCGTACGCGACGCTGTTCCTGCCGGCGCTGCCCGCCTGCGTGGACGAGAACGTGCGCTACGCCGCGCGCCCCTATCCGCTCGCCGCCGGACGTCCGCTGGAACTCGTCGAGCGCTTCGAGCTCGCCCCGGGCAATCTCGAGGACGTCTTCGCCGAGGACTGGATCAAGGGCCTGCCGCAACCGCCGGGCCTCGACTGGGCCGCGCCGGACGAGCGCGTGCCCGAAGCGCAGCGCGCGGGTGCGGGCTCGCGCGAGGCGCTCGAGCGGATCGTCGAGATCTCGATGCTGGCCTACACGCAGACGCTCTACAGCGCCGCGGCGCACGGCTGGAAGACGCACATCGCCATCGGCGAGAAGCACGAGCCGCGGCGCCAGATCGCGTGCGCGGTCCTGGGCGAGAGCCTGCGCAGCGCTCGGCCCGAGTATGCCGCAACCGTCGGCCTGCGCCCCGGTGAGCAGATCGAGCTGCGCCTGGGCGGAGCGAATGCATTCGCCGACGAGGCCGCACGCAAGGCGGCCAGCGATGTGCTGGCGCTGATGAACCAGGACGGCAGCGTGTCCTACCAGCCCACGCCGGAGATGGTCAAGGCGATCCGCGACATGACCACACGCCACGCCGTTCCGCACGCGGATCTGGGCGAGATCGGCACGACCGAGTCGGGCCTGATCGCGATCTCGATCCTGCCGCTCTTGCAGTACGCGGCCTGCAGCGCCGATCCGGTCTTCATCGCAGGGGCCGAGCGCGCGCTCTCGCGCATGAACTCGTTCACGGTGCCGCGCGGCGCGCAGCCCTGGGAGATCCACATCCACACGCCCGACCTGTACGCGGCCGCACAGTGCGCGCTCGCGGACCTGTGGGGCTGGCGCATGAGCGGCGACGCGCACTACCTCGACGAGGCCGAGCGCTGGCTCAAGACGGGCCTGCCCTTCCTGTACCGCTGGAACCCCTCGCCCGCGCAGCACGTGAAAGCCGTCGACGTGCTCGATCAGGAGGGTGAGGGTCCCGTGCAGGCACTGCGCGATTCGGGCCTGTTCTACGCGGATCCGAAGCGGCAGGTCGCACCCTTCGCCTCGCTCCCGGCCTTCGGCACGAGCTGGTACTCGGTCACCTGGATCGGCATCCCGGTGCAGTGGTGCGGCCTGGCCTGGGGCAACGCGGTGCGCGAACTCGACGCGCTGCGTCCCGAGCCGGTGCTCGCGCGCATCGCCGACGGCGTCTTCCGCTCGGCCGCGAACCAGCAGTGCGACAAGAGCTATCTCGCGGGGACGCTGCCCGACAGCTGGGAGATCTCGACCTGCCGCTCGCGCCAGCCCTACATCATCCCCGAGCGCATCCTCGAGTACGCCTACCGGCTGCTCGACGCGCCGCGGCTCGAGTCGCTGCAGTTCCTGCGCTTCGAGGGCAGCCGTTTCACACATGCCGCGAGCCGCGCGCTGCTCACCCCGCTCGAGCAGGGCGCCACGCAACTGAGCTTCGACGCGCACTTCTTCGCCGGCCAGCAGGCGAGCGTGCTCGTCGGCGGACGGGGCGGCGAGCCGGCCGAGGTGCGCGTCAACGGTCGCGCGCTCGGCCGCGGCGTGCGCCTCGGGGAGCAGCACTGGACGGAATGGGATGGCACGCGCGGAGCGCTGCTCGTGCGCTGGATGGCGACCGGAGCCAAGGACCGGATCGAGATCGACGGCTAGCTAGCTGCGCCCCAGTGCGCGCGCGGGCTTCGAGGCGCGGCCGAGGTCGCTGACCGAGAGGCGCCGCAAGAGCGAGCGCTTCTTCGAGTGGTGCTGCTGCATGCGCAGCAGCACGTCGTCGAGGAAACGCACGGCCTCGGCCGCGTGCGGGCCCTTGTTGAGCATCACGCACTCGGTGCGCACGCTCATGGCCGCATCCGTGACCTCGGCGCGCGAGGGCCGGCCCTTGCGCGTCAGCGAGTCGAGCACCTGCGTGGCCCAGATCACCGGCACGTGCGCCGCCTCGCACAGCCAGAGGATCTCCTCCTGCACCTCGGCCAGGCGCTCGAAACCCACTTCGACCGCGAGGTCGCCGCGCGCAACCATCACTCCGAGGGGCCGCGCGCGCATGCCCGCGAGCAGGATGCGCGGCAGCGCCTCGAAGGCCTGGCGCGTCTCGATCTTGATCAGGATCCCGGGCGCACGGCTCGTGCGCAGCGCGAGCTCGCGCTGCAATTCGAGCACGTCCTCGGGCGAGCGCACGAAGGACAGGCCCACGAGGTCCGCATGGCGCGCGACGAAGTCGAGGTCGAGCCGGTCCTGTGCCGTCAGCCCCGTGCAGGAGAGCTCGCTGTCGGGCAGGTTGATGCCCTTGTCGGCGCGCAGCTTCTCGCCGCCCTCGCGCGCACCCGCGACCTCGACGCGCACCGCGTCCGCAACGACCTCGACCACGCGGCCCTCGATCTTGCCGTCGTCGAAGCAGACGCGCTCGCCGGGCCGCAGGTCGCGCAGCACCAGGGGCAGCGTGCAGGGCACGCAGCTGCGCCCGTCCTCTGGGCCGCAGGCACCTTCGGCCACGAGCCAGAAGCTCTCCCCGCGCATCAGGCGCAGCGCACCCGGCTCGGGCTCGAGGCCGCTCACGCGGAAGCTCGAGCGCGCGCCCTCGATCCGCAGGCCCTCCTCGAGCCACAGGCCGCGCTTGCACTCGGCGACCCAGCCCGGGCCGCACGGCTCGACGAGTTGCAGCTCGCGCTTGCGCCCGCGCGTGTCACACAGGCGCAGGCGCCGGCCCGGGCGCAAGGCCTGCCAGTCATCGCTTTCGAGCGGCACGAGCGCGTCGCAATCGTGCGCGGGCGCGACGGCCACTGCGCAGGGCAAGAGCAAGAGGCGCAGCGGGCGCAAGGGCACTCCGCGCGCATCGTGCGGCGGCGCGGCGTGCAACACGCGCGGTCCGGGCGCGAGCGCGCCGGTGCGCAGCTTGGGGCCGCCGAGGTCGAAGAGCACGCGGCACTCGCGCCCGAGCTCGCTGCGCGCCGCGCCGAGGTGCCGCAACATCCCCTGCCAGCCCTGCGCGTCGTCGTGCGCGCAGTTGATGCGCACGAGATCCACGCCGGCCGCGACGAGCTCGCGCACGCGCAACGGATCGGAGCCCGCCTCCGTCGGCAGCGTGGCCATGATGCGTGTGGCGCGCGTGCGCGGTGCGGGGCCGAGCAGGCTCTCGGCCTGCTGCGAGAGCAACGCCGGTCCGCTCTCGAAGTCGAGCGCTGCCGTGCAGCGCGACGGCAGCTCGCGGCCATGGCTGCGGTAGAGCGCCGCCAGAACGGCCTCGATGCCCCAGAGCACCTGCGCCTCCGTGCGGCCGAGCGAGGAGAGCCCGAGCGCGGCGAGTTCGAGCTGCAACTCGCGCATGTCGTGGCTGCGCAGCGCGAGGTAGTGCGCCAGGTTGCGCGCGCTGGCGCGGCTGTCGGGATGCGCGGCCGCGATCTCGGGCGCCAGACGCTCTTCGAAGCGCAGCGCCTCGGCGTGCAGCGATTCGAGCGAGGCGATCAGCCGCTGGCCGAGAGCGGGTTGGAGGGGATGGGGCATGGGCGGGCTCGCAGGCCAACAGACTCGGCCTTCATGAAGCCCGGATGAAGTCGCCGAGTTCCGGCGCGAACTACGCCCTTGTTCCGTGCTCGCGCACGCCTTCGAACTCGCCT
>Ga0302299_10002320_pt1 | contig 11629 bp, 8 predicted proteins | sample III_Fen_N3_4_FD_198795 | JGI IMG/M metagenome (GOLD analysis project Ga0302299, IMG submission 198795) | Peat permafrost microbial communities from Stordalen Mire near Abisko, Sweden - III_Fen_N3_4 | ecosystem: Environmental > Terrestrial > Soil > Wetlands > Permafrost | place: Sweden: Abisko...
GCCGCGCTGGTGGAAGACGAGCACGTGCTCGCCCGGGGGGATCGGCTCGCTGCGGCAATTCAGGGTCCCGATGTTGATGTCCGTCGAGTACATCGTGCCGCCATTGCCTTTCGAGACCTGGAACCAGAGCCTGCGTGTGGTATCGGCTGCGTCCTCGATCGTGACGCTGACGTCCATGCCGATCGTCGCCGGCCCGAGCACGTCGAGCACGAGCGCGCCGCCGAGGCTGCCTGCATAGGGGACCTGCACGTCGCGCCCCTCGGGGATCGTGACCTCGAAGCAGCAAGGCAGCAGGTCGGGGCGCTCCGAGTTGACGCCGTTGCCGGCGCGCGCATAGGCCCAGTAGCGCCCAGGCAGTATCGGGACCTCCGTGGTGCCGTCGGGCCGCAGCGCTGCGGCACAGGACTCGGGGTGGGTCAGAGCCGGCAGGAAATCGCGCACCAACTCGTCGGGCTCGGGCCGACGGTCGCCGAGCTGCGCGATCGAGAGGAAGTTGACCACGAACCCCTTGGGGAAGGGTTGCTCCGCGAGGAAACGAATGCTGACCGGCTCCGGCCCTGCGGAGAGTTCGACCGTGCGCGTCTCGCCGTCCCGCATGAGCGCGGGATCGACCTCGAAGTAGGTCTTCTTGCATGCACGCGCTTCGAGGCACAACTGCAGCGTCGGCTGCGCGGTGATGATGTCGACGTCGAGCCTCCCAAGCGTGTCGGTGGTGCCGTAGAGACCCTCGAAGCCGCCGTCGGCGAAGAGGCGCAGGAGTTGCACACCCACGAGCGGCTGGCCGTCCTTGCGCGCCACGAGATGCAGTCGCTTGCGCGCCATTTCAGGCGTCGGGGCCGGCGCGGCGAATTCGCCTTCGGCCGGCGGCGGGCCGAGCGTGAGCAGCTTCGGATCGGCCGTAACCGCGCTGCGCTCGCTCGCACCGTTCGCGCCCTCGGCGGCTTGCGCCCCCTTCGCGATCGGTGCCGATTCTAGTTTGGCGGGAGGCTGCGAGCTTGCGAGAGCTCCGGGAGGCGTGGGCTGCTGTCCAGCGGCGACGGGTTGCTGCTTCTCGGGCGCGAGGCAGGCGACGATGCCGATCGTGCCGGCGACGAGAGCGATGCCGAGCAGCGAAGCCGCGAGCGCGACAGGCGCGAAGGCCGCCGGCGCGCTGACCGGGACGCCGGGGAGCAGGCGCAAGCGCACGCTCAGCACGGCCTTGCGCGCGGACCACGAGGGGAAGAAGGCCCACGAGAGGCTCGACGGTGCGTCGCGGCGCAAGCGCGCGAGTGCGCGCGAGAGGCGCATGCGCAGCGTCGAGGAGGACAAGCCGAGTTCGCGTGCCATCTCGCGCGGCGAGCAGCCCTCGAGCAGGCGCTGTTCGACGAGCGAGCGTTCGTCGGGCTTGAGCGCCGCGAGCGCTGCGAGCAGCTGGCCGTGGCGCTCGCTCGCCTCGAGCGCCTCGTCCGGCCGCTCGACCTGCGTTTGCGTCACGCGCTGGGGATCCGGCGTGCGCGCGCGCTCGCGGCGGCGGCGCTGCGAGGCGATGGCGAGGATGCCGATCAGCCAGGGCATGAGCGGCTCGCTCTCGTCCCAGCTCGCGCGCTTCTCGATCGCGGCGACGAAGGTGTCTTGCAAGAGGTCCTCCGCCGCGCCGCGGTCGGGCGAGAGCCGCCGCGCGAGCTCGTAGAGCTCGGGTGCGGCGAGATCGAAGACCTGCGCCAGCGCCGCAGCGTCGCCGCTCGTGCGGTAGGCGAGGAAGAGCGTGTCGAGCTTGGGACGGTCCATCGCCGCTTCTCCACGCGGGGCAGCGGATCGTAACCGCGAATCCCGGATTGCGTGCGCTCAGCCCATCTGCGCGATCAAGCGCCTCAGGGTCTCGCGCACCAGCGCCGCGTTGGCGCTGCCGCCGGAGAGCTTCATCACCGGGCCGAGCAGCGCGTTGAGCGCGGCGTCCTTGCCGGCCTTCACGTCGGCGATGATCTTCTCCTTGCCGACCAGGGCCGTGCGGCACCACTCCTCGATCTGGGCCAGGTCCTGCACCTGCTCGAGGCCGAGCTCCTTGACCAGCAGCTTCGCCGGCCGGCCGCTCTTCGCCATCTCGCGCAGGAGTTTGCGCCCGGCCTGGTTCGGAATCGTGCCCTTCTCGACGAGCTCGATCACTTCGGCGAGTTCGGAGGGACGCAGCTGCAGCTCGTCGAAGCGCGTCACGCCGAGCTCGGCGTCGCCGACCCAGCGCAGGAGCTCGTTCTGGATCCAGTTCGAGGCCTCCTTCGGCCGTCCGGAGGCGCGCGTCACGGCCTCGAAGTAGTCCGCGACCGCGCGCTCGGAGGCGAGCACGCCCGCTTCGAGCGCAGTCAGGCCGAACTGCTTCTCGTAGCGCTCGCGCCGCGCGGCGGGGAGCTCGGGCAGATGCGCGCGCTGGCGCTCGAGGAAGGCCGCGTCGATCTGCACGAGCGGCAGGTCGGGGTCGGGCATGTAGCGGTAGTCGTGCGCGCTCTCCTTGCCGCGCATGCTGCGCGTCTGGTTGCGCTGCGGGTCGTAGAGGCGCGTCTCCTGCACCGGGTACTGCGCGGGATCCTCCGACTCGTAGGCCGCGACCTGGCGCGCGATCTCGTGCTCGATCGCGGCGCCGACGTAGCGGAAGGAGTTGAGGTTCTTGACCTCGACCTTGGTGCGCCAGCGCTCGCCGGGCGGGTGCACGGAGACGTTCACGTCGCAGCGCAGCGAGCCCTTCTCCATGTCGCAGTCGGAGGCGCCGGTGTACTGCAGGATCTCCTTCAGCGCGGAGAGGTACTCCTGCGCCTCGGCAGCGCTCTCCAGGTCGGCCTCGGTGACCGACTCGATCAGCGGCACGCCGGCGCGGTTGAGATCGACGAGCGTGAACTCGCCGCGGTCGTGGATCGCCTTGCCGGCGTCCTCCTCCATGTGGATGCGCGCGAGGCGCACGCGCCGGCCGCTCGAGAGCTCGATCCCGCCGCCCTTGCAGTAGGGGCGATCGAACTGGCTGATCTGGTAGCCCTTCGGGAGGTCGCAGTAGAAGTAGTTCTTGCGGTCGAAACGGCTCGCGCTCGCAATCTGCGCACCGAGCGCGAGTGCGGCGCGCACGGCGAGCACGAGTGCTTCCTCGTTCAAGACCGGCAGCGCGCCCGGTTGTCCGGTGCAGACCGGGCAGGTGAGCGAGTTGGGGCTCGCGCCGAAGCGGTATTCGCAGCTGCAGAAGAGCTTGGTGCGCGTCTTCAACTGGCAGTGCACCTCGAGGCCGATCACGGGGATCCAGCGCTTGCCGGTCTTCTGCGAGACGTAGGCCGAGTCGACGAGCTTCATCGCGCGGCTCCCGTTGCGAGCGGTGGGCGCTGCTGGGCGTGCTCGGTCGCGGCCTCGAAGGCGCGCGCGACGCGCAGGACGCGCGCGTCTGCGCGCATCGGGCCGATGAGTTGCAACCCGATCGGAAGTCTCGGAGCGCTGCTCGTGAAGCCACAGGGCGTACTGATCGCCGGCAGCCCCGCGAGGTTCGCGGGCACGGTCAGCGCGTCGGCGAGGTACATCGCGACCGGGTCGCTGCTGCGCTCGCCGAGCGCAAAAGCCGGCGTGGGCGAGGTAGGGCCGGCGACGAGGTCGACCTCCTCGAAGGCCTGCTCGAAATCGCGCGCGATCAGGCTGCGCACCTTGAGCGCGCGGCCGTACCACTCGTCGTGGTAGCCCTCGGAGAGCACGTACGTCCCGAGCAGGATGCGGCGCTTGACCTCCGCACCGAAACCCGCCCCGCGTGTCGCGGCGAACATCGACTGCAGCGAGCCCGAGCCCTCGACGCGCGCGCCGTAGCGCACGCCTTCGTAGCGCGCGAGGTTCGACGAGGCTTCGGCCATGGCGACCACGTAGTAGCAGGGGATGGCGTACTCGGTGTGCGGCAGCGAGACCTCGCGGATCTCCGCGCCCAGACGCTGGAGCACGGCCAGCGCCGCGCGGACCTCGCGCGCGACCTCCGCCGGCAAGCTCGCGGGCAAGTACTCGCGCGGCACGCCGATGCGCACGCCGGCGAGGCTCTGCTCGTCGTCGGGCACGATCGGTTGCAGCGCATCGAGATCCATGCAGGTCGCGTCGCACTCGTCGCGGCCCGAGATCAGCTGCATGGCGAGTTCGAGGTCGCGCACGCTGCGGGCGAAGGGGCTGATCTGGTCGAGCGAGGAGCCGAAGGCCACGAGTCCGTAGCGCGAGACGCGGCCCCAACTGGGCTTGAAGCCGTGGATGCCGCACAAGGCGGCGGGCTGGCGCACCGAGCCGCCGGTGTCGGAGCCGAAGGCGAGCGGCACCATCCCCGCTGCGACCGCGACCGCGCTGCCGCTCGAACTGCCGCCCGGCGTGCGCTCGCGCGCCCAGGGGTTGCGCGTGAGCTGGAAGGCCGAATTCTCGGACGAGGAGCCCATCGCGAACTCGTCCATGTTGGTCATCCCGACCGGGATCGCACCGGCGTCGACGAGGCGCTGCGCGACGGTCGCCGTGTAGGGCGCGCGCCAGCCCGCGAGGATCTTGGAGCCGCAGTTCGACTCGAAGCCCTCGAGGCAGAAATTCGACTTGAACGCGATCGGCACGCCGAAGAGCGCGCCGGCGGATTCACCGTGTGCGCGCCCAGCATCCAGCTCGGTTGCGCGCTGCTCGGCCCGCGCGCGCTCGGTCGAGAGGAACACGCCGAGCTCGCGATCGAGCGCCTCGATGCGCGCGAAGCACTCGGCCACGTTCTGCGCGGCGCTGCGCCGGCCGGAGACGGTCTCCTCGCGCAGCGCGAGCGCGTCGAGTTCGGCGTAGCTCCTCACTCCTCGCCCCCGACGGTCTTCGGTACGCGGTAGAAGTCCTCGACGCGCGCCGGCGCGTTCGCCAAGGCCTGCTCGACCGGGAGCGAGGGGCGCGGCAGGTCCGCGCGGCGCTGCTCGGCGGGGCGGATCGGGCTCGCGCCCTCCTCGACACCCGAGACGTCGAGGGCGGCGAGCACCTGGAACTGGCCCAGGATGCGCTCGAACTGCGTCGCGAGGGCCTGGGCCTCGTCCTCGCGCACCTCCAGCCGCGCCAGGCTGGCGATGCGACGTACGACCTGACTCGGGGACTCGCTCATCCCGGGGATTCTAGAGAGTGCGCGGGACGCTTGCAGCGAGCCCGGCAGCCGGCCTAGCGTGGGCGCTGCGCATGCCTGCCACACCGACCAGCATTCCGGATTGGACGAGCCTGGGGATCCTGCTCGCGATCGTGGGCTCGTTCCTGCTCGGCAACGCGATCCTCTTCCGGCCGCCGCGCGTGCTGGTCGAGGAGCTCTTCCAGCTGCGCCGCCGGCGCCTCGCGGCCGTGCGCGAGTACGTCTTCCACCGCGTGCAGGTCGGCGTGGGCTTCCTGTACTTGACGGGCGGCTTCGCGCTCGAGCTCTTCGGCCGCTACCAGCCGGTCGATCCGGCGGCACCGCGCAGCTTCCCGAGCCTGTGGGCCGGCGCGCTGCTGGTCGTGACGCTGGCGCTGCTGGTGCTGGGCTGGTTCTACGCCTCGCATTCGTTCCGCGTCACGCTGCGCGCGCACTTCCAGTCCCATCCGCCCGACCTCGAGAACGACCGCGAGCTCGCGCGCGAGCTGGGCGAGCTGTTCGAGGTCGCGGCGCACCCCGAGGACACGGTCGAGAGCTACGCGGCGCGCCTGCGGACGCACCTGAAGCTCGCTCCGCCCGGCCGTCGTCCGGTGCCGGTGCAGCCGGATGACACGGAGGACCCCTTCGAATAGTGCGCGGCCGCGTCCTAGAGAGGCGCCCCCACGAGGAGAGCCATGCCGAACACGAAGAAGAAGTCCGTCCGCCGCGGCCGCGCGCCGCGCAAGCGCAAGGCCCGCGGCCCGAAGAAGGAGCGCCTGATCCTGCTGCCCGTGCGCAATGCCGTGATCTTTCCCGGCGTCGTGCTGCCCTTCGGGATCGGACGCGAGCGCTCGCTGCGCGGCATGCAGGAGGCCGTGCGGCTCTCGAAGCCGGTCGGGATCGTGATGCAGCGCGATCCGCAGAAGGAGGATCCGGGCCCCGACGATCTGCACGAGATCGGCACGCTGGTCGAGGTGCTGCGCTTCGTCTCGACCGAGGAGAGCGGCCACCACGCCGTGTGCCAGGGCCGCGCGCGCTTCAAGATCCTCTCGATCCAGAAGACCGAGCCCTTCATGGTCGCCACCGTGCAGCGCCTCGAGGAGCAGGTCGAGCCCGATGCCGAGCTGCAGGCGCGCTTCGTGGCGCTCAAGGAGCAGGCGCGCGAGGCGCTCTCGCTCATGCCCGGCGCGCCCGACGAGCTCCCCGGCGTGCTGCAGAACGTCAATTCGCCCGTGCTGCTCTCCGACATGGTCGCGACCTTCCTCGACATATCCCCGAGCGAGAAGCAGCAGCTGCTCGAGACGCTCGATGTGAGGAAGCGCATCGAGCTGGTGCAGCAGCGCCTGGTGCACATGATCGCGGTGCTCAAGCTCTCGCGCGACATCCGCTCGCGCACCAAGGGCACGCTCGACAAGGCCCAGCGCGAGTACTACCTGCGCGAGGAATTGAAGACGATCCAGAAGGAGCTCGGCGAGGAGAGCGCGCAGGAAGCCGAGATGGAGCGCCTCGCGGAGGGGCTCGCGAAGGCCGGACTGCCCGAGGCGGCGCTCGCAGAGGCGCAGAAGGAGCTCGCGCGCCTGCGGCGCATGCCGCAGAGCTCGGCCGAGTACGGCATGCTGCGCACCTGGCTCGAGATGGCGATCGACCTGCCCTGGCAGCGCTCGAGCGAGGACGCGCTCGAGATCGGCAAGGCGCGCGCGGTGCTCGAGGCGGATCACTACGGCCTCGAGAAAGTGAAGCGCCGCATCCTCGAGTTCCTCGCGGTGCGCAAGTTGAAGCCCGAGGGCAAGAGCCCGATCCTGTGCCTCGTCGGTCCTCCCGGTGTCGGCAAGACCTCGCTCGGCCAGTCGATCGCGCGCGCGATGGGGCGCAAGTTCGTGCGCGTCTCGCTCGGTGGCGTGCACGACGAGGCCGAGATCCGCGGCCACCGGCGCACGTACATCGGCGCGATGCCCGGTCTCGTGCTGCAGTCGCTCAAGAAGGCCGGCACGAACAACCCGGTCTTCCTGCTCGACGAGATCGACAAGCTCGGCCGCGGACCGCAGGGCGATCCATCCTCGGCGCTGCTCGAGGTGCTCGACCCCGAGCAGAACCACACCTTCCGCGACAACTACCTCAACCTGCCCTTCGACCTGCGCAAGGTGATGTTCGTCGCGACGGCCAACGTCGAGGACGAGATCCCGCCTCCGCTGCGCGACCGCTGCGAGGTGATCCGCCTGCCGGGTTACGTCGAGGAGGAGAAGCTCGCGATCGGGAGCACGTACCTCGTGCCGCGGCAGCTGCTGGAGAACGGGCTCACGCCGCAGCAGTGCACGATCAGCGAGGACGCGCTGGCGCGCATCGTGCGGCGCTACACGCGCGAGGCTGGCGTGCGCAACCTGGAGCGCGAGATCGCGGCGCTCGCGCGCCGCGCCGCGATGCGCCTCGCGAGCGGCGAAGCGAGCGAGACGCACTGGACGGCGCACAACCTGCACGAGGTGCTCGGGCCGGCGCGCTTCGAGAGCGAAGTGCTCCTGCGCACCGCGACGAGCGGTGTCGCGACCGGTCTCGCCTGGACGCCGGTCGGCGGCGAGGTGCTCTTCGTCGAGGCGACACGCATGCCCGGCAAGGGCGGCCTCGCGCTGACCGGAAAACTCGGCGACGTGATGAAGGAGAGCGCGCAGGCGGCCTTCAGCCTCGTGCGCTCGAACGCGGTGGCGCTCGGGATCGATCCCAAGGTGCTCGAGAGCTCGGACATCCACGTGCACGTGCCCTCGGGCGCCATTCCGAAGGACGGGCCGAGTGCCGGCGTGACGATGTACACGGCACTCGTGTCGCTCCTCACGGGCCGACTCGTGCGCAACGATGTCGCGATGACGGGCGAGATCAGCCTGCGCGGGCTGGTGTTGCCGGTGGGCGGCATTCGCGAAAAGGTGCTCGCGGCGCTCGCGGCCGGGATCCGCAAGGTGATCCTGCCCGCGCGCAACGAGCACGACTGGGAGGAAGTGCCCGCCAAGGCGCGCGCGGAGCTCACGCCGGTGTGGGTGGAACGCGTGGAGGAGGTGCTGCAGCACGCTCTCGCCGATCCCGTGCGCCTCGTGAAGCCCGAGTCCGTCTTCGTCTCCGAGGAGCGGCCGACGCTCTGAGGCGTCAACACGAGCGGGAACCGCTGGAGGCAGCGAGGGGGGACAGGCCCAGAGAGGCAAGCGGTTTCACCGGGGGAGGACCCCAGACTTCGACCCCTCCGAGCAGTCGAGGCGAGATGCAGGCAACGTCAGAAACCGTGGGGCTTGTGATTGACAACTGCCCCGGCCCCCCCCTAAATTTCCTGATGTCGGCGGCCGGTCTTCCTAGTCCACATGGGCTTCCCGGAGTGTGCCGAACGAACCATCCAGATGGAGATTCTCGCAATGCTACGCATCTGTGTGATGGCTTTCTGTGTTCTCGTCCTCGCATCCTTCAGTCGGACCCCCAGTCCGAAGTCCGGCGACCAGCATTGGTGCATCCCTGACGTAACGAACGACATCTGCGCCAAGCCCATCACGGGCTGTCTTTGTTGGGCCCAAGGGAATATCAACGTCGGCTCTCTCGACGACTGTGGGGGGTGCTGGTGGAGCATTACCGGCGTCACCTACACCTGCAACAGCGGTGGCAGTTCACCCCTGACGCCCTGCACGGGGAGCGTGAGCTGTGGAGTCGTAGCGAACTGCACCTATCCTTGCACGTGCAACGGAGGCAGGTTTGCGGCGTGGACGATCACATGTGGGGATTGCCCGCCGTAGATCTAGCGTCCCATGTCTGGAATACGCATCGGTGCCTTCGTCGGAGGCTGTCTCGCGGCTTTCGTGTTTGGGTGGTGGCTCCGCGGAGAGCCGAGGCCGAACGCGAGACATGAGGCGGATCAAGCACCGCTAAAGGCCGAGTTGCAGCCTAGTCCTGACAATCGAACGTCGACCACACTCGACAATCCAGCCCGGCCCCAACGAGCGCAGATCGATCAAGCCAGTATACCACAGCCCGACGCCAAGACGGTGGTTGTAGATGAGCCGACGATGGAGGAGGCTATCGCTACTTTGGAGAGGGCGATCAAACAACGACCGATCTTTGAGGACGATGACTTGGCGTTTGCCAGGAAGTATCAGGGTGCGAGTGTCGCTGTGCTCAACCAAGCGCTGACGCTGCTTCAGGCTCGCGTCGATTCGGAGCAAGACGCAATCATCCAAGACCGAATGACCTCGGGGAAGTACATCGAGAGCTCGACCCAGCCGCCGATCCGAGGAAAGGGAAAGGGCTTGTCCGCTTTCGGCGTCCGCACCGAGGTCGGTCCCAACGGAGATCTTGTCTACAAGATGACCGAGATCACGGCAGAGGAGTATCCCGAGTTCAACGCTTCACGAATGGAGATGTGGTGGTTGGTTCGGACGCTCCATAACAAGTGACCAAGTGTGGGACGAGCGGCGGATGGCTCGGAGTAGCGCCCGTTTGGCATTCTGAAGCGCAAAAATCCGAGCCCGCTGCGCAACCTGGAGCGCTCTCGAGCGTCTTCCTGGTTGGTGGACCCCATGCTCGAACTCTGGACCGGATTCGTGGACGCGCTCTACCCGCTCGGCTGCCGGCTGTGCGGGGCGGCGCTCGGAGTCGACACGCTCGCCTGCGCGGCGCACCCGCTCGAGATCGACTTGGCCTCGCCGCGTTGCGGTCGCTGCGCCGCGGAGCTCTCGCCAGCGCTGCCCGATGGCGGCCTGTGCCCCGAATGCCGGCGCGAGGGGCGGCGTTTCGAGCGCGCGCTGTGCGTCGGGAGCTACCGCACGGGCCTCCACGACTGGGTGCTGGCCTTCAAGCACGGCGGCCGGCGCGACCTCGCCGTACCGCTCGGTGCGCTGCTCGCGCAGCGGCTGAAGGAGAGCGGTGCGACCGGCCTGCTCGTCCCGGTGCCCTTGCACGCGCTGCGGCAGTTCGAGCGCGGCTACGACCAGGCCGCGCTGCTCGCGCGCGAACTGGTCCAGCGCACCGGCATGCAGAGCTGCGCGGCGCTCGCGCGCACGCGCGCCACGCGGCCGCAGGGCTCGGCGCTCTCGCTCTCGCGCGACGCCAACGTGCGCGGCGCGTTCAGGGTACGACGGCTCGCACGCCGCGCGATCGCGGGTGCGCAGGTCTGGCTCGTCGACGACGTGATGACCTCGGGCTCGACCGCCGACGAATGCGCCCGCGTGTTGTTGCACGCGGGCGCAGCGAAGGTCGGCGTCGCGCTGCTCGCGCGCGCCGGGACGGAGCGATCGCTCAGTCGTCCTTCTTGAACTTGTCGTGGCCGGGCTTCTGCAGCGCCTTGAGCGCATCGAGGCTCTTCGCGGCGTCGTCCCACTTGGCGGCGAGGATGTCGTGCTCGAGCTTGCAGCTCTGCGCGAGCATATCGGCCATCATCGTGCGGTAGGTCACGACCGCCTTGGCGCGCTCGGCCTCGGGCATCTCCTTGATCGTGCCCGGCTCTTCGAGCTTCGCGCCGGCGACGCCGCGCTCGAACTGCGAGATCGACTTCCAGGCATTGGCGTCCTTCGCCGGGATCTCCTTCTCGAGCGCCTTGACCGCGGCCTTCATCGACTGCATCGAGCCTTCGAGGCCCGGACCGCCGCCGCCGCCGCGACCCCAGCCGCCGCCGCGCCGCTCGCCGCCGCCTTCCTTGGGCTTGTCGCCGCCTTCCTTGGGCTTCTCGGTCGGCGGCTTGGGATCCTGCGTTGCGGTCGCGAACGAGCTCGCGCCGAAAGCCAGCGCGCCGGCGCCGACGAGGAGTGCGATGGGGAAGAGGAAGGACTTGGACTGGCAGCAAACGGTCATCGATTTCTCCGTGGGTGTCGAATGGGAGGCGCGAGATGCTAGCGCAGGCACGCTACGGCGACATCTGCTAGTCTCGCGTTCCCGATGAGCGAATTGTACGTGGAGGCTTTCGGCGGGCTCGCCGGCGACATGTTCCTCGCCGGCCTGCTGGACTTGGGGGACGCCCGTTTCACACTTCCCGAACTCCAGCGTGCGGTCGGGACGCTCGTGCCGGGCGGATGCAAGCTCGAGCTGACCACCGCTTGGCGCGGCAACCTCTCGGGCAAACACCTCGACGTGCAGACGAGCGAGAGCGGCACGATGCCGCACCGGGGTTACGAAGATCTGAAGCAGCTCGTGAGAGCTTCGTCACTTCCCGCGGCCGCGCAGGAGCGCGCGCTGGCGGTGCTCTGGCGCATCGCAGTCGCCGAGGGACGCGTTCACGGGTGCGCGCCGGAGGAGATCCACTTTCACGAGATCGGCGCGGTCGACACGCTCGTCGATGTGTGCGGCGCGGCGCTGGCGCTCGAGAAGCTGGGCGTGACGCGCGTTTTCGCCAGTCCGCCGCTCGTCGGCTCGGGCACGGTGAACTGCGCGCACGGCGTGATGCCCGTGCCGGCGCCGGCGGTCGCGGAACTCTTGCGTGGACGTGAGCTTCTGCACGGCGGGGGAGGCGAGCGCTTGACGCCGACGGGTGCGGCGCTGCTCGCGGAGTTGTGCGAGGACTTCACGCCGCCCGCGCATTTCCAGACG
>Ga0302299_10002322_pt1 | contig 11627 bp, 8 predicted proteins | sample III_Fen_N3_4_FD_198795 | JGI IMG/M metagenome (GOLD analysis project Ga0302299, IMG submission 198795) | Peat permafrost microbial communities from Stordalen Mire near Abisko, Sweden - III_Fen_N3_4 | ecosystem: Environmental > Terrestrial > Soil > Wetlands > Permafrost | place: Sweden: Abisko...
ATCGTCGGCGTCCTCGTGCTGCTGTTCCTCCTCGGCAACCTCAGCGTGCTGCTCGGCACCGCGCCCGGCTCGCTCGTGCCCTACGTGGTCCTCGGCCTCGTCGTCGCGGCGATCGTCGTCGGGCTGGGCTGGGGCGCGTGGATCGCCCGGACGCGGCCCGACGTCTACCGCGAGATCGGCAACGGGACGCCCGACCCGTTGACCGTGCTGGACCAGCGGCTGTCCGACCTCCCCATCTGACGGATCGCCGACGGTCAGGGCGCGCCCGGCGCCTCAGGCGCCGGGCGCCCCGGCCGACCGGCTGTCGGGTCGAGGAAGACGTGCTCGACCCCCGGGAACCGCGCCACGAAAAGACGCTCGGCGTCGTCCGCGACGCGCTCGATGTCGTCGGCGGTGCACTCGTCGCCGAACTCCACCTTGGCGGCCACCAGCAGGCGCCCGGGGCCGGTGATCGTCGTGATGAACAGCGGGACGCTGGAGACGCCCGGCAACCCCTCCAGCTCCCGGCGGAGGGCGTCGTCCAGCACTGGCAGCGCCGACCGGCCCACGAGCAGGGTGCTGTTCGAGCGCACCAGCGTGACGGCGACGACGACCAGGATGCAGCCGATGACGACGGAGGCCACGCCGTCCCACTGCGGTCTGCCGGTCAGCTGGCTGAGCGCCAGCCCGGCGGCGGCCAGCACGAGGCCGACCAGGGCCGCGGCGTCCTCGAAGGTCACCGCCTTGATCGTGGTGTCGCTGGTGCCGCGTAGGTACGTGCTCGGGCGCAGACCCCAGCGCCGGGCGCCGCGCCGCACCTGCTGCACCGCCCGCACGAAGGAGATCCCCTCCAGCACGAACGCGACGGCGAGGACGACGTAGGAGACCCGCAGGTCGCCGCTCTCCTCGCCGTTCCGGATCTTGTCCACGCCCTCGAGCACCGACACCACCGCGCCGGCCACGAACGTGGCGAGCGCCGCCAGCAGGGCCCACAGGTAGGACTCGCGTCCGTACCCGAGCGGATGGCGCTCGTCTGCCGGCCGGTTGCCGCGGCGCAGGGCGACGAAGAGCAGTATCTCGGTCACCGTGTCGGCGACGGAGTGGGCCGCCTCGGAGAGCATGGCCGCCGACCCGCTGATCAGGGCGCCGGCACCCTTGGCCACGGCGATGCCCAGGTTGGCGGCGCCGGCGACGACGACGGTGAGGGTGCTGTCGCCGCTGTCGTGCTCCCGGGGCGCCGGCACGCCGCCCGGGGGCGCCGATCCGCCGCCCGGCGCCGGCTGCCCGACGTCCTCGCCCTCGGCCCCGGCCTCGACCTGCTGGAGATCCTCGGTCACGCCGTGACGGTAGAACCGGGCCCCGGCGGGGGCATCCCGAGACGCGCGCTGCCTGCCGGGGGACCCGCCGGGGGGACCTCGGTCCCGCCGGTGTGATGGCCGACACATGATGGGTAGTTCGAGTTTCAATGAAGGGGACCAGAGTCCTGGGGTGGGAGGACGTTCGGTCGCGACGCTGGGTCACAGCGAAGGGGTCATCCGGAAACCTGCCCGGACGGCGACCTGCCGGCCTCCTCGTCCGCCCGTAGTAATGGAGAGCGATCACCATGCGACGTAAGACCTTCGATGCCCTGCTCACCAGCGCCGGTCTCGTCCTCGCCGTCGTCCTGGCCGTGGCCGGTGGCCTGCTCCTGTGGGGCAGCAACTTCGTCGGCGGCCAGGTGCACGACCAGCTCGCCGCGCAGAAGATCTTCTTCCCGGCCGCCGGCAGTCAGGGCCTCCCCGCCGCTGAGTACCCCGGCCTGCAGCAGTACGGCGGCAAGCAGCTCGTGAACGCCGACCAGGCCAAGGCCTACGCCGACCAGTTCATCGCCAAGCACATCGAGCAGATCGGCGGCGGCAAGACCTACGCCGAGCTGAGCACCATCGCGCGGTCCAACCCGACCGACACCAAGGCCGCCGCCACCGTCGACACCGTCTTCCGCGGCGAGACCCTGCGTGGCCTGCTGCTCAACGCCTACGCGTTCGGCACCATCGGCACGATCGCCGGATACGCCTCCATCGCGGCCTTCGTCGCGGCGGCGCTGCTCCTCGCGCTCGCGCTCCTCGGCTTCGCCCACCTGCGCCGTACCCCCGACGCGGCGCTGCTCGGTGCCCCTCCCGCGGAGCTGGCCACCGTCTGACCGGACCCGATGAGGACCGGCCCACCCGGCCCGGTCGAGCACGATCCACGAACGGCGCAGGACCCGTCGAACCGGCGGGTCCTGCGCCGTTCCTCCGTCCGGCCGCTTGACGGCGGGCGGTGACCGGCTGGCCGGGTGTTTGCCGCCGGCTTCGCCCGATCGGCTCCCTCCAGCCACGGTCCGTGACCGACACGCCGGGTGAGCCACGCCGGAGGGCGCCGGGTTGACCCGGCGGTGTCCGTGATCCCGGCAGCCAGGTGAGCCGCGCAGCCCACCGTGAGCGGACCCGCCCCGGACGCCCGCAGCCACCTCACCCGCCCGGCGCAGGGCGCCTTTCATCGTTCCGCCCGCACCTCCCGATACCGCAGCGGACAGGCCGCCCACGTCAGGAGGACACGTGCGACCGCTCCGGATCCTGCTCGCCTGCACCGTCACCGCCACCGCCCTCGCCGCTGCCGGGCCCGTCCCGGCCGGCACCGCCGCCGTCCGCACCGCGGCCGACCGCGAGGTGGACGGGACGGTGCGGGTCGTCGCGGTCGACGATCCGGGCCACCGGACCGCGACGGACGCCGACGGGACCGGCCTGCACACGATCGCGATGGCCGACGTCGACGGGCGGCTGCTCAGCCTGCCGGCCGGGCCGGTGGTCGACGGCCTGCGGACGGGCGACCGGGTGCGGGTGACGATCCGGTCCGGCGCGGGTGGGACGTCGGTACGGTCGGTCGAGCCGGTGGACCCGGCGGGCCCGTCGCGGTGGCCCGGCGGCCGGGTGACGGCGAGCGCGGTGGCGGCCCCGGTCATCGGGAGGCACACCCTCACCCTGCTGCCGGTCTACTGGACGGCGCCCGACCAGGCCACGGCCTCCGCGCTGACGGCGCTGGCGGCGTCCACCGCGGCCTACTGGTCGGCGCAGTCGGGCGGACGGCTCACCATCACCCCGACCGTGCGGGACTGGGCGCGCATCGCCGATCCGGGCACCTGCGACACCGCCAAGCTGGCCAACGCGGCGCTGGCCGCGAACCAGGTGTCCGCACCGGTGACGGCGTTCGACCACGTGGCCGTGTACTTCCCGGCGCGGGCGGACTGCGGCGGCTGGGCCGGCCTCGGGCAGGTCGGCGGGGGGCTCATCTGGGACAACGGCGTGCCGCTGACCGACGTCCTGGCCCACGAGTTCGGCCACAACCTCGGTCTCGGGCACGCGAACGTCGCCACCTGCACGGAGAGCGGGCTGCGGGCCACCCTGTCGGCGACCTGCACGGTGCAGGAGTACCGCGACTACGCCGACGTCATGGGCGCCGCCATGGACCGCCCGACCGGCAACCTCAACAGCGCGCTGGCCGACTGGCTCGGCCTGGCGACGACGGTCACCGTGCCGGCCGGTGGCCGGGCGACGGTCGACCTCGTGCCGCCGGGGCAGGGCCAGGGGACGCGCGCGGTCCGGATCCGGGCGGGCGCCGCCTGGCTGTACGTCGACTACCGGCCCGCCGTCGCCCCGGACACCCGCTGGCCGGCCTGGGCCGGCGTCCAGCTCCACCTGCTGCCGGACGGCATGTACCCGGCGAGCCGGCTGCTCGACGGCCAGCCGACGACCCCGGCCCTGTCGGCCGTCTCGCTGCCCCCGGGCCGGTCGTGGGCGGTGCCGGGGGCGGGCCTGACGCTGACCGTGGAGTCGGTCGATGCCACGGCGGCGCGCCTGATCGTCACCCCGACGACGTCCGACGCGGCCACGCCGGCGCCGGTGATCACCGCGCCCGCGGTGAACGTCACGGTGGGCTCGTCGGTCACCGTCTCCTGGCGCCTGACCGCGGCGACGCCGGTCCGGGTGCTCGTCGACGGCACGGTCCGGGCCACCCCGGCCGGGACGGCGCGGACCGGTTCCGCCACGGTGACCGGCCTCGCGGACGGCACGCACGTGCTCACCGTGCAGGCCCTCGACGGCACCGGGGCCGCGGTGGCGACGTCCGCACCCCTCACCGTCACCGCCGACGTGACCCCGCCGCCCACGCCGGCGGGCCTGTCCCTGACCGCGGGTGACGTGCTCAGCTGGCGGGCCTCGGTCGACGCCCGGTCCGGGACGGTCGGCTATCTGGTGGCGCTCGACGCGACGACGCCGGTGCGGGTCGGGGCGGTGAGCGCGGTCAAGGTCCGGACGCCGACAGGGCGGCACACCTGGTGGGTCGCGGCGGTCGACCGGGTCGGCAACGTGTCGACGGCGACCGGGCTGGTCGCGGTCCGGACGACGGGCACGAAGGCGCACCCGACCACCGTCCGGGCGGCCGGGTCGGCGTCCGCGGCGGACGTCCCGCGCACCCTCACCACCGGGCGCACGGTCGGCGGCACCCGGGTGCTCTGACCCGGCCGGCGCCGGTCGCCGTCAGACCGCGTGCGTGGTCGCGCGGGTGGGCAGCGGGAACCGGGCGACGTTGTCGGTCGCCGGGTGCGTCCTGCCGGCGAGCGGCTCGGCGAACGCCGCCAGGATGTTCAGGGTCACCCGGGTGGTGACGGCCGCCGTCCGGGTGCCCGGCACGTCGGTGCACCCGACCTCGGTGGAGCACGGCCAGCGCATGGTGCCCGCATCGAAGACCCCGGCGCCCGACGGTGACACCCAGTACGCGCCGGTGTGCGCGGTACGGGCCGAGGGACCGCAGGAGTACGGCTGGTAGGCGACGATCTCCATCGGTCGCGGCCGGGTGGGGCCGGGGTACACCCGGTCCGCCTCCGGCCCGACGACCCCCTCGAGCGTCTCCCCGGCGGTCACCCCGGAGCCCGCGTAGCCCCACCAGGCGGGGTCGACGACGGTCCAGGACGTCTCGGCCGGGAAGCAGTCGTAACGCATCCCGGTGAGCGCCTCCTCCTGGCGCGGCGCCGGGGCGTCCCGGAAGCGGGCGGTCGCGCCGCCGGGGTCGCTCGCCGCGAGCGGGTCCAGGTGCGCGTTCTTGGCACCGACGATGACGCGCGGGCGCCCGTCCCCCGCGTCCGGCCGGCCCGCGGGCGTGGGCCCCTTGCCCGCGAGCCGCACCCGCCAGTACGCCGTGTTGGCCCCGAACACGGCCAGGTTGCTGCCCGCCGCGACCTGCGCCGTCACCGCGTCGCGCATCGGCGCCGTCCAGTACTCCGCGTGCCCGCCGACGACGATGCCGGTCGCGCCGCGCACGAGCCCGGGGTCGGTCGCCAGGTCGTAGTCGGTGACCCAGGCCAGCGGCAGCCCCGCGCGCTCGGCGAGGGTGACGACGGGCGCGTCGTACGTCAGGAAGCGGCCGGACCCGAACCCGTCGACGTAGGGGCGGTCGAAGGACACGGCCAGGCTGCGGGCGCCGAACGTGCCGTCGTCCCCGTCGTACAGGGAGCCGCCGCCCCACAGGTTGTAGGCCTGCCAGGTCATCGGGGCGACGACCACCAGGAGCCGGCCGCGGGCGTCGGCGCTGCGCACGGTGAGCGGCACGTACCGGGACGCCGCGCCGGCGTCGAGCCGCAGCAGGTAGTCGCCCTCCGGCCAGCCGGTGGTGTCCACCTCGCCGCTGCGGTGCCAGGGCGCCACCACGAGGTGCGTGCCGTGGATGCCGCCCGCATCGGGAATCGGTGCCTCGGAGGTGACCTTCGCCGGCTGCGCCGTCGCCGTGACCGACCCGGACCACACCGCGCGGGCCCCCACCCCGCCGTAGTCGCCGATGCGCAGCGCCCGGACGGCCACCGCGCCGGACCCGTGCACGTACAGGCCCACCTGCTCCCCCGGCCGCACCGACACCCGGTCCGCGTAGGCCTCGAGGCCTGCTGCCTTGCCCGCGGTGGTGCCGACGCGCCAGGTGCGGTCACCGGGGCGCGCGTTCTCCGCCCGGACGGCGGCCGCCCAGCCCGCGGGCGAGTCGGGCACGGCGTCCGGCGCTCCGCCCGGCGCGCCCGGGACCCCGGACGGCGGCCGCTGCGCGCCCGTCCCGGCCGTCGACGTGCCGGCGAGCACCGGGTGCGGGACCGGGTCGGGCTCCCACCGGACGGCGGTGATCCACCCTCCCGCGGCCAGCGCCACCGTGACGAGCGTGACCAGGAGGCGGTGGTCCCGCAGGCGTCGTGCGAGGCTGCCGGCGGCGGAGCGGGGTGTCACCCGGCCAGCGTAGATCAACGTACCGGGGCGGTCCGGCGGCGGCAGGCCCCCAGAACGGCCGCCCCGTCAGCCGGTTGTCGGCTAGTGGTCAGCCGGTCCGGACGCCGATCAGCGCGCCCACCCCGTACGTCACCCCGGCCGCCAGCACCCCGGCCAGCACCTGGCGCAGCGCGCCGCGCACGGCGGAGCGGCCGTTGAGGACGCCGAGGCCCGCGCCGACCGCCGCCATCGCCAGCAGGGCCAGGACCACGGCCGTGACGAACGCCGCCGTGCCACCGCCGAACAGGTACGGGATGACGACGACGAGCGCGCCGAGCGCGAACGTGGCCAGGCTGGAGAAGGCGGCGGCCCACGGCGAGCCGAGGGCGTCGGGATCGAGCCCGAGCTCCTCGCGGACCAGCGTGTCGAGGGCGACCGTGCGGTCGGACATGAGTTGCTCGGCCAGTTCGCGCGCCTGGGCCGGCGCCAGCCCCTTGGCGCGGTACAGCAGGACCAGCTCCTCGAGCTCCTCCTGGGGCTTCTCCTCCAGCTCCGTGCGCTCCAGCGAGATCTCCCGCTCGAACATCTCGCGCTGCCCGGACATCGACACGTACTCCCCCGCCGCCATCGAGAAGGCGCCGGCGAGCAGCCCTGCCGTCCCGGCGAGCAGGACGGCGGAGCGGGACGCGCCGGACCCCGCGAACCCCATGACCAGGGCGGTGTTGGAGACGAGGCCGTCGCTGACGCCGAAGATGCCCGCGCGCAGCGCCCCGGACCGGTCGCTGCGGTGCCAGTGCTCGCGGTCGGCGATGCGGCCCTTGGCGTTGAGCTGCGGACGGCCGTTGCCGCCGTCGCGCAGCGCGGCCAACGCCTTGGCGTGACCGCGCTCGTCGTCCGCCATGCCGGGCGCGGCGTCCGGGTCGTCGTCGTAGTCGCCGGCGCCGATGCGCTCGGCCCGCTCGATCACGGGCAGGACGGCGTCCAGCGAGAACCGGCTCGCCGTCTGCGTGATCATCCTGGTGCGCAGGCCCGGCCGCCCGGGCGGCGGCACCTGGTGGCCCGCCGCGCGCAGGCGCTCCTCCCAGTGGGCGGCGTGCCGGCGCTCGACCTCGGCCAGCTCGCGCAGGATCTCGGCACGCTCGCCGACCTCGGTGTCGGCGAGCGCGTCGTACATGGCCGCCGCGTCCCGCTCGTTCGCGAGCATCTCCCGCCAGCGCCGCGCCGACCGCCGGTCCGCCCGCCCGCCCGCGCGGCGCGCGGTCTCCGTCTCCCGGCCGATCATGCTGCCTCCCGCCACGACGTCACCACGCTGCCCATTGTGACGGGCGGGACGGCGGCCGGGCGCGTCAACCGGCGAGCGGGACGGCGCAGCAGCCACCCCACAGGTCTTCGCAGGCGAGCACGAGGTCGTGCAGGTCGGGGTAGCCGACGCAGCCGTCCACGCTGCACTCCCACCCGCCGTCCTCGTGGCGCACCAGCGTCCCGTGGCAGTGCAGGACCTCGACCTCGCACCGACGACAACCGCTCACGGCCCACCTCCAGGCTCGATCAACCACCGCGACCGGCCCGGGCGCCCGCCCGGATGCCGATCCTTCCCTCGGCACCTCACGGTAGGCACACCCACCGACAGGATTGCCGGTACCACGCCGCGGGCGCCGGTGCGGCATGCTGGGGGGCAGCCGCCGCCCGACCGGCGCCGTCCTGCCCAGGAGGCCGATGTGCTCGCACGACTGCGGATCAGCGTCCCCGACCGCCCGGGGTCGCTGGGGCGCGTGACCTCGGCCATCGGCTCCGCGGGCGGCGACATCGCCAAGGTCGACGTGCTGGAGAGCGAGGCGGGCCGCGCGCTGGACGACGTCTTCGTCCAGGTACGTGACGCTGCTCACCTCGAGCGCCTCGCCCGGACCGTCGGTTCGCTGGCCGGCGTCGTCATCCAGGGCGTCCAGCACCCCGCCCCGCCGGCCACCGGGCACACCGAGCTGGAGCTCGTGCAGCAGGTGCTGTCCCAGCCCTTGCGGTCCCTGCAGACGCTGGTGGACGGCGCGCCGGGCGCGCTCGGCGCCGACTGGGCCGCCCTGATCGAGTACGGCCCCGACGGCAACCAGGCCGCCGTCCTCGCGGTGAGCCCGCGCGGCCCGGCGGCGGCAGGGATCGCGGTGTCCGCGCCGCTGCGCCTGGGCGCCGTCCGGGTCCTCGACCCGGCGACCGACGCCCCCTACAGCGGGGCAGCCATGGTCCCGCTCACCGGCACGTCGGTGGGGCTGCTGCTGGTACGCGAGTCGGGCGTCGACTTCCACCGGTCGGAGCTGTGGCGGTTCGGCCCGCTGGGCGCGATCGTCGGTCCGGTCGTGACCGCCGCCACCGCCGCCGTCTGACCCCTGCCCGGCCGTGATCGTGCACGGCTGACCGCTATAGGTCGCGGACCGGCCGTGATGGTCGGACGGGGGTCGCCCGGGCGCGAGCGCGCGCGGGCGCCTTCGCCGCTTCCCCGGCGACCGGTTCCGCACACGGGCGGTGCCACACCTGCCATCACGGGGGCGCCACCGCGCGGCCAACCGCGCATGATCACCGCGACGGGGTGCCGGGGTCAGCGTCGCTTGGGCCTTTTGCCACGCACCGCCGCATTCCTCAGCTAACGTCGACGCACGGGGAGTCATCGAGCGACCACGCTCGGGCATCCGCCGGGAGGGCGCGTGCACGGTCGGCTCCGAGCGATGACGCTCGGTGGGATGACGGTGCTGACGACGGCGCTCGTCGGCGTCCTGCCGGCCACGCCGGCCGCCGCCCACTCCGCGCTGGTGTCCACCGAGCCGGTCGCCGGTACGCAACTGGCCTCCCCACCCACCGCCGTCACGCTGCACTTCGACGGCGGCGTGGTCGCGGGTGACGGCTCGCTGCGGGTCGTGGACGGCGCCGGGCGCCGGGTGGACGCCCGCCCGGCGTACCGGCCGACGGCCGATCCCGCGACCGTGCGCGTCGACCTGGCAGCGGGGCTCACCCGGGGCGCGTACGTCGTCCGGTGGCGGGTGGTCTCGGTCGACGGGCACCCGGTGGCGGGCACGTTCTCGTTCGGGCTCGGCGTCCCGGCGGACGACGCTCCGGCGAGCGCCGGGACGTCCGCCCTGGTCAGCGCGCTGCACGGCCTGGCCGCCCTCGCCGCGTACCTGGGGGCGATGCTGCTCGTGGGCGTGGCCTGCTTCGCGCTGGCGGTGTGGCCGGCGGCACTGACCGACGGGCGGGCCCGGACGCTGCTACGCGCCGGCTGGTGGCTCAGCCTAGGTTCGGCCGTCCCGCTGCTCCTGCTGCAGGGGCCTCTCGACAGCGGCGGGAGCCTGCTCGACCTGCGCGACGTCGGCCTGCTCGGCCAGACGCTGACCACGCGGCCCGGCCTCCTGCTGGCGGGGCGCATCTTCGTGCTGGGGCTCGTGGCCGCCGCCGGGCCGTGGCCGGGCACCGAGCCGCTCCCTGCCCTGCGCCGCAACGCGGGCGCGATGGCGCTGCTGTTCCTGCCGACGTTCAGCCTGTCCGGTCACGCCGGCGAGGGCCGGCTGGCTCCGCTCTCGGTCCTCACCGACACCCTGCACCTCGGCGCTGCCGCCCTCTGGGTGGGCGGGCTCGCCACGCTCGTCACGATCGCCCCCGAGGCCCCGGACGGCGTCTGGGCGCGGTGGACGCCGTGGGCCCGGACGGCCGTCGCCGCGCTCGCCATCACCGGCGCCTTCCAGGCCTGGCGCCAGCTGCCGGACGCGGCGGCCCTGCCCGGCACCGGCTACGGGCGGCTGCTGCTGGTCAAGCTCGCGCTGGTGACGGTCATGCTCGCCCTGGCCGACCAGGCCCGGCGCCGGCTCCGACTGCCGCCGCCCCCCGACCGGGCGCCCTCGAACCCGGCGCCGTCCGGCCCGGCGGCGTCCGCCGTCACCCGGCTGCGGCCCATCTCCCGGCTACGCCGCGCAGTCGCGGCGGAGCTGGCCCTCGGCGTCGCGGTGCTCTGCGTGACCACCCTCCTGGTCGGTCGCACGCCGGCCCGGGTGGCCGCCGCCGGATCATCGGCTCCGCCCGGACTGTCGCACCAAGTCACTTCTGGTGACAAAGCTCACCGCATCCCAGACGTAAGGGGCTATGGTCAATCACCACGCCTCGCCACTGTCCGAGTACAGATAGTGAACGGAATGGCCCATGGCTACCTTGCGTAAGCACCGCGATACAACTGTAGTCGTCGGCGAGGACGATCCTCCACGTCGCACGGCCCGGATCCTGAACTACTTGCCCCGCGGCAACATGCTCGACCACGCGACGTGGCTCAAGCGGCACCGCCTGCTGCGCCGACTGCTCATCCTTCACGCTCCCGCGCTGGCGCTGTTCGGGCTGTTCCGCGGCTTCAGCCCGCTGACGTGCCTGGCCGTGATCGGGCCGATCTTCGCCTGCCTCGGGCTCTCCTCGATCGTCACCCGGCGCCGGCTCAGCTCGTTCTTCGTGACGGCGGGGCTGGTCTACTGCTCGTCCGCGCTGGTGGGGCTGTCGGGCGGCGCCATCGAGGCGCACTTCCACTTCTTCATCATCATCGGCTTCATCGCGCTCTACCAGGACTGGGTGCCGTTCCTCTGGAACATCGTGTTCACGGTGGTCAGCCACGGGGTCGGGTCCGCCTGGAACGGCACGCTGATCTTCGACCACCCCTCCGGGCAGCAGAACCCGTGGGTCTGGTCGCTGATCCACGGCGTGGCCGTGCTCGCGGCCTGCGTCGGCATGGTGATCTTCTGGCGGTACTCCGAGGACGAGCAGGAGCGGACCGTCGCCCTGCGCACCCACATCGCCCAGGCCGAGATCGAGCGCCGCCGCTTCACCTCCGACCTGCTGGTCAACCTCGCCCGGCGCAACCAGGCGATGCTCCACCGCCAGCTCAGCATCCTCAACAACCTCGAGGAGAAGGAGCACGACCCGGACGCGCTGACCGAGCTCTTCCAGCTCGACCACCTGGCGAACCGGATCCGGCGCAACGCCGAGAGCCTGCTCGTGCTCTCCGGCGAGGACCCGCCGCGGGTGTGGGCCGAGCCGGTCCGGCTCGTGGACGTCGTCCGGGCCGCCATCGCGGAGACCGAGGACCTCGACCGGGTCATCTTCGAGGTCGACGAGAGCCTCGCCGTCCTCGGGCAGACCGTGACCGGCGTGACGCACCTGCTGGCCGAACTGCTGGAGAACGCCGTCCGGTTCTCCGACCCGACGACGAACGTGACGGTCCGGGTGCGGGCGGACCCGCGGGCCGCGGGCACCCAGGTGCTGACGGTCGAGGACTGGGGCGTCGGGATGCCGCCGGACAGCCTCGCCGCCGCGAACGAGATCCTCAGCTCCCCGCCCGACGTCGACCTCGCGACGTCGCGGCGCTACGGCCTG
>Ga0302299_10002324_pt1 | contig 11617 bp, 11 predicted proteins | sample III_Fen_N3_4_FD_198795 | JGI IMG/M metagenome (GOLD analysis project Ga0302299, IMG submission 198795) | Peat permafrost microbial communities from Stordalen Mire near Abisko, Sweden - III_Fen_N3_4 | ecosystem: Environmental > Terrestrial > Soil > Wetlands > Permafrost | place: Sweden: Abisko...
TGGCGGCGGGCATGCCTCCCGCGTCCTTTGCCCCGCTTTTTGCAGTGGCCCGCACCCCCGGCTGGATCGCACATGCGCTCGAGCAGTCGCGCGACCCGGAGTTGATCCGGCCCCGCGCCACCTATGCCGGGCCGGGGGAACAGCACCTTCTGACCGCAGTACGAGAGGACCATGGCCTTCGAATCCCGCGTCGTCACCGCTGATCCGTCGCAGTACAAGTCGCCACTTCTTGCCGTCCTTGTTCCGCGGGGCGACCTCCCGGCATCTCTGGGCGCCCTCGACCGGGCGACGTCGGGCGTGCTGGGCCGGGCGTACCGTAGTGGGGATTTCACCGGCAAGCGCGATGACATCTTCATCACCTACGCAGATGCGCCGTTTGCCCGGGTCCTGCTGATCGGGGTGGGGAAGAGTGAGGAGAGCAGTGCAGCGGCTCTCCGCCGTGCCGCGTCGACTGCCGCGAAGCGTGCGCGAGTCCTTGGTGCCGGCACCGGCGCGCTGTACGTGGCGCCGGAAGCGCTGGGAAAGGTGAGCGTTCGGCAGGCGGCCCAGGCTGTAGCCGAGGGCCTGGCGCAGGGGGCGTGGAACTTCACGGACCTGAAGCGCCCGCCGGAAGAGCCGAAGGCACCGCTCGAGCGCGTCGATGTCCTGGTGCAGGGCGACGCCGCCGCCTGGGAAGAGGGGCATCGCACCGGTGCCGCGATCGGCGCCGGCCAGACGCTCGCGCGAGGCCTGCAGATGCTGCCCTCGAACCAGCTGACTCCCACGGCGCTTGCGAGCGCCGCGCAGGACATCGGCAAGCGCCACGGCATTCCGGTCACGGTGCTCGACAAGGCCGGCATCATGAAGGAGAAGATGGGTGCGCTCCTTGCCGTGGCGCAGGGCAGCGTCGAGGAGCCGCGCTTCATCGTGCTCGACTATCAGGGTGCCCCCGGTGCGCCGGTGGTGCTGGTGGGCAAGGGGGTGACGTTTGATACCGGCGGCATCTCGATCAAGCCGGCGCTCAACATGGAAGAGATGAAGTACGACATGTCGGGGGCGGCAGCGGTACTCGGTACCTTCGAGATGCTTGGGCGCCTCAAGCCAAAGGTGCACGTCGTCGGACTGGTCCCCTCCACGGAGAACATGCCGTCGGGTACCGCAATCAAGCCGGGTGATGTGGTGACGAGTCACCTGGGCAAGACGATCGAGATCATCAATACCGATGCGGAGGGCCGGCTCATCCTGGCCGATGCGCTGTCGTATGCGCGGCGGCTCAAGCCGTCGTGTGTCATCGACATCGCCACCCTGACCGGCGCCATTGTGGTGGCGCTGGGTCACACGGCATCCGGCCTGTTCGGCACCGACGAACCGCTCATCAGTGAGGTGCGCGCGGCGAGCGAGCGGGCCGATGAGCGCGCCTGGCCGCTGCCGCTCTGGGACGACTATCGCGAGCTCAACAAGTCGGATATCGCCGACGTGAAGAACAGCGGCGGCCGCCCGGGAGGGAGCATCTCGGCTGGGTGGTTCCTGCGCGAGTTCGTGGACGGGTTCCCCTGGGCCCATCTCGACATCGCGGGTACCGCGTACACGGAACGCGAGGACCCGAGCCGGGTGAAGGGTCCGACCGGCACCGGTGTCCGGCTCTTCTCCGAGTTCATCCTCGCGCGACAAGGCTGACGCCCGAGCGTGGCCGCGGAGCCGCACTGCCGTCTCCTGAGCCCGCGACGCTGGATTGCCGCGCTGCTCTTGCTGGTCGCCGCGCCGCTGCATGGGCAGGTGCAGCTACTGGCCGACAGCGTGCGCGCGGACTCGATACGGGCCGACTCCCTCCGGGCCGACTCCGTGGCCCGCCGCCAGTCGATCCAGACCGAGCGCTACCTCTCCGCCACAGCCAAGAACGACACCTGGGTCCCGCCGCTCCCGTATGTCGGCGCTGAAGGGCCGCGCGCGGTCGGGGCGCGCATCGTCTTCACCCGCGACTCGATGGACTGGGCGATGGCCCATACGCTGGGCGACCTCGTGGCGCTCGTGCCTGGCGCCTACCTCTGGCGCACCGGTTGGCTCGGCAGCGCGACGCTTCCCAACTTCCACGGCCGAGGGGCTGCCTCGGTCGAGTACTTCCTCGATGGCCTGCCGTACGTCGCGGTCGGCGCTGACAGCGTCGCCGTTGATCCATCCATCTTCGCGCTGAGCCTGCTTGAACGGGTGGAGATCGAGCCGTGGCCCGGCTTGCTCCGCGTCTTCCTGTATTCACGACGCCACGAGCGCGTGGCGCCGCGCTCGCTGATCGGGCTGGGAAGGGGCAGCAACAGCCTCACGCAGTTCCAGGCGCAGCTGGAGAAGCGCTCCGTCAACAAGCTGGGATTCGGCATCGCCGCCGACTACTACAACAGCGGTCGACTCAACAACAGTACGGGCAGCTTCTACCTGAACACCCAGGCGTGGGCGCAAGTGAGCTATGTGCCCTCGCCCCGGTACGGCCTCGTGGCGCAGTACGTCACGTCGTCGCCGAAACGGAAGGATGACACGTCGCCAAGCACGGGGGATATCGTCCTCGGCACCAGTGGCGGACGGAGCGACCTCTTCCTGCGGGGTTTTCTCCGGAAGCGCGACGATGGGCTTGGTCCGGGCCTCGACCTGACATTCGCGCGGACGGCGTTCAGCAACGACACGATCAAGCAGAGCATCGGGTCGGTGACGGCGAACGCGACCTGGCGCACGCCCACCATGAGTGCGACGGCATCGGCGGCGTATCGCACGCGCTGGACGCTGCTGGATCTCGGTGCTACCGCCGGATGGACGCCTTCGGCCCGCATCGGGATCAACGCGAATGCCGGCTATCAGCTGCTGTCGTCCAGCCGCTCGAATGCCTGGGTGGGAGCCCAGGCCTCGCTCTCGCCGTTCAGCCACCTGCTGCTGCGGGGCAGCCTGCGCGTGGGCTCCGTGGTGCAGGTACCGAGTATCGAACTCGATACGGCACAGTCCATTCTCGAGGGGTCGGCCAGCGTCGGCTGGGACAGCCGGCTGCTCGGCGTCGACGTGGGCATTACGCGGACCGCGGCGTTCGACCCCCTTGCATACCAGCAGACCCAGCTGACGGTGGCGACGATCGCGCCCTCGCTGGCCACCAACTGGTTCCAGGTGCGGGGCCGCATCAGCCCGACCAACTGGATCACGGTGGACGCCTGGTATTCGAGTCCGATCAACGTGACACCCGAGGGGCAGCCACCCGAGCACTCCCGGGTCATGGGTACGATACGGTCTCGATTCCTCCGCACCTTCCCGAGCGGCGCGTTCGACCTCAAGGCGTCTCTCGGCTTCGAGCGATGGAGTGGGGGCGTGCTCGGCCGTGGCACGGACGGGTCGCCACTCGCGCTTCCCTCGCAGATGTACCTGGAGACGCTGGTCGAGCTCAGGATCCAGAGCTTCGCGGTCTACTTCTCCAGGGCCAACCTGCTCTCGGAAGGCCCGGGCTATGTGCCCGGGTTCCCGGTCCAGCCGCTGGCCACCATTTTCGGGATCCGCTGGGGGTTCTTGAACTAGCTGAGTACTGCCGCCCCATCCCCATCCAGTACAGTCACTTACACATTCGGACGACAAAGCCACGCCGCCGGAGGCCCAGCCTACCAGCGAGTCGCTCTGGACGCTATCTTTCCCCGCTTTCCCATGAACGGGGGCCGGGCTTGCCGCACAGCATGACGGGGTTTGGAGCGGCGGAGGGGGCGGTGGCCGGCGGGCGCCTGCGGATCGAGATCCGTACCGTCAACCATCGGTTCTTCAACTTCGCGCCCAAGCTTCCGAGCGAGCTGGCTGCGGTGGAAGGCGAGTTGCGCGAGCGGGTGCGGAGGGATCTGGACCGCGGTCACGTCGCGGTCTCCGCGCGGTGGACCGAGTATCCCGAGCGCGAGGCGACGCTGGCGATTGACTTGCCACGCGCCGAGGCAGCCGCGAGCCGCTTGCGCGAACTGAAGTCGGCGCTCAACCTCTCGGGTGAGGTGACGCTGGAGCTGGTGGCACGGCAGCCCGAGGTGCTGGTGAGCCGGAGCGCCGAGGCGACGGAGATCGCGTTTGTCGAGGTGGAACCGATCGTGGCGCGTGCGGCGGCCGAATGCCGTGCGATGCGCGCGAGGGAAGGTGCCGCGCTGGCCACCGACCTGCTGGCGCGCTTGACCGCGGTGGAGGCGAGTGCCGCGATCATTGCGGAGCGGGCACCGGACCGGCTCGTGCGGGAGCGTGACCGGCTGCATGCCTCGGTAACGCAGCTCCTGGCCGGTCGGCCGCTCGATGACCAGCGCCTCGCGCAGGAAATCGCGCTGCTGGCGGACAAGCTCGACATCACCGAGGAGCTGGTACGGTTCCGGCAGCACCTCGTGGCATGTCGCGCGGCGCTGACGGGCGACCAGCCCGCCGGCAAGCAGCTTGGTTTCCTGGCGCAGGAACTCGGGCGCGAAGTGAACACGATGGGCGCCAAGGCGAACGACGCGCTGATCCAGCAGGCGGTCATCGCCATGAAGGGGGAACTGGAGAAATTCCGCGAGCAACTCGAGAACCTCGAGTGACGCCCTTCATCCTGGTGCTGTCATCGCCATCAGGCGGGGGCAAGACGACGATCGCGCGGCGGCTCGTCGAGAAGCGGCCCGATTTGGGGTACTCGATCTCGGCGACGACGCGGTTGCCGCGAGCCGGAGAGCAGGAGGGGGAGCACTACTACTTCGTGCCGCGCGACGAGTTCATGCGCCGGGTCGATGCCGATGCGTTCCTCGAGTGGGCGGAGTACAGCGGCAACCTCTACGGTACGCTGCGCGCCGAGATCGACCGGATTCACCAGGCAGGGCGGCACGCGGTGCTCGACATCGACGTCCAGGGCGCACGGCAGCTGCGGGGCAACCGTGCGGCCGCGGTCGAGGTCTTCGTGCTGCCGCCCTCGGGTGCGTCGCTGGCCGACCGGCTGGTGGGGCGGAACACCGAGACGACCGATGCCCTGCGGCGGCGACTCGAGCGCGCGGCGGAGGAGATCCTCGCCGCCGGTGAGTACGACTACGTGATCGTGAACGATGATCTGGACCATGCGGTGCAGCAGGTGGATGCCATTGTCGAGGCCGAGTCGCGGCGCGCATATCGACTGGCCGACCTGTCGGGAACTTTGCAGGAACTCCGGCAGGCGGTCGAGATGGAAGCGCGCAGGAACCGGCCGTGAACGCAGGATCGTAAGGAGGCAGCACAATGCGGATCGTGACCCCGAATGAGGTGGCCAAGCAGGCCGGCAACAAGTATCTCGGCGTGCTCGTGGCGGCGAAGTTCGCCCGCTACCTCAATGACTTCCCGAAGGATCACCTCCAGATGGAGGAGAAGCTCACGACGCGCTCGCTCGAAGAGCTGGCCGTCGGAGATCTCAACTACAAGCTGGTGCGCCGCCGCCGCTCCGAGGCGTGACGGTGTGGTCCGGCCGGCACGTCGTCCTCGGCGTGTCGGGCGGGATCGCCTGCTACAAGAGCTGCTATCTCGCCCGGCACCTCACCGAAGCCGGCGCGCGGGTCGATGTGGTGCTGACCCGGTCCGCGGCGGAGTTCGTGCGGCCAGTGACCTTCGAGGCGCTGACCGGGCGGCCGGTGCTGGTTTCGCTGTGGGATCGCGATGCGGCACTCAACCATGTGCGCTGGGGCCAGCAGGCGGACGTGGTGATCGTGGCTCCTGCCACGGCGCAGTTGATCGCGCGCATGGCGCAGGGCCTCGCCGATGACGCGCTGACCAGCCTGCTGCTCGCGGCCACGGCGCCGGTGTTGCTCGCTCCTGCCATGAATGACGAGATGTTTGCCCATCCACAAACGCAGGTGAACCTGGCGCTGCTCGAGCGGCGCGGCGTAACCGTCGTCGGGCCCGGGATCGGCGCGCTTGCGGAAGGACCGTCGAGCCGGCCGGGGCGGATGAGCGAGCCCGTCGTCATCGCGGCCCATGCCGCGCGGTTGCTTCGACGGGGCAGCCGGCTCAACGGCAAGCGGGTGGTGGTGACGGCCGGCCCCACGCGCGAGCCGATCGACCCGGTGCGGGTAGTGACGAACCGCTCCAGCGGAAAGATGGGCTATCGGCTGGCCGAGGTGGCGTGGGAGCGTGGCGCCGATGTGCAGCTCATTTCCGGGCCGGTGATGCTCGACGTGCCGGTCGGTGTGCAGGTGACCCGGGTCGATTCCACGGCCGAGCTGGAGCACGCGGTGCGCGAGGCGCTGCCGATGGCCGACATTCTCGTCATGGCCGCAGCGCCGGCCGACTATCGGCCCAGCGAAGTCAGCACATCCAAGCGACCCCGGGTCGACGGGGCGCTGGCGATTCCGCTCGAACCGACGGCCGACATCCTCCGCGCTACTCGCGATGCCCGCCGCGCCGACAGCATCATCGTGGGCTTTGCGCTGGAGACCGGTGACGCGCTGGCCAAGGGCCGGCAGAAGCTCGAGCGCAAGGAACTCGACCTCATCGTGGTGAACGATGCCCTCGAGCCGGGCGCGGGCACCGAGGTGGATACCAATCGAGTGGCAATCCTGGCGCGGGACGGCAGCTGCACCATCGTGCCGCTCGCCTCCAAGCGGGAAGTAGCAGAGGCGATCCTCGACGCGGTCGAGGCGAGGCTTGGCTGACAACGCGGAGTTGCGGCTCAGGTATCTCCGTCAGCAGATCGAACTGGGAGGCTCTGAGGTGGTGCTCCCTGCGGAGGGAAGTCGACCGTCGGCAGAGGGTCGACAGTCGACAGGGGCGCAGGCGGCAGAGAGTCGGCCGTCGCCAGCAGCCAAGCCGGCGAGGCTCGAACTTGTCTCGACGACATCGGCGAAGTGGCGGGAGAACGCGCCGGCGATTCCGGGCGCGGGACTCACGGTGGTGACGGAGCTACCGACCATATTGGGGGACCCGCTCGGCGATGCGGGCAACCTGGATGCGGTTGCTGGACTGATTGCGGGGTGCCGGAAGTGTGCGCTGTGCGAGACGCGCTCACGGACGGTGCCAGGCGAGGGCGATGCCGCCGCGCGGCTCTTCCTGGTGGGAGAGGGGCCGGGGGCGACGGAGGACCAGACCGGCCGCCCGTTCGTGGGACAGGCGGGCCAGCTGCTCGACAAGATCCTCGAGGCGATCGAGTGCCCGCGGCCAACGACCTTCATTGCGAACATCGTGAAGTGCCGTCCGCCGCAGAACCGGAAGCCGCTGCCCGACGAAACGACGGCGTGCCTGCCATATCTCCACCGGCAGATCGCGCTGGTGAAGCCGAAGGTGCTCATCGCGCTCGGCAGCACCGCCGCCGAGGGCATGCTCGGCGTCAGGAAGAGCCTGGGCGAACTGCGGGGCAAGGTGCATCGCTGGAACGGCATCCCGCTGGTGGTGACGTACCACCCTGCGGCGCTGCTGCGGAATCCGAACTGGAAGAAGCCAACCTGGGATGATGTCCGAATCGCCCGCCAGCTCCTCGACAGCTGACACCTTCGCTGGGCGCTCCGCGCCCTGGAGCAACGACGCCGAGCAGGCCGTGCTCGGTGCCATGCTGCTCGACCAGGATGCCGCGCTCTCAGGCGCGCAGCTCCTCACCGACGAGATGTTCTACAAGGAGGCGCATCGCCGCCTCTATCGCGCCATGGTGGCCCTCACCGAGCGCCGCAGTGTCATCGACCACATCACGCTCCGGGACGAACTCACGCGGCGCGGTGAGCTCGAGGGTGTGGGCGGTTATGACTACATCGCCGAACTCGCCGACGTCGTTCCCACCGCCGCCAACGTCGAGTTCCACGCCCGCATCGTTCGCGAAAAGGCAATCCTCCGCCGCCTGATCGAGACGGCGACGGGGATCATCACGGAAGCGTACGGCGGCCACACCACCGCGAACGAGCTGCTGGACGTGGCCGAGTCGCGGATCTTCCAGGTGAGCCAGCAGCGCCGGGACGAGGGCTTCACCCGGCTCAAGGAAATGCTGTGGCCCACCATGGAGCGCATCGAAACGCTCCAGAAGAGTGGCAAATCGATTACCGGAGTGCCGAGCGGTTTCACAGACTTGGATAACCTGACGTCGGGCTTCCAGCCGGCGGAATTGTCGATCCTCGCGGCACGACCGTCGATGGGCAAGACGGCGTTCGTACTGAATATTGTGACGCACGCCGCGGTGGAGGGCTATGGGGTCGCGGTCTTCTCGCTGGAAATGTCGAAGGAAGCGCTGGTGCAGCGCATGCTCACCGCCGAGGCACGCGTGGACAGTTCGCTGGTTCGGCGCGGGATGCTGCGCGACTTCGACTTCACCAAGCTCGCGCGCTCGGCGGGCGTACTGCAGAGCTGCCCGGTGTGGATCGACGACACCCCGGCGCTGACGCTGCTGGAGATGCGCTCCAAGGCTCGGCGGCTCAAGGCCGACAGCGACATCCAGATGATCGTGGTGGACTACCTGCAGCTCATGCGGAGCCCGGAGTACGCCGACAACAAGGTGCAGGAGATCTCGGACATCTCGCGGTCGCTCAAGGGGCTGGCGAAGGAACTCAGCATCCCGGTCATCGCGCTGTCGCAGCTCAGCCGGGCGTCGGAGCAGCGGGGCGGCGACCGGAAGCCGATCCTCTCCGACCTGCGCGACTCGGGTGCCATCGAGCAGGATGCCGACCTGGTGATGTTCATCCACCGGCCGGAGTACTACGACCGCGAGGATGAGGCGAAGAAGGGAATGGCCGAGGTCATGCTGGCGAAGCACCGCAACGGCCCGACGGGCGACATCCACCTGCGCTGGAACCGCGAGTACACGCGCTTCGACAACCTGACGCAGCGCGAAGAGGGGGAATAGTGGCGAAACCGCGCTCCGTTTACCGCTGCACCGATTGCGGCCACGAGCACCCGAAGTGGGCTGGGCGGTGCGAGGGGTGTGGCGCATGGAACGCGGTTTCCGAGGAACCGATCGTGGTGGCCAGAGGCGGGGACGGCGGGAGGGGCGGGAAGGGCGGGGGTCGCCTTCACTGTACCGCAGAGATTGCGCGACGTATCCGCGACGCCGCTGGAGCGGTGGCGTACCGGACTGAAGGAGCTCGACTTCGTGGTGGGCGGGGGGTTTGTGCCCGGGTCACTCACGCTGATTGGCGGCGAGCCGGGCATTGGCAAGTCCACACTCCTGCTGCAGGCGGCGGGGCGACTCGAGCAGTCGGGCCGCATCGTGCTCTATGCGAGCGGCGAAGAATCCACTGAACAATTGCAGCTGCGTGCGGAGCGGCTCGGCGGCGGGGCCGGGGCGGTGCACGCCATCGGCGAGACGCGGCTCGAGGCGATCCTCGAGGCCGCCGCGTCCATCAGTGCCGATGTGCTGGTGCTCGACTCCATCCAGACCGTTGCCACCGATTCACTCGAGAGCGCACCCGGGAACGTAGGCCAGGTGCGCGAGTGTGCCGGCATCCTGATGCGCTACGCAAAGGCGTCGGGCACGGCGGTGCTGGTGGTGGGTCACGTCACCAAGGGCGGCGGCATTGCGGGTCCGAAGACGCTGGAGCACATCGTGGATACGGTGCTCTACTTCGAGGGCGAGACATCGCTTGACTACCGGCTGCTGCGCGCCACCAAGAACCGTTTCGGCCCGGTGGACGAGCTCGGCGTGTTCACGATGTCGGAGCAGGGGCTGGTGCCGGTCGCAAACCCGTCGGCGCTGTTCCTCGCCGCGCGGGCCGCGAACGTGAGCGGCAGTGCGGTGACAGCGCTGATGGAAGGCACCCGTCCTGTGCTGGTGGAGGTGCAGGCGCTTGCCGCCCGCGCCGGCTACAGCACGCCACAACGGGTGGCGACGGGCTTCGACCCGCGCCGGCTGGCGGTGCTGCTTGCGGTGCTCGAACGCCGGGCCGGCATTTCCTTCGCCGATCTTGACGTGTTCGTGCAGGCCACCGCCGGCGTGCGACTGGTGGAGCCCGGCGCCGACATGGCGATTGCCGCCGCGCTTCTCTCCAGCCTGAACAACCGGCCTGCACCCGCTGACGCACTCTTCCTCGGCGAAATCGGGCTTGGCGGCGAGATCCGCCCCACCGCCGGCCTCGAACGGCGCGTCGCCGAGGCGGCGCGACTCGGCTTTACCCGGGTGTTCGGCGCCACGCAGGCGTCGCTGACGACGCCAGGCGTTACGCTCGTCCGCCTCGAACACATCGGCGACCTGGCGCGTGCCCTCGCCGCGTGACGTCGGTGTCGTCATCGTTGCCGCGGGTCAGGGAACGCGGATCGGCAGCGACACGCCCAAGCAGTTCCTCGAGATCGCCGGCATTCCCATGCTGCTGCGGGCCATCCGGCCCTTCGCGCGCCATCCGGCGGTCGCGCACATTGCGGTGGTGCTGCGTGCTGCGGACGCGGTCGCCCCGCCTGAGTGGCTCCTCCCCCACGTAGGGAACATGCTTTCGGTGGTCGCCGGCGGCACCGAACGCGCTGATTCAGTGGCGGCCGGCCTGGCGGCGCTGCCAGATGCGTGTGCGCTCGTGCTGGTCCATGATGCGGCGCGTCCCTTTGTCGATGCGCTGCTGATCGACCGCGTCATCAGCGGCGCCCGGGCGGGCCACGCCGTCGTGCCGGCCCTCCCGGTCACCGATACGATCAAGGAAACAGACGCTGCGGATCCGGGGCGTGTTGCGCGGACGGTGCCGCGGGACAACCTGCGCCGCGCCCAGACGCCGCAGGGGTTTCCGCGGCGCATGCTCGAGGATGCCCACGCAGCTGCGCGTGCGCGGGGGCCCCGTGGGGGGCGAAGCGCCACCGACGATGCGGCGCTGGTGGAACAGGCGGGCGGCACGGTGCGGCTGGTGACGGGCGATCCAGGGAACCTGAAGGTGACGACGCCGGAGGATCTCGCCCTGGCGGATTACCTGGCGGTGCGCGCCACGTGATCCTGCCGTTCCATTCGGCCGATGACGCGCGCGCCGCCGCGCCGATTGTCGCCGCCCACCTGGCGGCGGGAAAGCTGCTCGCCTATCCGACCGAGACCGTGTACGGACTCGGGTCGGCGCCAAACCGGGAGGCGCTGGCGAGCCTGGCACGTCTCAAGGGGCGTCCGCCCAGGAAGCCGTTCCTGCTGTTGGTGTCGAGTCGACGGATGGCCGAGGAGTATTCACTTGACTTCAACGCTGCCGCGCGCGCCATGGCCGATGCGTGCTGGCCCGGCCCGCTCACACTGGTGCTCCCTGGCGGGGAAGGGCGACTGCCACCGGAGCTGCGTGGTGCCGAGGGCGGCATCGCGGTGCGGCACACGTCGCAGCGCGAGATCGCACTCATGATCAGTCTCATGGGGCACGCGCTCACCTCCACGTCGGCCAACCGGCCCGGGAATCCAACTGCGCCGGGAGTGGATGGTATCGTGGCCACGTTCGGCGAGGCGGAGGCGTCGGGGGAATTGCTCGTGCTGGATGGCGGGGTCCTGGGCAATGTGCCCCCGTCAACACTGGTGGACTGTACCGGGCCGCTCCCGCGTATCATCCGGGAGGGTGCTATTCCGCGCGCCGAGTTGCGCCGCATGGTCGGGAGACTTGCCCCGTGAAGGTCTTATTCGTCTGCACCGGCAACACCTGCCGGAGCCCACTCGCCGAAGCGCTGCTGCGCCGCCTCCTCGATGAGCGCCGCATCGAGGGGATCACGGTTGCGTCGGCGGGCACCGGTGCCTTTGCGGGTG
>Ga0302299_10002325_pt1 | contig 11616 bp, 9 predicted proteins | sample III_Fen_N3_4_FD_198795 | JGI IMG/M metagenome (GOLD analysis project Ga0302299, IMG submission 198795) | Peat permafrost microbial communities from Stordalen Mire near Abisko, Sweden - III_Fen_N3_4 | ecosystem: Environmental > Terrestrial > Soil > Wetlands > Permafrost | place: Sweden: Abisko...
ACCGCACCGGGGACGACGCGACGCATCGCCGCCGCGTACCGCGACGTGGTGTCGGCACGGACCTGGAAGGGCACCGCCCACCTCGTCCTCGACCTGTGGGTCGGCATCGCCACCTTCACCATCACGGTCACGCTCCTGGTCACCACCGTGAGCCTCGTGATCGTCTTCCCCGTCGCGGTGGTGCTCGCCTGGTTCACCGAGTGGGTCGTGCGCCTGCTCGGGCGCTTCGAGCGCTACCGGGTGGACGTGTTCCTCGACGTGGACCTGCCCGATCCCCACCGCGGCCGTCCCGCCGGAAACTGGTGGCGACGGTTCGTCACCCGGCTCCGGTCGGGGGCGCTGTGGCGGGAGCTGGCCCACCACCTCGTGCTCCTGCCGCAGGGGATCCTGTTCTTCTGCGTGGTCGTGGCAGCGTGGTCGGTGGCGCTCACCGCCCTCACGCTGCCCGTCACCATCTGGGCCATCCCCGACCACCAGGTCTACGTGTGGTCCGGCGTGACGGTGCACGGCTGGGTCGCCGGGGTGCTGGGCGCCCTCGCCGGCCTCGTCCTGCTCCCGCTGGTGCCGTTCGTGGTGCGGGGCCTCGTCGAGGCCGAGGTGGCCCTGGCGCGGCTCCTGCTCGGACCGAGCCGCAGCGAGGCGCTCGAGGGGCGGGTGAGCCAGCTCACCGAGACACGCTCGAGGGTCGTCGACGCGGCCGAGGCCGAGCGCCGCCGCATCGAGCGCGACCTCCACGACGGGGCCCAGCAGCGGCTCGTCGCCCTGGCCATGGACCTGGGCCGGGCCCAGGAGAAGTTCGACACCGACCCCGAGGGTGCCCGGGCGCTGCTCGACGACGCCCACCGCGAGGCCAAGCAGGCGCTCGTCGAGCTGCGCGACCTCGCCCGCGGCATCCACCCCGCGGTCCTCACCGACCGGGGCCTCGACGCCGCCCTGAGCGCGGTGGCCGGACGGTCGCCGGTGCCGGTGCGGCTCAGCATCGACGTCGGTCAGCGGCCCGACCCGACCATCGAGGGCATCGCCTACTTCGTGGTGTGCGAGGCGCTCGCCAACGTCGCCAAGCACGCCGACGCCCGCCGGGCCGCGGTCACCGTCGCCCGCCGGGGCACGCAGCTCCTCGTGGAGATCACCGACGACGGCCACGGCGGCGCCGACGAGACCGCCGGCAGCGGGCTGGTCGGCCTGCGCGACCGGGTCGAGGGCGTCGACGGCTGGATGCACCTGAGCAGCCCGGTCGGCGGACCGACCACTCTCCTGGTGGAGCTCCCGTGCGCATCGTGATCGCCGAGGACGCCGTGCTCCTGCGAGCGGGGCTCACCCGCCTGCTCACCGACGCGGGCGAGGAGGTCGTCGCCGCGGTGGGCGACCCCGTGGCGCTGCTCGACGCCGTCGCCCGGCAGCACCCCGACCTCTGCATCATCGACGTGCGGATGCCGCCCACGTTCACCGACGACGGCATCCGGGCCGCGGTGCGCATCCGGGCCGACTTCCCGGGGACCGCCGTGCTGGTCCTGAGCCAGTACGTCGAGCAGGAGTACGCGTCGGACCTGCTGGCCGCCAACACCGACTCGGTGGGCTACCTCCTGAAGGACCGCGTCGCCGACGTGGGCGACTTCATCGAGGCGGTGCGTCGGGTCGGCAGCGGCGGGACCGCGCTCGACCCCGAGGTGGTCGCCCAGCTGCTGGCCCGCACCCGTCGCCAGGACCCGCTCGAGCGGCTCACCGACCGCGAGCGCGAGGTCCTCGGCCTCATGGCCGAAGGGCGTTCCAACAGCGCCATCGCCGCGGTCCTCGTGGTGAGCGACGGCGCCGTCGAGAAGCACGTCCGCAACATCTTCACCAAGCTCGACCTCCCTCCTGACGCAGGCGACCACCGCCGGGTGCTCGCCGTGCTGCGCTACCTGGAGTCCTGACATGACCATCCCCACGCGCACCCTCCCCGACGACCCCACCGCGGTGCTCCCGCCCGCCGCCACCGTGCCGGCGTCGCCGCGCCGCCCGGGTCGTGCCCTCCTCGTCGGCGCCGGGATCGTGCTGGCGGTCGTCACCGTCGGCTACGGCTGCCTGGTGCTCGTGAACGTGCTCGGCCGCCGCACCTACCGCTCGACGCAGCGCTTCCCGCTCACCCATGTGGTGCAGCTGCAGGGCAGCGACGACCAGCTCACGATCGTGCCCGACGCGGTCGACCACGTCGTCGTGCAGCAGACGGTCCGCCGCGGCATCCAGCACACGCGTGGCAGCAACGTCGTCGACGCCGCAGGGGTGCTGCACCTCGGCGTGCGGTGCCCCGAGTGGGTGCCGACGTCCTGCGACATAGCCACCACCGTGCACGTGCCGGCCGACCTCGACGTGCGGGGCTCGCTCCTCGACGGGAGCATCACGGCCAGCGGGCTCCACGGCTCGTTCCACGTGTCCACCGGCGACGGGAGCGTCCACCTCGACCGCCAGGTCGGCGACGTGTGGATCGCGAGCGGCGACGGCACCGTGCGCCTGTCCGAGCTGCGGGCCCGGCACGTGGCGGTTTCGACCGGAGACGGGTCGGTGTCGATCGACCTGGCGGCACCTCCCGACACGGTGGTGCTCCACTCCGGCGACGGCAGCGTGAACCTGGCCGTCCCCGACGACGGCACCCCCTACGCCGTCACCACCAGCACCGGCGACGGCTCGGTGCACAACGACCTCGGCAACGATCCCCGGGCGTCGCGTCGCATCGACGCCCACACCGGTGACGGGTCGGTCCACCTCTCCTACGGCTGACCCACCCGCACCACCCCGGTCGCCCGCCGGGCGACCTTCCCCATTGCGTGACCTCCCCCAAGGAGCCCCTGATGACACGCGCCCCAGCACCCCAGTTCGAGCGCGCCCCGGAACGGGGCGTCGACCGCACCGACGAGGAGCTTCCGTCCCCGCGCCGCCGCGGGCGCCCCGTGGGCCCACCCGGCGGGCCACCGTCCCGCCCCGCCCCGCCGCCGGATCGGCCGGCATCGTTGCTCGGTCGGCTCGCCGCCACCTGCCACGACCACCGCCGTGTGGTGCTGGCTCTCTGGGTGGTTGCCCTCGTCGGCCTGTCGATGGCCAGCAGCATGGTCGGGACGCGCGAGCCGAAGGGCGGCGGCCCGACGGGAACCGAGTCGCAGCGCGCCGGAGCGCTGCTCGAGCACGAGTTCCCGCGGACCGAGGCCGGCAAGGGCAGTGCCACCATCGTGTTCCACGATCCGGTGGGGCTCCGCACCCCCGCGGTCCAGGAACGCATCGACGGCTACCTCGCCTCGCTGCGTGGCACCCGCGGCATCGGCGCCGTCGCGTCACCGTTCGCCGACGCGTCGCAGATCTCCCGCGACGGACGCACCGCCTACGCGTCGGTGGCGTTCGACGCCGCGGCGACGACCTCGTCGGCGCACCCGGACACCACGATGCTGCAGCGCGCCGGACCGCTGCGGGCCGCGGGGATCGAGACCGACTTCGCCGGTGAGGCCTTCGAGACCGGCTCGATGCCGTCGAGCGAGGTGTTCGGCCTGGCCGCGGCCGTGGTGATCCTGCTGCTCGCGTTCGGGTCGGTGGTGGCGATGGGCCTGCCGATCGTCACCGCGCTCTTCGGCATCAGCATCGGCCTGTCGGGCGTGGTGCTCTGGTCGCACGTGTTCATCACGCCGGGCTTCACGCCCCAGGTGGCGTCGATGGTCGGCATCGGGGTGGGCATCGACTACGCCCTGTTCATCGTGACCCGGTACCGCGGGTCCCTGGCCGGCTCGGAGCCGCGCGAGGCGCTGGTCGAGGCGATGAGCACCTCCGGCCGTGCCGTCGTGTTCGCAGGCTGCACCGTGATGGTGTCGATGCTCGGCATGCTGCTCATCGGGCTGCCCTTCCTCTACGGGCTCGCGGTCGGGGTGTCGAGCGCGGTGCTCGTGGCCGTGCTGGCCGCGGTGACGCTGCTGCCCGCGCTGCTCGGGTTCGCGGGCCGCCGCATCGACGCCTGGTCCGTGCACCGGCGGGCGCCCGGAGGCGAGCGTCCCACCCTGGCCTCGCGCTGGAGCGGCGTGGTCCAGCGCCACCCCGTGGCGGGCACGGCGTTCGGCCTGGTCTTCCTGGTTGCACTCGCACTGCCCACGCTCGCGCTGCACCTCGGCGTCTCCGACGAGGGGAACCAGCCCACCGGGACGACGACCAAGGTCGCGTACGAGCGCCTGGCCGACGGGTTCGGCCCCGGGTTCAACGGGCCGTTCGTCGTCGCGGCGTCGCTGCCTGCCGGAGCCACCCACGCCTCCTCCACGGCGATCCTGGGCCGGCTGACCGACGGCCTGCGCGCCACCCCCGGCGTGGCGCTGGTCGAGCCCGCGCGGCTCAGCGCGTCGGGCCGTGTCGCCGTCGTGCAGCTCTACCCCACGACGTCACCGCAGTCGCGTCGCACCGAGCACCTCCTGCACGTGCTGCGTGAGCGGACCGTGCCGGCGGCGGTCGCCGGTACCGGCGCCAAGGTGCTGATCGGCGGCGACACCCCGCTCAACGTCGACTTCACGGCGGCCATGGGGGAGCGTCTGCCCCTGTTCATGGGAGCGGTGCTGGGGCTGAGCTTCCTGCTGCTCCTGGTGGTGTTCCGCTCGGTGCTCGTCCCGCTCAAGGCGGTGGTCCTGAACCTGCTCTCGATCGGCGCGGCGTACGGCCTGCTCGTGATGGTGTTCCAGTGGGGCTGGCTGTCGGGCCTCTTCCACGTCTCGCCGGGCCCGATCGAGCCCTGGGCGCCGATGATGCTGTTCGCCATCACCTTCGGGCTGTCTATGGACTACGAGGTGTTCCTGCTGTCACGCATCCGCGAGGAGTACGACCGCACGGGTGACAACACCGGAGCGGTGGCCCACGGCCTGGCGACCACGGCGCGGGTCATCACCGCGGCGGCCGCGATCATGGTGTGCGTGTTCGGCACCTTCGTGGTGGGCGACGACCGGGCGCTGATCCTGGTCGGGCTGGGCCTGTCGAGCGCGGTGCTGTTCGACGCCACGGTCGTGCGCATGCTGCTGGTGCCGGCCTCGATGGAGCTGCTCGGCGACCGCAACTGGTGGTTCCCGAAGCGGCTCGACCGGCTGGTCCCCCACGTCGGCATCGACTGACCTGACCCATCCCGCGTTCTGGGTGCGTTTGGCGGGTCCCTGACCCCGCCAAACGCACCCAGAATCGGAGGGAGCGTCTGTGAACTGGTCAGGCGGTGGCGTGGTCGGCGACGAGGCGCCGGGCGATGACCTTGAGGCAGAGCGTCTCGTCGGCCCCCTCGAAGATCGACAGCACGCGGGCGTCGACGAAGTAGCGGCTCACGTCGTACTCCTCGGCGTAGCCCATGCCACCGTGGATCTGCTGCGCCTCACGGGTGACCCACTCGGCGGCCTTGCACACGTAGGCCTTGACCATGGAGGCCTCGGCCGTGCCCTTGCCGTCGGCCATGAGCGCGGCCACGACGTAGGAGAACTGCCGGGCGGCCTGGATCAGCACGGCCATGCGGCCGAGCTTGGCTTTGGTGAGCTGGTAGTCGCCGATGGGGTGGCCGAAGACGACGCGGTTCTCGGCGTAGTCGCGGGCGGCTTCGTAGGCCGCCTGCATCACGCCGATGGCGCGCGCGGCGGTCTGCAGCCGGCCGTTCTCGAAGCCCGCCATCTGGTAGTAGAAGCCCTTGCCCAGCCCGCCCTCGAGGCCGATCTGGTTGGCTGCCGACACGAACCACGAGTCGAGCGCCACCTCGTAGGAGTGCATGCCGCGGTAGCCGAGGGTGTCGATGGCCCGGCCCTCCATCTTCCCGCCCCCGGGCGCACCTCCGTCGGCGCCGGCCTCCTGGACGAACGCGAAGCCGTGGCCGTCGCCGCGGGGCTTGGGCACGATGAACATCGACAGCCCGCGGTGGCCGGCGCCCTTGTCGGGGTCGGTGCGGGCCAGCACCATGAGCACGTCGGCGCGGGCGGCGAAGGTGCACCACGTCTTGACGCCGTTGATGATCCAGCCGCCCTCGGTGGGGGTGGCCGTGACCTTCACGCCGGCGACGTCGGAGCCGTAGTCGGGCTCGGTGACGGCGACGGCGTTCATGACCTCGGCGGCTGCGAGCTGCGGCAGCCACTCCTGCTTCTGCTCCTCGGTGCCACCCGCGAGCAGCGCCCGCGTGAGGATCTCGGGACGGGTGATGAGCGACCCGCCGGCCCCGAGCGAGCCACGGGACAGCTCCTCGGTGGCCACGACCATGCCGATGTACTCGCCGGCGCCGCCCGTGCTCCAGCCGCCGTACTGCTCGGGCACCGAGAGGCCGAAGGCCCCCATCTCGGCGAGGCCGGTGATGAGGTCCTCGGGGATGTCGAGGTTGTGGCGGTGGATCTCCTCGGCTACCGGCTTGAGGCGCTCCTCGGCGAAGCGCCGGAAGGTGTCCTGGACCAGCTCGAAGTCGGGGTCGAGGTGGCGCGGGCCCGGGTCGGTGATGGCGGCCATGAACTCGGGGGCGCGGAAGTCGCTCAGGAACTCCCGGGTCTTGTCGAGGGCGCCCTGGTCGATGCCCCACTCGGTCTCGCGCCCGAACACCTTGGCCGCGAGCTCGTGGACCGCGTCGGCGATGTACGCGCAGGTGATGGCCGCCTCGAGCTCGCCCTTGGCGCCGTAGGCCAGCAGGGCGTTGCCCGTGGCCAGCGCCGAGGCGGCGTGGGCGAGGTCATAGGCGATGACCTGGTGCTCGTCGACGCCCCCGGGCGCCGCGGCGAGCGTGCGCACCCCGGCGTCGACGACGTGCTGCGCGAGCTCGAGGGTGGTGGCGGCGCGGGTGAGATCGGGTGCGGCGGCAGTCATGCCTGGAGGCTACCCAGCGGTAACCGCCCGACTCACGTTGGCGGGGAGGTGGAACGGCCCTCCCACGGTTCTCCGCACGGAAAGCGTCGCCCAGCGACGCTTTCCGTGCGGAGAACGGAGCGTGAGGCGTTGGGGGAGGTCGCGCCGGCGGCTCTACGATCGGCGCCGTGACCATCTACGAACGGCCCTTCGGCCGCCACTTCGAGGACTTCGTCGTCGGCGACATCTACCGCCACTGGCCCGGCAAGACCATCACCGAGTACGACGACCACCTCTTCTGCATGATCACCATGAACCACCACCCGCTGCACACCAACGCGTGGTTCGCCGAGCACGAGACGGTGCAGGGCAGGAACGTGGTCGTGGGCAACCTCGTCTACTCCCTGGTCCTCGGCCTGAGCGTGCCCGACGTGAGCGGCGCGGCCATCGCCAACCTCGAGATCGAGTCGCTGAAGCACGCCAAGCCCACCTTCCACGGCGACACCATCTACGCCGAGACCAAGGTGCTGGCCGCCAAGGAGACCTCGAAGGGCGACCGTGGCATCGTCACCGTCGAGACCAAGGGGCTCAATCAGCACGGCGACGAGGTCTGCTCCTTCCGCCGCAAGGTGATGGTCTGGAAGCGCGACGCGGCGCCGCCCCGCCAGCGTCCCTACGGTGAGGAGATCTGGGACGAGCCCGAGTCCTGACGACCCCGCTGGAGGCGCCGCGATGCCCATCAACGATGCTGCGGCACGAGGCTTCGAGCGCGGCGCCGACGACTACGAGCGCGCCCGGCCCGGCTACCCCCAGGCCGTGTTCGACCTGCTCACCGACGAGCTGCCGCTCCGGCCGCGCACCCGGGCGTGCGACCTCGCGGCCGGCACCGGCAAGTTCACCCGTGGGCTGCTCAACAGCGGTGCCACGGTCGTGGCGGTCGAGCCCGTCCACGCCATGCGGCGCAAGCTGGCGGTCGTGTGCCCCGAGGCCGAGATCCTCGACGGCACGGCCGAGGCCATCCCCCTGGCCGACCGGTCGATCGACGTGGTGACCGTGGCCCAGGCGTTCCACTGGTTCGAGGCCGAGCCCGCGCTCGCCGAGATCCACCGCGTCCTCCGACCCGGCGGTGGGCTCGCGCTGGTGTGGAACGTCCGCGACGAGTCGGTCGACTGGGTCCACCAGTTCACCGAGCTCATCGTCGAGCGCTCGGGTGGGCGCCCGTACACGCCGTACCACACCACCCCGGAAGGCGACGCGGAGGCCCGGGACGAGCGCCTCGCGGTGCTGGAGCAGGTCGGTGGGTTCACCCCGCTCCGGCACGCCACCTTCGACAACTCCCAACCCATCGACGTCGACGGCGTGGTGACCCGCGCTGCGTCGACGAGCTTCGTGTCGGCCCTGCCCGACGACCGGCGCGAGGCGCTGCTCGCCGAGGTCCGCCACCTCGTCGAGACGCACCCCCAGACGGCAGGCCACGAGCGCTTCGCCTTTCCGCACCGCACCGACGTCACGTGGTGCCACACCGTCTGAGCGCGCCGACGGCCGCCGACCCGCCAGGGGAGCGGCAGGAGCTGCTGCTGGCGTGGTTCGAGACGTCGCGCCGCGACCTGCCGTGGCGCCGCAGCCGCGACCCGTGGGCGGTGCTCGTCAGCGAGCTGATGCTGCAGCAGACGCAGGTCGCCCGCGTCGAGCCGAAGTACCTGGCCTTCCTCGCGCGCTTCCCCGACGTCGGCAGCTGCGCCGCGGCCGAGCTGGCCGAGGTGGTCACCCTCTGGGCGGGCCTGGGCTACAACCGCCGGGCCCGCAACCTCCACCAGTGCGCGTCGGTGGTCGTCGAGCGGCACGGCGGCACCTTCCCCGACGACCTCGGTGCCCTGCTCGACCTCCCGGGCGTCGGCCCCTACACCGCTCGGGCCGTGCTGGCGTTCGCATTCGAGCGCGACGTCGGGGTGATCGACGCGAACGCGGCGCGGGTGCTGGCGCGCTGGCAGGCCCGGCCATTGAAGCGGCGCGAGGCGCAGGAGCTCGCCGACGCGGCGGTGCCGCCCGGACAGGGCTGGTCGTGGAACCAGGCCATGCTCGACCTCGGTGCCACGGTGTGCACCGCCCGCAACCCGTCGTGCGGTGCCTGTGCCGTGGCCGCGACGTGCGGGTGGGCGCGGGCGGGGCGGCCGGGGCCCGACCCGGCGGTCGGCACCTTCGGCGTGAGTGGCCGCCAGTCGCGCTTCGCCGACTCCGACCGCCAGGGCCGCGGCCGCCTGGTCGACGCCCTGCGGTCGGGCCCGGTCACCGGGACCGATCTCGCCGCGGCCATGGGCTGGCCGGCCGACCCGGAGCGGGCCGCGCGCGTGGCCGCGACGCTCGTGGCCGACGGGCTGGTGCGCTGCTCCGCCTCGGGTGTGTGGCACCTGGCCTGAACCGCCGGGTCAGGGCTTGGGCAGGCTCCCGGCGACGGCGAGGTGCACGCCGGTCTGGGTGGCGAGGTACGCGGGGAGCCGGTGCCACGCGGTGGGGTCGTTGCGCAGCTCGAGGTCGAGGAAGGCGATGACCGTGCGGTCGGTGATCGGCCCGTCCTTGGGGAGGACCGGGTCGACGTGGCTGGCGCCGATGAGGCTGAGCAGCGCGCGCGGCACGGTGGTGAGCTTGGCGAAGGTGGTCGCGCTGCCGCCGCGGTACGGAACGGTCTTGTCGGCCGTGCCGTGGATCATCAGCAGGGGGGTGGCGGGCGGGTCGGTCCAGCCGCCGTTCGGGAAGGTGGCCAGGATGCCGCTGATGGCCACGATGGCCTTGACCCTCGGGTCGCCGCAGCAGGTGTTGAGGAAGCCGAGGCTCGTCATGGCGCCGAGCGAGTGCCCGGCGACGGCCACCGCGGTGGTGGCCAGGTGCCCGGCCAGCGCGTCGCCCGAGGTGGCGTCGAGCTTGATGACGTTGTCGAGCACGAAGCTCACGTCGGCCGGCTGGTTGGTGTAGTCGGTGAGGTCGGCCCAGGCGCCGACGCCGCTCGACATCGGGTAGGTGGGGGCGGCGACCACGTAGCCGGCCGCGGCCCAGGTGGCCAGGAACGGGGCGTAGGCCGGGCCGCTGGCGGTGACCCCGTGGCTGAAGATGACGATGGGGAACGTGCCGGCGGCCACCGGGGCATCCTGGGTGACCGCGGTCCCGGCGCCCGCCGTGCCGGCGGCGGGGTAGAGGATGAGGACCGGCAGCGTGCGGCTGGAGGCCGCGGCGATGTGGCGCTTGGCGTCACCCTTGGTGGGCCGGCTGGTGTCGACCCAGGTGACGGTGCGGGTGCCGACGGCGTAGGTGGTGCCGGCACGGGTGACCGGGGTGGCGCCGGCGCTGGTGGGCGAGCCGGCGACGGTGGTGGCCACCGCGTCGGTGCTGGTCGGGCCCGCTGCGACGGTGGTGGCGGGGGCGCTCGTGGGCGTCGCGGCCTTCGACGAGCTGGAGCAGCCGGCCACGGAGATGGCGGCCAGGAGCGCCAGGGCGCCGAGGGCGCGGCGCGGTGACGTGGCGGGGGACATGGCCCGGGAGTGTAGGTCCTTGACCCGCGGGTCAGGAGGTGGCTCGGGCATGCCCGCCGCGCGCCCCGGAGCCCGTTCGGGGCTCGTCGGCGACGTCGATGCCGAGCTCGGCCGCGACGTCGCGGTACCGGGCCGCCTTGGTGCGCAGCTCGGCGTCGAACTCGTGCAGCACGGCCAGCTTCTCGGCCACCTGCGCCCGCAGGTCGGCGTTGATGGCGATGGCCTCGGCGACGATCTCGGCGCGCCGCTTCTTGGTGACACCGGTGGCCACCTCCTGGCGGAGCTGGGCCAGGCGGTCCTCGGCGTCGACGATGGGGCCGATGCGGTCGAGCTCGAAGCCCATCACGTTGCGCAGCTCGAGGACGCGCCGCAGCCGCGCCACGTCGGCGTCGCTGTAGCGCCGGCTCCCACCGGGGCTCGAGCCGGACGGCTGGATCAGCCCGAGCTCCTGGTAATAGCGCAGCGTGCGGGTGGACACCTCGGCGAGCGCGGCCACCTCGCCGATGCGGTGGCGGGGCCGGTGGTCGTCGTCGGTGGCGTCGTCGGCGCGGCTCATGCCGACACCATCTCCTCGGCAGCCATCACCACGTCGGCCTTCCCCACGTCGTCGTCACCGTCATAGGTGTACTTCCCCCCACGGAGCGCCGAGGCCGCGGCGGCCACCAGGCACATGAACGCCGACACGCTGAACGCGATCCGCAACCCCTCCATGAACGGGTCCGAGATCAGCTCGGGGAAGAACGTCTTTCCCGTGATGGTGTCGGCGTTCTGCTTGGGCAGCTGCGCGAGCACGCTCGGTGCGCCGTCGGGTCCCGGGTGGCCGAGCAGCTTCTCCATGGGGTTGTACCCGAGGAACGCCGCGAACAGGCTGCCGACCGGCGGGGTGTGCGCCACCGCCACGGCCTGCGCGTGCGGCACACCCTGCGCCTCGAGCCGCGACTGCATGTTGCGCGGCAGCGACGCCGCGAGGCCCACGATCATCAGCGAGAAGAACAGGCCGATCGACAGCACCATGCCGGAGTTCTGGAAGGTGGCGCGCATGCCCGACGCCGCGCCGCGCTGCGCCGCGGGGACGCTGTTCATGATGCCGGTGACGTTGGGTGCCGCGAACAGGCCCATGCCCGTGCCGTTGAGGAAGAGCAGCACCGCGAACACCCAGAAGGTGAAGTTGGCGGGCAGCGTCATGAGGGCGAGGAACGTGAAGGCGGCGAGCAGCATGCCTCCGGTGGTGAACGCCCGGGCGCCGTAGCGGTCGGAGAGCCAGCCGGAGGTGGGGCCGGCGATGAGAAAGCCGAGCGTCATC
>Ga0302299_10002327_pt1 | contig 11613 bp, 9 predicted proteins | sample III_Fen_N3_4_FD_198795 | JGI IMG/M metagenome (GOLD analysis project Ga0302299, IMG submission 198795) | Peat permafrost microbial communities from Stordalen Mire near Abisko, Sweden - III_Fen_N3_4 | ecosystem: Environmental > Terrestrial > Soil > Wetlands > Permafrost | place: Sweden: Abisko...
CTTCGGCCACCGCGACGGCCCGGCGGCGGCCGCGCTGGCCCAGCACCCGCTCGGTGTCGCGGTGCTGCCCGACGGCTCGGTGCTGCTCGCGGACACCTACAACGGCGCGGTCCGCCGCTACGACCCGGCCTGCGACGAGGTCGGCACGCTGGCCGACGGGCTGGCCGAGCCGAGCGGCCTGGTGGTGCTCCCCGGCGCCGACCCGGACGGCGGCGGCGCGCCGGTGGTGCTCGTCGTCGAGTCCGCCGCGCACCGGCTGACCCGGCTCGCGCTGCCCGCGGGCCTGGCCGGCGCACTCGTCGACGGCGGCGCGCAGCGCACCGCGCGCCCGGTGACGGAGCTGTCCGCCGGGTCGCTGCGGCTCGAGGTCGTCTTCACCCCGGCCCCGGGGCAGCAGCACGACGACCGCTACGGCCCCTCGACGCGGCTGCGGGTGTCCGCGACGCCGCCCGGTCTGCTGCTGGCGGGTGGCGGCGACGACGTGCCGCTGACCAGGGAGATCGTGCTCGCGGCGGACGTGGCTGAGGGGGTGCTGCACGTCACGGCCCAGGCGGCGAGCTGCGACGCCGACCCTGCGGTGGCCTACCCGGCCTGCCACCTGGCGACGCAGGACTGGGGCGTGCCGGTGCGCCTCGTCGCCGGCGGCCCGACGACGCTGCGCCTCCCGCTGCTCGGCTGACCGCCCTCAGGCCGGACGGGCCGCCACGGCGACCAGCGCCTCGAGTGTCGTGTGCACCGGCTCACCGGTCGCGGCGGTCAACGAGGCGCCGATCTGCACCGTCCACGCCTCGTAGCCGACGTGCAGGGTCGCGGTGCCGTCGTGGGCGTCCGACGGGCTGCCGCCGCGGGCGACCACCATCGGCTGCTCGTCGTCGTGCCGCACGAGCACCGCCCACTGCCCACCGCCGAGCACGTCCGTCGCCGCCGCCGCGAGCGCGCAGAGCCGGGCCACCACGGCCCCCTGCGCCGCCGCGACCGCCGCCGACACCGTGACGACCAGGCGTTCGGCCGTCACCACCGGGTCCGCCGCCGCCGGCACCGCCATCTCCCGCAGCCTGGCCCGGGCGCGCTTGGCCCGGTACTGGGCGGCGTCGGCCCGCCGGAACAGCTGCCGGGCCGGCACCGCGCCGGTGATCGCCGTCGACGCCAGCCCGTACGACACTGCGGCGCCGTGCGGCAGCGGGAACGCCTCCAGGGTGCTGGCGACCACCTCGCGCACCTGGGCGCGGGCCTGCCCGACGGTCACGACGCAGAACTCGTCGCCACCGAGCCGCGCGGCGGTGGAGCCGGGCAGGGCCTCCGTGATGCGCCGCAGCACGTCCGCCACGGCGCGCAGCAGGTCGTCGCCGGCATCGTGGCCGAGCCTGTCGTTGACGCCCTTGAGGCCGTCCACGTCGCACATGACGATGCACGTCTCCCGGCCACCGGCCAGCGCGTGCTCCGCGGCCGCGTCCGCCACCCGCCGGTTGGCCAGTCCGGTCAGTGGGTCCTCCGCCACGAGGCGGCGCACCTGGCCTTCGAGGTCGGCCCGGGCCACGGCACCGGACAGGAGCCCCGCAAGCACCGTGCCGGCGGCGAGCTCGTCGTCGCCGAACGGCGCACCGGGCTCCCGACGGGTCGCGAAGATCTCCCCCCACACGCTGCCGTGCAGCACGATCGGCACCGCCATCGCGCTGGCCGCACCGAGCTGCAGCACGGTCTGCACCTCGCTGACGTCGCCGGCGGCCGGGTCGCCCGGCGCGCGCAGCGAGCCGTCGGGCGCGAAGGCGTTGGCCACCCAGGGCTGCCGGTCACGGATCAGCGCGAGCAGCGCCGGCCGGTCCTCGGCCCGGAACGACGTCCGCGCCATGACCACCTCGCGGACGTCCTCCGGCGGCGGCGAGACGGCCACCGGGCGGCAGGTCGCCTGCTCGATGCGGCACACCGCGGCATTCGAGGCTCCGAGCACCTCGATCGCGCACTCGGCGGCCACGTCGAGCACGTCCTCGAGCGAACCGGCCATCTCCAGGCGGCCGGCGGCGGCGGCCAGCTCCGGCACCACCGCTGAGCGCACGACGGACGCCTCGTCCACGTGCGCGCCGGGAGCGGTGGATCCACGACGAGCCATCGGCCCATCATCGCGCGTCCCGCCCGACCCCGGGGACGCGGCCAGGGTGAGGATTCCCCGCCGGTGCCGTGGGCCGACGCGCGGGACCGGGACCGGGACCGGGACGTGGGGGCGGCGCGCGCGCCGAGGTCTACTGCTGCTCGTCGTCCGCCCCACCGGTGGTGCTGCGGCTCGTGGTGCCGCCGTGCCACTCGAGGAGCAGCAGGGCCGCATCGTCCTGGACGTCGTTGCCGACCGTCTCGAGGAAGATGCGCGAGATGCCCTGGGCCACGCTGCGGGCGTGCTCGCCGGCGGTGTCGCGGAGGGCGCCGGGGAGGTCGAAGGCCGCGGCGCTCCGCTCGAACATGCCATCGGTCATCAGCAGCAGCCGGTCGCCGGGGCAGAGCTCGATCTCCTGCACCTGGTAGCCGTGCTCGCGCAGGCCCAGCATGGGGTTGTTGGCCGGCGCGACGCTGGTCACCCGTCCCTCGTGCAGCAGAAGGGCGCCGGGGTGGCCGGCGTTGATGATCCGGGCCACGGTGCGGTCGCTGGGGCGGTCCTCGGCGCCGGTCGATCGCAGGTCCATCTCCAGCAGGATCCCCGTGACGTAGCTGCGTGGCCCGTCGTGATCGAGAAGGGCGGCGTTGGCGGCGCGCGCCTGCTCGACGAGGTCGCCGCCCCGCCGCCGGGCGTTGCGGAGGGCATTCACGGCCAGGGTCGCCACCAGGGCGGCACCGAGGTCATGCCCGGTGGCGTCGGTGAGCGAGGCCGTGAGCAGGTCCGAGGACGCCACATAGTCGAACGTGTCACCGGCGGCGCTCGCGGAGGGCTCCAGCCACCCGGCGATCGTGAACGACCCCCCCTCGCACACGAACCCCGCCGGCAGCAGGCGTCGTTGGATCTCCCGCGCGAGCGTGAAGTCGACCGAGCGCATGGCCGTCTCGAACCGGTCGGTGTGCCGCTGGTTCGCGATGAGGACGTAGCCGAGGGCGTGCGCCACCGCCGCGAGCTGTTCGGCCGTCGTCGCGTCGCGCGTGGTGCCCGCGCCCGTCGGGGCGTCCGCGCCCGTCGGGGCGTCGGCGCCCGGCCCGGACCTCGGCAGCTGCACGGCCAGCACCCCGAGCGCATCGCCCCGCACGGTGACGGGCGTGTACGCCCACCCGCGCCCGTCGAACACGGTGCGCTGCTCCCGCCAGGCCAGCCCCGGGTCCGTGCCCTCGAGCTCGAAGCGCCCCTCGGGGTCCTCGAGGTCGACCAGCGTGCTCCCCGCGGCATCGGCGATGAGGAACGCCGCGGACTGCACGCCGAGCGTCCGGCGCAGCTCGTCTGCCGCGGCGGACATCGCCTCGGCAGGGGAGGCATCCTCCACCGCCGTGAGCAGGGCAGAGATGTCCACCCGGGGGGCCAAGGCCATCGCGCCACCATGCCACCCCCTTCGAGCCCCCGCCCGGCGAGCGGCATCGTCCCATCGCGCCGCGAGGCGCTCAGGGTCGTGGGCGCCGCTCGTCGTCGGCCAGGCGCGCCAGCATCGTGTTGTAGTCGTCCAGCTCGGCGTCGCCGTCCCGGTCGACGCGACGGTCGCGCCGCCGCGCCGCGCGCTCGTCGTCGCGCGACCACGCCACAGCCACCGCGATCGCCAGCGCCAGGGTGGGCAGCTCGCCCACCGCCCAGGCCACCGACCCGCCGAGCCGCTGGTCCGCGATGGCCGACGGGCCCCACGGCCGGCCCAGCCAGCCGAACCAGTCCGACACCAGCAGCAGGTCGCCGCTGACGAGCGCCACGCCGAAGAACGCATGGAAGGCCATCGTCGCGAAGAGCAGCAGAAGCCGCTGCGGGTACGGCGGCCGGCTGGGCCCCGGGTCCACCCCGATCAGGGCGTTCGCGAACAGGTACCCCGCCAGCGAGAAGTGCACCACCATGAACAGGTGGCCCTCGGTGGTCCGTAGCGACCAGCCGAACACGTCGGTGTAGTAGAAGGCCACCATCGAGCCCGCGAAGTTCACGGCCGCGACCAGCGGGTGCGCGACGAACCGCCCGACGCGCGAGTGCACCAGGACGAGGATCCACTCGCGCGGCCCCCGCGAGGCGTCGCCGGGCAGGTGGGCGGCGCGCGCGGGCAGCGCGCGCAGCGCCAGCGTCACCGGCGCGGACAGCGCCACCAGCACCGGCACCACCATGGCCAGCACCATGTGCTGCACCATGTGCCCGCTGAACAGCACGTGCCCGTACACGTTGGGACCGCCGCTGGTGACCCAGGCGAAGATCAGCATGGCGGCCGCCCAGGACGCGGTCCGCCCCAGGGGCCATCGGTCCCCGCGGCGGTGCAGGCGCCACACCCACCGCAGGTAGACCACCAGCCCGGCGGCCGCGGCGGCCGCCATCAGCACGTCCCAGTTCCAGAGGGTGAACCAGCGGGCGCCGGTCGGCTCCGGGGGCAGCGGGTGGCCGAGCACCCGGAAGGCGGCGCTGGTGTCCGCGGGCGGCACGGCAGCGACCGGTGGTGCGGACGACGAGAGCGCGACAGCCACCCCGGACACCGCGCCCATCACGGCGAGCTCCACGAGGACCAGCCGGGTGAACGCCGCGCCCGCACCCGCGGTGAGCTGCGGGATGGTGATCCGGCGGTGCGCCAGCCCCAGGGCGCCGAGCGCCACCAGCAGCACCGCCTTGGTGACCAGCAGCAGCCCGTACCGCGAGCCGAGGTCCGACCAGCCACCCACCCGGATGAAGCCGTTGACCAGGCCGGACGCTCCGACGGCCGCGAGGCACCAGCCCGCCACCACCGAGTAGCGGCGCACCGCAGCGGGCAGGTCCGTGCCGAGCCGCCGGCCGAGCAGCGCCAGCGCGGCGAGCGCGCCGATCCAGACGGCGGCGCCGATCAGGTGCAGCAGCAGCGCCTGGGTGGCCACCTCGTGGTGCGCGGCGCCGGAGGCGTGCCCGGTGCCGGACTGCATCCACAGCGCCACCAGGGCGAGCGCGCCGGTCCAGGCCGCCCCGGTGGGGGTGCCGACGAGCAGGGACAGCACCGTGACGGCGGCCGCGACCAGCGCGATGCCCGCGAGCGCCCGGCCGAGGTCCACCTGGGTGACGAACAGCCACAGCTGTGCGCCGGATGTGCCGGGGTCGATCGGCTGCCCCGCCACCGCGGCGTACGTCAGCACGACGCGGGTCACGGCCAGCACCGTCCACGCCGCGGCGGCTCCGGTCGCCACCGTGGTCGCCGCGGGCCAGGCCGCGCCGACCGCCGGCGCGGCCGAGCCGGGCACCACTCGGCGCTGCGGGTGCGCGTCCGCCGCCGCGAGCCGCGGCACGATGCCGATCACCAGGGCCAGGGCGCCCAGCGTCAGGGCCAGCGCCACGTCGGTGAGCACGCCCACCACCGGCAGCCCCCAGCGAACCGCAGCCCCGGGATCGCCGAGCACGGTGGCCGCGGCGGCTCCGGTGAAGGTGACGCCGACCAGGACGGCCACCACCGCGACGGCCCCGAGCACCGCGAGCCCGCGCACGGCGACGGCAGGGTGTCGCGACGGCACCCGCCCAGCCTAGGCGCCCACCGTGCCCGGCGGGCCGTGGCCGGCGGGCTACGGCCGGCAGGCCCGCACGAGCACCTCGACCAGCTGATCGATCGCCGCGTCCGGTGCGGCGGGATCGGCGGGCGGCTCCGGTGCGCCTCCGGTGGCGGCCCACGTCAAAGGCTCGCGGAGGGCGTCGAACTGGCTGGCTCCGAAGATCACGGTGGCGATCGTGTGCGGCGCGACGTCCGGGCTGATGGTGCCCAGGGCCTGCTCGGCGGCCAGGTACTCGACGATGTCGCCCCAGACGAGCCGCGGCATGCCGCCGTCGACCCCGTGCAGCCGGCTGAACAGGGCGTGCAGCAGGTCAGGACTCCCCAGCAGGCCGGCGACCATCGGGAAGGCGTCGGACTGGAACCGTCGGCACTGCTGCACCACCGTGCGCAGCCCGTCGCGCAGGTCCTGGGCACCGGGTCGCGGGCAACCGGCCGTGAACTGTAGGCCGAGCTGGGTGAACCGCTCCACCAGCGCGACGAGGACGAGGTCGTCCTTGTCGGCGAAGTGGTTGTACAGCACGCCGTCGGCCACCTGGGCCTCCCGGGCGATGGTCCTGGTGGTCAGGCCGGTCACGCCGTGGGCGGCCAGCAGGCGCTGCGTCACGTCGATCAGGTGCTGGCGCAGCGCCTGGGGAGGGCCGTGCTGGTCACGAAGGACACGAGCTGAGCGGGCCACCTGGCGATCCAACCATCCGCGTTCAGGTCACGTCACGCCGGCGGGTGAACTCCACGGCGAGGAGGCCCGCGAGCGCGGTCCAGCCGGCGAGCACCAGCCCGGCACCGACCTGGGGGAGATAGCCCTTCCCGGGAGCGTTGCCGAGCGCGGAGGCGGCGGTGGCCGGGAGCCACCGGCCCACCGAGGTCAGCAGCTGCGCCATCGCGGTCTCCGCGACGAACAGCCAGGCCACCGCAGCGACCACGGCGGCGGCCTGGGCGCGGACGACGGCGCCCAGCGCGACGCCGAGCACGGTGTACAGGATCTGCCACACCAGCACCCCGAGCGTGCTGCGCACGACGATGTGCCAGTCCAGCGTGACGCCCTTGGCCCCGTACCAGATCACCGCGAGCAGGACCACGGTGGCCACCACCACGAGCCCGGCGACGAGCCCGGCCAGCGCACCTGCCACGAGCTTGGCGACGACCACCAGGCCGCGCCGCGGAGTCGTCAGGAACGTGTCGACGACCGTGCCGTGCCGGAACTCCCCGGCGCTCATCGTGATGCCCACGACCAGGGAGAAGATGGCGACGACGCCCCCGTGGGCGAGGAACGTCCGCACACCCTCCGACGTCGCCATCCGCTCCGCTGAGAGCGTCCCGGACACCACCGCACCGCTGGCGGCCATCGCGAGCAGCACCACCTGGGCCAGCAGCACCCAGCGCGGCGCACGGACGGTCGTGAGCTTGGTCAGCTCCGCGCGGATCAGCCGGTTCATGCCGCCACCCCCGAGGTCAGACGCAGGAACGCACTCTCGATCGCGGCGGCGTCGTCCGGGCCGGCCGCGGCGTCCGCGGTCGCCGCGAGCGCGGCGAGCGACCCGTCGAACCGCAGCTCTCCCTGGTCGATGACGAGGACGCGGTCGGCCGTACGCGTCACCTCGGCCAGGAAGTGGCTGGAGACGAGCACCGTCCGCCCCTGTGCGGCGCTCCCCCGGAAGAACTCCCGCACCCAGGCGATGCCCTCGGGGTCCAGGCCGTTGGCGGGCTCGTCGGCGATCAGCACCTCCGGGTCGCCCAGCAGCGCGCAGGCCAGTCCCAGCCGCTGCCGCATGCCGAGCGAGTACTGCCCGACGCGACGGTCGGCCGCCGCGGTGAGCTCGACCATCGCGAGCACCTCGTCGACCCTGGCCGGGCCGATACCCGCAGCCATCGCCACCACCCGCAGGTGGTCGCGGCCCGTGCGGCCACGGTGGAAGCCGTCCGGACCCAGCAGGGCGCCGACCGAGCGGCGCGGGGAGTCCAGCTCGTCGTACCGGCGCCCGTCGAACAGCGCCTGTCCGGCGGTGGGTCGCACCAGGCCCAGCAGCATCCGCAGGGTGGTCGTCTTGCCCGCGCCGTTGGGCCCGAGGAACGCCGTCACCTGGCCGGGCACCACCCGCGCGGAGACATCCCGCACCGCCGTGACGGCACTGAACCGCTTGGTCAGGCCGATCAGCTCCACATCCATCGTTCTCGCCTCCCTTGATGAGCACACGTTCATGAACACGTGCTCATTATTGGCGAAGGGATGATCCCCGTCAAGCCATGCCGACGGCGCGACGACGACGCCCGCCGCGGGGCGCCCTGCGGCTGCGTCGCGGTGGGTCGAGGACGTCAGTGCCGGGAGGCCTCGCGGCGATCAGGCGCGCGGCAGTTCGAGAACGTCGGGCGTGCGGTGGGGGCCTGGACGTCAGGCCTGCGGCTGCCCTGGTCCGAGAGGTGCGCCCGGCTCCCGCCCGCGGCGGCGGGCCAGCGCCACGGCCACTGCCGCCGCTGCCGCGAGCAGCACCGCCCCGGCGAGGATGGGCCAGGAGGACCGGACTCCGGACGAGGCCTCCGCGCCGGGTGTCGCCGACGGGCTGGGCCCGGCCGGATCCGTGCTGGCTGTCGGCGTGGCCGCGGACGTCGGCGTCGGGGTGGGCGTGGGGGTCGGGCTGGGCGTCGGCGTCGGCGCGCCCGCCGCCTCGGCGGCGACGAACGTCAGGGTGCCGGAGACCGGGTGCCCGTCGGTGGAGGTGACCCGCCAGTCGACCGTGTAGGTGCCCGCCGGGCGGTACGCCGCGAGGGTCTGCACCACCGCGAGAGCCTCGAGCGTCGGCTCGCCCTCGCTGACGACGGTCCCGTCCGGACCCGTCACCCGCACCTCGGTGCCGAGTGCCGCGGGCGCCTCGGCGAAGTTCAGCCGCACCTGCTCCGGCGCCACCGGGACGGTCGCGCCGTCGGCGGGATCGGACCCCGTGAACGCATCGTGCGCCGCCGCCGGTCCGGCGCTGACCAGGACGAGCGCGAGCAGGGACCCGGCCAGCGCGAGGGCCCGGCGCAGCCCGGTCCGTCGCGCGGCCCCCGCACGCGTCGGCGGCATGCCGAGCCGGTCCCGAAGCTCGACGGGCGGGACGGACGACGAACGCAGCGCCATAGGCCGCACCGTACCCGGTCGGACGTACCCGGTCGGTCGATCACCGCCCGCCGCGAAGTCGTCTCCCCGGCCGGGAACAGATCGCCCCATCACGCGTGTTGGGACCGAAGTCCCACGCGAGGCCGCTGCGGCACCGCCTCGCGTGCCGACGGTGACATCACGCCCGGCTTCCCGGCCCCGGCCGGCAGCACTGTCCCGGAAGGCCCCATGTCCCAGCACACCTCCGCCGACGCACGCATCGAGAGCGCCGGCCCCGCGACCGGCAGCCCGGCGACCGTCGGCCCCGCGAGCGCCCCCGGGCTGCACGCCCCGACGCACCGCGAGATCCTCACGATCATCGGCGGGCTGATGATCGGCATGTTCCTCGCCGCGCTCGACCAGACGATCGTCGCGACCTCCATCCGGACCATCGGCGACGACCTCAACGGCCTGTCGCTGCAGGCCTGGGTGACCACCGCCTACCTGCTGACCTCGACGATCGCCACGCCGCTGTATGGCAAGCTGTCCGACATCTACGGCCGCAAGCCGTTCTACCTCGGCGCGATCGTGCTGTTCGTCGCCGGCTCGCTGCTGTCCGGCACGGCGACCTCGATGTACGAGCTCGCCCTGTTCCGCGGCCTGCAGGGGCTGGGCGCGGGCGGCCTGATGTCGCTGGCGATCACCATCCTCGGCGACCTCGTCGCCCCGCGGGAGCGCGCCCGGTACCAGGCCTACTTCCTCGCCGTGTGGGGCACCTCGTCGGTGCTCGGCCCGGTGGTCGGCGGGTTCTTCGCCGGCACCGCGACGATCTTCGGCATCGCCGGCTGGCGCTGGGTGTTCCTCATCAACGTGCCGCTCGGCCTGCTGGGCATCCTGGTGATCTGGCGGGTGCTGCACCTGCCGCCGCTGCGCAAGGTGCAGCACAAGATCGACTGGCCGGGCGCGTTGGCCCTGGTCATGGCGCTGGTCCCGCTGCTCCTCATCGCCGAGCAGGGCCGCACCTGGGGCTGGACCTCGACGAGCGCGCTGGCCTGCTACACCGTCGGCCTCGTCGGCATCGGCCTGTTCCTCGTCGCGGAGATCCGCGCCGGCGACGACGCGATCCTGCCGCTGCGGCTGTTCAGCACCCGGACGTTCTCGGTCGGTGCGATCGCCAACGTGGTGATCGGCATCGGGATGTTCGGTGGGCTGGCCACGCTGCCGCTGTACCTGCAGATCGTCCGCGGCCTGAGCCCGACGAAGGCCGGGCTCGCGCTGATCCCGTTCACGCTCGGCATCATGGTCGCGTCCGTGGTCGCGGGGCAGACCACCGCCCGCACCGGCCGGTACAAGGTGTTCCCGGTGGGCGGCACGGTGCTGATGGCGCTGGGTGCGGCGCTGTTCTCCCGGCTCACGCCGGGCACGCCGATGCCGGAGTTCTTCGCCTACTCGGTGCTGTTCGGTCTGGGCCTCGGCTTCGTCATGCAGCCCCTGGTGCTCGCGGTGCAGAACGCGGTGCCGGCGCGGGACATGGGGGTGGCCACCTCGTCGTCGCTATTCTTCCGGCAGATGGGCGGCACGCTGGGCACGGCCGTGTTCCTCTCGGTGCTGTTCTCCACCGTGGGCGCCAACATCGCCTCCGCGTTCCGCGCGGCCGCCGGCACCCCCGCGTTCCAGGCGGCGCTGGTCGACCCGGCCGTCAAGGCCGACCCGGCGAACGCCCCGGTGCTGTCCATGCTCGCCGGCGGCCCCGCGCCGTCCATCGACAACTCCTCGTTCATCAGCGCGCTGGACCCGCGCCTTGCGCAGCCGTTCCTCGACGGGTTCTCGCAGTCGGTGGACCAGGTGCTGCTCATCGCCGCGGTGATCCTGCTGGCGGGGATCGTGCTCACCGTGCTGCTGCCGGAGCTGCCGCTGCGCACCATGTCGGGCATCCAGGGCCGCCAGCAGGAGGACCAGGCGGCCGACGAGGCGCTGGCCACCCAGGCAGCGGCCGGCGCGGCCGCGGGCGATGAGGCACCGGCCGACCAGGCGCGACGTCCGGGCGACGGTGTGGTCTCGGCAGTCGGCGGCGTCACCGCCGTCGTCGCAGCCCAGGCTGCGCAGGCTGCCCACGGTCGTCGGGCGCGGCCGGCCGTACCGGACGAGACTCGTCTCGCCGACCTCGACTCCGACGCCGACCTCGGCATCGACGAGAAGAGCAGCACCGACCGGAGGTAAGCCGATGGGCACCAGCGCCAACCCCGTCCCGCCGAGAGCCACCCTGCCGGGGGGCGTCGGCCCCGAGGTGCCGATCGCGCCCGTCGCGGCCGAGACCCGCGGTGTCACCCGGCGGGCCGTCCTGGTCGGCGCCGGCGCTGCGACGCTCGGCGTCGCCGCCGTCGGCGTGCTGGCGGCGTGCAGCCCGAGCTCGTCGGGGGGTAGCGGTGGCGGTGGCGGTGGCGGCGCCGCCGGCGGCGCGCTCGCCCAGCTGAAGGACATCCCGGTCGGCGGTGCGGTCTCGGCCCAGATCGATGGCAAGCCGGTGCTCCTGGTCCAGCCGACCGCGGGCACCGTGGTGGGCCTGACGGCGATCTGCACCCACCAGGGCTGCACCGTCGCACCCGGCAAGGGCGAGCTGGACTGCCCGTGCCACGGGTCGGTGTACGCCCTCGACGGCTCCGTGCGCCAGGGGCCCGCCTCCGCGCCGCTGGCGACGGTGGACGTGCACGTCGCCAACGGCGCCGTGCTCGCCGGGAAGGCCTAGGGCCGTGCGCACCAGCGGGACGGCCTGGCTGCAGCGGATCGTCGTCGCGCTGTGCGTGGTGACGTCGGGACTGGTGCACCTCTACCTGTGGCAGCAGAGCATGCACCGGGTCGCCATCGTCGGGCCGGCGTTCCTGGTCAACG